>Ga0181525_10000465_pt1 | contig 35268 bp, 27 predicted proteins | sample PEATcosm2014_Bin_48_FD_121100 | JGI IMG/M metagenome (GOLD analysis project Ga0181525, IMG submission 121100) | Peatland microbial communities from MTU Mesocosm Facility, Houghton, MI, USA - PEATcosm2014_Bin06_10_metaG | ecosystem: Environmental > Terrestrial > Soil > Wetlands > Peat | place... | reverse complement strand
TGAGCGTCATGCCGGAAGAACCCTGGCAGTGCGTGCAGCCGGCCGACCGCGCCTGACAAGTTCCGCGCTAGCCTCTTCTGTAGGCTCTCCCGTAGGGTGATAGGAGCTCAGGCTATATGTGCGACCGTCCCCATTGTTTCCTACGATCCCGCAACCCGCCTGGCCCCCGTGCAGTTGCGACCGGGGATGGATTGGACAAAGCCATGCGTCCCATAACTCGCGTCATCGCTTCTCTGGGGTTCCGGTCGCTGGTAGCTCTTAGTCTAATTATTCTCTGTAAGATTGGATTTGCGCAGAGTCCAGCGCCCGCAAGGCCTTTTGAGCTCAGTTCCGAAGGTTATTCCCGGCTTTTAGATATGCTGTTCCCGCGAGAGTACCCTCCGTCGCTGAAGCTCGACTACGTCATGATCTTACGCTTCGAACCTAACGAGCGTGCAGAGTCGCAATTGGTCGTCCGAACGTGGCACGATGGGACCGTCGAGGCGACGCTTTTCGCGATCCAAGATGGCACTGCGTGGAGAGTGGCGAACGCTTATATCGCTCAAACGGGCAAAGAAAATATAGAGGCGATCGCGGGCTCAATTAGGGTGCAAAGGAGGTCGTTGAACCTTTCGCGACCAGACGTTCAGAAGTGGCACACGCTACTATTTCAAGCCCTTCGAGCGTCCGAATCCGCACTAGAAAGATCCGCAGAGGAATATCGAGTGAGCGGTACCAGAGAGGCCGTGCTGGACGGCGGCAGATACGACCTCTGGTATGCGCAAGGCGAAACTGAGTGCCATTGGAGTTTTTCCGACGTGGACATAAGTGATGCTCCGGAAAGGACGAATTCGCCACTCGCGCACTGGATGAACACGGTGCGTATCGCTTCGACGAAGAACCGACAGGCCGAAAGGCCATGAACCCGCAAATTGTTGAAGCCGACAGGAAGCCGACAGGAACCCTAAGGGGAACCTAGGGACAGGAAACCTAAGAAACCTAAGGGAACCTGGGGGGGAACTTCGGGAACTTCGGGAACTTCGGAACTTCGGGAATTTCGGGGACGGAGAGACATGGTACGAAGTGGGGGAATTTCGGGGGAATTTCGGCGGGGGAATTTCGGGACGGGAATTTCGGAATTTCGGGACGGAGAGACATGGTACGAAGTGGGAAATCGCACGACGCGGGGTCCGGGCCCGAGCCAAATCCCCAACAGATTGAGGGTTCCTCGAAGTATAGGAAGAGTCCGGCGGCGCATTGGGTAGGGACTTGCTGGTTGTCAGCTCCCTGGGGCCAAACTGATGCCGTCCGCGCTTCTGGACCCGGCCACTTGCGAGCACATCGGGGCGGGTGCAAATTTCTTACCTCGTACCATGTCTCTCCGTCCCCGAAGTCCCCCGCCGAAGTCCCCCGCATGGAACCTCCTCCTGCCTCGGCGCCCCAGGGGTATTCGATGTCGTGGGGTATAAAGCAGTAGGCGAGCAATGACTCCGATCCGCAAAACCCTCCGGATAGTCTGCAGCCTGACGACAGCCGCCATCGCTGCCCAGTTGTTACTAGCGCAACATCGCAAGGTGATTTTAGACGATTCGCGAGCGCACGTGACATTAGTCACTCTGGTGCCCGGACAATCCTACGTTGCGGAGGGCGCCAAGCCCCACGGCTCTGTTTGGGTGACTTTGGACCTCGGACTCGGGGCCACCCTGGTCAGCTCTGCCGGTCCAGAGATGCTGGTCGTGCAAGGCAGGCGCGAGCTGGTACCAACGCTCGGGCCCGGCTCTGTGTTGAGGTTTTCGTGCAGCGATAGGGCCGAGTTCGCACGAGTCGTCATAGTGGACGTCAAGTCGGCAGCGCAGCCGCTGACGCTACAGTCCGAGATCCTGGCATCAGCCCAGGAGATGGAGGACGGCAGCGATCGAAACGATACCCTTCTGATAGCCGAGTCGGTGCTGCAGCTCCAGGACGTTTTGGACATCGGCGGCGAGGGCAATCCGCGGATGGGGCACCCACGGACCATCCATATGGCGACCGGCGGTGTGACATGGGTCAGGCAGGGAATGCACTATATTAAAAACCTACTGCCAACGTCGGCAAAGTTCACACTTATCGAGTGGTAACCCTCGAGTAAACCGCAAGGGACGTCCATGATAGGTGTTTGTCAAGAGGCAAAAAGACCTCCTGACGCGCTCGGGAGGAGCGCGTAAAATCCACCACACTTCGGTTCCTTCAGCTCGCGTTTCTGCCTCTCGGCGGCGATTCCAGCGTGGCGCTGAACCAGACATCCATTTGCAGTCTCGGGCCCGCTAGGCGGGCCTTCACAGAAGATTGACTTTGTGTTTCCCTGCCAGCCTCAAAACAGGCGCAAGGGAGCCTCGGGAGATTGCTCTCCGTCGCCCAGTCCCCTCGCAGCTGGCCTGGTAGCGCTCGACATCCTGGGCTGGTGCCTCATGACCAATTATGTTCACCTGTTGGCCGTTCCGCGGCAACGGGCGGCACTCGCACGGGTGATGATGCGCATGCAGTACAAAGTCCGTACAAAGATGGTTGTCGAACAACACGAAGAAGAGTTCGCTTCGTAATTTCGAGTTCGCTGATCTCGCCGGAAGGGGTAGTTCGTTTCGTAATTTGCCTCTTTCGTTCGCATCAGGGGATTTCGTTTCGCAAAAAACGCCCTTTCTTCGCCCTCGCGAAACCGGCCTCCGAGACACTCAGAGACCTCACAGCCCGATCCTCCGTTCCGAGATGCCACAGTTGCGCGGCCGCCAGGCCGGTCACAGTGTTCGCAAGAAAAGCCGACTTGGCCTCAAATGCAATGCGCGCAGCGCCTTGGGAAGTTTTTGAAGGCCAGCTTGCGCCCAGCCGCGAGAGTCGCCGTGGCTATACTCTTGTTAGGGTCCACGACGCCAAAAGAAAACTGACGTTTTAGACCCGGAGACTCTACCTTGCTGTTACGGCAGTAACAACCCTGGCTTCCTGGACAATTCTGGTCGAGTCAGACATCGACAGCGCGAGCGATACGTCCACAGGTTGGTCGTCCAATTCGATCTCCACCCGGCCGGCGCCAAGCTCCGCGGGCCAAAGATCAAGCTTCCGGATCACGGATCGGCTCTGATGGTTGCTGACGGTGAGTTGGCCCGCGCTGCTGTCGAGCAGCAGTGGGCACCGATGATTCCAGTCGACATGGAGGATGGCGCGGCCGGGAATCGATGCGCCCTCCTTCGTGACAGCCAAATTGAGGTCCCCGGAGCCGAAAAAGAGCGGCCCGGTCAAACGAATTCCCTGTCGCTGCCAGCCCCAGGCAACAAACAGCCCGCACATAACCGTGAACGCCGCAAGCGCGGCAACAGGCCAGCGGCGCCGAGCGGATTTCGCCGGAGGCTGGGCGGCGCTCTGCGAGGCAGGCGCTTCCTTGGCCGGCTGCGGGGCCGATCCGCGAGCGTCCGTGACGAGTCTTCGCCCGGCGGGAACACCCATCTGGACTTTGCCGTAAACGTTGTTCAGTTTCTCGAGCTCGCTAACGTCAAAAGGAAAGGTCAGCGGATCGACGCGATTCTGTATGATTCCTTTCACCGAAACGAAAAGCGTGGCGAGGTTTCTCGGAGATTCGCCGCGCGCAGCATCGGATTGGTCTCGCGCTATCAGCAACGCGACGTGAACCGAGTTCCTGAATTCGGCGGCAAGCAGGTCGCGGTCGGCAATGGTCAGCTCGAACGGTCCGTCGCGCAGATGGCTGCGAAAATAGCCGACCGCCGACAGCTCGCGCGTGGCCACGCGTTTACGAATAGCCGTGAACCGGGCGCGCTGCTCATCGAGCGGAATGTACGGCAGTGCGTCGCCGGCGCGGCGGCCCACCTGTACGTATTCTTCGATCCGCAGCGTGGGGACGCCCGTGGATCTTGGGAACGACCCGGCGAGGACACCACCAGCTTCCAGGCCGATTCGTTCGGCAGCTAGTAGATCTGCGAGTAGCCTTGGCACCAGGCTCAGCTTTAGCTCGACGATGTACGGTGATCGCTCATCGCGCCAGCGGTAGAAAGGCTCATGCTCTTCGAGCGCGTCTCCCCCGGACTCCGGACTCGTATACATTATCTAAATGCAACGATAAACTAATAAGTAGCTTGGCCGCTACTCTATACTTAGTTTCCACCCCGATAGGTAACCTGGAAGACATTACACTGCGAGCGATTCGCGTGTTGAAAGAGGAAGTCTCACTGATTGCGTGCGAAGATACGCGACAGACCAGCAAACTCCTCGATCACTATGACATCCGCAAACCGCTCGTGAGTTATCACAATCACAACGAAGCCGGCCGCGCCGAGTCACTGGTCACTAAGCTTTTGGACGGCTTCTCGATTGCCCTGCTCAGCGATGCCGGCACGCCTTTAGTCTCCGACCCCGGGTTCCGCCTCGTGAAGGCGGCCATCGACGCCGGCGTCAACGTAGTGCCGCTCGCCGGACCTTCGGCCGTACTTGCGGCTCTTGTGGCGTCGGGGCTTCCATCCGAGACATTCCGGTTTATCGGATTCCTGCCGGCGCGGCATAACGCGCGCCGCAAGACGCTTGAGTCTCTGCGCGATGAACAGACAGCCGTGATTGCCTATGAGAGCCCGCATCGGATCCTCGAAGCACTCGCCGATATGCACGAAATTTTAGGCGACCGTCCGATGGCGCTGGGGCGCGAGCTGACGAAGATTCATGAGGAGATGCTCCGCGGCACGCCGCATTCGATACACGAGACGCTCCGTTCCCGGCCGGCGGTGAAAGGCGAGATCACATTGGTGATCGGCCGCGCCACCACGCCCCCGGCAGCGCCCGACCTGGATCCAGTCGCAGAAGCCGACAGGCTTCAGCGCGAAGAAGGAATGGGGCGGATGGCAGCAATCAAAGCCGTGGCGAAAAGACTCCGCCTCCCCAAGCGCGAAGTCTACCGGCTGCTCGAAAACGGGTCAGAGCGGAAGTAACGAAAGCAGCGGGCGCGGCTCGCCAGAGCGTGGCTAGCGCCTTACCGCCGGGCCTCATCCAGAATTCTGTAAATCTGCGCCCCGTATTTCTCCATCATCTTAATTCCAATCCCCGGAATCGACAGTAACTCCGCGGCGCTCCTGGGTTGATTCTCCGCAATCGCCATGAGCGCCCGATTGGACATGATCCGGAACGCCGGCACCGCCAGCTTCTTCGCTTGTACGCGGCGCCATTCCTTCAACAGGGCTTCTGCCTTCAGCGCATGAGCCGGCGGTGCTTCGGTCTTGGCGGCCGCCTTTGCTACAGACTCGGTTGCAATCTTCTTCTTCGGCGCTTTTTTCGCGACGGCAACAGCCTTACGACGGTGGCGCGTCGTCTGCGCCACTACCGCGGTCTCGCGGATCGACAACTCAAGACGAGAGCCCTCCTTCACGTATTCGGCATCGCGCGTGAGACTCGCCGTCCGATACGGAATCGGCTTCCCGTCTTTTTCGAACACGGAAGCGGCAAGCCGGATCAGCCCCGCCCGCGCCATTGCGCCCATCACTTCCTCGAACCCATCCCGATCCAACCCGTTCTTCGAGCACAGATCAGCATGCAGTTTCCCGACCGACCTCGAGCTGCCACCGAGCGAATTCAGAACCGCCCGCGCGACGCTGTTCTCAACTTGGTTCGCCGGCCGGAACTTCTGCGCGACACAGCTTTCCGGAGCGCAGAAATCGCAAATTCCACAGGGCTTACGGCTATCCGCCGTATCGCCGAAGTGCAGTACCAGGCTGGACATCCGGCATTGGTCGCCCTGCGCATATCGGATCATCGCCTCCATCTGCGCCTGCTTCTGCTCGCCCTGCGCGATGTAGGTATCGCGCCAGCCCTCCGTACCCCGGGCCAGATTATCCGCCGCATCAATCGTCACGCCGCCATGCGCCCAGAGCTTCTCGAGCGCCTTTTCAAAGACCTCAGCCGGCGCCTTGACTTGCTTCTCGATGAGCTCGCGCGGTTGCGGCGCGACGCGTAGCCGATCGTAGATCTCGCCCAGCACCTTCGCATCCGGATAGTCCCGATCGAAGAAAAAATCGTGCGCATAACGGTCCGCGTACGAATGCATCAGGATCGCGCGGCTCGGCTCGCCATCCCGCCCCGCGCGTCCAATCTCCTGGTAATAGGCTTCGATGCTGCCCGGCAGCGCGGTGTGCATCACCGACCGGATATTCGCTTTGTCGATTCCCATGCCGAACGCGATCGTCGCCACAATCACTTCCAGCTTCCCGTTCAGGAAACCCTCCTGAACGCGCCGCCGCCGCGCCGCATCGAGGCCCGCATGATAGGCCGCCGTGGGAAATTTCGATGCGAGCAGCGCCGCCACGCTCTCGGCCTGCTTGCGGCTTTGCGTGTAGACGATCGCCGGACGATGTTCGGAAGAAGCCAACAATTCCAGCGCCAGGTCCGGCCGCCGCGACGGAGGCGTCTCCACCGCTTCAATCGCGATGTTCGAGCGCCGGAAGCCGTGAATGAAGCTCGCCGGATTCTCCAGCCCAAGTTGTTTGCAGATGTCGCGCTGGACGATGGGCGTCGCCGTCGCGGTAAGCGCGATCACCGGCGTGGGCCGCAGCAAGGGCAGATGCCCGCCCAACAGACGGTAGTCGGGACGAAAATCGTGCCCCCACTGCGAAATGCAATGCGCTTCGTCAATCGCGATCAGAGACGGCTTCCTTTTCGCCAGCATTTCGGGAAAACCCGGTACGCGCAGCCGTTCCGGAGCGATGAACAGGAACTGCAGCTTGCCATTCAGGTAATCAAGGCAAACCTGCCGTGACGCCGCCCGATCCCGCCCTGAGTGGATGCACTCAACCGCAAACCCGCGTTCCTTGAGCTTGGCGAACTGATCTTCCATCAGCGCAATCAGCGGGCTGATCACCAGCGTCGTACCGCCGCGCGCGAGACCCGGCAATTGATAACACAACGACTTTCCCGCGCCGGTCGGCATCACCAGCAGCGCGTCCCTCCCTGCGATCACCGTCCGGCAGACTTCTTCCTGATTCGCACGGAACGAGGCAAAGCCAAACGCACGATGCAAAAGCGCAGCCAAGGGCTCTCCCTCCGCTGCCGCCACAGGCCCACGCGCAGGCAGGCTAACTGGCGCCGGCGCTTCGGGCGGCCGGGCTGGGTGCAGATCGGCCGCTCCATTGCCTCGAGGAGCTGCCGGAATCCGCCCCACTTTCCCGACAACATCCCGTACGTAATCTTCGATCCCGTGCAGAAACGGCGAGAGCTGGGCCTCGCCCCTCTGAATCCGCTTGAGGTAAGCCTCCCACTGTCCCGTCATCACCGGACTTTTCACTTCCGGATGCACCACTTCGATCAGATGGATCCCCTTATCCGTAGCCTCCAGATTCTTGCCGTTCCGAAGAATGTATTCGCGCTTCAGCAGCACCTCGATGATCGAAGCCCGCGTGGCCGGCGTCCCAAGCCCCGTCTCCTTCATCGCCTCCGAAAGCTCTTTCTCATCAAGTGTCTTCCCGGCCGTTTCCATCGCCGTCAGCAGGGTCGCTTCCGTAAATCTCTTCGGCGCGCGCGTCTTTTTGTGGACCGCCTCCGCATCCAGCACATCCTGCGCCTGGCCAGCCTCGAGGCCCGCCGGCAGGGCCTGCTGCTCGACGTCCTGCGCCTCCTCGCTGGTTTTAGTTTTCCGGTTACTGGTTTTCTGTTTCTCGGTCTGGTAATCAAGCGCCTTCCAGCCCACCTGCTGAATGGCCTTCCCAGACGAGTGGTACCGATCGGTGATTTGGCCATTCACGATTGCGGTGATCACCGTAGTCACCGACCAGACATGATCCTCATGCCAACACGCCAGCAAGCGTCTGCAGATCAGGTCATAGATTTTCGCCTCATCCGGCGACAAGGCGGCGTGCGCTGGCGCAGTCGATGTGGGGATGATGGCGTGGTGATCAGTGACCTTCTCGTCATCCACATACCGGCGTCCGAGTGGCCTCTCGCCGGTCCCGGGTGCAAGCAGCTCCCGGTATGGCCCTGCCACGGCTTCGACGATTCGCGGCAGCGTCGCGGCTACATCGTGCGACAAATGCCGGCTGTCCGTGCGCGGATAACTGATGAGTTTGTGATGCTCATATAGCGCTTGCGCCGTGTCCAGTGTGTGCTGCGCGCTAAACCCGAACAGCCGGTTTGCATGCCGCTGCAGTTCCGTTAGATCGTAAAGCAGCGGCGGCGGCATGCGCTGTGTCTCGGCCTTTACGGATTCAATCGCCGCCCTGCCGGTTTTCGCGCGCTCGACGATCTGGGCGGCCTCGACGCCACCTTCGTCGCCTACCGCCGCGAGGCGCGCCGATCTCTGAAGGTCCGCTACATCCCGGACCCAGGTGCCCTGGTAAGCCCCTGCCTCCGGGCGTCCAGTGGGCCGGAACGTCGCCACCACCTCCAGATAATCTTCCGGAACGAACCGCCGCACCGCGAGTTCCCGCTCCACCACCATCGCGAGGGTCGGCGTCTGCACCCGTCCCACGCTCAATTCGTCGCCATACGTGAGCGTATATGCGCGCGAGAGATTCATCCCAACCAGCCAATCGGCGCGGCTGCGCCCGCGCGCCGCATCCGCCAGCGGCTCATAATCGCTGCCTGGTTTCACGGCTTCGAAGCCCTTGCGGATGGCTTCCGGCGTGAGCGACGAAATCCACAACCGGCCGATCGGCTTCGAGCATCCCGCGGCCTCATAGATGTAGCGGAAGATCAGTTCGCCTTCGCGCCCAGCGTCCGTCGCACAGATGATGCGGCTCACGCGCGGCGACGACAGAATCCTTCGTACGACTTCAAACTGATCTTTGGTTTTCTCGTAGACCACCAGCGGCCACGCGGTTGGCAGCATGGGAAGAGAATCCCGCCGCCAGGCTTTCCATTCCGGCTGGATCTCGTGCGGCTGCGCCAGGGAAGCCAGATGTCCAATGGCCCACGTCACCACGTAGCCATTGCCATGCAGATATCCGTCGCCCTTCGCGTTGGCGCCCAGCACCTTCGCGATGTCACGAGCGACCGACGGCTTTTCGGCGAGAACCGCCACCGTCCCGGATTCCGCTGCCGCGTTGCTCAAAGTAGTATTTTAGCGGGCGCTCGGGTTAAGCAGGTATACTGCAGACGGAAGACATGACCATCTCAGCGAGATACGAGAACGGCGTGTTCAGGCCCCTTCAAGACCTGCCGGTTAAAGAGGGCACCGTCGTCGAGGTGCATTTGCCTCTAGAAGCACCCGCCAAGAGACCACGATCTATCGGCGATTCGCCCTTCGCCGGAATGTGGAAGGATCGCGACGATATGGCCGACAGCGTCGAATATATATACCGCCTTTGTCGCGAACTCCACGGCTAATTGTTGGTTCTGCGCATAGGTCATATGCCGTTCCTGGTTTCGACCAGCAGCGGGCACGCGTCACTTAGTACAGCGCCCGATTCAATTCGTTCTCTCTCCTATTGACAGTCTATAAGAGATCTGCGATGTTTCTTATAGAGGCTCTATCTTATAGAGGCTCTATAACACCGCGATGGCCGGCCGACGAACTGATCTTCTTCAGGGCACCCTCGATTTGCTGATTCTGAAGGCTCTGGCGCTCGAAGACATGCATGGCATGGGGATTTCGCGCCGGATAGCACAAGTCACAAATGGAACCTTTGAGGTCAAGGCTGGCTCTTTGTTTCCGGCTCTGCACCGAATGGAGCAGGCGGGCTGGTTGAGTTCCTTCTGGGGAGAGGCCGACACTAATCGGCACGCCAAGTTTTACCGGCTAACTAAATTGGGCCGGCGCCGGCTTGAAACCGAAAGAGAGCAGTGGGAACGGATCTCACTCGCCATTGCGAGCGCTTTACGTGCGACGTAGGAAATGAATCGTGCCACTTCGCCGCTTCTGCAACTTCTGTCGAAACATTTTCTACAAGCAGCGCGTAGACCAGGATCTCGACCGGGAAATCCGCAGCTATCTTGACCTCGTAGCCGAAGAGAAAGCGCGTTCCGGAATGAGTCGCGATGTAGCGCTGCAACAAGCGCGCCTTGAGCTCGGCGGCGTGGAACAGCTTAAGGAAAACGTTCGGGACGTCAGATTGGGAGTTTACATGGATAACTTGCTCCAGGACCTACGTTACGGCGTGCGGGTGCTCAGGAGGAATCCGGGCTTTGCTGCCACCGCCATCCTCACTCTGGCGCTGGGGATCGGCGCAACAACAGCGATCTTCAGCGTGGTAGATAGCGTAGTGCTCAAGCCGCTGCCTTTTCCTACCGCCGAGCGCTTGGCGCGAATCCGTTCGGTGATTGCCGCGACCGGGAACGGCAGTGGTATTGCGTCCTATCCGGATTTCGTGGATTGGCGGGCACGGAATCACGTCTTCGACGGCATGGCTGTTTTCCGAACGAACGAATTTACTCTGATAGGCGCGCGTGAGGCGCTGCATTTGCAGGGAGCGGTAGTGTCCGCGGAACTGTTTTCTCTGCTCGGAGTATCTCCGGCACTCGGGCGCAGCTTTTTTCCGGAAGAGGACAATCCCGCCGCTGCGGGCGGCGCCGATCCCGTGATCCTGAGCGCCGGTCTGTGGCAACGTGAGTTCGGTTCTGATGCGTCGGTGCTCGGCCGCGCTATTCAACTCGGGGGCCAGCCATTCACCGTGGTCGGGGTCATGCCGCAGTCCTTTCAGTTCCCCGTTCAGGGGGAGCCCGTCGAGCTGTGGACCACAATCGCCGCGGATGCCCGTGGCGGCGCCAACGCGATGACTGCTCAGCGGGGAGCACATTACCTGGACGTCGTTGGACTGCTGAAGCCCGGAATCAAGCTCCCGCAGGCGCAAGCCGAGATGGCCACAATCGCCAGCGCACTGAACCGGGAGCACCCTGAGAACAAGCCGCGCACGGTGAAGATCGTGCCGGAGATTCAAGGTGTCGTCGGCCCTTTGCGAACACCGATGCTCGTGCTGCTCGGAGCGGCGGGCTGCGTTCTCTTGATCGTGTGCGCCAATGTCGCGAATCTGCTGCTGGCGCGGGCGAACCGACGGCACATGGAGATGGCCGTCAGGGCTGCCTTGGGCGCCAGCCGCCGCCGGGCGATCTGCCAACTTCTCACCGAAAGTATCGCGCTCGGGCTGCTGGGAGGCGGCCTCGGTCTGGCGCTGGCAGTTGCGTCGCTCAGGTTACTCGTGCGGTTCATCCCGGCCGAAGTTCCGCGTCTGGACGCCATCGGGCTTGACGCTCGTCTGCTTAGCTTCGCTATTCTGATTTCCCTGTTGGCCGGAATCCTGTTTGGCCTCGCTCCGGCTCTGCGGGTCTCAAAAATCAGTCTCACCGAGTCGCTGAAGAAGAGTGGCAGAGGCGCTGGAGTCGGAGGGAAAGAGCACAGCCGCTTGCGCAATGCCCTGGTTGTAAGCGAGGTCGCCTTAGCCATCGTGTTGCTGCTCGGCGCGGGCCTGTTGATTCAAAGTTTTCTGCGCCTGATTCAGGTTGATCCGGGATTCGATCCCCATCATGTCCTGACGTTTCAGCTGGATTCGCCCGCCGGAAAGCAGGATTCGCGGGCGCCGTCATTTTTTCGCGAGGTTGTGGGGCGCATCAGCGCACTTCCGGGCGCCGCCTCGGCAAGTGTCGTCGCGTATCTGCCTCTGACTGGTGACAACATTAGCTCGAGCATTGAGATTGAAGGACAGCCCACGCCGATGGGTTCGCGACCGTCAGCTGATTTCAACGCGGTGGAACCGAACTATTTTCGGACGGTGGGTATAACCCTTGCTGCGGGTCGGGACTTTACGGAGCATGACGATTCGAAATCTACCCCGGTTGTCATCGTCAACCGTACGCTGGTCCGAAACTTTTTCCCGAACCAGGACCCGATTGGAAAGCACATCCGGCCGGGCATCGGCAACGGTTATGGCCCGGGCGAGCCTCCCATGCGCGAAATCGTGGGCGTGATTGGCGACGTTAAACAAAGCGGCCTCGGTGTTGACGCCGCTCCCGAGGTATATGCCCCGTTAGCGCAGAGCCCCTTCGATGCCATGTTTGTTGTGTTACGTACTACAAACGATCCTCGAAGTATTGTCGAGCCGGCTCGCCGTCAGGTAGCCTCTGTGGATAAGAACGCACCCATTTATCATGTGGAAACGCTCAACCAATACCTCGCGGAGTCACTGGCAGCGCCGCAATTCATTACGCTGCTGCTGAGTGGCTTTTCGGGTTTGGCGCTGCTGCTGGCCTGCCTGGGGATTTATGGGGTGATCTCTTACATCGTCGTCCAACGCACGCACGAGATAGGCATTCGTATGGCATTGGGGGCGAAGAAGGGCGACGTGCTCAGGATGATCATCGGGGAGGGCCTCAAACCCGCTCTGGCCGGCGTCGCGATTGGGATTTTTGGCGCCCTTCGCTTAACGCGCCTTTTGTCGAGCTTGCTCTATGGCGTGAAGCCGACTGATCCGCTGACCTTTGCCGCGGTCTCGCTGGTTCTGACAGGCGTCGCACTGCTCGCGTGTTACATCCCGGCGCGCCGGGCGGCGAAGGCAGATCCGATGTTGTCGTTACGATACGAATGAACGAGGCGGTTCAAGCCTTGGTTATCCCTTTCGGCCATTTGACTTCCTGAAGCAAACGTTATACGTTTTGTATAACGAAGCGGTTCGAGTGGGACAGCGAAAAGAACCGGATCAACCAACTGAAACACGGCGGTATCGCGTTCGAGACCGCGGCACTTGTTTTCGATGATCCCCACGCAATGTTCCGCAAGGATCGCATCGAAGCCGGCGAGCAGCGGTGGCACGCCATTGGAGCCGTCGAAGGTGCCGTGCTTCTGGTCGTCCACGTGTGTCGCATGGAGGATGAAGATGGCGAAGAAGAAACCATCCGTATTATCTCGGCCCGCGAAGCGAGTCAGCGTGAGCGCCGAATCTATGTTCGGCAAGCCGATGAGTAAGAAGCAGAAGGCTGTCTTGTCTCGAATTGCGAAGCGCCAGGCTGCCGGAAACGACTCCGGGATTGATTACTCGGACATCCCACCCCTGACCGACGAGCAACTAGCGCAATTTCGCCGAACGCCTAAGGTGCTCGTGGCCGCTCGCATTGACCGCGAGGTTTACGACTGGCTTATGCAGTATGGCCGGGGTTACTCGACGCGGATCAACAGCATCCTGCGTACCGTAATGGAACGGGCCAGGTAGTTCCATCGCCTGCCGGCTTATGTCTCTTGGCTACGGCAGCCGCCGGATGCGGAGGGCACGAAACCAGGCTGAGTCGCCGTGGTTTTGCAGGCTGATGTGGCACGCCTTGCTGGGCTGGCTTGCAAGCAGTTTGTAGACCTCGGAAGATTCGCCCCAGCGATGGGCGGTGAGTTGCTTCACCGGATCGGCGTCGAGGTCGCCATCCACCACCTTTTCCCCATTGAGCCAGTGTTCGATATGATTTCCGCGCACCACGAGGCGGGATTGATTAAATTCGGCAACGGGCCGCATGGCATTGTGAACCGGCGCGATCATGCCGTAAAGGGCGCCGGATTGATACAGCGGACCGCGCTGCGCATCCGGATTATTGCCGGCGATGGTCTGGTATTCGAAACCCACCACGTATATCTGAGCTCGCATGCCGGGCTTGATCAAAGACCGGCTGAATGCCTGGTCCACCAGAGCAGCCTGCACCTGGTTTTCGAACTTGCCAGCCACGTGGTTTTCCGAAGTGAGAATCGGAAGGGCTTGAATACGATATTTCAGCCCGCTATTGCCGCCGTCGGCGACGCGCCATTCGAACTCGAGCTCGAAGTTAGTGTAAGTCTCCTGGCTCACTAAGTCTTCGGTGATGCGCGGATGCGGAACCGCCTTCAGACAGCCGTCGGCTAAGGTCCAGGCGTCGCCCGGCGGATCGAGTTTGGAGGGATCCTGCCAATGGTCCATGCTGCGGCCATCGAAAAGGGAAACCCATTCCGCGGCTGCGTCTTTCGGGTTCGCTGCGGCGGATACGGAATGCGCGAGACCGGCAGCCAGTCCTGCAAGCAGGGGAACCAACGCCAGCCATCGAGCGCTGGCATGACGTTCCGCGGGGACGCTAATTTTGAGAACACGTTTCATGGCAGCAGCGCAGCCTCTCCAATTTGCATGACTGCGGCACGGGCCGGGCCGCCAGTTCCGTCCGATACCTGAACCATCACGATGCGGACGAGATCGTTTTTCGGATCCATCCAACCTTCCGTGCCGAAGGCGCCGCCATGTCCGAATGTTCCCATGGAGTGAAGCAGCAGTGTGCCCGTGGGGCGGTTCACCACCTCAAATGTCAGCCCATAGCCGGTGCCACCCAGCCATCCCGAAGGGTTGACGTCGGGAGTGAAAACCTGGCGCATAGTTTCGATGGATTGGCGCGATAGGAAGCGGTGGCCATTGGCGGCGCCGCCGTTCAACAACATGGCGTAGAACTTGGCCAAGTCGCTCGCCGTCGAGTACATGCCGAACTCAGGGGCAGGGTATTTGGCGCCGGCGCGGTATTTGCTCGGATCGCCTGCCAGAATTTCGTCGCCGGAAATCACGAGCTTTCCGTCCTGGTGTTTGTAGACCATCGCGACGCGGCTTTTCTTGTCGTCTGGCGCGAAAAAGAATGTGTCTGTCATGCCCAGCGGCTCGAGAATTCGTTTCTGAATGAAGTGGACGTAATCGTCGCCGCTCAACACCTCAACGATACGGCCGAGCGTGGCGATGCCCATGTTGCTGTATTTCCAGCGCGTGCCGGGTTCGAACTTGAGGTACTGATGCCCGTAGTAGTCGACAGCGTCCTTGAGGGGCATCCGCATGGTTCGAGGATTATCGGAAAGTTCACCTTCCGGATCGCCATTCAGGCCCGAGGTGTGACACATCAAGTGCCACACAGCCACGGGAACAGTGGGCTTGTGCAGAGTTCGATTCTCGTTCTGCATCTCCTCCACCTGCTGATTGGCGAAAGAGGGAAGATAGTCGGCCACCGGCCGCCGCAGCTCAAGCTTGCCTTCTTCGACCAGCATCATGATGGCGACGCCTGTGAATGGCTTGGTCATCGACATGATCTGGAAGATCGAGTCGGTGCGCATCGGCTTGTGGTTCTCGAGGTCCTGGGAGCCGACAGCATCGAGATAGGCGACTTGCCCGTGCCGCGCCACTAAAGCTACAGCGCCCGGAATGGTCTGGTTATCGACCAATTCCTGAAGCCGGGTATGGATCAGCTTTAGCTTCGCGGCATCGAAGCCAGGCTGAGCCGTGTGGGCGGGCTGGGCGGCTGCGGAGACGGCGAGCAGTGCGAGGGTCAGGATCGGGCACAGCACGAGCGCGGGGACGGATTTTAGCAGGGAACGGGTCATGGTCAAGAAGAGTGTATCGCGGCGCGAGCTGGTACGTGGTGGGGCAGGTGATCTTGTCGCCTGCGACCCAAAATGCAAATCCGACGCCGGGCATTGATGCGTATACCTACAGAGGTGTACTGTGCAAAAACCGTCATTTAGGGACCCTGCTGCCTGGCCCGCGCCAAGCAAATCCTGGAAATTCAGTGGATGGACCGCTTGCGCTTTAGCTTTGGCTTCGTTCGCCGCCGGATCGCTGATTACCGGTTACTTGGCGCATATGAACCAAGTGAGGGCAGATAGCAATCGGGTCTTCGAGCTGCGCGTTTATCATGCTGTTCCGGGCAAACTGCCGGCGCTCGAGTCACGGTTCCGCGACACGGCCTCACAGCTACTCGCCAAACACGGCCTGAACGCCGTGGGTTACTGGGTACCCGACGACGCTCCCGCTTCTGCTGACACGTTCATTTACCTGTTGGCTCATCACAGCCGCGAGGAGGCGAAAAAGAACTGGGAGGCGATGCGGGCCGATCCAGCGTTTCTAGAAATAGCGAAGTCCGAGCAGGCCGACAAGCTGGTGGAGAAAGTTGACTTCACCTACATGCATCCGACGGATTTCTCGGCGATGAAGTAGAGTCCGCCATTGGCCGCTCAGCGCTGAGCCGTGGTCGTGACGCTACCCGGATTTTTCACGTAGGTGCTCAGCCAGTTGTTCATCTCCCAGAACATGTGCAATACGGATTCCCGGGCTGCGTACCCGTGCGCTTCAAGAGGGAGCAGGACGAAGCGGACGGTGGCGCCATGCCCTTTCAGCGCGCTGAAGAAACGCTCGCTCTGGATGGGGAATGTGCCGGAATTATTATCCGCTTCGCCGTGTATCAGCAGAATGGGCGTCTTGATTTTGTCGGCAAAAGCGAACGGCGACATCTTGTAATAGGTCTCGGGAGTCTGCCAGTAAGTGCGCTCCTCATTTTGAAATCCGAACGGCGTCAGGGTCCGATTGTAGGCTCCGCTGCGCGCGATGCCCGCTTTGAACAGATCGCTGTGAGCCAGAAGATTGGCGGTCATGAAAGCGCCGTAGGAATGCCCCATCACGGCAACGCGGTTGCGGTCCACGACTCCGAGCCGGACACCTTCGTCGATGGCTGCCTTCGCGCTAGCCACCAGTTGTTCGATGTAGGTGTCATTGGGTTCGGCGTTGCCTTCTCCCACGATTGGAATGCTGGCCCGCTCGAGCACGGCAAAGCCTTGCGTGACAAAAGGCACCGGTGAACCCCAACTGAGAACCGTGAACTGATAAGGCGAGCCGGTGACCTGTCCCGCCGCCGCTTTCGTCTTGTACTCCGTCGGATAAGCTTCTATGAGCGTCGGGAGCGGGCCATCCTCCGGTTTGTAACCGGGCGGCAGGTAGAGATCGGCACTCAGCTCCACGCCATCCGCACGCTTATAGTGCAAGACCTGCTTTTTCGGAAGAACGGCGTCTCCGTAAGGGCTTGAGAAAAATGTGACCTGGTCCGCAGTCTGGCTTCCGGCAATTTCCATGTAGAAGTTCGGCGGCTTTTCCTGGGACTCGCGGCGGACCAAGATGGTTTGCGTGTCAGAGTCGAGAACCGCCCAAGGAACCTCATAGAAGGGAGCGGCGGATTGCCATATCCGCTTGGCCTCCCCGCTTTCGGCGTTAGTCACGGAGACGAACGGTTTGTCGCCCTCCGCGGAGGCGCCCATGCCCCGAAAGTAGATGCCATGCCCATCCGGAGTGGTTCGCAGCGCCGGCTTGCCCGCCGCATTGGGCTCTTCGAAGGGTTGGCCGGGATCGTGATAGCGGTCTTCAAACGAGCCTTCGAACAGCTTCACGGTTGCCGCCGGAGCCGAAGGGGCGACTGCCAGAATGATTCGTTTGCGGTCTTTCCAGCGGCGTTCCTCAACCAGCGCCAGATGATCGCTCGACCACGCCACGCGGGCGTATCGAACCGGCAAATCCAGCAATTTGCGCGGGGAGCCATCGAAGGGCGCATCGAGCAGAAAGAGGGTGTCTCTGGTGGCTGCTTCCTTCCGTGGGTCGCCTCCATCCCCCGCTTCCACCCAGAAAATCGTCGACGGCGCGTCGCTGCGCCAATTGTAGTCGCGCGGCCCGGCGGCCACGGCGTCATGAATATTGGGAATGTTGTCCCGCAGCGGTTGATCGGCCAACTGCTTGCTTGTGTTGCTCTTCAAGTCAATGACAGAAACACGCTCGGCGAAGGAATAAAAAGGAAGCAGGTAGGAATAAGGATGGTGGCGTTCGGTGACAAGAACGTAATTGCCATCTGGCGAAGGCGACGCCTCTTGAATGACGCTCGGTTTGCCGATGGGCTTGCTCGCGCCGTCAATAGAAATGAGCCGTAGCTGCGACGTGGCGTAGTAATCGAAAATCAACTCGTCTTCGGGATTCTTCAGAAGGTCTTCAAAGGTGGCGCCCGGAGTAACGCGCCCGAGATTCTCCTGGACCACCGGCCCTGTGGGAATTTCACTTCGCGAAGGAGCGGGAGGGCGGCCCGCGGGAACCGCTTTGCACACCAGGCTATGGCTGCCGGCCAGCCATTCGCAGGGTTGGCCGAACACGCCATTCAGAGCAATCCCGGGCAGGCGGCGGGCTCGCGCGGTTTGAACATCGACGATCCAGAGGCTGAGGCCCGAGTCGTTCTTGGAATCGCTGACGTTTACAAACGCTATCTTGCGCGCGTCCGGCGACCATTGCACTGAGATGATCTTTGGATTTGCGGGAAGGCCGGATACAGTGACCTCCTTGCCATGCGGAAGCGCCTGAAGGCTGAGCGAAGTGGTGTAAGCCCCACGGCTGGGGCCGTTCGTTCTGGGATTGAACCGCAAGCCGGCCAGGCGGAGCTCGGGCTGTGCGAGGTCGGCGATCGAAGGCAAGCCCGACCGCTGCTCGATCACTATCCATCTTGCCTGCCCTTTGACAGCCGGGGAAAGAAGGATGGCCGGCGTAGGCCGCACATCCACGAGATCCACTATCGCTTTCGGCGGCTGCTGGTATCTGAGGTTGGTTTGCGCGTGCGCGGAAGGGGTTGGCGGCACGGACATACACAGGGCGAAGGGGAGAAAAAACAGGCGCGGGATCTTTAGGGCAGGCATGTCAGACCAGATACTCTCATAAGCCGGATGAAAGCTCAAGCCGCGCTAATCTCCCAACCGGACACGTCATCAGGATGGGCGACCGGGGGGCGCCGACGGACCAGGGGGTCCGCCCCACAGATGAGTTTCTTCTCCTGTGCCTTGCGTTACACTCCATTCTTATGAACCGACGCCATTCCCGCGCGGCCAGTGTGGTACTGGCGGCCGTTCTTCTGGAAAACACGTTGTTGGCCGCTAGTGTCGCCGATGCCACCGCAGTTGACACATCCGCAAGCGAGATGCGCACGCAGATTGAGCGCTTCGTCTCGGACCGTGGCAGTCTTGAGCGCTCTTACCGAATCCCCGCGTCGGAGGCGCGCAACGCGAGGCTCAAGAGTTTTCTCGAAGAATCGCGGCGGCGCATCGCGGCGCTCAATTTTGATTCGATGAGCCAGGATGGCAAAGTCGATTACATTCTTCTGGATTTGCAGATTCAACGTGAGTTGAACCATCTTGATCGAGAGGCGAAGGAAACCTCCGAAGACGCTGCCTATCTGCCGTTTGCCCCGCTCATCGTCGCGCTCGAAACATCGCGGCGGGCGATGGAGCCGGTAAATCCATCTAAAGCGGCGGCCACGCTTTCCAGTCTGAAACCTCAAATCGAAGCGGCGCAGAAGGCCGTGGAGGCGAAGATCAAGGAGGAAAAGGGCGCGGACGCGATCCGGATGCGGCGCGTAGCCGGAAATCGCTCATTGATCGAGGCCCAGAGTTTGCGAAACACCCTGCGCACCTGGTTCACCTTTTATGATTCCTACGATCCGATGTTCACCTGGTGGGCGGAAGAAGCGTACAAGACCGCGGACACCGCCCTCGATTCGTATACGAAATTCCTGCGGGAGAAGGTAGCCGGGCTTCCGGCGCCGAAAGAAGAAGCCGGCGCAAACGCGAACCGGCCGCCGCGAGGCAGGGGCGAGTTCGATCCGGAAATGCAGGCTGCGGCCGTCGCCCGGGCCGGCTCAACGGAAGACATTGTGGGAAACCCGCTGGGCCGCGACGCCCTGATGCGCGAGCTTGCCCTGGAACTGATTCCTTACACGCCGGAAGAGCTAATCGCGATTGCCAATCAGGAGTTTGCCTGGTGCGAGAACGAAATGAAGAAAGCTTCGCGCGAGATGGGTTTCGGAGACGACTGGAAGAAGGCGCTCGAGAAGGTCAAGACCATGTACGTGGAGCCCGGTAAGCAGCCGCAAACCATTCTAGATTTGGCGCTCGAAGCCCAGAAGTTCCTCAAGGACCATGATCTGGTGACGTTGCCGCCGCTCGCCGTCGAGACCTGGCGGATGGAGATGATGTCACCCGAGCGCCAGTTAATCACGCCCTTCTTTACCGGGGGCGAGGTGATCTCCGTGTCGTATCCCACCGCCGGCATGACCTACGAGCAGAAGATGATGACCATGCGTGGCAACAATATCCCGATGTCGCGCGCCACTGTGTTTCACGAGCTGATTCCGGGCCATCATTTGCAGGGCTTCATGGGCGACCGTTATAAGCCGTATCGCCGCGGTATCAGCGACACGCCGTTTCTGGTGGAAGGCTGGGCGCTCTATTGGGAGCTCCTGCTGTGGGACATGAAGTTTCAGAAGACTCCCGAAGACCGCATCGGCGCTCTCGAATGGCATATGCATCGCTGCGCGCGGATTATCTTTTCGCTCAGCTTTCACTTGGGAAAGATGACGCCGGTGGAGTGTGTGAACTTGCTGGTGGAACGCGTTGGCTTCGAACGGGAGAACGCCATTGGCGAAGTGCGGCGCAGCTTTGGCGGCCTCTACAGCCCGCTTTACCAGGCGGCGTACCTTCTGGGTGGAATGCAGCTTTACGCGCTGCATCATGAGCTGGTGGATTCGGGCAAGATGACCAACATGCAATTCCACGATGCAGTTCTCAAAGAGAATGCGATTCCGATTGAGCTGATCCGCGCCAGCCTGACTCGCCAGAATCTGACACGGAATTACACGGCGAACTGGAAATTCCGCGGCGATGTGGCGCTGCCGGCGGCGCAATAAGGCGCTCGTTTGTATTTTCGCTGGCGAGGTCTGCCCGTTTTTGAAGTGTTATCATCTATGTCGGTGTTGATAACATGATTCGGACACAGGTCAGCCTCGACGAGCGGGAGTACGCGCTGGCGAAAAGAGAGGCGCAAGCGTTGGGTGTTTCGGTGGCGGAATTCGTCCGCCGCGCCATTCGAGAGGCGCTGCCTCCTCGCGGGGAAGGCCCTTGGATGCGGTTCGCTGGTTTCGTGGAAACCGGCAATCCACGGTCGAGCCAGTCTATCGACGGGATTGTCTATGGCCAAAAGCGTTGAATGTTACGTCGATACCTCGGCATTCATTGCCTTTCTGGATCGCTCCGATAGTTTCCATGCGCTCTTCCGTCGCCTGTTTTCGGCGCCGCCGCCATTATCCACCTCCTCGCTGGTTGTCGCGGAAGGACACGGATGGTTCCTTCGCCGATACGATCGGACGAGGGCGATTCAATTTCTGGCCTTCATCGATGCCCTGCCGGGTTTGGCGATCAGGGGCTTCGACGCTTCCGAGCTCGCCGCGACGGGACGCATCGTAAAAAAGTTCTCCGACCAGGACCTCACCTTGGCCGATGCACACGGGCTTGCCATCATGAGGGAACGCCGGATCGCCCGCTGTTGGTCAACCGACCGCCATCTCGGCTTGGATGGCGTTCCCTTGGTTATCTGAACAGTTCAGCTTCGCGCCAGCCTGCAGCTCCGCCAAGCCGCTCGGTGTATGTTTGAGCTGGAAGCGAGAAACCCGAGGATGGCACTTCCGGATGGGAACCGCGCGCGCGTCGCATTTCTGACTCTGTTGCTGGCCGCTGTTACCGCTGCCGCTCAGGACCCGGGAGCCGCTGCTTCACAACCGACCGTGATTCGGACCGAGGTCAGCCAGGTTCTTGTACCGGTTGTCGTCACCGATCGGCGCGGGCATCACGTTCCGAGCCTCAAAGCGTCTGACTTCGAGGTGTTGGAAGATGGCCAGCCTCAAAAGATCGTCGCGCTAGGCACGGAGAGTACCGCTCCAATGCCGGTGTCAATTGATCCGGGCGCGGCAGGCGCTGCTGCCAGCTCTGGCGGCGCGCCGGGTCGCGGCGCCGCTGTAGCGCCCGCGAACCCCAAGCTCCCGAGCATGACTTACATGATTCTCGTCGACACGCTGCACTCCTCGCCCGGAAACTTCGCCCACGTTCGCGACGCCCTGGGAAAGTTTTTTGAAAAAGAAACAGCCACGGACTCGCAATACGAGGTGGTGGCGCTCGGCCGGGAACCGCACATGGTTCAAAATTCCACGCGAGATATCGCTGTCGCCGTGGCTGCCGTTCGCGCCAAGAGCTTCTCCAATTTGGTCCTGGAATCCGAGGGGCGCAATTTGGCCGAAGCCGCCGATCAAATCACGGCTCTCATGCGCGCGTACTGCGTGGCATGCGCGTGCACAAGCGCGGGCACCACCCGCGACGGCCCAGGCTGCCCAAGCGCAAAAGCAAGAGTCGAGGGGTTTCTCAACAACTTCGGCGAAAGAATGTTCCTCTTGAATCAGACATTCCTACGCCAGTTAAACGCAATCGTAACAGCAGTCGCGAATTTATCGACCTCCCGCACAATTCTTTTCATTTCAGATGGGTTCAACCGCTTTCCGGGGCGCGAGCTTTACGGCACCGTCGCGGGCTACGGTCCTATGACGCTATCCTTCAATCCGCGAGACACACAACCGGAACTCGAAGCCGTGCTGAAGCTGGCGACAAAAAGCGACATCAAGTTCTACACCTTCGATTCGCGCGGGCTCTACACTGTAAACTTAGCCCCGGGCAGTGGCTTTGACGCCGGCAGTTCATCCCGAAAGACCAGTATGCAAGTGGATGGGGGAGCTGCGCGAGGAGGCGGAGATTCGCCGAACCTGGCGGCGGGAGTGCCGGAAGCGGTCACATCGCAGGCGCTTTCGGCGGCCCGCGAGAGCACCGATGTGCTGTCCGAATTCGCTCGGCAAACCGGAGGGCTTTTCTTCGAGAACAACAACGATTTACTGAAGGAACTCCAGCAAGCGGTCGCGGACGGACGCGAATACTACGTCCTTTCCTACGTCCCGGAGAATAAGGCCATGGACGGGATGTACCGAAAGATTGTAGTCACGGTGAAGGATCCCAAGTGGCGCGTCAAGGCGAAAGCGGGCTACTGGGCGACTGGGAGCTGATCGTCTTCCCTTTTCGGGGAACGCCTCATGCGAAATGCTCTTGTGAGCCTAAGCTGAAGGCCGGACCACATAGGCCGGCGTAATCTCGCGAAGAGAGCGGACGCCGCACTGCTGCATCGAGAGAGAGAACTCTCTATGCAGGATGTCGAGGACACGCTCGACGCCGGGTTGGCCGAAGGCGCCGAGACCCCAGAGGTAGGGGCGACCGATGCCGACAGCGCTGGCGCCGAGGGCGAGCGCTTTAAAGATGTCCGTGCCGCGGCGGATGCCGCCATCGAGCATCACCGGCATCGGGCTGGCGTTGGTCCGGCGCACGGCGTCGATAACTTCGGGAAGACATTCGATGGTGGCGCGGCCGGTCTCTTCTGCACGGCCGCCGTGATTCGAGACGATGATGCCGTCGATACCGTGTTCGACGGCGAGCTTCGCGTCTTCAGCGGTCTGAAGTCCCTTGATCACAATCTTCATGCTGGTCATGGCGCGCACCTGGCGCACGGAATCCCAGGTGAAAGCCGGGTTATCCATGTGGGCTTGGCTGGTATCGAGGCCATCGAACGATGGCTTGCGCGGGCTGAAGCCGTGGGCCTCCCCGTTTTGCGAAACGTGGCACGCCGTGCATTTGCGTGTGTCGGTTGCAGAGAATCGGCTTAACGTTTCAGTGTTGCGGCCGGCCGGGAGATCGATTGTGATAACGAGCACCGGGCAGCCGGCTTTTTCCGCGCGGCGCACGATGGCCTCCGTGATTTTCCAGCTCGTCGTGGGGTAGAGCTGCTGCCAGATGGGGGTCCACGCCTCCTGCATGACGTTTTCGACGGATTCGGTGGCGACCGTCGAGAGTACCTGCAAAGTCTTTCGCGTTTTGCCTGCGCGGGCAGTGGCCAGCTCGCCTTCCGGGTGAAACGCGTGCTGGCTGCCGCAAGGACACAGGAAAAGCGGCTGGGGCCAGGTGACGCCGAAGAGCTCGACCGAAGTGTCGATGTGCGAGACATCCACCAGCCGCCGCGGGCGCAGTTGGAGGTGGTTGAAGGCTTCATGGTTGGCGTGAAGCGTGCGGTCATCATCCACACCGGTTGCGATGTAGCCGAAATGCGCGGGTGGCATGTTGTTGCGCGCAACTGCCTCGAAGTCAAACACGCTGAGGGCGAGGTCGGGAGAGGCAATCAGCCTGAGTGCCGACTTGGCGCCGGGGTCTGGCGCGGTTGCGAGGACTGGGGACGCTGCGGGGGCTGAAGGGGATTGGCCGGAAGCGAGTGAATAGAGAGGACTGGCGGCGAGAAACTGGAGGAACTTGCGGCGGGCGTAGACGGACATGTCTGTGGGAAGAGTATATCCAAAGGGGGAACCGGTAGGGGCGGTCCCAGCCGCTTTTCACATAGCCGGCCGGAGGGGATGAAGGACGGCCCTCCGGCCGCTATTTCGTGGGACCTCTGCCGTTTCATGTTACTGGCGAACGGCTTTGATCGACGCAACTATTGGCCTTAGACCTGCGCCCTCAGTCTCGCGCTCAGCCGGAGATTTGACAAGCTCGCGACCAAATGATTCGCCTTCGACCTTGATGCCGGACAGGTAGTAGTGGTTGTCGACGCCGTGAAACACCATTGCGGTATTCTCATCGCCGGCTTTCTTCGAAGACCACATCGCTAAAACGTACACTGAGTGTGCGCAGTCCTTGCTGCGGACAAGAATCGCGGAGGAGCCTGCCCGTTCAGTGACCGTGTATTCGCCCGCCGGAAGCACTTTTCCGCCTACGCTGAAATCGAACGGTACGTCCGCTTTGATGATGGTTGGCGTCTGCGCGAGGGCGGGCACGACGGCCAACACCGCGGCAAAGGCAACCGAAGCGAACAACTTCATTGAGGTTTTCATCTTCTTTCTCCTTTTTCGCTACCTGAGGTAGCTTTAATCCAGTCGCCTTAGTAAGGGCAATTGCGGCGCCATGTCTCGGTGGCAATGAAATCAATAGCGTGCCCGGTCTCGCGACCTGGCGTCTATCGGAATTGCACCGGTGAGCTCTAACGGTTTCGATGGAATTCAGCTTCTGGTGCGCACCAACAAGATCGCGCTTAATGTGGCGCAGGCACTCGTGCCCAATGTCACTTAGTTAACCCGCTGCTGGACATGCGGATCCGTTGTGGGGCGGACCCCCTGGTCCGCGGCCGACGCCCTCGTCGGCCTTTTCACACGCCCGTGCACCTGATCTCATTGGCGAAGAGCGGGTCCGGGGGGACCCGCGCGGACCAGGGGGTCCGCCCCACAATTAAGGCAGAATTCGCGACTCCACGAAAACTAAGTGACATTGGGCACTCGTGCCTGCCGTGTCGAGACTCGTCTCGACACATGTCGGCCGATATCACGCACCGCTAGGGGCAACCGTCGGCACGAATGCCGACGCTGCAGGCACGAGTGCCCGCGCCACGTTATCACGCTACAGTTTGGTGGGAAATGCGGACTGGCCGCAGGAGTCGACGGACACAAGTGTGGATGGAGCAAGGGCAGGAACCAAGCTGGGGCAACATTCGACGGGGGGTGGAAACATCAGTTCAGGACATCGTGAAAGGCGGTTGGGGCCGCACGTGCGTTGCGCAGACCGGGTTGGTGAGAGGCACTCAGGCCGCGACATATCCCAACCGCTTTTCACATAGCTGGCCAGAGGGTTTGGAGGAATCCTCCGGCCGCTATTTCATCGGATCTTTTGCCGTTTCGTGCTACTGACGGACGGCTTTGATCGATGCAACTATCGGCCCTCTGTTGGCGGCCTCGGCTTCGCGCTCGGCCTTGGACTTCACGGTCACGCGGTCAAATGCCTGACCCGAAGTCGTTACAGCGGCCAGGTAATAACGATTGCCGGCCTTGTTAAAGAGCAGGTGTGAATCGCCAACGGCGGATGTGTTCACGTGCCAGCCCGTCAGCACGGTCACGGCCTCTTCGGTGCTCGAGTTGCGCACGATGATCGCGGCGGAACCGGTCTCTTCGGCAATCGTGTATTCGCCGGCAGGAAGCACCTTGCCCCGAACGCTGAAATCGAACGGGATGTCGGCCTTGAGAGTAGTACGCATCTGAGCAAACGCGGGGGCAGCGCCCAACACCGCGGCAAAAGCAACCGAAACAAACAGCTTCATTGAGTTTTTCATTTTCTTTCTCCCTCTTTGCTACCGAGGTAGCTTCAATCCAGTCGACTTAGTAAGGGCAATCGCTGCGCCACGTTTCCAAACCAATGGAATCAGCAACATGTCCGGCATCGCAGTCGGATTTCTAACGGAATTGCTCCGGTTGGCTCTAACGGTTTCGATAGGATTTGAGCTTTCGGAGGCACGGGCGTGCCACGGCCCTTCGGCAGGCGACAAGATCACCTGCCTCGCCGTACCTCTGTATGCTGTTCGTGTAGGGCTTCAATGAACGGTGTATTGATCGGCGTCTCGGGTCCGGTGGCGGGACAGGTCTTTGCCCTCTCGGGAAGCGAGGTTTCCATAGGCCGCAGCCTGTCGAGCCGCATCCCGGTTCCGGTTGTTTCGGCTTCCCGGCATCATTGCGTCATCGAGGAAATCGGCGACGAGGTCCAGATTCGCGATCTCGACAGCCATAATGGCACCTACGTGAATGGCTCCCCCATAAAGCAGGCGGCGCTTCAGGAGGGCGACCGCATTGAGATCGGCGATGCCTCTTTTGTTTTCTCTTTCGGGAAAAATGAGCCATCGAGCGGCACTCGGGTGAGCATCAGCCGCGCTGATTCCGTCACCATGCGAATGGGCGGCAGCTCGAGGCAACCGCTGGGGCGCGAAGCGCTGATTCTGGTGAAAACGAGCGCCCTCGCGCGTTACGCCCGCGAGCTGTATTTGAATCGAGACGCGCCTTCCAAGCCACATGTGGAGAAACTGCTGTTCCAAATGCTTTTCGAGCTTCTGCCTGCAAGGGAAGCGGCCATTATCCTGACCGATTCCAGCGGCGATCCGCAGCCCCTCGCGGCCTTCGACGGGAATGCGGGCGCGGGTCCGGGCGTCGCGGTGAAGAAGGCGATCATCGATGCCGTGATAAAAGCGGGCGCTCCAATGGGGGGCCAGGAGCGCGACTCATCATGGCTGGCGGCGCCGCTGGTGGCCTCGGGTGCCGTGGCCGGCATCCTTTATGCCGGGCGATCGCCCGACCGTGGATTCAACGACGAGGACGCCCAGACGCTGACAGTGGTTTCCGAGATCATTGCGCGGGAGATACAGGACGCGCGCGAGATGGATCAACTGGTTTCAGAAAACCGCCAGTTGAAATCCGAAGTAAACGTGGCGCACAACATGGTGGGTGAAAGCGCGGCGATGGAACAGCTCTATCGGTCTATCGCCAGGGTCGCCCCGGGCAATTCAACGGTGTTAATACGCGGCGAAAGCGGTACTGGAAAAGAGCTGGTTGCGCGAGCGATCCACCGCAACAGCGCGCGCGCGTCCAAGCCATTCGTCGCCATCAACTGCGCCGCGGTGACGGAAACCCTCCTAGAAAGCGAGCTTTTCGGACACGAAAAAGGCGCGTTTACGGGAGCGGTTGGGCAGCGAAAAGGCAAGCTGGAAACTGCGGAAGGCGGCACTCTCTTTCTGGATGAAATCGGCGAGCTCGCCGCGGTGCTGCAGGCGAAGCTGCTGCGTGTGCTCCAGGAACGCGAGTTTGAACGCGTAGGCGGAACGCGGACAATCCCTGTGGATATACGCGTCCTGGCGGCCACAAACCGCAACCTGGAGGACGCTATCAAGAGCGGCGGATTTCGGCAGGATCTCTACTACCGCGTGAATGTGATTGCCATTACTGTTCCGCCCCTGCGAGACCGAAAAACGGATATTCCGGTGCTGGCCACCTGGTTCGCTCAGAAGATTGGGGCCGAGGTGGGCCGCCAGGTGACGGGAATTTCAAAGCAGGCGAAAGGCGTGCTTGCGGAATACGATTGGCCCGGCAATATTCGCGAGCTGCGGAACGCCATCGAGCACGCGGTGGTGCTGGGCTCGACTTCTTTGATCATGGTCGAAGATCTGCCGGAGACGCTGCTCGACACGCCGCCGCCTCAAGGCCGCGAGGAAGGCGGATTCCACGACGCGGTGAGGGAGGCCAAGAAGCGCCTCATTCTGGACGCCATCGATGAGGCAAAGGGCAACATCAGCGAGGCCGCCAGGAGCCTGCGTCTTCATCCGAATTATCTTCACAGGCTGGTAACGACTCTTCGGCTGAGATAGTATCTAGCAGTTGCGCTCGACATCAAAGTTAGACATCAGAAATCGAGGCAGTCATCGAGAACAGGAGTTTTCAACATGGTGAAGACGCTTGGAGTTGCCGCATGCATTGGAGTTGTGTTGTTGGGCGGATCTCTATCCGCACAGCAGACTCAACCGAACAAACCCTGCCCACCGGAGGGATTTGCCGGCGGATTCAGCTACGGTTGTCCGCAGAAACAGTTTGCTAAACCATCCGACGTCTCGGCTATGATGGCGGCGCTGCCTGATAAGCCGTTCGCTACACCGCAAAGCCTTCGGCATGTACTCGTATTGTGCCGGGCGGCCGGCTGGGTACATACTTCCATTCCGTTGGCCGCCAAGATGGTTGAATACCTCGGAGACAAGACGGGCGCGTGGATGACGGATATTACATATGATGCCGCCGCGATCACGCCTGAGAATCTCAAGCATTATGATGCGATCTTTCTCGACAGCACCACCGGCGAGTTTCTCGATGATCCCAACGACAAAGCCGTGTCCAACCTGCGCAGGCAGGCGCTTCTGAGTTTTGTTAAGGGCGGCAAGGGCTTGGCTGGTGTTCACGCCGCGACTGATTCGTACCACACGAGTGGCCGGCCGCCTTCGCCCGGCGCGGAAGCCCCTGCGGGAAAGGGCACCTGGCCTGAATTCAACGAAATGATCGGGGGCTTTTTCAAGTTTCATTGGACCTACCCGACGTTAATTCCCGTCAAGATCGACGACCCGAACAGCCCGCTGACCTCCATGTTCCCGGCTAGTGGCTATGAGATTGTCGACGAGACGTACACATTCGCGCAAGACTCGTTCAGCCGTAAGCGCGTTCACGTATTGACCAGCATCAACTACAAAAGGATGAGCGCGGAAGATAAGGCCAAGGAGCCCGCCGTTAGCAAGCGCACCGATGGCGACTACGCGTTGAGTTATATCCAACGCAGCGGCAACGGACGTGTATTCTACGAAGCGCACGGCCACGATGAGAAAATTTACTTTTCGCGGCCTTTTGTGGCCCACATGCTCGCGGGAATTCAGTACGCGCTCGGCGATCTAAAGGCCGACGATAGCCCAAGCGAAAAATAGAAGCGTCAAAGGCTGTTCATCAACAATGATGTCGATCAGCCGTCAAGACCTGACAGCGTTTCCGCTGGAAGCTGCAGAGCGGCAGCCCCGAGATTCTCACGAAGATGCTTAATGGAAGATGTACCAGGGATCAGCAGGATGTTGGGCGAGCGCTGAAGCAGCCAGGCGAGTGCTACCTGCATTGGAGTAGCTTCGAGGGCCGCCGCGGCTGCGTCAAGCGCCGATGACTGCAACGGAGTGAAGCCTCCCAATGGAAAGAACGGTACATAGGCGACGCCGCGACTCGCCAGATAGTCGATAAACGCGTCGTCATCCCGGTGCGCCAGGTTGTAGAAGTTCTGCACGCAGACAATTTCCGTAATCGCCAGAGCCTGCTCGAACTGCTTGGGACTTACATTGCTCAAACCCAGATGACGAATCCGACCCTGTCGCTTGAGTTCCGCAAGCACGGTGAGCGGTTCTTCGATCGAGGCCTCGGATGGCCCCATTATGCCGCCGACCCGGAGGTTGACGACATCCAACGCATCGAGTCCCAGATTTCGCAGATTGTCGTTGACGGCGTCGATCAGCTCTTGCTGCGAAAGTGCATGAACCCACGATTTATCCTCCGGGCGCCGGGCGCCTACTTTCGTGACAATCACCAGCCCATCCGGATAGGGATGAAGCGCCTGTTTAATGATCTGGTTGGTCACATGCGGACCGTAAAAATCGCTCGTATCTATGTGATTGATCCCTGCCGCAACGGCCTCTCGCAGAACGGCGATTGCAGCGTCCATATCACGGGGCGGTCCCCACACCTGCGGACCGGCGAGTTGCATGGAGCCGTAGCCCATTCGCTTCACGCTCATTGACGTGCCGGGAAGCGTGAAGCTGCCGCCAAGGTCTATCTCTTTCGTCATTCCGTGTCTCCTCTCGTCCGTTTTCCGTTCACCAACTGCGTTGATCGTACCCTCTGTGCTTAGATGAGGAACCCTTCAATTTAGTAGCTCGCAGTTTCCTCAGCGCAGGAATCGCGCCTCATGGCTTGTGAGCAGGAATGGGTAGGTATAAGATAACCAATACGCGTGCGGTGTTCCGCACAAACAGGCGTCAAAAAGAGCCACTATGTGTGATCAAGATCATTTCGAGAACGATCGGCAAGAGTACGAGAAACTCGGCCGGGTAACGAGGAAGCAGTTTGGCGTCATGCTTGGCGCAGGCATGGCGATGATGTTGCCGAAAGTTGCGAATGCGGCTGCAGTCACCGAATCCGACGTAAATGTGACCACGCCCGACGGCAGCGCGGACTGCTACTTCGTGCATCCTGCCAGCGGCGCCGCTCCAGGCGTTTTGATGTGGCCGGACATCTTCGGGCTGCGGCCGGCATTTCGACAAATGGGCAAACGGCTCGCAGAGTCGGGTTATTCGGTGCTTGTGGTCAACCCGTTCTACCGCAGCCAGAAAGCCCCCACCGCGGGTTCCGGCTCGGCAACGCCCATCGATCAGCTAATGCCTCTGGCGCGAAGTCTGAATGCGACAACGCATGCGACAGATGCGAAAGCGTTCATCGCGTGGCTGGATACGCAACCATCCGTCGCAAAGAATCGAAAGATCGGCACACAGGGTTATTGCATGGGTGGCCCGATTGCATTTCGTACAGCCGCTGCTGTGCCCGACCGCGTCGGAGCGGTCGCATCATTCCATGGCGGCGGGCTGGTGACGGATAAGCCGGACAGTCCGCATCTTCAAGCAGCGACCAGTAAGGCGCAGTTTCTCGTCGCGATCGCCGCGAATGACGATGCGCGGTCGCCAAATGACAAGAACGTTTTGAAAGAGACGTTCGCCAAAGCGAGCCTTACCGCCGAAATCGAAGTCTATGCCGACGCCGCGCATGGCTGGTGTCCTCCGGATTCGAAGGTCTACAACGAGCCACAGGCCGAGAAGGCATGGGGCCGCTTGCTGGTGCTATACGGGAAAGCTCTGGCCTGAACATCGAGGCCGATGAACGTCACACGCCGCGCATTTTGTCAGAGCAGCGCTACAGGTTTGTTTCTCTTCTCGGGCAGCGCGCAAGCACAGGATCAGTTCGGAATCCAAAACTGCGCAGCCGAATGGGCCTTTCATTCGGGCAAGCGCTACGGCGACCCCTTCAACGAGATTGAGCTGGATGTGATCTTCAAAACGCCGTCGGGCGCAGAAGATCGCGTACCCGCGTTTTGGGCCGGAGAATCCGCGTGGCGCGTCCGCTATGCTCCACCTGCGCCTGGCCGATACTCATACCGCACGGTGTCTACCGACACTGCGAACGCCGATCTCCACAACCGCACCGGAGCCTTCTCGGTGGAGCCGTATTCCGGCGCGAACCCGCTTTACCGCCATGGCCCACTGCGAGTGGCTTCAGACCAACGGCATCTCGATCACGCCGACGGCACGCCCTTTTTCTGGCTAGGCGACACGTGGTGGATGAGCTTGTCAAAACGCCTGACGTGGCCCGACGGCTTTCAGACCCTGGCTGCAGATCGCATACATAAAGGCTTCACTCTGGTTCAAATCGTGGCCGGTCTCTACCCGGATATGGAGCCCTACGACGAGCGTGGCGCGAACGAAGCAGGCTATCCCTGGCAACGCGATTACTCGAGCATCAATCCGGCTTATTTCGACGCCGCCGATTCGCGAATCTCGCATCTGGCTGACCATGGATTGGTGGCGTGCATCGTCGGCGCGTGGGGCTATTTCCTGCCGCGCATGGGCATCCGCAAAATGAAGCAGCACTGGCGCTATTTGATTGCGCGCTGGGGAGCGTATCCTACCGTGTGGTGTCTGGCCGGCGAGGGCACCATGCCGTACTATCTTTCCAAAACGCCTAAAGAGGATGCACTGGCTCAGAAACAGGGTTGGACCGAAATTGCCCGTTATGTAAAGGCCACCGATCCACTGCGCCGGCCCATTACGATTCATCCTTCGCGCAGCTCGCGCGACAGCGTCGAGGAGCCGGGCGTGATTGACATTGACATGTTGCAAACCGGGCACGACGACCGCAAGAGCGTCCCCAACACGATCGAGAGCGTGAATCGGAGTCTGGCAGCCGCGCCGAAGATGCCTGTCCTGGTGGGCGAGGTCTGTTATGAGGGAATCCAGGAGGCCAGCCGCGAGGAAGTACAGCGATTCATGTTCTGGTCGTGCATTCTCAGCGGGACAGCAGGCCACACGTATGGAGCCAATGGCATCTGGCAAGTGAATACGCGCGAGAAACCATACGGCCTTTCGCCGCACGGCCATGCCTGGGGCGGACCAGGTTGGGAAGACGCTTACCAATTGCCCGGTTCGCGCCAAGTGGGGCTTGGGAAATCGTTGTTGACCCGATACTCATGGTGGCGTCTGGAGCCGAAGCCGGAGCTGGTGGAACCACATTGGACCGCACAGGATTATTGGCGCCCATTTGCCGCCCGTATCCCGGGCGAAGCCGTGATTGCCTACTCTCCGACGGCCTGGAAAGCGCTGACCTTCAGCGGATTGGAAGCCGGCGGCAGCTATCGCGCTTTCCTGTTTAATCCAAGCGACGGTAGCGAGATGCTATGGGGCAAGATTCAAGCCGATGCGTCCGGAATATGGAAAGCACCCGAGTTTCCGATCATACGGGATTGGGTGGTTGTGCTCGATCGGAAGATTTGATTAGGGGCTTTAACCGCGCATTGTGGTACTCCTAAACAAAGCATTAGCCGGAATTTGTGGGCCGATTCCGGCGGGATTCTCACTCCATGAAGAACAGATCCAGCCGTACGTTGTACCTTCTGCTCTGCCTGTGGGTTGCGATCAGCATGAGTTACTACGTGCTGGGCACAGTAGCATTGCGGGAAGAGTTCTTCCACAGTGCTAAGTACGCCTCAGATCCGTTCGACTTCAAAGACGACCTGCAAACTATTCAAAACTTATCGGACGCGCAAAAGAAGCTCGGATTGGAAAACGGGAGCATCCTGCGCTCCGTCAACGGGCAGCCGTACACGGGCTGGATGCAGTTAACCAGAATCGTTCATAACGGGCAGCCGGGCGATCTGATACGGGTGGGTGTTACTACGCCACAAGGGTTGGAGAGGCAATTCGAACTTCACCTGAGTCCAAGGCAGGGGCCCGATTTCTCGTTAGCCGGGTACATCGCTTTCCTTTTACCGATTCTGGGAGTGCCGCTGCTGGGCCTTTTAGTTGGCTACTGGGTTGTGGCCGGCCGGCCGCGGGACTTGAATGCATGGCTCGTGCTGATGCTTTTGTCTTTTCCCGGAACGGCCTTCGCGAATATCGACTGGCGCTTTTGGACCGGATGGACGTACCCGATTCTTGGTATCTGGAACCTGCTAATACAACACCTGGCTTTTATTGCGCTCCTCTGGTTTGGAATTTTCTTTCCCGAGAGGTCACGTTTTGACGTTCGCTGGCCGTGGCTGAAGTGGACTCTGCTGGGAGTTACTCTGATCACGCTTTCATCTGAGGCAAGCCAAACGTTCTTCCAGCACTACGACCTCCCGAAGGCGAACACACTGGGCCCCGTGTTCCATTGGATGGACATTGTCACGAGCTGGGTCGCGGCACTGTGCGTCGTCTTGTTTCTGCTTGCCATCATCGACAAGCTGTTGACGTCTCCGACACCCGACGCAAAGCGCAGGGTAAGAGTGCTGGCCATCGGGAGCACCCTGTCATTGGGGCCGTTGCTTGTGATCTTTGGTATTCTTCCGCGCTTCGGCATTGACCCACACCACGGCAGTTGGTTTGAAGCGGTGGTGCCGTTCGTCGCCCTGTTTCCGCTGACGCTCGCCTACGTCTTGATCGTGCAGCGGGCCATGGATGTGCGAATCCTTTTGCGGATGGGCACTAAGTATCTGTTGGCAAGGGCCACCATTGTCGGCTTGGAGGTGGCGTTCGGCGGCGCCGTGATCTTCGGCCTTCTTGTCCCGATGATGCAGAAGAAAGAGCACCAGGCTTTGAACCTCGTTCTTCTGGTGGCTGCAATTGCCGGCCTGGTTCGCGTTTTCGTCATGCGCGACAGCTTGAGCAGCCGGATGCAGCAGTGGCTCGACCGCAAGTTCTTTCGCGAGGAGTACAACAGCGAAGTCGTATTGAGTGAGCTCTCCGAACAAACCCGGAGGTTCATCGACAAGGGCCCATTGATGGAGACTATTTCGCGCCGCATTTCGGAAATCCTCCACGTCCCGCAGATTGCCGTGTGGTTGCGCGGGAGCCGCATTTTCCAGCTTCAACAGGCCGTTGGGCTCGATTTGCAGGGCCCCGTTCTCTTAACCGAAGACTCGATGACGGTTCAAAACCTGACTCGCACCAACCGGCCCGCAACTGTGTATCAGGACAGGCCGGAGGAGTGGTTCGAACAGGCCGGTGATGGCGAGAAGGAAACTTTGAAGCGCGTCAATGCGGAGTTGCTGCTGCCGCTGCCGGGGCGGGAGAGGCTGATGGGATTGATGACGCTAGGGCCAAAGCTGTCGGAACAGCCCTACACGCCAACCGATCTGAGGGTGCTGCAATCGTTGGCGATACAAACCGGATTGGCGCTCGAGATCAGCGAACTCGCGCTGTCACTGGCAAATGAGGCGGCGCATCGCGAGCGTATCAACCGCGAAATCGAAATTGCCCGCGAAGTGCAGCAGCGCCTTTTCCCGCAGAAACTGCCGCAGATTCCCGGACTGGATTTCGCCGGTGTATGCCGCGCCGCGCTCGGGGTGGGAGGCGATTACTACGACCTGATCCAGCTTGAAAACGGGAAGCTTGGCCTGGCGATTGGCGATGTATCGGGCAAGGGTATTTCGGCGGCACTGCTCATGTCGGGCTTACGGGCATCGCTGCGCGGCGTAACCATGGATGGGTCAGGCAACCTGGCAAAGATGATGCAGCGCATAAATGGGCTGGTGTATGAATCATCGGCGAGCAATCGCTATGCGACCTTTTTCTTTGCGACGCTCGATCCAGCCACGCGGGAGGTGCACTACGTCAATGCCGGGCACAACGCGCCCATGCTGGTGAGGAGTGGCTCGGGCCAGGTGATTCGGCTAGAAGCAGGCGGCACGCCTGTGGGCTTACTGCCCGGTGCAAGTTATGAAGAGCAATCGGTGACCATGACGCCCGGCGATCTTCTCCTCTGTTACACGGATGGCATCAGCGAAGCGATGAATCTCGACGACGAAGAATGGGGTGAGGACCGGATGCTCGAAGCAGTTAAGAAAACGCCGGGCGCGGCGGCGAAGGACGTTCTTCACGAGGTGTTCCGAGCCGCGGACGAGTTTGCGGGGGAAGCGCCGCAACACGATGACATGACGTTGCTGATAGCGAGGATAGAACCGTCTTTCTAAACCGC
>Ga0181525_10000464_pt1 | contig 35284 bp, 24 predicted proteins | sample PEATcosm2014_Bin_48_FD_121100 | JGI IMG/M metagenome (GOLD analysis project Ga0181525, IMG submission 121100) | Peatland microbial communities from MTU Mesocosm Facility, Houghton, MI, USA - PEATcosm2014_Bin06_10_metaG | ecosystem: Environmental > Terrestrial > Soil > Wetlands > Peat | place... | reverse complement strand
CGCGTAGTCGTTCACCAGGTAACGAGTTTCGAAATTGTCGCTTCCATCAAGAATTACATCCATCCCATCCAGCAGCACTTCAATATTTGATGGAACCAAGTCCTCCACCCGAGCCTCGACCACGATCTCCGAATTGAAAGTCCCAATCCTGCGCGCCGCCGCAATCGCCTTGGGTAAGGAATCGGCGGCATCCCGTTCCTCAAACAGCGACTGCCGCTGCAGATTACTCGCCTCCACATAATCGCGATCGATGATCCTTAAGGTCCCTACCCCGGCTCGCGCCAGCAGTGACGCCAGGGCCGAACCGGTCGCTCCGCATCCCACAATCGCCACTCGCCCCGCCGCCAGACGCCGCTGGCCCCCGAGCCCGATGCCGCCAAACAGAACCTGCCGCGAGTATCTTTCCTCGAACCCTTCTTGGTATTTCGCCCCCACTTTTTCCTTCTCCACGTCACGCCTCAAGGACGTCACCCGTTCTGACCTTCAAAACCCTTTATTATAAGGGGCTGGACTCCTTCAACCGCCAGGTGCATGCAACGCGGGCTTTTCCCCCGTCATTAAATTCATGCTACCGGCCCAAGGATATTATTTGCTGAAACGGTACGCGTCGCTGCTCATGCTGATCGCTGCTTCGCTTGACGCAGTCCCCGGTCTTTTTCCGGGAGCAGTCGCCTGCGCAGCGTCGCCCCAGCCCGCCTCCGCCCAAGCCGGCCAGTTCTCCCCCGGCAACGAAAACGCCTCGCCCAACAGCCAATCACTCTCCACCCTCTCTTCCATGTCGGCCTACGCCGGACGCATGGTCGGCTCCATCGACCTACCCGGCGTCCCCGACCGCGAGCACCTGCTCGAAATGCTGCCTCAAAAATCCGGCCAGCCTCTGGACCGCGATCAGATCCGCGAAAGCATCCGCATACTGTTTGCTACCGGACGCTTTGCCGATATCCAGGCCGAAGTCACTCCCTCGGGGCCCGATGTGCGGCTCACCTTCACCACGTCGCCTAATTTTTTTGTCGGCGCCGTCGAAGTCGAAGGCGCGCCCAGCCATCCCAACACCAACCAGATCCTAAACGCCACCAAGTTTCAACTCGGCGAGCTCTATACTCAGGAAAAACTCCAGCGCGCCCTGGATAACATTCGCCAGCTCATGCAGGAAAACGGCTACTATCGCGCCCGGGTCACCGCAGAAAGCACCTCCAACGCCGCCACGCAACAGGCCAGTGTCCTGTTTCACATCCGCCCCGCCGAACCGGCCCACATCGGCGAGGTCCGACTTGCCGGGCATTCGCTTATCTCCGAGGCCCAACTCCACGACCTTGCCCGCATGCATCCCGGGGAGCGCGTTACGGCGGCCCGCGTCACCAATTCTCTGCAACACCTGCGCAAGAAATTCCAGAAACAGCAGCGCGTTCTGGCCCAGGTTTCCATCGCTTCGCAGACCTACAACCCGGCGTCCAACTCCGTGGATTACACCTTCGTCATCGATCCCGGGCCCGTCGTCGTGCTCTACACCGTTGGCTTTCCCGTCAGCCGCGGCGTGCTGAAAAAAGAAATCCCCATCTACGAAGAAAACGCCATCGACGACGACCTGCTCAACGAAGGCAAACGCAATCTCCTCGACTATCTCCAGGCCCGCGGCTTGTTCGACGCCACCGTCGACTTTAAAAAGGAAACTGCACCTGACATTCTCCGCGTCATCTACCACATCGATCCCGGCGCCGCTCACAAACTCGAGGTCGTCGATATCACCGGCAATAAATATTTCTCCCGCAAAACCCTCCGTTCACGCCTCCAGATTCAGGCCGCAAGCAGATTTTCCCATGGCCGCTACAGCGGAGCGCTACTCAAAGACGATGTGGCAAGTCTGCAGTCCCTGTACGTATCCAACGGATTCCGCGACGCCAAAATCCAAACCCAGGTCGATGACAATTTTCATGGTTCCGACAACCACCTCGCGGTGTATCTCAAAATCGACGAAGGCCCGCAGACTCTCGTGGGCGACTTCCAGATCACCGGCAACCACGCAATCAAGCGCCAGGAATTCGCCGATCTGGAAACCGAACCGGGCCAGCCTTACTCCGACCAAAAACTTGCCAGTGATCGCGAAAAAATACTCAACCGTTACTTCAATCGCGGCTTTTCCCACGCCATCCTCGACATCACCACCAAACCCTCGACCTCCCAGCCCCAGCGCGAGGATGTAACTTTCACCGTCCAGGAAGGCGAGCAGTTCTTCGTGAATCAAGTCATGGTCGCCGGTCTTGACCACACCCGCGACTTCGTGGTGCAGCGCGAAATCTTGGTCTCCGCCGGCCAGCCTCTCAGCCAACAGGATCTCCTCGATACCCAAAGCAAACTTTACGACCTCGGTATCTTCACCCAGGTTGACATCGCCGTACAAAACCCCGAGGGCTCCGACTCCCAGAAACATGTTCTGGTTCAACTGCAGGAGGCCAAGCGCTATACCTTTACCTATGGCCTCGGTCTCGAATTTGAAACCGGGCTGCCCGCCGGAGCCAAGTCTCCCGCCGGTGGCACCGGCATCAGTCCCCGCGTCGAATTGGATGTCACCCGTCTCAACGTCGGTGGCCGCAACCAGACCTTAACCTTCCAATCCCACGTTGGAACCCTGCAGCAGCGCGGCCTCGTCAGTTATGAAATTCCCAAGCTCTTTAATAATGATCGCCTCAAGATCTTCTACACCGCCTTCTACGACAATAGCCTCGATGTCTCTACCTTCACCTCCCAGCGACTGGAAGGCAAGATCGATCTTCGCCAGCAGATCGGAAAGGTGCAGGCCAATTACTCCGCTTCGATGACCTATCGCTTCGATTACCGCCGGGTCAAGGCCAGTGACTTCGCGACCGATTTTTCACCCGCCGAATTCAGTTTGTTGTCCCTGCCCGCCCGCGTCGGGGGGCCCGGTTTTACCTACATTCGCGATAAGCGCGATAATCCTCTCGAGAGTACGAAAGGTCAGTACTTCACCCTCGACGGCTTCGCCGCCTCCAGCTACTTTGGTTCGCAAGCCGATTTTGCCCACGCCCTCACCCAGGATTCCACCTACTACGCCTTCGGCCCCAGTCGGCATAAGTTTGTCTTTGCTCGCTCCACCACCCTCGGCTTAGAGCAGGTTTATCACGGCACCAGAGTTTTGCCGCCCGGAGCTTGCCAGCTTAGCAACCTGGCAACCTCTTGCAATCAGGGGATTTCCGTTATCCCGCTTCCCGAGGATTTCTTTGCCGGCGGTGGCAACTCCCACCGCGGTTTTGGGCTAAATCAAGCCGGACCCCGTGATCCGGATTCTGGCTTTCCCGTGGGTGGCACCGCGCTGTTTGTAAACAGCGAGGAACTGCGCCTTCCTGCCCTCTCCCTGCCCTACCTCGGAGAAGGTTTCGGGATTGCTCTGTTTCACGATATGGGTAATGTTTTTACCGCCGGACACGATATGATTAGGGGACTGTTACGGTGGCACCAGCCCGATCCCGCGAGTTGTTTGCAACCCGGTGGCGTCCCCGATTCCGCCTGCATGACACAATTCAACAATTCCGGTTACGACTACACTTCTCACGCCTTCGGCTTGGGCCTGCGCTATAAGACTCCCATCGGTCCGTTGCGCTTCGACTTCGGGTACAATCTAAATCCGACTTACTATTTCCAGGGCATCACGAATGCAGCCGGACAGCTCACCGGAAATTTCGAGACTCAGCGTCTGCGCCCGTTCAATGTCTTTTTCAGCATAGGTCAACCCTTCTGATGCGCACGCAACGACCCATTACGGCAGCGCTCGCGCTTATGCTTTCGGCGCTCTTTGCTCTGGCTCCGGCGCGCGCTTCCGCCCAGGTCATCGATCGCATCATCGCCACCGTGAACGGCCGGGTGATTTTGCAAAGCGACTGGGATGAAGCTCTCTGCTATGAAGCCCTGCTGGGCAACCGCTCCCTCGCGCAGTTCACCGACGAGGACCGCCGCGCTGTGCTCGATCGCCTCATCGATCAGGAACTTCTTCGCGAACAGATGAAGTCTGCCGACTTCCGTCATGCCACCGAAGCAGAAGTCACGTCCCGCCTCGCCGAAGCCCGCAAGCTTTACCCCGAAGCCTCTGCCGATGACGCCTGGCGCTCGCTTCTCGCCCTCCATCACCTCACCGAAAAGGATCTCGTCGCCCACGTTCAGCAGGAGATCGACTTGATGCGTCTGGTGGACGCCCGCCTCCGCCCGGGCGTCCAGATCGACTCCAAGTCCGTCGAAGCCTACTATCACGATCAATTCGTCCCCAAATTGAAGCAGTCCGGAGCCACCGAAGTTCCGCTCGTCGAAGTTTCCGCCAAGATCCGCGAGTTGCTCACTCAGGAAAAGGTCAGCGAATTGCTCGTCTCCTGGCTGCAGACCCTGCGCTCCGAGAGTCAGGTCCGCCTTCCCGGCGTCACGCCTCCGGCCAACGACCCGGGAGTTCGCTCGCAGTGACCGTGACCACCACCGAAGCCCGCGCCATCGTCAGCCGCTGGGGCTGGTGGAAATATCTGCTCCTGCTCTTCGGCGCCGCATTCCTTGCCTCGCTCGCCGTGCTGCTCTACGTCAACACAGCTTCTTTTCAGGCGATGGTGCGGCGCCGCCTGGTGGCCGAGGTGGAGCGCATTACCGGGGGTCGTGTCGAGATCGGCAGCATCCATACCACCCCCTTCCGCCTTCAGGTTGACGTTCGCGACATCACGGTTCACGGCGGCGAATCCGCCACCGAAGTTCCACTGGCTCATGTCACTCGCATCGTTGCCCGCCTCAAGATCAGCTCCCTGCTCCGTTCCGAACTCGCCTTCGACGAACTCATCCTGGAGCAGCCCGTCATCCATGTCGCTTTCTATCCCGGCGGCCGCACAAACTTTCCTCCCCGTAAAGGCGCCCCTCTCGATGCCGGCTCCTCCATCGGACAACTCTTCGCTCTATCCATCGATCGCTTCGAACTTCGCCATGGCCACCTCCTTTGGGACAACCTGACCGTCCCCATCGATTTCGCCGCCCGCGACACGACGCTCCAGATGGAGTACTCCTTTCTACGCCGGCGCTACGACGGACGTCTCTTGCTCGGCTTTGTCGACACCAAACTCTTCGACTACCGCCCCTTCGCCTGGACCAGTTCCGCGGAGTTTTCCCTCGACGCCAAATCCGCGGTCCTGACTTCGTTTAAATGGAATTCCGGCCACTCTCACCTGGCCGCCAACGGACAAGTCACCGACTTCCACCATCCCCATCTCCAGGTTGTCTACGATGCCCAGCTGGATCTGACAGAAGCAGCGTCCATCGCCCGCCGCAGCGATCTTCGCTCCGGGATTCTCGAACTCAAGGGCCACGGTGATTATTCCTCCGAGCAGTTCGCCTCCGCCGGTCTGCTCAACCTTCGCGATCTGGCGTGGCAGGACGATCGGATCGCTGTCTCCAAAGCCGCGATCAGCACGGGCTACTCGATTACCGATCAGGAGGTGAAACTTTCGAAGATTCAAGGCAGGATTTGCGGCGGATCTTTCACCGGCGACGCCGAGTGGAATCACTGGCTCGCCCCCGACCAGCGCCTTTCGCCGACCGCCACGAAAAATTTCGAGACTGCGGTGATCTCTGCCGCCCCGCCGCTGAATAAATCCCTCAAGCGAAACCAGCCCTCCGCACCCAAGCCCCCTGCCATCCAAAGCGCACGCATGGCTCTCAAGTTCCGCGATCTTTCCGCCGAGGATCTCAGTTTCGCCTTAGAGGGCACGCACTCGCTGCGCAATGTCCATCCCGCCGGATCGGCCTCAGGGACGCTCGAAGCCCGCTGGAAGGGAACTCGCCGCGACGCCGAGATCCAGTTTGCCCTCGACGTCAATCCTCCCATTCATCCCGTACCCCCGCAATTACCGCTCACCGGACACGCCGCCGGCGTCTACCATGCTGCAACCCATGCGCTCGATCTTCCGGAGTTCGCTCTCAGCACGCCCACCAGTCACATCCTCGCCTCCGGCTTGCTTTCTGCAAAGTCCCTCGTACGCTTGTCCGTTTCTACTTCCAGCGTCGCCGACTGGTTACCTTTTCTCTCCGCCGTGCGCGGTCCGGCGATGTTTCCCGTCACCCTGAACGGCCGCGCCACCTTTGCCGGAAATATGACCGGCGAAGTTTTTTCTCCGCAACTTGCGGGCGCTTTGCAGGTCGACGATTTCGCCGTCGACCTTCCCGCCACCGGTGATACCCACGAATTTCACGCTCATTGGGATTCTCTTTCCGCCGCCCTCCAGCTCTCCTTTGAAGGGATCGCGTTGCACAAGGCCACTCTCCGGCGAGACGAAACCTCGGCCGAATTTGATGCCTCCTCGTCTCTCAAGAACGGCCACTTCACCCCCGACAGCGCTCTCAACCTCCGCGCCAATCTGCGTCACGCCGACCTCGCTGAACTCCAGGCCCTCCTCGGATCTCACTATCCTGTGTCCGGCCAGGCCGATCTTTTCATCGAAGCCTCCGGAACCATCGCCGATCCTCACGGCCGCGGGCAGATCCATATCAATCATGCCTCGGCCTTCGGCGAGTCCATTCAGCAATTCGATTCCACGTTCCAAATAGGCCAGGGCGAAATTGTTTTCGACAACCTTCATCTTTTCCATGGCGATTCCGTTACCACCGGCAGCGCCGCTTACAATCCCTCCACCCGGATGTTTCGCCTCGACCTGGCTGGAAACAACTTCGATCTCGCCGATTTTCCACGACTTCGTTCCACACGGATTTCCGTCGAGGGGCGCGCCGATTTCGTCGTGAAAAGCTCGGGTACCCTCGCCATGCCTTCCATCAATGCCGAGGTCCACGTTCGCGATCTTCGCCTCGACCACGAACTCGCCGGCGACCTCTACCTGCAGGCCGTCACCCGGGGACACGACCTTCACCTGACCGGCAATTCTCACCTGCAGCGCGGGTCACTCCTGCTGAACGGCGACGTCCAACTCAGCGGCGATTACCCGGCCACGGTCTCCTTTCAAATGGATCAGCTCGATCTCGATGCTCTGTGGCGGTCTTTTTTCCGCGGTCGGCTTACCGGACACTCGGCCGTCGCCGGCTCTCTCGGTCTCCGAGGTCCGCTTCGTCAACCGGCACAGTGGTCCATCGACGGCAACCTCACCGCTCTTTCTCTCGACGTCGACAACCTCAAGCTTCACAACCAGGATCCGATCCGTTTTGCCGTTGCGAACCAGTCCATCGACCTCCAGCAACTGCACTTGCTGGGGGAGGGCACCGACCTCAGCGCTCACGGTTCCGTGCTGCTTTCCGGAGCTCGCACTCTCGATGTCGTCATCGATGGCAGCCTCGATCTCAAACTGCTCTCCAGCTTCGATCCTGACTTCACCTCTTCCGGTAGCGTCACCATGAACATGACGGTCGGCGGAAACCTGTCCGAGCCTTTGCCGCACGGCCGCCTGAAGGTAGACAATGGCGCAATCCTTTACGCCGGCCTTCCCAGTGGCTTGGGCGAGCTCAACGGCTCGCTGCTTTTCACCCACGAGCACTTCCTCATCGAGACCCTCACCGCCCGTACCGGTGGTGGAACCCTCGACCTCAAAGGGGACGCCTCCTACATGAATCAGCAACTCAACTTCAACCTCACCGCCACCGGCAAAGATGTTCGACTGCGCTATCCCCCCGGCGTAAGTTCCACCGCCGACGCCAAGCTGAACTGGATCGGCACTCGCTCCTCATCCACCGTCTCCGGCGACATCGCGATCAACAAGATGTCCATCACGCCGGGCTTCGACTTCGGTTCCTACCTCGATCGCAGCCGTCAGGCCACGGGCATCACCAGCGCCAACTCTCCGCTGTTTAATGTGAAGCTCGATATCCACGTTCAGACAGCGCCCGAACTTCAAATGCGGACTGCCGTCGCCCGCCTCTCGGGCGATGCCGACCTCCGTATCCGCGGTTCCATCGCCCGTCCTGCGGTTCTCGGCCGCGTCGACATCCTCGAAGGCCGGGCCACCATGCACGGCATTCACTTCACCCTGGAACGCGGCGATATCACCTTCACCAACCCGGTTGCGGTCGAACCCCAACTCAATCTCCAGGCCTCCACGCACGTCCGCAACTTCGACCTCAACATCACCCTCACCGGGACGCCCGATCACGGCCTGAATCTCAACTACCGCTCCGAACCCCCTCTGCCGAAATCTGACATCATCGCCCTGCTCGCCCTGGGCCGCACCAACGATCAATCCTCCCAGCTCCAGGAGCAGTCCGGCCAGACCGTATTCTCCGACCAGGCCAGCGCGATCATCCTGAACCAGGCTCTGAACGACACCGCCAGCAGCCGCTTCCAGCGCCTGTTCGGCGCCAGCAACATCAAAATTGATCCCCAGGGACTCAACACCGAAACCAGTCCTCTTGGCCGTGGTCCGCAAGTTTCGATCGAGCAGCAATTTGCCAACAATTTCGCCCTCACTTACTCCACCAATGTTTCCCAAAGCTCGCAGCAGATCATCCAGGGTGAGTACTATGTCAGGGGCAACCTGTCCGTCGTCGGCACTCGCGACCAGAATGGTGTCGTCAGTTTCGACGCCCTCATCCGCCGCCGCAAGAAATAAATCGGGAAACAGAACAAAAATAAATAAGAAAAGCCGCCCGCCGGATTAATCTATGAAGCCGGAAGGCGAAAGCCGCATGCCCGTCCCTGCATCCCACCACATGGTCGAATCCCAACTGCGCGCCCGGGGCATTTCCGACTCGCGCGTTCTCGATGCCATGCTTCGCGTTCCCCGCCCCGAATTTGTTCCCGAGAACTTCCGCGCCGAGGCCTACGAAGATCATCCCCTTCCCATCGGTGATGGCCAGACCATCTCTCAGCCCTACGTCGTCGCCCTCATGCTCGAATTACTCGAGCTTCAAGCCACCGATGTCGTGCTCGAAATCGGCACCGGCTCGGGATATGTCACGGCTCTGCTGGCCGAACTGGCCGTCCAGGTCTACTCCATCGAACGCCACGCCGCTCTCGCCCGCGGCGCCCTCAGAAGACTCAGCGCCCTCGGCTACGCGAACGCGCAAGTGTTGACCGCGGACGGTACACTCGGTTTGCCTGACCACGCTCCCTTCGACGCCATCCTGGTCTCCGCCGCTACGCCGGAGATACCCCCGCCCCTGATCCACCAACTTCGCGAAGGCGGAAGGCTGATCATTCCGGTCGGCCCGGCTGACTCTCAGCAGCTTCAGCTCATCCGCCTGCGCAACGGCAAACCGTTGGTCTCGATTCTCGACCCCGTCCGCTTCGTCCCGCTCATCTCCGAGACGGAATAAGCCTGCAGATAAGATCGAAAACCGCGGGAATCGTGAAAGTCATCCCCAGCGAAGCGAGGGACTTGGGGTCGGCTCGCCGCGCTCCTAGCGGCGGCCGCGGCAGAGACCAGCAACCGCACCGACGGCTATCTTCTCCACAACAAATCGGCCCCCAGAAAAAGCGTGAACACAATCGAAATCACGCCATTCATCGTGAAGAACGCAGCGTTCAGCCGCGACAGATCATCCGGCTTGACCAAGAAATGTTCGTAAACCAGCAGTCCAAGAACCGCGACCACGCCAGCCATCGCGAATTTCCCCAGGCCAAAAGCGGGAATCATGGCAAGCAGCAGGATCAGCATGATCAGGTGAAAGACGCGCGCGATCCACAGAGCTCTGCCGATGCCCACATGGCGCGGGATCGAGTGCAGTCCGGCGTCCCGGTCGAAGTCGAAATCCTGGCATGCATATAGGACATCGAAGCCTGCCACCCAGAACGTGACCGCCGCCGTGAGCAGCAAAATGCGCGGATCGAGCGAGCCGCGTACTGCGATCCATGCCGCCGCCGGAGCCATGCCGAGCGCGAATCCCAGCACCAGATGCGACCAGCGTGTGAAGCGCTTGGTGTAGGAATAGAGCAACAAAACCGCAAGCGCCAGCGGAGACAACCACAGCGCCATGCGGTTGAGTTGCCCCGCCGCCACAATGAATACGGCGCCAAGGACAATGACGAAAGCGGCGACGAACCCGGGCGTGAGATGGCCGGCCGGCAGGGCACGGCTGCGGGTGCGCGGATTGGCGGCGTCGATGGCCGCGTCGGCCAGCCGGTTGAAGGCCATCGCCGCAGATCGCGCCGCCAGCATGGCGATGACAATCCATATCACTTGATGCGTCGTAGGGAAGCCGGAAGCGGCAAGCATCGCCCCGCAGATGGCAAACGGGAGAGCAAAAACCGAGTGCTCCCACTTGATCATTTCAAGCGTTGTGCGCAGGTTCCCTAGCAGGGCCACGAGAAGATTGTAGAACACCGACTCCCCGTCCTCGGCCTGGACGCGCCCGCGACCGCCGCCCTCCAAAGTCCCGGTGCGGCTCCGGCCGGGCCGCCTTGGGAGTAAACTGTTCCGGCGCCTCAAACCGGTGTCCAGCACAACCCAGCCGAGGAAATAAATGAAGACAATCGGAAGCCTTGTTTGCGCAACTCTGGCTCTAATATTCTGTTCCCCCGCCCTGGCTCAGAGCTCCGCCCCCGCCCTGCTGCCCGGCCTCGATACCCGCCTCATCGACAAAACTGCCGATCCTTGCGTCGATTTCTTCCAATACGCCTGCGGCAACTTCAACAAGCTGTACCCCATCCCCCAGGACCGTTCCAGATACGGCACCGGCACAATCATCGCCGACCACACCGAGCACGTCCTGCACACCATGCTCGAGACGGCTGCGGCCGGCGGCCGAAGTCGTACTCCCAACGAACAGAAAATTGGCGACTTCTACGCCTCCTGCATCGCCGTTGACGCCATCGATAAAGACGGCCTCAAGCCCCTCGAGCCCGAACTGGCCCGCATCGCAGCCCTCCACAGCAAAAACGAACTCCCGGAACTCCTCGCCCACTATCAATTAATCAACGATTCTGCGTTCCTCAACTTTGGCGAACAGCAGGACTTCAAGGATGCGCGTAAGCAGATTGCCGCCGTCGATCAAGGCGGACTCGGACTTCCCGAGCGCGATTTCTACTTCCGCACCGGTGACGCGGCTGAAAAAACCCGCTCCGAATATGTGCAGCACATCACCAACATGCTCAAGCTCCTTGGTGAGCATGACGCAAAAGCCGCCTCCGATGCGCAACAGATCATGCAGCTGGAAACCGCTCTGGCTAAGGTTTCCATGGACATCACCTCGCGACGCGATCCCAACAGCATCTATCACCTCATGCCCGTCTCGCAGCTCGCCGCGCTAGCTCCGGCCATCTCATGGGAGCGCTTTCTCAAAGCCAGCGGCACTCCTCCGGTTTCAGAGTTGAACGTGACCAACCCGGATTTCTTCAGAGGCCTGAATGCTCTTCTAGCCTCCGCCGACTTGGAAACCATCAAGACCTACCTGCGCTGGCAACTCATCCACTCCACCGACGGTCTGGTGCTGCCCCAGGCCTTCGATGACGAGAAGTTCGATTTCTACCAACACAAACTCGGCGGTCAGCCGGAACAGAGAGCCCGCTGGAAGCGCTGCGTGCATTCGACCGACCAAGCGCTCGGACAGGCGCTCGGGCAGGTCTATGTCGCCCAGGAATTCCCCCCTTCGAGCAAACAGGCTACCGTCCAGATGGTGCACGATATCGAGGCCGCCATGGATCAAGATCTCGATACCATCGACTGGATGAGCGCAGCCACCAGGGTCCGCGCCAAGGAAAAGTTGCACGCCATCGCCGACAAGATCGGCTATCCGGATCACTGGCGCGATTACTCCTCTCTCATCATCGTTCGCGGCGATGCCTTCGCGAACGACCAGCGCGCCACCGAATTTGAGAATCGTCGCGACCTCGCCAAGATCGGACAGCCCGTCGATCGCAACGAGTGGGGTATGAGCCCACCCACCGTCAACGCCTATTACAGCGCCAGCATGAACGACATCAATTTCCCGGCGGGCATTTTGCAGTCTCCAATGTATGACGCCAAAGCGAACGACGCCGAAAATTACGGCCACATAGGCGCCATCGTAGGTCACGAATTGACCCACGGCTTTGACGACCAGGGCCGCCAGTTCGACGCCAGCGGCAATCTCGACGACTGGTGGACGCCGGAGGACGCCAAGCAATTTAAAGAAAAGGCCGATTGCGAAGTGAAAGAATACGGCAACTTTGTGGCGGTCGACGATGTCAAGGTCAACGGAAAACTGACTCTCGGGGAGAATACCGCCGACAATGGTGGTCTGCGTCTGGCCTACATCGCGTTCTTGGCTGACGCGAAACGCAAAATGATCGACCTCTCCCAAAAGCAAAACGATGGCTACACTCCGATCGAGCAATTCTTCCTCGGGTACGGTCAGAGCTGGTGTGGCGACACGCGGCCCGCCCAACTTCGCCTCCAGGTTCAGACCGACCCCCACTCGCCCAGGCAATTCCGCGTCGATGGCGTGGTCGAAAACATGTCCGAGTTCGGCCAGGCTTTCGGCTGCAAAACCGGTCAGCCCATGATGCCCGTCAATGCCTGCCGCGTTTGGTAAGCACCATGCAAATCAAACGGACGCTCCCACCCCCTGCGGTGGAAACGCCCGCTTCCCCATTCCCTCGCGGTCGTCGAGGGCCTGAAGGCTGAGTGGGGAATGAGGATCGGCAATCCCCCGAGTGCCGATCTCGCCGTCCATCATGCCCAACCGCTCCGGCCGACTTGTCAGAAGCTTGTAAAAACCATGTCTCAATTTCTAGCCAGCAACCATCGCGCGTTTGGCTCGAATCCGAAGCCGTTCCCTTCCTATACTTGCTCCCTTCGTAACTCCTGTCCCCGCTCCGGAAGCTGGTAGCATGAAGATTCTTCCGGTCAAAGGTGCGCACACTCCTCCATCTCGTCATTCTTCTTAACGCCATCGCTCTCGTTGCTCAGAGCAGCACCGGAGAACTCCGCCTTAAAATCACCGACCCCGACGGCCTCGCGCTCAAAGCTTCCGCCGAGCTTTCGAGCGACGCCCTCCAACTCCGCCGTGCCTTTTCCGCCGATGACTCCGGCTTGCTCATCGCCCGCAATCTCCCCTTCGGTTTCTATCGCCTCAAGGTGCAGCATGAGGGCTTCGCTTCCTACGATAGCCTGATCGAGATCCATTCCGCGCTCCCCACCGAGTACCTGGTCAAGCTCGGCGTCGCCACTCTGAGCACCGCCATTGAGGTCACCGCGCAGAGCACGCTGCTCGATCGCGACCGCGCCGGCGCCGTCAACCATCTCGATCAACAAGCCATCGCCGAGCGTCCCGCCTCGCTTCCCGGCCGCTCGCTCCCTGATCTCATCAACTCCGAGCCCGGCTGGCTCTACGAGGGGAACGCCGTGCTCCATCCTCGCGGCTCCGAATATCAAACTCAGTTCGTGGTCGACGGAATCCCGCTCACGGATAATCGCTCGCCCAGCTTCGGCCCCGAAATCGAAGCCGACGACGTCGACTCCCTCACCATCTACACCGCCGGCATCCCCGCCGAGTACGGCCGCAAAATGGGAGGCGTCGTCGAAGTCAACACCCTCCGCGACCTCCAGCAGCCCAACGGCAACCTTCACGGCGATGTCATTCTCTCGGGCGGCAGTTTCGATACCGCCGGCGCCTTCGCCCGTCTCCAGGATAGTTTTGGAAAAAACACCGTGGGCCTCAGCGCCTCCGGCAACATGACTGCCCACTACCTCAATCCCGTCGTTCCCGAGAACTACACCAACCGCGGCACCACGGGCGACTTCTCGCTGAACTATGAGCGAGAGTTCACTCCCAAGGATCGCCTCACCCTCAGCGTTCGCCACGAACTCTCGCGTTATGAAATTCCCAACGAACAGCTTCAGCAATTCCCCCAAGGTCAAGATCCTCCGGGCACCGCCCCCCAGCTCCAGACCGCTGACAATTTCGAGACCATGGGAATTGCTTCCTATCAGCATATTTTCTCGCCCAACATCCTCGCCAATCTCCGCGGCATGGTGCGCGACAACTCCCTCGATCTCAACTCGAACAGTTCTTCCTGGCCCATCGCTGCTTTTCAGCACAACGATTTTAAGGAGGGATACTTCAACGCCGCCATCTCCGTCCATCACGGCCATCACGAATGGAAGGCCGGCCTCGAGTCCGACAATCTTTTTTTGCACGAAAAGTTCAGCGACGTCATCACCGTGAGCCCCAACGATCCCAACAACCCATTCGATCCCGGAACCCCCCCCACCTTCGCCTTCGCCGGCAGCCGCGCGGACCTCGAACAATCGGCTTTCGTGCAGGATCTCATTCGCCTCGGCAATTGGACCATCAACGCCGGCCTGCGCTGGGACCACTATCAGCTCATCGTGAACCAAAATGCCGTAAGCCCGCGCTTCTCCGTCGCCCGCTGTTTTCCAGGAGCCAACCTGATCGTCCACGCCTCCTACGACCGCGTCTTCCAGACGCCCTCGTTCGAGAACATCCTGTTATCGAGTTCCTCACAAGTATCCTCGCTCGACCCGAGCGTGCTCCGGCTCCCGGTTGAGCCTTCCCACGGTAACTATTTCGAACTCGGTGCCAGCAAGAGTTTTGTTGGTCAATTCCGCTTCGATGCCAATTACTTCCGCCGCTACGTCAACAACTATGCCGACGACGATCAAATCCTCAGCACCGCCGTCAGTTTTCCCATAGCCTTCCGCAAGGCCATTCTCTATGGCGCCGAAGGCAAGCTCGAACTCCCGCACTGGAGGCGCTTCTCCGGCTTTCTCAGCTATTCCTACATTGTCGGGAACGCATGGTTCCCCGTGACCGGCGGCCTCTTCCTCGGCGACGACGCCGTCAACGCCACCACCCAGCTCACCGGACATTTCCCCGATTCGCAGGATCAACGCAACACCGCCCGCATGCGCATCCGCTATCAGCTGACCTCCCGGTTGTGGATTGCGGGCGGCCCGGAATACGGCAGCGGCCTGCCTTTCGATTTTGAGGGGACGTACCAGCAGGCGCTCGCCGAGTACGGTCCAGCGGTGGTCAATCGCATCAACATCAACAGCGGACGCATCAAGCCCACGCTCGCGGTCGATGCCTCCGCCGGAGCCGATCTCTACAAAAAAGAAAACCGTTCGCTCCGCCTGCAAGCCGACGGCGAAAACTTAAACAACCGCCTCAACGTCATCGATTTCGGCGGACTCTTCTCGGGCAACGCCATAGGCCCGCCCAGAAGCTATTCCCTCCGACTCGCCGCCACCTTCTAGTGTGCCTGGCGCCTGCGGCCTCGCGGGCGGCGCCGGCAGCGAACAGGCTCATGTGGGGACAGCCGCCCTCGGCGGTTCGGCGGGCGCAACCCCCGGCTTGGTTTCTCTCGGACCAAAACAAAAGCGGAGCGCAAACGCACTCCGCTTCTCATCCCTGTTTATCCCTGGCAAACGCACTCAAACCACAAAATACTTCGCCCCCGGAAGATGCACCACCAACGCCGACGTGCTCTGCTCCGGCGCCAGCAAAAATTCCGAGGTCAAGCGCACCCCGACATTCTTCTCTGGCTCCAGCAACACAAACAGCTTCGTCTGGTCCTCAAGATTTGGGCACGCCGGATAGCCAAACGAATACCTCGATCCCCGATACTTCTGATGAAACAAATGGCGAATCGCCGCCGCATCCTCGCCCCGCGACGACGGTTCCGAACACGAACGCCGGCCCCCAAGGACCGGCGTGTGATTGGCTGGAAATTCCCCTCGAACTCTAACTCCCCGCAACCATCTCCTCGGGAGCCCCACCGTCCACGTCGGCCTGGTTGAACACCACGTTCGCTCCCATGTGCGCCGGCCGGGGGGCCAGCATTTGCTCCTTGCGGTAAACCAGATTACTCGCGTTGAACGTTGCCAGCTCAAACCCATGCCCATGCGTAATCGCATCTGTAGGGCAAGCCTCCACGCAGTACCCGCAAAAAATGCATCGGTTGTAATCGATGTTATAGATTTTGGCGTAGCGTTCTGCGCCGCTCACGCGGCGTTCGGCGGTATTGTCGGCGGCTTCGATATAGATGCAGTTCGAGGGACAGTTGGCGGCGCACAGGAAGCAGGCCACGCACTTCTCGAGTCCGTTTTCGTCGCGTTGCAGAACGTGAGCCCCGCGGAAGCGGGCTTCGAACCGGGCGCCGCGCAGCGGACCCTCGCCGTCGGGATAATTCTCCACGGTGGTGGGCTGGAACATCTCCATGAAGGTGATGCTCATGCCCTTGGCGATCGCGGCGATGTTTTTCAGGACCGGCATACCTCAACAGTATAACGGATGCTGGGGTGGGGAAGGCCGTGAACTGGGGGAAGCGGAGTCGAGGCGTCGAACCGATTCCCCTTTCGAGAAGAATGAGGGCTGCCGGAGCGTCAGAAACGCCGATCCAAGGTCACGACCGCCGCGCCGCGTCTGTCCCCCATGGACTACTCCAATCCCAGCTCCTTCGCCAACGCTTTCCACTTGCCGTCAACCAATGCCTTTGTTTTTTCGTCCATCACGATTTCGTCAGGCCAGGGTCGGAGGAAGCCTTCCGTGGGCCATTTGCGTGTGGCGTCGATGCCCATCTTCGATCCGTAGTTGGCGAGGCGGGAGGCGTGATCGAGGGAATCGACCGGGCCGAGCATGAATTGGATGTCGCGCTCGGGGTCGATATGGTTCAGGACCTTTAAGGTCACGTCGGGGATATCTTGCACGTCTACGTCTTCGTCTACCACGATGATGCATTTCGTGAACATCGCCTGGCCTAGCGACCAAATGGCGTTCATCACCTTGCGGGCCTGGCCCGGGTAGGATTTGCGGATGGAGACGATCATCAGATTGTGGAAGACGCCTTCGATGGGAAGATTGATGTCGATCAATTCCGGGATGGTGAGGCGCATCAGGGGGAGGAATACGCGCTCGACCGCTTTGCCCATGTAGGCGTCCTCCATGGGTGGTTTTCCGACGATGGTGGTGGCGTAGATGGGATCTTTGCGGTGCGTGATACAGGTTACGTGGAAGACGGGGTAAAGATCTTCGAGGGAGTAGAAGCCAGTGTGGTCGCCGAAGGGACCTTCGGTGCGGAGTTCGTCGAGATTGACGTAGCCTTCGAGGACGATTTCGCTGGTGGCGGGGACTTCGAGGTCAACGGTTTCGCATTTGACCAGTTCGACCGGGGCAGCGCGGAGGAAGCCGGCGATTAGGTACTCTTCGATGTCCGGGGGTGCCGGGACGATGGCGGAGAAGGTCACGGCGGGGTCGGTGCCGATGGCTACGGCGACTTCCATTCTTCCGGAGGGATGATTTCGGTCAGAGAGGACCTGGCCTCCGGAGGTGCGGGCCATTCGATCCACTGCTACGCGCCTCGCGACCGCCGAGGCGGCTGTCTCCACAGGATCGGAGGAGTTTCCCGAACTGCGCATCGCCTGGCGATAGTGTTCGGCGGCTATCTTCTGTCTCTGCCAGTGGGCGCCGGTGGTGCGGGCGTCGTAGACCTGAAGGCGGTACATGCCCAGATTGCGTTTGCCGGTTTTTGGGTCGCGGGTGGTTACGCAGGGGAGGGTGATAAAGCGTCCCGCGTCTTGCGGCCAGCATTGGAGGATGGGGAAGTCGAGGAGGGAGAAGTTATCGCGCCGGATTACTTCCTTGCAGGGACCGGTGGGGACAGTCTTAGGGAAAAACTTTCCAGCCTCGGTTAGGAGCGGGAGCATTTTCAGTTTGTCGAGGAAGCCTTGCGGGGACTTGAGGTCCATGAAGACGCGGATGCGGTCGGCAAATTCGTCGAAGGAGCTCACGCCCAGGGCAAGCTTCATCCTGGATTCGGAGCCGAATTGGTTAATGAGAAGTCGGGAGTTGGGATGGCCTTTCAGGTTTTGAAACAGGAGAGCGGGGCCGCCGCGAGCTGAGCTCTTCGTTGCGCTGGGCTGGACGGCGGAGGCCGCCGTCCCCACTTGACCCGCCGCGGATGTCTTCCGATCAGCCGTGCCTTTACTCACCCGGTCGGTTATTTCCGTGATTTCGAGGATGGGGTCGACTTCGGTTTGAATGCGTTTTAGTTCGCCGGCGCGTTCGAGTGCGGCGATCCATTGGCGGAGGTCGTCAAAAGGCAAAGGAGTCTCCCGGGAACGGATGATTATAAACAGTGCGCTGGGCCGCGGGATGACAATTGGCGATCTGAGGTAGCCAGGCGGTTGCGGTGAAGGGCACTCTTACAGCTTGGAGCGGAGCATGGTGATGATGTCGTCGGAGGTGATCACACCTACCAGTTTGTTGTGCTCGTTGATTACGGGCAGGGTCATCAGGTTGTATTTGTCGAACAGTTCCGCGACTTCGTTCTCGTTCGTGGACTCGCGAGTGAAAATCAGAGGTTCCTGGAGAAGGGTTAGAAGCGGCGTGGTTTGGTTGGCGAGTATCAGCTTAGCGAGGGGGACTGCGCCGGCCAGCGTGCCGTGAGAATCGACCAGATAGATGGTGCTGACGGATTCGACTCCACCTTCGAATTCGCGGAGGACGCCGATCGCATTTTCGACGGTGGCGCTTACAGGCAGGGCGAGGAACTCGGTGGTCATGCGACCGGCGGCGGTTTCTTCGCGATGTTCGAGAAGCTCGACGACTTCCTGGCTGGCCTCGGGCTCCATCTGGACGAGGATTTGTTCCGTTTGATCGTGGGAGAGATCAGCGAGCAGGTCGGCGGCGGCGTCGGGATCCATCTCGCCGACGATATCGGCGGCGCGGCTGGAGTCGAGGGATTCGACGATGGAACGCTGAACCTTGGGATGGACTTCTTCGAGAGCTTCGGCGGCAACGTCTTCGTCAAGGGTGCGGAAGACGGCTTCGCGCTCGTCGGGGGCGAGGTCTTCGACGATATCGGCGATGTCGGCGGGATGGAGCTTGGCGAGACCGTCGTGAGAGATCTTGAGTTTGATGCGGCGCGCCGGATCGGTCTCGATGAGATCGACGAAGCTCCAGGGGATGGTGCGGGGAGGAATCCTCTGAAGCAGAAGATGAAGAGCGGCGCGGGGCGCGAGGCCGCGCAGGAGTCGGCGAACGGCGCCACGGGCGCCAATATCCACGGATTGAACCCGGAGGATGGCATGGGCGTGGCCGGCTTCGGTATGGGAATCGATTTGCAGCTCGACATCGTTGACGCGGACGACTTTGCGCCCGTTAATGTCGATGACCTGTTGATCGAGGAGATCGCGCTCCAGCAGGAACAAACCCTCGGCGCCGTTGGCGGCGGGCCAATCGGCCGAATTGGTGGAGGTATGGATATTGGCGTCGATGGTGGAGATGGCCGAGAAGGGAAGAACGCGGTTGCCGGACTTGGTCTTAACGATGAGCGAGGCGATGCGGGTGCGGTCTTCCTGAGGCGCCAGAGTAGCTTCGCGAACGCGACCGGTTTCCGCGCCGGACGGGTCATAGACCGCGGATCCAAGCAGATCGGAGAGAGGCAGCGTTTCCATCCGCGTAGAGGATAGCGGAGTTTTGCGGGAGAGAGAAATAAATTGTGGAAAACGGGGAAGAAATCTTTCGCGACGTAAGCGTTGCCCCCCGGTTAAGCTGGGTTGCGCCGGACCTTCGGCTGTTCTTCGGGCTATCTGGTTTATCGCCAGATAGCCCTTTCGTCTTTGCCCAAGGCAGAATCCGCGGAAGGGTCTTCGCCATGCGCCCTTGCTGCTTGCCGCGTGCCGAGCCAGGGAGGCACGCTACAACCGCCGGGCTGGCGGGGAACCCTCGGAGTCGCAGCCCCGTATAATCGTTGATAGTGCGCCTGATTCTGGACATTTTCGGGCAGACTTTGCGGACGCTGTGGGGACATAAACTGCGCTCGTTCCTCACCATGTTCGGGATCGCCTGGGGAGTATTTTCGCTGCTCCTGCTGGTGGGGTTAGGGGAGGGATTCCGGTCGGGGAACAAGAAGCAGTTCGCAACCCTGGGCGAGAACGTAATGTTCATCTGGTCGGGACGGGCTCCGGTGATGCAGGGCAGCTTCACGGCGCTGCGGCAGTATTACCTGACGGACCGCGATTACCAGGACATTCTGCGGGACTGCAAGGATGTGGGAGCAGCGGCGCCGGTGATCCAGCGCAGCGACGTGCGCGCGGTGAGCGATTTTTATCAGGCCAGCGGGCAGATGCTGGGAGTTCCGGCCATGTTCCATACGATCCGCTACTTGCCGATCCGGGAAGGCCGCTGGCTGAATGAAATGGACGTGGCCCAGAAGCGCGCGGTCATCGTGTTGGGAGACGAGGTGCGGCGGACATTGTTTAGCGGACGGCCCGCGGTGGGAAGCACGATCCTCTTGAATGGGTTGCAATTCGAGGTGGTGGGAACGCTCGACCGGGTGGGACATGGAGACAACAACGATTTGAACCTGCGCAGCTTTATGCCGTTCACCACGATGCGGGAGCATTTTCGTCCCTTGAAGGTGGGGGAGGCTCCGGATGTGATTTCGTTTATCAACTATCAGCCCAGGACGAGAGCGGTGCATGAGGCCGCGCGCCAGGAAGTTCACCAGGTGATCGCCAGGAATCATGGTTTCGATGCCAGCAATCCAGATTCTTTCGATGAGTGGGATACGGTGCAGACGGTCGACCAGATGGGCAAGATTTTTGACGCCATGAATGCGTTTCTGGGAAGCGTTGGATTGGTGACGCTCGGGCTGGGAGCGATCGGAATCGTCAACATCATGCTGGTGGCGGTGGCAGACCGGACGCGCGAGATTGGGTTGCGCAAGGCGCTGGGGGCAACGAACGCCAGCATCATGTTTCAGTTTTTCGTGGAGGGAGCGTTCCTGACTTTGCTGAGCGGCATGGCAGGGATTGTGGCTGCGGCCGGCGTGATGGCAGCCTTGTCGAAGGTGTCGCTGGGAGAAGGGTTCGATCCTCCGAAGCTGGTGGCGACGACAGCTGCGCTGGCGGTGGTGGCATTGACGGTGGCGGGAGTTGCGGCAGGATTGTATCCGGCGCGGCGCGCGGCGGCGCTCGAACCGGTCGAGGCATTGCGTAAGGAGTAGCGTCTGGATACGAGTGACTGGCTCATCCTAACGCGTGGGTTTTGGAACGTAGACATTTCGGCACAGCCGGAAGCAGGAGCTGGACTTATGCATCAGGATTTGCTGGCGCAGGCGTTTGCGGCCATGCGGCATGACCTGCGCAAGACCTTGCTTACCATGGCCGGAATGGCTTGGGGGATCGCTACCGTGGTCCTGCTGCTGGCTTACGGGAATGGTTTTGGGAGAGCGATCCAAAACATTTTCGAAAGTTTTGGGGCAACCGCGGTGGGGATCTTTCCGGGAAGGACCTCGCAGCAGGCGGGAGGCAATAAGGCCGGGGTGCAGGTGAGGTTTACCAACGACGACGTCGATTTGCTGAGAAACAACGTTCCGCTGTGCAAGCGCGTGGTGCGGATGTCGGAGAAACAGTCGTCGGTGCAGAACGGGAATCGGACCTTCACGATGCCGGTGAATGGGCTCGACCCGGGGATCGAGGGCATCTGGAATCTGGAGATGGATCAGGGCCGTTTTCTGGATGATGCGGACAGCGCGCGGCACGGGCTGGTGGCGGTGATTGGCTCGGAGGCAAAGGACAAACTTTTTTCCGGAATGCCGGCCGAGGGAGAAGATATCCGGATCGACGGGGTGGAGTTCCAGGTGGTGGGAATCCTGAAACCACGGATGCAAGAAGGAGACGACGACGACAACCGAGTGATTTACATTCCGTACAACTCCATGAACGTGCTGAAGGACAACCACTATCTGGATGGAATCTGGATGGATTCGCAGGGGCTCGACCACGACCGGCTGGATCAAACCGTGCGGGAAACGCTGGCGGCGGCGCACAACTTCAAGACGGATGACAAACGGGCGGTCATGGTGTTCGACGCGCAGAAGCAGCTTTCGCAGTTCAGCATCATTTCCGTGGCCTTGAAGGGATTGCTGGCGGCGATTGGGACGCTGACACTGGGCATTGGCGGAGTAGGGCTGATGAACATGATGCTGGTGACGGTGACGCAGCGGACGCGGGAAATTGGAGTAGAGAAGGCGTTGGGAGCGAGAAGGCGCGACATTCGGTTTCAATTTCTGGCGGAAGCGATGGTGATTACCGCGGTTGGCGGCTTGCTGGGAATTGCTTTGTCGTATGTGGTGTCGCTGGCGGTGGGGCGGCTCACGTTGTATAGCGCGATGGCAAAACATGCGGAGGCGGGGGACATCCGTTTGATCGTTTCGCCGATGATTCTGCTGGTGGCGACGGGCATTCTGGCTGTGGTGGGGGTGGTGAGCGGAATGGTACCGGCGATGCGGGCGTCCCAACTGGATCCGATCGAGGCTCTGCGCTATGAGTAACGAGTGACGGAGGCGAGTTCCGAGTTGCGAAATTCCTCGGGTCGCACGGGGCGACCGATGCTTCCAAGGTAGGAATGACTGGTTCCGATGACATTCTAATGTTGGCGCCTCCTCGGGCCGACGCGCGGCTATCGTATGGCCGGGACGAGCATCAGTTTATGGATCTGCGGATGCCCAGTTTCGGCTCGTCCGATTCGCCTTCGCCGCGAGCCCAGGGACCGTATCCGCTAGCGATCGCGATTCATGGAGGCTACTGGCGGGCCAAGTATGATCTAGGATACATGGGGCATGTGTGCGCGGCTCTGTCGGCGAAAGGAATTGTTACCGCCAATCTCGAGTACCGTCGGGTGGGAAATGCTGGCGGGGGATGGCCGGGTACCTTTGCCGACATTCGAGCGGCGTATCAGTTCCTGAGGCAGAAGGCGCGCGAGCATGATTTCGATCCGGCGCGGGTGCTGGTGATTGGCCATTCCGCCGGAGGCCAGCTGGGGATCTGCCTGGCTGCGCATGAGCCAGGGGTGAAGGCGGTGATTTCGCTGGCGGGAGTGGTCGATCTACAGCGGGCTTATGAGCTGCATTTGAGCAACGACGCGGTTGTGGAGTACTTGGGCGGGACGCCGGGTGAAGTGGGGGATCATTATCGCGAGGCGGATCCGATGAGGCTGGCGGTTGGGGCACGGCAATGGCTGGTTCACGGCGCGGCGGACGATGTGGTGCCGCCCGAGTTCAGTCGAGATTACGTGGTTGCAAAGCAGAAGAGGAAAGAAGATGCCCGACTGGTGGAGATCGCCGGGGCGGGACATTTCGAGGTGGCGGATCCGCGCTCCGGGAGCTGGAAGGAAGTGGAGCGGGTTGTGGTCGAGGGCGCGGGGTGAGGGAATGGGGCTCGCAAAAAGTGGCCGAGGAAAAGTGGTAAGGAAGAACACCCAGCCGGCGATCGCCGGATTCGTTTGAGGATCATCCTGCGCCGTGACGGAATCCTTGCCCTGCAAGACCAGAAGACAAGGTCGAGCGCGCGGTTACTTTCTTCGGCGGTCGCCGGAATGTTCCGGACTGCCTCCGGGCTCCGGGAAATCGGTGTCGGCGTCCTTCAGAAGCGGGTTCTGGTCGCGGTGACCGAGTTGATCGGCCAGGCCTTCATTGCCGTCATGGTGGTGCACGGGATCCTCGGTTGCGCCTTTGGCGCGGTCGGGGTCATTGTCCGAAATCTTGGTGGTGGCTGGGGGATTGATCATGGCGAAACCTCCGGGGATAAAATCTGTGCCACCCAACTATTCGCCGGGGCGGGCGGTCGAAGCGACTCCGAGTTTGCGGAGGCGCTCACGGGCCTGCAAAGCCTCCGGCGAACGCGGGTAGCGCTGTATCAGATGCCGTAATTCCTGCACCCCGTCGTCTTGCTTGCCCAGTTCGATCAGCGAAAAACCTTTTTTCAATTGCGCGGAAGCCACCTTGCTTCCGGTGGGGAAATTCTGCAAGACCAGGTCATAGCTCTGCGCGGCTTGCTGGAAGTTACCCTGGCGAAACTGAATTTCGCCGAGATAGAAGTAACAATTTCCGGCGAGATCGGTGTTGGGATAGAACTTTATGTAGTCGGAAAATTCCTGGACGGCTAAGTCGTTCTTGGCTCCATTGTAGTCGCGGACCGCGTTGTTGTAGAGAAGGTCGGGCGGAGGGGCCTGCGCCAGGGCTTGCTGCTGCGCTTGTTGGGCGGATTGCTGGGCGGCGAGGCTCTGCTGCGTGCCCTGCATGTCCTCGAGTTGCTTGCTGACCTTGGCCAGGCGAGCCTTGAGCTCGTCGAGCGTGTCGTTGAGAGATTGGAGCTGGCCGGAGAGCTGATCGACGTGGGCGGAGGAATCTCCCTGCTGTTTCTGCAACGCGGCTTGGAGTCCGGCTAGCGCGGCGGCGACTTTGTTGACCGCATCGCTATCCTTTTCGACAAGATTATTCATCACGCCCATGCGCTCGTCGAAGCTTCGCTGCATGGCGGTCATCTGCTGCTGCAGTTGCTGCACTTGGGTTTCGAGCTCGATCATTTCTTTGTTGACGCCCCAGGCGGGGGCTGTGGCGAGACCCAGAGCGAAGGCCAACACGATAAAGTAGCGTCGTAGCGTCATAGGCGAGTTCCCTGAGATCATTTTAGATGGGTTCGGGGTGGCATGGGTCACGAAAATGAATTGGCGGAGACCCAGCCCCCAAAAACCGCAATTCGCGGAAGCCCGTCGAGCTGTGCTCGATTGCACAGCCCGAGGGCGAACCGTCTCCACCCGGGCATTCTCGAAAGCTTGGAGTCCGCCCAGGGACGGAGATCACTCCGCCCCTGAACGAGCGGACGACGACTACTTTTGATAGACGAAGTGACCGCGGCGGTTTTGCTGCCAGCAGGCTTCGTTTTCTTCCATGCAGAAGGGCTTTTCTTTGCCGTAGCTGATGGTCTTGATGCGGCTGGCGCTCAGGCCGGCGGTGGTCAGCGCGGTCTTTACGGCGCCAGCCCGCTGGTCGCCCAGAGCGAGGTTGTATTCGGTGGAACCACGGCTGTCGCAGTGTCCCTCGATGGTGAAGTTGATGTTGGGATGCTGATTGAGGAATGCGATATCGGCCTGGATGGCGGATTGCTGATCCGCGCGGATGTCAGACTTATCGTAGTCGAAGTAAACGTCTCTGACATTCTGACCGAACATGTCTTCCTCGCTCGGCGACGGTGTCATCGCGACGGGCGCAGGCGGCGGCGTGACGGTGAGGCGTGTGGTGGCCTCCTGGGTTCCCCCGGGACCCTTCGCCACGAGATGATAAGTGGTGGAGTCGGTGGGGGTGACCGGCTGCGACCCGCTGGCCTGAACCGCGCCGATGCCGTCGATCGAAACATCGCTGGCATTGGAAGTTTGCCAGCTCAGCGTGGCGGATTGTCCGCTTGGAATTGTGTCTGGACTCACGGAGATGGAGGCGGTGATCGCGGCCGGCGGTGGGGGCGGCGGGGGCGGGGGCGGAGCCACCTTCTTTTTGCAGGCGCCGAGGGCAAGCATGCCAACCAGCGCGAGAGTGGTGGTGAATCGCTTCAGGGTGTGACGCTTCATGTAGGTCCTCTTCACGTTTGATCCTCCTGCGAACTCAACAATGCCGTCGAGTTCAGACGAAGTGTTATTTCCAACTCCAATTCGGTTGGGTATTGCGTCCGGTAAAAGTGAGCTGATGGAGCTTGGTGCCGTCGGCCAGCATCTCCCATAACTCCTCCTTGCCGGAGCGGCTGGATTGAAAGACGATGTGGCGGCCATCGGGCGACCATGAGGGAAAATCGTTGCGGCCGCCGTCGTGGGTGAGCTGCACCCATTGTTTGCTCGCGATATCGAGCAAATAAATGTCGGAAGAACCCGGCTCGCCGGGACCATACTTGCGGGTCCAGGCCAGAGTCAGGAACTGCCCGTTGGGCGACCAGTTGGGGGAGACCGCGTATCCTTGATCGGTGATGCGCTGCTGGTTGGCGCCATCGGATTCCATCGTGTAAATCTGAGGCAAGCCGGTGCTGCCGCTAACAAAAGCGATCTGCGCGCCGGTCTTGCGATTCCAACTGGGAGAGACATCCGGGCCGCGGCCGGTGGTCATGGCGTGCAGGCTGCCGCCGGAGGCATCGCAGATATAAATCTCGGAATGACCTCCGCGCGAAGAAGAAAATGCCAGGCGGGCGCCGTCGGGCGACCAGGCGGGAGAAAGATTCGTGCCGCCAAAGCGCGGGAAGCTGACCAGGCGGTTGACATCCATCGAATAGACGAGGATGTCCCAGCCCGATTTGGTTAACGAACTGAAGGCGACGCGCGAGCCGTCCGGGGAGACGCGAGGGGAAAGGGAGATGGAGCCCTGATGAGTGAGTTGACGCTGGTTGGAGCCGTCGTAGTCCATGGTCCAGATTTCTTTGTGGCCGCTGCGGTCGCTGACGAAAAAGATCTTGCTTTCGGCGATCCCGGCGATGCCGCCGCCGAGGCGGTAGATGATTTCGTCGGCGAATTTGTGGGCGATCAGGCGAGCCGCATCGTCAGTGGAGACGTCGGCATACTGCTTGCCGAGAACCTGCGGCGAAGCCGTGTTCTTGACATCGTAGAGCCAGCCCTGAACCGTGACCTTTCCGGAGGCTGCGCCGAGATTGCCGAAGGCCATCATGGCGGCGTTGGGCGGCGGGGAGTTCCAGACGCCGAAGGTAACTTCAGCAGGAAGACCTGGGATCTGAAGAGGGTAGAAGCTCTTCGAGACCAGTTCGAGGACGCCCGAGTTGTCCAGATCGTTCCAGAGAGTGTCATTGAAAGCCTTGAGCAGGGCGGTGTTTTGCGGATCGTTATTCGAGGGTTTGAAGTCCGGAACGGCGAGGCGGACCTTTTCGACTCCAAGGCCGGATCCGGTGCGAACCCAATCCTGGGCGAAGGCCGCAGAAGAGATTGCGAGCAGGATCAGGAAAGTGAGGACATCGAAGAAGACAGCGTGCAAGTGAAGCGAAACCTGGAGTCGGTAAGAATCGGGCTTGCTTTTCTGGCTCTGGTCCATCGGTTTGAAAGCGGCACGCGGGCGGCGGTAAACGGAGGTACCACCCGACAATGTCGTAGTCCGATATGTTCTCATTAGCAAGATGACTTCTATCATTTCACGAAACCGGAGCCTCGAGGATAATCAAGTGGGTGCCGAGCGATTTTGCGGAGATTAATTTTCCCGATATAGAGATGGAGATATCGATGCTGGTGGACGCCTAGGGTGCGGGTTTACTTCCGGCTGTAGTCGAACCAATATTCAACCGAGATCTTGCTGCCGCTGTAATCGGTGGGCAGGGCACCGAAGGTGTCGATGCGCTCGAGGGCGCGGCGGGCGGAGACGTCAAGCGAAGGAATTCCACTGGACTGCTCGATTTGCACGTTGAAGGGATGACCGTCGCGGGCGACGTCGAAGGTGATGTACACGCGCTGAGCGCTGGTAATGCGGGGATCGACCTCGTATTTCAGCCAGTTCTCCGATACTTTTCGCTGGATGATCTGCACATACCAGCCATACCTGGTGCCGAAATCGCCGCCACCACCATTGACGCCGAAGCCGCCTTTGGCGCCGCCCGCGTCGAAGGTGCCATAGGGTCCGCTGACCGGCCCTCCTTCTCCAAACGCGACCTGGTTGCTTTCCTGTTCCGGCGCGGGTTGCGGCTTGGCCTTGGTGGGAGTGGGAGGCTTCGCCGGTTTGATTTTGGAGGTCTTGCCTTGAATCTCTATGGCGTCGGGCTCTTTCTCTTCAACTTTTGGCTCGGACTTGGTGATGCCTTTCGATTCGTTCGCCAGCACGTTTTGAGCGGGAGCGGGAGTGGCGGGCAAGGGAACGGTGCTGACCAGGGTAACGCCGATGGCGGAGCCCCCGCCTCCGGCTCCCCAGCCTGCGCCGCGTGATCCGGTAAACACGGCGGTATAGAGAACAATGATGGCGGTCAGGGCAAGATGAAAGCCGGTGGACCAGGCGAGGGCGCGCCCCCAGTTATCGTGTTCGAAGAATATCTCAGCGCTTTGCGCCATTTTGTGCCATCCCGCTCGGCTCGAGGGGCTGAGTGACGATGCTGATGCTGGTGATGCCCGACTGCTTGACCGCGTCCATGACGGTGGCGAAAGCGCCGAACGGGACGTTCTCATCCGCGCGGATAAAGATGGACTGGTTGCGCGGATCACGAATCTTCTGGTGCAGCTTGGCGGCGATCTGATTGATATTGACGGCGTCGTTGCCCAGGAAGACGCGCTGATCTTTGTTGATGGTGATCACAACGTGCTCTTCGGTAATCTCCTTCACAGTGCGGGTCTTGGGGACGCTGACTTCAATCCCGGACTGCAGGATGGGCGCGGTGACCATGAAGATGATGAGCAGCACCAGCACGACATCGACCAGCGGAGTGATGTTGATATCGGCGAGGGAGGTCTGGGTGCGGCCATTGGACGAAGTGAAAGCCAATTAGCGCCTCACTTCCGGGACGGCGGCTTGTGGTTGCAGGTGTTCGATGGCGTTCAGGACTTCGAGGCTGAAATCGTCGCCGCGAGCGGCGAACTGGCGGATCGAGCTACCGATTAAGTTGTAGGCGATGACGGCCGGAATGGCAGCGGCAAGTCCGGCGGCGGTGGTGATAAGAGCTTCCGAGATGCCGGGGGCTACGGCGCGGAGGGTGGCGCCGCCGGCGGTGCCGAGCCCGTGGAACGCATCGATGATGCCCCAGACCGTGCCGAAAAGGCCGATGAACGGGGTGACCGAGGCGGTGATGGCGAGCCAGGGCAGGTTGCGTTCGAGGCGCGTGATTTCTTCGCTGGCTCCGATCTGCATGCCGCGCTGGACGGCGATCAGGCTGCGGAGCGAGGCGCCGGGTACGGAGAGTTGGCGTTTGTATTCCTGGAATCCACCTTCGAAGATGCCGACCAGCGGGCTGGGACGGAATTGATCCGCGACGGTGGCGATATCCTGCAACCGCTGCGCCTTGCGGAAGGCGCGGAGGAAGCGTCCGCTCTGCATGCGGGCGCGGCGCAGCCGGCTCCACTTCGTAAGAATGATGGCCCAGGAGATGAGGCTGAAGGCCAGCAAAGTGAGCAGGACGAACTTGGCGACCGCACCGGTGCTCGAAACCAGATCGAGAATTTCGCCGCCGATAAAAAGTGCAAGCAAGGGGGACAGTTGCATTCGGGTCTGGAAGATTCCTTTGGTGAATTATAGATGACGAAAGAGAAAGGCATCCGGGGGCGTATCTGAAACATAACCTACGGGCGATCAGGCTCGCGACAAAAAATCAGCAGCGGAGCGATGGGAATTGGTCCGCGCTGGGACACTTTCCAGAACCGGTCGCGGGAGCGGCGCAAGGAAGTGATTCGCTCCGGGGCCGCTGCGGAGAGTGCCGGGAGATATCCCAAGGCAAGTTGGTTGGCGGGAATTTGTTTTGCCAGGCCACGGCTTCGGTCGTGGCTTTTTGTCTGGACAAGCCGCATCCTCTTTTTCTTTTCATGTTATGCTGCGCAAAACTTGTGAACCTGATCCTCTGGCGGACGGTTTTCCCGGCCAGTGGCGTGATTCTGAGGACGGCCTGTGCTGATTGAGCTACGGTTGGAGAACTACGCGGTCATCGACAGCGCGGCGGTGGAGTTTGCCTCCGGACTGAATCTGCTGACCGGGGAGACGGGCGCCGGGAAATCGATTTTGATTGATGCCCTGGCGCTTGTGCTGGGTGATAAGGCATCGAGCGATGTGATTCGCGCGGGCGCGGAGCGGGCCGTGGTGGCGGCGGTGTTTGACAGCGAAAGCCAGGCTGAGAGTTTGATCGATCGGGTGCTCCGCAATAACGGGCTGGACGGCTCCGAAGATGGTTCGCTGATTGTGCGGCGTGAGATTGCAGCCGGGGGCAAAGGACGAGTGTTCGTGAACAATCAGGCGGCAACGGTGGCGGTGTTGCGACAACTGGCGCCGCATCTGGCCATCATCCATGCGCAGAACGAATCGATGTTGTCTTTTGATGGTCCCGCGCGGCTGGGGCTGCTCGACCGGTTCGCGGGCAGCGAGGCTGGAGCGGTGGCGACAGCCTACGAGGCTTGGAAGGCAACGCGCCGGCGCATTGAGGAATTGGAACAAGGAGAACAGGATCGTTTGCGGTTGGTTGATCTGTGGATGTTTCAGGGGCGCGAGATCGAGGAGGCGAAGCTGCAGGCGGGTGAAGATGAGCGGTTGGAAACGGAGAAGCTGGTCCTGGCCAACGCCGAGAAAATCTACAACGCGGCTCTGCAGGCTTTCGATCTGTTGTATGAGGGCGATGCCTCCACCGCGGCATCGCTTGCAGCGGCGCAGAAGCAAATCGAGGAACTGGCGCGTTATGAACCAAAGTTTCAGGAAGCACTGGCAGCCATCGAGACGGCGCGGATCAGCGTGGAAGATGTGGGGGCGACCGTACGGGATTATGCGGGCGGGATTCACGCTTCGCCGGAGCATCTGGCGGAGGTGGAAGACCGGCTGGCACGGCTCGAGCGTTTGAAGCGGAAGTATGGTCCGAGGCTGGAGGATGTGATCGAGTTCGGAGCGGAGGTGGGCCGCAAGCTTGCCGAGGTCGAGAATAAGGATGAGATCCTCCGCGAATTGCGGGCAGAGTTGGCCAAGGCTGGCGCGGAATATTTGCGGGCGGCGCGGGCGCTGTCAGAGAGGCGGCACCAAGCCGCGCGGAAGCTGGAGAAACTGGTCGAGGCGGAGATCAACGACCTGGCGATGAAGTCGCTATTTCGGATCGCGATTCACACCGGCGTGGAGGAGGCGGACTGGGGGGCAACCGGCATGGATGAAGTCGAGTATATGATCGCGACCAATCCGGGGGAGCCGATGAGGCCGCTCGAAGAGATTGCCTCGGGAGGAGAACTGTCGCGCGTGATGCTGGCGCTGAAGGTAAGCGTGGAGATGGGGAGCGGTTCGGCGGGGAAAAAGCGCGAGAGCGTCGCGGTGGCGGAGGCACCGCGCCAAGGCGCGGGATCGCCGCACAGCGGGGCGCAGCGAACCATGATTTTTGACGAAATCGATACCGGGATCGGTGGGCGCGCGGCGGAGGCGGTGGGGAAGAAGTTGAAGATGCTGGCGCGATCAAACCAGGTGTTGTGCGTCACGCACTTGCCGCAGATTGCGACGTTTGCGGATCATCACTACGTGATCGAAAAGAAGGCGTGGGGCGGGCGCACTCGCACCAGTATCCGCGCCGTTTCGGGCGATCAGCGCACGGAAGAAATCGCGCGAATGTTGAGCGGGGCAAAGTTGACCGAGACTTCGCGCAAGCATGCCGAGCAGATGATCAAGGCGAACGGCTGAGGCCGTCACCGCTCGGCACGTCGAGGTCACCTCGATCGCGCAAACCCTGTCTCTCGATGCCTTTCGACCCCCTGGGTCAAAGGCTCGGGCTTCGAAAATGATCCCCCCCTGGCGCGCGTAGCCGTTCGCTGCTCCAATTCACCCTTCGCTGTTAATCCCCGCTGATTCTTTGGTTTACGTTGACCATGAGGGTTCTTTCCGGTAGCTTATCAGGGTGATCACAATGGCATAAAGGTACCCTTGCAGTACCGAGCCAGCGCAGCATTTTGCATCGTAATTATGCCTGGGTAGATCATCATAGGACGATCATCATAGGACGATAGAACGAAGATCACACAGAAAACTAAGGGAGACAGGAGTTTGACGGTGCCAAACAGCCGGGGGAAGACTTTGCTGTTGCTCAAGCCGCGGGGTTTCTGCGCCGGGGTGGTGCGGGCCATTGACGTGGTCCGCATTGCGCTGGAGGCTTTCGGTCCGCCGATTTACGTGCGCAAGGAGATTGTTCACAACAGCTTTGTGGTGGATGAACTGCGAGGCAAGGGAGCGATTTTCGTCGACAGCGAAGACGAGGTGCCGAACGGCGAGCGCGTGATATACAGCGCCCACGGGGTTTCGCCGGAAGTCCGCGAGCACAGCGCCCGGCGTGGACTGCGGGTGATCGATGCCACCTGCCCGCTGGTGACCAAGGTGCACGTCGAGGCAGTGAAGTTTGCCAAGGAAGGCTATGCGCTGATCTTGATTGGGCACCATGATCACGACGAAGTGATTGGAACGCTGGGCGAGGCTCCGCTGGTAACGCAGGTGGTCGGAACGCCGGAGCAGGTGAAGTCGCTGACCGTGCCCGACCCGGATCGCGTCGCATATCTCACGCAGACGACGCTTAGCCTCGATGAGACCAAAGACATTATTGCGGCCTTGAAGAAAAAATTCCCCAACATCAAGGGGCCGGCGGCGCAGGACATTTGCTACGCGACGGAGAACCGGCAGGTGGCGGTCAAACAGGTGGCCTCGGAATCCGATCTGCTGCTGGTGGTGGGATCGGAGAACAGTTCAAATTCGAATCGTCTGGTCGAAGTGGCGCGGAACCTGGGCACGACCGCGCATCTTATCGACAGCTACGAGGACATTGAGGCACAGTGGCTGGTGGATGTGCGAACCATCGCGCTGACCGCCGGCGCGTCGGCTCCGGAGTGCCTGGTCGAGGAGACGATGAAGTTTCTGGCCGCCAAGGGATTCGACAACGTGCGTGAACTGGAAGTGATGCCGGAAAACGTCCGTTTCGGGCTGCCGCCGGAGATTGTGGAAGCGATTGCCGCGGCTCCGGCGAGTGCTACCGCGGATTGACGCCCCCGACCGTGATGGAGCGCATAGACAAATGAATAACTCCCCGGAATCAAAGTTAGGTGAATTGAACTTGGCGGAACCGAATCTGGCTGCGGCGCCCCAGCTTCGCTTTGGAAAGATCGATGGACTGGCCGGCCGTGTGGGCGCGGCGATGGATGCCGCCCGGCGACTTCTGTTCTCCGTACAGCACGGGGAAGGCTACTGGTGCGGCGAACTGGAGGCCGACACCACGCTGGAGTCGGACTACATTCTGCTGCATGCGCTGCTCGGCACCGGCGATGCGGAGCGCTTCCGGAAAGCGGCGAACTGGATCATCCAGCATCAGAACGAAGACGGCGGGTGGAGCATTTATGCCGCTGGACCATCCAACATCAGCGCTTCCGTGAAGGCTTATTTCGGCCTCAAGCTTGCGGGGTATTCGGCGGAGCATCCCGTGCTGCAGCATGCCCGCAAAAAGATTCTCGAACTGGGCGGAGTCACCGAGGTCAATACATTCACCAAGATCTATCTGTGTTTCTTCGGGCAATACGACTACGATGCGGTGCCCGCGATTCCGCCCGAGATCGTGCTGTTCCCCAGTTGGTTCTGGTTCAACATCTACGAAATTTCATCGTGGTCGCGGGCCATCCTGGTACCGCTTTCGATCTGCTACGCCAAAAAGCCCTTCAAGAAAATTCCGCGGGAGATGGGCGTCGAAGAGTTGTTCGTGGGCGGGATGTCGAAATCGCGGATGCACCTCCGCTGGTCAAAACGGCTGGTGTCGTGGCGGAACTTCTTTCTTTGTCTCGACCGCATGACCCACTGGTTCGAGCGCGTGCACATCCGGCCGCTGCGCTCGGTGGCGCTCAAGAGCGCTGAGAAATGGATGCTCGAGCGCTTCGAGATGAGCGACGGTCTCGGCGCGATTTATCCTTCGATGATGAACGCCATCATCGCGCTGCGCTGCCTGGGGTATTCGGTCGACGATCCCCAGGTCATCCGCGCCCTCGATGAGTTTGAGAAGCTGGGAATCGAAGAGCAGGTAAATGGGGAAGACACGTTCCGCATGCAGCCTTGCATGTCTCCGGTGTGGGATACGGCGTACGCCATGTTTGCACTGGGCGAGGCTGGAATCGCGGCGAATGATCCGCGGTTGGTGAAGTCGGCGGACTGGATTTTGCAGAAGCAAGTGCGGAATTCGGGGGACTGGCAGGTCAAGAATGAAAAGGGAAAGCCCGGGGGCTGGTATTTCGAGTTCAACAACGAATTCTATCCCGACGTGGATGATAGCGCCATGGTTTGCCTGGCGCTCAGTCGCGTGGAACATCCCAATGGAAGGTATCAGCGGGAGTCTGTGCAGCGGGCGATGGATTGGATATTGTCGATGCAATGCAAGAATGGCGGCTGGGCTTCATTCGATAAAGATAACGACCGCATGGTGTTCCAGCATGTGCCCTTTGCCGATCACAATGCCATGCTCGATCCGCCGACGGTGGATATTACCGGCCGTATTCTCGAGATGCTGGCGACCTACGGGTACGACCAGAATCATCCCGCGGTAAAACGGGCGATTCAATTCATCCGCAACGAGCAGGAGCCGGACGGAAGCTGGTTCGGACGTTGGGGCGTGAATTACATCTACGGCACGGCGTTGGTGTTGCGTGGTCTGGAAGCGATCGGCGTGGATAGTCACGAACCTTGCGTGCAGCAGGCGGCGGAGTGGCTGCGCATGGTGCAGAATGCGGATGGCGGTTGGGGCGAGACCGTGGGCTCCTATGATGACCCGACGCTGCGCGGCGTGGGGCCGAGCACGGCGTCGCAAACCGCCTGGGCGATTCTTGGCTTGCTGGCGGTGGGCGATACCCGCAGCGATTCGGTGGCTCGCGGCGTGGCCTACCTGCTGCGTACGCAAAAAGAAGATGGATCCTGGGACGAAGCTTTTTTCACGGGCACGGGTTTTCCGCGTGTGTTCTATTTGAAGTATCACCTCTACCGGCAATATTTCCCGCTGCTCGCGTTGACGACTTACGCCAAGGTGATGGAGAAAAACAGCAATTAGCATGCAGCACCGAGCCTTCAGCCGGCTATCGTGCGAGCCAAGGTTGACGGCTTGGGATGATCAAAACTCAGCATCGGAGTGCCGAACGCTGAGTGCCGAATGCTAGCCTTCGTCACAGGCGCGACCGGATTTCTGGGCTTCCACGTGGCCCGCGTTTTGGCCGAACAGGGGGCTGAGTTGCGGCTGCTGGTGCGCTCGACCAGCAACCTGAAGAATCTGGAAGCTCTGAAAGCGGAGACGGTGGTGGGCGACCTGCGCGACCCGGCATCGCTTGAAAAAGCCATGGCGGGCTGCGAGGTGGTGTTTCACGTGGCCGCCGACTACCGGTTGTGGGTGCTCGATCCGGCAGAGATGTACCGCTCGAACGTGGAGGGAACGCGCGCGATTCTGTTTGCGGCGCGCCAGAACTCGGTCCGGTGCCTGGTGTACACCTCGAGCGTAGCCACCATGGGGTTCAGGGCGAACGGCCGTCCGGCGGATGAAGATTCTCCGGTCTCGCTGGCGGATATGATCGGCCACTACAAGCGCTCGAAATTCATGGCCGAGCAGGTGGCGATGGAGGCAGGCCGCGGCGGGATGCGGGTGGTGACCGTGAACCCAACGACTCCGGTCGGGGAGCGGGACGTGAAGCCGACTCCGACGGGGCGGATCATCGTGGATTTCCTGAAAAGAAAGTTTCCGGCTTATGTGGAGACGGGATTGAATTTGGTGGACGTGCGCGAGTGCGCCCGGGGACACGTCGCGGCACTGGAAAAAGGCAAGAGCGGGGAGCGCTACATCCTCGGCGGCGAGAACCTTACCCTGAAGCAAATTCTGGACCGGCTGGG
>Ga0181525_10000461_pt1 | contig 35422 bp, 24 predicted proteins | sample PEATcosm2014_Bin_48_FD_121100 | JGI IMG/M metagenome (GOLD analysis project Ga0181525, IMG submission 121100) | Peatland microbial communities from MTU Mesocosm Facility, Houghton, MI, USA - PEATcosm2014_Bin06_10_metaG | ecosystem: Environmental > Terrestrial > Soil > Wetlands > Peat | place... | reverse complement strand
GCGCTCGCCATATTCCCGTTCACACCGTGGGCTTCGGACGCGAACGCGCCGCGCATGATGTGGAGCTGGATGATGTCGTCGTTGCTCCGCGCGCCTTGGCCGACTCCCGCCTCGCTGCCAAGATCACCTTCCACCAACGCGGATACGCTGGCTCGAAGATTAACTTGACTGTGCGCGACGCCAGCACTGGCCAGTCAAAAATCCTCGCTTCTCGCACCATCACTTTGGGTCCGGACGGCAACCTCCAGACCGAGACGTTGATGTTCGATATCGGCGGCGCCGGCGCCCGCACGCTCCAGATCGCGGCCGGTCCGCTGCCGGGTGAGGAGAACACGGCCAACAATGCCTTGACCCGCGTGGTGAATGTCGGCTCCGACGCGCGCCGCATCCTTTATATCGAGGGCGAGCCGCGCTGGGAGTTCAAGTTTATCCGCCAGGCCGAAGAGGACGACCGCATGGTGCAGATCGCCTCCATGGTTCGCACCAGTGAAAACAAGGTCTACCGCCAGGGAATCTCCGATGCCAAAGAGCTGGCCGACGGCTTTCCTTCTCGCGCGGAGGACCTTTTCGCCTACCAGGGATTGATCATCGGGTCGGTTGAAGCGGGCTATTTCAGTCCCGGCAAGCAAGAATTGATCCGCGAATTCGTGGATCGACGCGGCGGCGGCCTGCTGCTGCTTGGCGGTCAGTTCGCGCTGGCCGATGGCGGCTGGAGCGCCTCAAACCTTACCGACGTGTTTCCGACGACGCTGCCGACCCAGGCGAGCACTTTTCATCGCGAGGCCGATCCGAAAAGCGGCACAACACATACAACAGCCGAACTGGCGCCTGCTGGAGTGGATAACATTATTACCCGGCTGGTTGACGACCCCGCGGCCAACGCCGCCAAGTGGAAGAAGCTTCCCTACCTGATGGACTATGAGGATCCCGGCACGCCGAAGCCGGGGGCGGCGGTACTCGCCAGCATGATTACGCCCGAAGGCCGAAGGCTGCCGTTGCTGATTACCGAGAATTTCGGCCGTGGCCGTACGGCGATTATGGCCACTGGGGGCAGTTGGCGCTGGCAGATGAGTTCACCTTTGGGCGACACTGCTCACGATTTGTTCTGGCAGCAGTTGCTGCGGTGGCTGGTTTCGGATACCCCGGGCCACGTTGCAGCTTCCGTTCCGTCTCAGATGCTGTTCGACAATGGCGCCGTAACTCTCACGGCCGATGTTCGCGATCAACAGTACAATCCCGCCGCCGATGCCAAGGTCGAAGCTCATATCCTGGGCCCGAGCGGCGTGAGCGCGCTGGTCGACATGACGCCGGTGCCAGACAGTCCTGGCCAGTTCCAAGCTGCATGGTCGGCGCCTAAGGCGGGCTCCTATTTGACGGAGGTTACGGCCCAGCGTGTGGACGCCACTGCTGGCACGGCCAAGGAATTGGGCCGCGACGTATTAACGTTTCAACGCATGGACGGCGTGGCGGAGAATTTTCACACTGAACAGAACCGCGAACTGCTGGAACGCCTTGCCGCGCAAACCGGCGGACAATATTGGAAGCCCGGAGACCTCGGCAAACTTGCCGGCGCGATTCCTTTTTCGGAGGCTGGCGTGACCGTGCGCGAGACTAAAGATCTTTGGGATTTGCCGCTGGTCTTCGTGGTTTTGCTGCTGCTGCGATTTTCCGAGTGGTGGCTGCGGCGGAAGTGGGGGATCGTTTGAAACAGCGGCTTTGGCAGGCGACGAGATCGCCTGCCCCACTTGCGGGATAGCTCTTCATGCAACAGCGTTTCCTTAATCCCTCCATTCTCGCCGGAATCTCGGGCCTCGATCTGGTCGCTAAAACCGTTGTGGATGGGTTCGTCGCGGGCCTGCATCGCTCTCCCGACTTTGGTTTCAGCCAGGAGTTCGCCGAATATCGCGCCTATACTCCGGGCGACGATCTTCGCCACGTCGATTGGAATGTCTATGCTCGCGCCGAGCGGATGTATCTAAAACGGTATCGCGGTGAGACCAACAGTCCGTTGACGATATTGCTCGACGCCAGTAACTCGATGCAGTTTGGGTCTCATTCGGTCAACAAGATGGATTACGCTCGCTATCTCGCTGCGTCGCTCTTCTATCTGGCGATTAACGGCCAGCGCGACGCCGCCGGGCTGATCACTTTCGATGACGAGATCCGCAACTATATCCGCCCCTCTACGCGCCGGGGCCAGTTGCAACGTTTGTTGGCCGGTCTGGAACAGGCCGAAGCTCGCGCCCGAACGGATTTCGCCAAGCCCATGCGTTATTTCCAGGAGTTCCTGAAGCGGCGCGGCCTGGTGTTGATCGTCTCCGACTTCTGGGAGTCGCCCGAGAGCCTGATCCGCACTATTGAGCCGCTGCGCTTCTTTGGCAACGAGGTTGTCTTATTTCACGTCCTCGACCCTGAGGATGTGCGTCCTGAGTTGAACGGCCCTTCGATCCTGGTTGACATGGAGACCAAGCACCAGCTCGAGGTGACTCCCGATTACACCAAGCTGGAGTATCGCGAAAAAATCGAGGCGCATCTTGCCGATCTTCGCAATCGCACTCAAGCCGCGGGCATGGGCTACTGCTTGCTCATGACCGATCGCCCGCTTGACGCCGCCCTGCGCGAATACCTCACCCAGCGCGGAGGCCGCAACTAAATGGGTCTCTTCGCGCCCTGGTTCCTGGCTGGTCTCGCGGGGCTCGCGCTTCCGGTCTACCTGCATTTGCTGAAGCGGCAAACTACGACGCCCAAGCCGGTCAGCTCGTTAATGTTCTTCGAGTCGCGGACGCAAAGCTCTATCCGTCATCGCCGGCTCCGCTATTTCTTGCTGCTGTCCCTGCGGCTGCTGTTGCTGCTGCTGTTGATTCTGGCCTTCGCCAATCCCTTCATTAATCGCAACGCGGCCGCTCTTTCGAGCCAACGGCTGATGCTGCTAGTGGTCGATAACTCATTCAGCATGCGTGCCGGAACGCGCCTAGCGGATGCCAAAGACGCGGCCATAAAAGCGTTATCCGGAAAGTGGGCGGCGCGCGGCCAAGTGGCGGCGTTTGGCTCGCAATTGCGGCTGATGACTCAACCCATCGACGACTCTGGGGCGCTGCGTGCCGCAATTGAGGCTATTCAACCTGGCGATGGCCACGGGAACTTCGCCGAACTGGCGCGCTCCGTGCGTGCCATGGCCGAGTCGGTCCACACTCCCATCGAGCTTCATCTGTTCAGCGACATGCAGCGCGGCGACCTGGCCGCCACTTTCTCAGACTTGGCTCTGCCCGCGAACGTCAAGCTGGTGACGCATGCCGTGGTTTCGAAGGCTCAGCCCAACTGGACGGTGGAATCGGTGGATGCTCCGGGGCAAGTGTGGGGCAAAGACGCCAAACCGGTTCACGTACAAGCGGTGATTGCCGGCTACGGTACGCCCGCCGCGCAACGCACCGTGTCGCTTGTCGTGAATGGGAAGACCACCGCCACGAAGACTGTTACCGTCCCCGCGAACGGACGGGCCTCCGTCGAATTTTCGGCGCTGGAAGTGCCTTACGGTTTCAGCCGCTGCGAGGTGAGGATCGACTCCGCCGATGCATTCGCGGCCGACGACCTTCGCCGCTTTGCCGTGGAGCGTTCCGACCCGCAAAAGGCTTTGTTGATCCATAACTACGGCGATAACCGCTCGCCGCTTTACGTCGGCGCCGCGCTTTCGGCAGCCGCGCAATCGGCTTTTATTCTCGAATCGATCAATGTGAACGAGGCTGCCGATCGTCTGCCATCTAATTACGCTTTCATCGTTTTATCCGATCTCAATTCGCTGCCTTCGCTTCTGGAAAATTCGCTAACTGAGTATGTGCGGTCTGGCGGCAGCCTGCTTATCGCCGCGGGCACTTCCGCCGGGGGCCGCTCGCAGATTCCCATTTTCGGCGCGCGCATCCTTGAGACCCGCGACTACAATCGCGTTCCCGATCGCTACATGGCGGTCGGCTCGAGTGACTCCTCCTACCCTGCTGTGGCCAAGGCGGCCGGCTGGCCGGGCGTGAAGTTTTATTACGCTCTGAATGTGGAACCGGGCGACGCTCGGGTGATCGTTCGCTTAGGCGACCAGACGCCGCTGTTGCTCGAGAAACGTATCGGCGAGGGGCGCGTAGTGCTGCTCACCTCGGGGCTCGACAACCTGACTAACGATTTCCCCCTGCATCCCGCCTTTGTCCCGTTCATTGAGCAGACTGCGCGCTATCTTGCGGGCAGCGAACGCCAGGGCGGGGCTCGCACGGTGGATGCTTACCTCGAGCTACGCAATGCCAGGGAACAAGCCCAGGGCGTTGAGGTGACAGACCCGGAGGGGAAGCGGCCGCTCACCTTGGGCGAGGCGGCCTCCGCTCAGTCGTTCCAGCTCACCGAGGCCGGCTATTACGAGCTTCGCCTCGCCAACGGCCGCCACAACGAAGTCGGCGTGAACGCCGATCCGAAGGAATCGAACCTCGACGTTATCCCTGGCGATGTCCTGGCATTGTGGCAGGGTAAGGGCGGCCAATCTTCACAAGCAGCGCCGGCTCCCGGCCCGGCAACGCCACAAGAGACGCCGGAAAGCATCTGGTGGTACGTCATGTTGTTCGCGCTTGCTTTCGCTGTTGCGGAATCGGCTTTGGCCAGCCGTTACATCGGAACACAGCGGGAGGAATCGTAGCCGCCGCCCATGCTAAGATTTCGCATACTTATGCTGCGAACCCTGGCCGCCTTGGTGCTGGCCGCCGTCATCCAGGCCCAGCCTGCCGACAAACGGGCCGATGTCGACCGCCTCTTCTCTGCTTTCAACACCCATACGCCGGGTTGCTCCGTCGGGGTTGCACAGAATGGAATCGTGATTCTCAAAGCCGGCTACGGCATGGCCGACCTCGAGCGCAACGTGCCCATCACCTCTGACACGATTTTTGAAAGCGGCTCGGTTGCCAAACAGTTCACCGCGGCGGCCGTCATGCTTCTGGCCCAGCAAGGCAAGATCTCGCTTGACGACCCGCTGCGCAAGTACTTGCCGGAACTGGCCGATTATGGCGCGCCCGTCACAATCCGCCAGGTGTTAAGCCACATCAGCGGCCTGCGCGAATGGCGCCCCTTAGCCACTTTCGGCGGCCGGCCGGAGGATTCATATGTCTACACCAACCAGGACATTCTTCAAATGGCCTCTCAACAGCGCGGACTCAATTTCGACCCCGGCACCGCTTACACTTACTCCAACACCGGCTTCAACTTGTTCCCGACGCTGATTGAACGCGCGCTGGCAAATGGCGAGAGCTTCGAGACCTTCACCCGCGAGAACATCTTCGCTCCCCTTGGTATGGAGCACACGCGCTGGCGCGCCGATTTTCGCGCGATCGTGCCCAATCGGGCTCTGGCCTATACGCATCCGGAAGGTGCTTCCGGCTGGACCCAGGACACCCCCATCGAAAACATCATCGGCGCGGGAGGCATGCTCACCACGGTCAGCGACCTGTTGCTTTGGAATGAGAATTTCACTCACGCCAAAGTAGGTGGTCCCGAGTTTGTGAAGGCTCAGCAGACACCCGCGACTCTCAGCGGCGGCCGCCAGATTCCGTATGCCGCCGGACTCTCGATCAACACCGTGAACGGACTTCGCGAGGTTTCGCATGGCGGCGCCACCGGCGGTTACCGCACATGGTTAGGCCGGTATCCCGATCAGGCGGTCTCGGTGGTGGTCCTCTGCAATTCCGGCGCTGCGAATCCGCAAAAACTGGGCCGGGACACCGCGAGCTTGTGGACTGGCGCGGCTGCCGCCGGCAAAACGAAAGCCGAAGCCTACACGGCCGACCCCGCGAAGCTGGAAGCACTGGCAGGCATGTATCGCAGGCTGCGCGACAACACAGTCGTCCGGATCAAATGGCACGAGGGCAAACTGACCAGCGAGCGCAGCAACACGGCACTCGTGCCCGTGTCGGCGGGCAAATTCCTGGCAGGCGGGACGGAGACTGAGGTCCAATTCGATGACGGCCCGCCGGTGCGTATGCGCATGATCACGCAGATTGACGAGGTTCTGTATCAGCGAGTTGAACCGGTTCAGCCGACCCCGGCCGAACTCGCGACTCTGGCCGGCGAGTACGAGAGCCGCGAAACGGGCACCACGCTGAAACTCGCGCCGGGCGCAAAACCGGGTGAGATGACCTACCAGATCGGGTCAAACGCGCCTGTGACGCTGCGGCCTACCTTCCGCGACGCTTTCGAAACGCCCTCCGGCTCCTCGATTTATTTCATTCGCGATGCAGCAGGCAAGGTCGTGGCCCTCAGCGCTGGAGAGGACCGGGTGTGGGACCTGCGCTTTACGCGCATTCGCAAAACTTAGCCAGATTGCGGAAGTTGGCGTACAAAGCTGTCCGCTTGCTGACGCGCGGCTCAGTGCCGTCGGAGGCTGCCGCCACGACCTGGCAATATGCGAGAATTTTCGGAATGCGTCTTGCCGTCCTGTTCTTCATACTGCCCCTCGCCGCGCTCGCTCAGTACGACGTGCTGATAGCCAATGCCAAAGTCTACGACGGCGCCGCGGATCCGTGGTTTTATGCGGATATCGGAATCAAAGACGACACGATTGTCGCGGTCGGCAAATTGGCGGGTTCCACCGCTGCTCAGCGCATCGACGCGAAAGGGATGGTGGTGGCGCCTGGATTCATCGATATTCACTCACACGGGCGGCGCGGAATTCAGGCCGTGCCCACCGCCGAGAACTATCTCCGCGAAGGCGTGACAACCATGATTGAGGGGCCCGACGGCGACTCACCACTTCCCCTAAAGCCTTTCTTCGCCAAAATGGCCGCGCAACCGATCAGCATCAATGTCGGCAGTTTCGTTGGGCATGGGACTGTGCGGGCGCAAGTAATGGGGCTTGTGAACCGGCAAGCCACGCCGGAGGAGCTGGACAAGATGCGCGAACTGGTGCGGCAAGCCATGCTCGATGGCGCGGTGGGCCTTTCGACCGGGCTGTTTTATGTGCCGGGCAATTACGCCAACACCGAAGAAGTGATCGCGCTGGCGAAGGTGGTTGGACCGATGGGAGGATTCCACGAATCGCACATGCGCGACGAGACCACCGGCATCTTGGATTCAGTTCGCGAGACGATCCGGATCGGCGAGGAAGGCGGACTTCCGACTCAGATCACGCATCACAAGATCATCGGCGCCGGCAATTGGGGCCGCAGCGCGGACACGCTCAAGCTGGTGGAAGAGGCGCGTGCGCGGGGCGTGGATGTGTCTATCGATCAGTATCCCTACACGGCTTCGAGTACCGGAATCGCCGCGCTGTTCCCGCAGTGGGCCCAGGAGGGCGGACAGAAATCGCTGGTTGAGCGCCTTTCTGGGCCCGCGGATCGCGCGAAGATCAAGGCCGAAATTGTCTCGAATCTCGAGACCGGCCGCGGGGGCGGCGATCCGAAGAATGTGGTGATTGTGAATTGTGGCTTCGATGCTTCTCTGGCGGGTAAGAGCCTCGCTGATTTGACGCGCGAACGGGGTGTGCCTGTGAATTTTGAGAATGCCGCCGAAACGGCGATGAGTTTGCAAACCAAGGGTTCCTGCTCGGCGGTGTATCACGCCATTGGCGAACCGGATGTGGAACGGATCATGAAGTCGCCCTACACAATGATTGCGTCGGATGGTGATATTCCCGTGTTCGGAAAAGGAGCTCCACACCCGCGCAGCTATGGGACGTTCGCTCGTGTGCTCGGTGTGTATGTGCGCGAGCGGCGCGTGATTTCTATGGAACAGGCGATTCACAAGATGTCGGGCATGCCGGCAGCGCGTTTAAGGCTGGGCGACCGTGGGCTGATCAAGCCCGGGATGAAGGCCGATATTGTGGTGTTCGATCCTGACAAGGTGATCGACAAAGCGACATTTGAGAAGCCGCATCAGTATTCTGAAGGGTTTGTCGATGTGCTGGTGAACGGGAAGTTCGCGCTGCTGGACGGCAAGGTCACGGCTGAGCGGCCTGGCCGGGTTCTTTACGGGCCAGCTTACAACAAGAACTGACTGGGGCTGCGGATGCGGGTTATGCTTTGCCACCCACTTCATTCAGCAGCGCGTCCATGGTTTCCTGCCGATAGCGGAAATTGGTTCGTTTCAGCCTGTCAAAGGCATCGGCGAGATCGAGGATCCCGTGCCTTGCCGCGCGGGCTAACAAACCCATGGTTCCGGTGACGCTAAGGCCCCTCTCCAGGGCCGCCATCACGCCCCGTCGGTCATCCATGAGGAGCAGATCAGCGTGCAGCTCGGCCGCAAGCGTGATCGCCGCCCGTTCGCCGGCGCCGAGTCCCGGCATTGATGCGCTGGTGAGTGGGATCGTTGCGCGCACGTCCACCCAGTTCGGGGGGGCGGCGATCCAGTCGCGCACCGAAAGAGGCGTATCCCTATTGGCCAATTCGTCCCTTACAGCAGACGGCAGAATCACTTTTTCAAAAAGCGCGGGAAGAATTTCGATGTGTCCGATCAGGAGCAAATAATTGACCGGGCCTGTATCGGCGATTACGAGCCGCACCGTTATAAGCCCAGTCGGTCAAGGGTATCGACCTCACGGCGGAAATCTTCAAGGGTGTATTCGATCCAGACGTCGTGCGCTTTCAGGAATCCGTCGAGCTGGTAGCGGGTACCGAATCCGAGCAGGCGTCGCAATTCATCTTCTGTGAGACGGCCGCTCTTGTACTCCTCCAACGCCAATGCCTCCAGTGCGCGGCGGGACAGATCGCCGCCTGCCGGATTAAGCCGGCCGACGAGATCGTCGGGAATTTCAACGGTCAGATTCATGGCGCTCTGTTGTTAGGTTAACGCGGCCAGTCTACAACAAGAACTGACGGGGGCTGCCGCAAAGGCGAAGAGCGGGTCCGGGGGGACCCGCGCGGACCAGGGGGTCCGCCCCACAATCAAAGCTTATACGGCGCTTGCTATAACGTACGAATGCGCCTCCTCGATTACGCACCCCGGCCCGCGCACCTTAAATGGCTCCTTGATTCGGATCCGGCGATCCGCTGGCAGGTGATGAGGGATCTTACCGGTGAAGCTCCCGACGCGGTTGCCGCTGAGCGGTCTCGAGTCGCCACTGAAGGGTGGGGAGCGCAACTTCTCGCCGCCCAATCTCCTGCCGGTGACTGGGGCTGGGGCCCTCGGGGGTGGAGAGACGATTTACCGAAGGACGACCGAGGCTTGCTGATTACCCTCTACGCTCTCGTCGTCTTGATGGACCTCGGTCTGGACCCGGCCAGCAAGCAGGCTCGCAAAATGATTGACCGCGTCGACAAGCGGCTCGTGTTTAAGAGGCTTAACAACCGCCCTTTCCTTCACGGCGAAACGGAGCCCTGCATCAACGGCAGAATCCTCGGCATCGGAGCGTATTTCAAAGAACCGAACGAGGCACTGGCCAAGCAAATTCTGGGCGAACAACTCGAGGATGGCGGTTGGAACTGCGAAGCACCCAAGAGCCAGCGCTCATCGTTCCATACCACCATCTGCGTGCTCGAAGGGCTGCTCGAATACCAACGAGCCACGGGCAAATCGGCGGCCGTGACTAAGGCCCGCAAGAGAGCCGAAAACTATCTGCTCGAGCGGCGCATGTTCCGCTCGCTTCGAACCGGCGAAATTATCAAGAAAAGCTGGCTCCGCTTCGCGTTCCCGACGTTTTGGCACTACGATGTTTTGCGCGGACTCGATTATCTGCGGAATGCAGGAATCAAACCCGACAGCCGCGTTAGTGACGCCATTGAGATCGTGATTGAACGCCGCCACCAGAACGGGCGCTGGCCGCTGAACCTGCTTCATCCCGAACACATTCCATTGGAAATGGAGACCCGTGTTGGCAGCGCAAGCCGCTGGAACGGGCTGCGCGCTCTTCGAGTTCTACGTTGGTACAGCAACTCAATGGGGTAGTTATGACTTGGGCCGCTCGTCAGATGCCGGCGTACCAGGCGTAGCCAGCTTCCGCCGCCGCGGAGCCCAGGCCTTTGCCGAACTTTTTCAGACTATCGGTGACCGTGAGGTGGGTGATGTATTTCACGCTCTTGTAGCCGAGCTGGCGAGGGAGCCGCAGGCGAAGCGGCCCGCCGTTGGCTACGGGAAGCTCACCGCCATTCATCCCATAGGCGAGAAAAGTCTGAGGATGCAAGGCGTCCGCCATGTCGATGCTTTCCCACCAATAGGGATCGAAGGAGGAGTAGACAATGTATCTGGCTTGCGGGAGAACCCCTACGGCGTCCAGGACCTGAGAGAGAGGCACTCCGATCCACTCGGCTATATAGGACCAGCCCTCCTCGCAGGCCAGTTGAGTGATCTGACTGCGAGTCGGGTAGCTCTTCAGTTGGGCAAGCGAAAACGAGGCGGGCCTAGCGACCATGCCGCTGACGGAGAGCCGCCAGTCAGCGAATCCTCCGGCCTGAAGGAGCTTGAACGCGTCATTTGGGGGTGCGACTTCGTTCGCGACCGGCCGCTTTGAAATCTGGCTGCGATGGAACTCACGGGCTAACGAGTGCCCCGTCACCAGCCGCTGGGCAGCGTAAGTCAGCGTTTCGCCAAGACCGTAAATTCCGCCGTGATCGGGCGGGATCAATCCATAGCGCTGCGCAAGACGGGAGGCCACGGCCAGGCCGGATATGCCCGCGGTGGCCGCGAGTCCGGTAGTAATCAGCTTGCGGCGTGAGATTTTCCTCATGTGTGCTCCATATCTGTGGCAGCATGTGTGCCGGCCCGACCAGTGATCATTGCCCGCATGCGGTTCCTGAATCCGGCCACACAAATCATCACGACGTGGACCAACAGGAAGAGCAGGAGAAACAGGGAGACGAAGAAGTGAATCGTGCGAGCAGATTGCTGGCCTCCCAGCAGAGTGACGGCGGCCGGAACCGCGGAAACAAAACCGGGGGACATTGCGAGGCCGGTCCAGATTACCAACGGGAACAAAACGAAGATCACGAACAGATAGGTGAGCCGCTGGAGCAGGTTATACGACCAGGCCTCTGCCTCGCTTGGCCGCTTGAAGCGCAAATGGTTCAAGATTTCGATTGAGAACGCGCGCCACGAAAGATCGGCCCCAGCCGGGAGCAAGTTTTTCCGCAAGTGCCCCGTGGACAGGCTGTAGATTGTGTACAGCAAGCCGGTCAATACAGCAATCCAGGCAGCCTGAAAGTGGAGATACCGGCTCCATCCATTCTGGTCAGGCAGCACGTACCCGTAGCCGGTCGGCACCAATGCCCTCGAAGAAGGGATCGGCAGTTTGAACAATGTTGGGGTGTTTATGTTGCCGGTTTCGCCCCAATAGAAGCGAGGGTGAGAGATGACGATTTCAGCTCCGGTAACAAGCAGGGCAATAAAGCAGAGAGTGGTGATCCAGTGAGTAACGCGGACCAGGGCAGAGTGCCGCGGCGTGGCCGTCGTCGCGGGGAGGGCCGACGCAGGACTTGAGACCAGTGCGGAATCGCCCATTCGGGAATGGTAGCAGGTGGCCCGCATATCGCGCACGCGGCGGCGATTAAGAATTAGTCGTGGGGAACGCCGCTCTTTCGAAACCGGGTGGAGTTGTTTAACTTTCAACCTGCCGTCGGGATCGTAAAGCAGAAAGTCGAGCCCTTTCCGGGTTCGGATTCGACCCAGATCCGACCTCCTACCCGCTCAATAACGCGCTGACAGATCGCCAGACCCATGCCCGTTCCGGGATACTGAGAATTAGTGTGAAGACGCTTAAAGACGCCGAAGATTTGCTCTTTGAACCGGGGCTCGATGCCGATGCCGTTGTCCTGAACGGAGAATAGCCAATTCTTTTCCTGCAGCGTGGCGGCAATCTTTATCCGCGGCACGCCGTTGCGATAGCGAATGGCATTTCCGATCAGATTTAGAAAGAGCTGTTCCATCTGAAACTCGTGTATGCGGACGCGCGGGAGGGTTGCGACGGTGATTAAGGCGCCGCTCTCCTGTATGGCAGGCTGAAGATCCAGGAGAGCCTTGCGCAGGATTTCGGCGGCATCTGTCTCTTGGGGCGGCGGAGAATATGTCGCGGATACTTGCATATAGGTCCGCAAGTCCCGCAACAAATTGTCCATGCGGGTTGCGGCCTCGACGGAGTGGCGAATAAACTCCTCGCCGAGCTGTCCTAGCTGCCCGCCAAACCTCTTCTGCAGTAGCTCGCTGTATACCGTCAATATCCGCACTGGCTCCTGAAGATCATGCGCAGCGGAATAGGCGAATAGCTGCAGGTCGGCATTGGCCTGGTGGAGCGCCGCATTGGCTGATTGCAGGGCCTGTTCCTGCCGGACGCGGTGGGTTATGTCGCGCGCTATTTTCGAAGCGCCGACAACCACTCCTTGGGCATCCTTTAGCGGTGAAATCGTCAGTGAGATGTTGAGGCGCGTTCCGTCTTTGCGCACGCGGATGGTTTCGAAATGGTCAATGCGCTCGCCGCGCCTGAGCCGGGCGAGAATCCCAGGTTCCTCTTCGATATGGTCAGGCGGTATCAATATGTTGATCGATTTGCCGATGACTTCTTCCGCCGTGTAGCCAAACAGGCGTTCGGCGCCTTGATTCCAGCTCATGATAATGCCATCAAGGTTTTTGCTCACGATGGCGTCGTCGGACGACTCGACGATCGATGCAAGCCGGCTGGCATTTCGATCGGCTCGTCTTAAGGCTTCGGCCGCCTCGTTGCGAAAGCGGAACAGCTTCAAATGCGATTCGACTACCGCAACCAACTCGCGCGCGCTGAATGGCTTGGTCAGATAGTCATCGGCCCCGGCCTCCATAGACTCGATCCGCGCCTCTTCCCCGGCCCGAGCGGAGAGCAGTATCACGGGAATCTCGCGAAGCTCCGGATCGGCGCGCAGCTCGCGGAGCAGGCCGAAGCCATCCAGCCTTGGCATCATGACATCGCTCAGAACCAAATCAGGCTTCGAGGCCCGCGCGGCGTCCAGAGCGGCCTTGCCGTCGGAGACAGCCGCCACGTGAAACCGGTCTCCCAGCAAGCGGCGGACATACGCCCGCATATCGGCATTGTCATCCGCCCAGAGAATACGAGACTTCGTTTTCAACCGATCTGCCTCGGCCGCAGACCCGTAGGCGAAGGTCCCGTCGCCTGGATGGTCCGGCACGTCGACATCGGGTTTCGGTTGGTCTGGCAGCCACCGCAACGCCTCCTCGACGAAGGCCGCCGGCGTCGCGGAGGTCGACCCGGCCTCGGGCGCCTTTCCGACACGACCTGGATCGAGATGCGCTTTTCCGAGCGGAATTGCGACTCGGAATGTGCTGCCTTGGCCCATTACGCTCGCCACGCTGACTGTTCCGCCGTGAAGTTTGACCAGTTCCTGCACCAGCGCCAGACCGATACCAGTGCCTTCATGTGTGCGGCCCTGGTTGTCTTCAACGCGATGGAAGCGCTGGAACATGCGCGGCAGTTCTTCCGAGGGAATGCCAACACCGGTATCGCGCACCGTCAGCAGGGCCTGCCCATCCGCGGGTTCTAACCGCACTTCGATCTCGCCCCGAAGCGTGAACTTGAAAGCGTTGCTAAGGAGGTTGAGCACGATCTTCTCCCACATATCGCGGTCAACGTAGGCTGGCTCATCGGGCGCGAGCGGCGTGCAATGAACAATCAGCCGCAGGCCGGCCTTATGACATAGGGACTCGAAATTGCTGGCGAGTTCCGCCGTCAGGGGAGCCAGGTCGACGGGCTGAAAGCAAACTTTGGCCCGCCCAGCCTCTATGCGGGAGAAATCGAGTAGCGTATTGACGAGCTTAAAAAGCCTCAGCGCGTTGCGGTGCGAAACGGTGAGACTCGCGGCAGCTCCCATGGGGAGAATGCCGTGGCTGTTAGAGAGAGCGTCTTCGAGCGGCCCGAGCAGTAGAGTTAGCGGAGTCCTGAACTCGTGGCTCACGTTCGAGAAGAAAGCAGTCTTCGCCCGGTCGATTTCGGCGAACGCTTCGGCGCGCTTGCGCTCCTCCTCATACACCTGCGCGTTTGCAATAGCCGTCGCAATCTGATTCGAAGCCAGCTCAAGGAAATTCTGATATCCCTCGTCGAACTGAAGTCTGGAACTCAGGGCTGCAATCAAAAAGCCGGTGGTCTGGTGAGCAACGTGAGAGCGAATGGGTAAAATGGCGGCGCATTGCGGCGGATCGGGCCACGGGCCGGGCGGTATCGCAACGAATCTTGAGGACAGACCCCTGACCACCTGCATTCGCCCCGTGCGATGCGCCACGGCAAGGGACCAAGGCGAGCTTTCGCTGCTTGCATCATCAAGGTTGATGACAGGCGGCCTAATGTCGTCCACGCCCTCGTCGAGTCCGCAGGATGCAGCGAGACGGGCCTGAGTACCCGACGCATCGGCCAAGTAGAGCAGAGCGAAGGGAATGTCCTTGATATGCGGCCTCAGCATTGCGGCGGACATGACACAGGCTTCCTCAGCGGTTCTGGCCGCCGTACGTGCCCCAAGGTCGCGCAAGACAGTGATGCGCCGCTGGCCCACGACCTTCTCGGTGATTTCATGAACTGTGGCGAGCACGCCGCCAATTCCGCCGCGCGCCGTTTCGTCGGGCACGGCGCTATAGGCAACCGTGAAATGCGTTTCCTCGATGAATCCTGAGCGATTGATCTGAAGCTCAATATCCTCGCTCCATGTCGAGGGACCGCCGTTAAATGGCGTGTCGATCAGGGGCTTCAGGATGTGCCAGATTTCCGACCAACAATCGCGGACCGGTTTTCCGAGGCCCCAGGGGTGTTTGCGCCCCAAAATGGGGCGGTAGGCATCGTTATAGATCGAGATATATTCCGGCCCCCACCAGAGGAGCTGGGGGAAACGGTTCGCCAGAAGGATGGGGACTATGGTGCGAAGCGCGGGCGACCAGTTTTCCGGCGCGCCAAGAGGGGTGGCTGACCAATCCAATGAGCGGACGAGCTCGCCCATCTCGCCAGCCGCCGGCAGCACGTCGAGTGTTGCAACACGGGTGCCTGGCTCCGGTGTCATGCCCCTACGATACACCGAGCTTGCGCTTGAAATCATTGCGCAGTAGTGCTGGCAACCTCCGCCGGAGGCTCGCATTTTCACTTGCCGATAACGCCGGCATCTCGCGGATTCGCCGCCACATTGTAACCACGGTTAGCGGGCCGTTGCTTCGTCAATGATGCTATATCCTGCAAGTGTCAGCGTTGGCCGCGCGGTTGGAGGTATCCATGAGTTCCCGCGAACAACTTCACGCATACATTGCGCAACTGGAACAACGTCTGCGTTGGAGCACATTGCTGCGCGGCTTGGCGATTCTTACCGGCGGCGCTTTGGTGGCGACGCTGGTGCTGGTCAGCATCGCTAATGCGCTCGCATTTTCGCGTGGAAGCGTTACTGCCGCGCGTTTTGCGCTCATCCTGGTTCTGGCGACTGCCGCTGCCGCAGGGCTGGTCCTCCCTTTGCGCCGCCTCACCCGCCGCCGGGCAGTGGGAACCGCTGAAGCCGCCTTTCCACAATTCCAGCAGCGACTGACTACTTTCGCGGAACGCGAGGGTAATGATGGCGAGGGCGAAGGCCACGATCCATTTGTAGAACTTCTGGCCAGCGACACCGTCGAGATCGCGCGATTCGCGGAGCCCGAACAATTGGTTACCGACCGTCGCCTTTGGATCTCGCTGGGCACGGGCGCCGGCGCCTTTGCCGTTCTGGTGTGGTTGATCGCCGCAGGCCCTGGTTTTCTTGGGTATGGAGCCTCACTGCTTTGGACAGGGCCGCACTCCGACAAACCCGCGCTTTACGAGCTGCGTGTGACACCCGGCGACGCCGTGGTGCGACGGCACGCGGATCAGCTGGTTTCGGCGATCCCCACAGGACTGCGGTCGCCGAGCGTCAAGCTGTATGCCCGCTTTCAGAGCTCGTCGAAGTGGGAAGAGATTGCGATGCGGCCCGAGGGGCCCGGCAATTTCGCAGGCGCTTATCAATTTCTGTTTGCCGGCTTGCCCGAAAACGTCGAGTATTACGTCACCGCCGGAGCGATGACTTCGAAGCACTTCAATATTCGCGTCACCGATCTGCCCGCGGTGAAGCAGATTCGCGTCACCTACCATTACCCCGCTTGGACGGGCATGCCGCCCGAGGTCGAGGAGCGCGGCGGCGATCTGCGCGCTGTTACGGGCACCGAAGCTGAACTCGAGGTCTCAACCGATCGCCCTCTGCAGGGCAGCCAGATCCAGCTCGACAACGGGAAACGTATCCAGCTCACCGCCGGCCAGAATAATGTGTATCGCGGCACAGTGAAGATGGATCAGGACGGTGTTTATCACGTCGCCGGCGTCGAGGCGGGGCAGCCCGTGCGCGTCAGCGAAGATTTTTTCATCGAAGCCCGCAAAGCCAACCCGCCTCAGATCGCGTTGGTGCGTCCTGGCCGGGGTGACTACCATGCCAGCCCCATCGAAGAGGTGACGGTGGCGGCTAAGGCCGCAGACGATTACGGCCTGCACGCGGTCGCGCTGCATTACTCGGTCAACGGCGGCCCTGAGAATACGGTGGATTTGCTGCATCAAAAGGGCGAGAAACAAGCCGACGGCTCGACCACGATCGCGCTTGAGGATTTCCATCTCGCTCCGGGCGATTTGGTCAGCGTGTACGCCACTGCCAAGGACGCCAACGCCGAAGCCCACACCGATATGCTGTTCATCCAGGCCGACCCGTTTGAGCTGGAGTTTTCGCAATCGCAGCAGATGGGCGGCAGCGGCGGCAACCAAGGCGATCAATCCGGGCAGATCTCGCAGCGGGAGAAGGAGATCATATCCGCCACGTTCAGGCAGCAGAGAGATAAGAATTCGACCCAACAGCAAGCCACCGATATCGCAAAGCTGCTGTCACAATCGCAATCCACCTTGCGCGATCAGGCGGTGTCGCTTTCGGGCCGCTTGGAGGCCCGCGAGTTGACCGATGCCGTGCAGGCCATCAGCGACTTCCAGAAGGATATGATTGCCGCCTCGGACGCCATGGCGCCGGCCGCGCAGCAATTGGAGCGGGAGAAGTGGAAGGACGCCATCCCGAACGAGCAGAAGGCTCTGCAATTTCTGCTGCGCGCCGAAGCTACCTTCAGAAAAATTGAGGTTGCGTTCGGAGGGCGGGGCGGTGGCGGCGGAGGGGGCGGGGCGGCGCGCGATTTGGCCAGCCTCTTCGACCTCGAGCTCGACACGGAGAAAAATCAATACGAGACTCGCGAAAGCGCGGCTGCTACCGCCGAACAAAAAGCGCGAGAAGTCGCCGACGCCCTGAAGAAACTCGATGAACTGGCGAAGCGCCAGGAAGATCTAGCGCAGCAGCAACGCAATGGTCCCCAGACTGCCGAGCAGAAATGGCAACAGGAGATGTTGCAACGGGAAGCGCAGCAGCTTCAGCAACAGATGGAGCAACAACTTGCTCAAAATGGGCAAAAGGGGCAGGGTCAGCAGGGACAACAAGGACAACAAGGCCAGCAAGGGCAACAGGGCAGCCAGAGCGCTTCTGCTTCCGGGCAATCCAGCGGACAGACTGGAAGTTCCTCCGCCAGCCGTGGCACGGGGAGCCAATCGACTGGCCAGGACAATGCAAGCGCCGCTAATTCCCAGCAGTCCGCAGACCAGGCTGCGGGCAGCCGCCAACAAGCGGCCCAACAGGCGCTCGAACGCTTGCGCCAAGCCAATGAGGACATGCGTCGCGCCGCCTCCCAAAATGCGAGCGCAGCCGATTCCCGCCGCGCGGCCGATCGTTTGCGCCAAGCCACCGACTTGCTTGGTGGCCTGCAGCAACAAGACGCGTCCGGCCGCCTCAGCTCGATGGCTCAAACGGCGGAGCAATTGGCGGCGCGGCAAAAGCAGCAAGCGGATCACGTGCGCGACTTGATCGCTCAGCAGAGTGCCGCTCAAGCCGCCGGCCAGCCGCCGAAGTACCCTTCGGCTCAAGAGATCGAAGAGATGGTGAACAGCCGCCAACAGGTGTCCGACGACCTGGCGCGACTCACCCAGCAAATGCGCGCCGCGGTGCGCGAGCTTTCCCCGACGCAACCGGCGGCTTCCACCAAGTTGCGGGGCGCGCTCGATGGCCTGGACGAGAACGATCTCGGGACGCGCATGCAGCGCAGTTCGGATTGGCTGCGTAGCGGCCACTTTTCCGATCCGGTCGAATCGGGCCTCACCAGCGACCTGCAGAAGCTGGGTCAACAGGTGAGCGACGCGGCTCGTGCGCTGGGCAGTGCTCAACACGGTTCCGAGGACGCCGCGCTCAACCGCGCCATGGACAATTTATCCCGCCTGCGTGACCAACTCGGCGCGCTTGGCGGGCGGGCCAACTCTCAATCTGGACAAGGTCAGGGCGGCCGCGCGGGCCAACCCAACGGCCAACGCGGCCAGCAGTTCGAAACCAGCCAGCTCAGCCGCAACGGACAATCCGGCCAGGCCGGTCATCAGCCAGGCGCGAACGGACAGCTCGGGCAGCAGGCAGGCCAGACCGGCGGGTCGCAGGCGGGTGCGGACGCCAACCGCGGCGGCGGTGAGACACGCAATCGGTCTGGCGGCGCCGGCAATCGGGATAGCACCGTGTATGGCAACTATGACACCGGCAATACCCGAATCTCCGGTCACGCCGTGGCGCCCCAACCGGGCCCCAACCCCGCCGATACCCAGCGCGAGATTGACCAGGGATTGAACCTGCTCAACCAGGTTCGTGCCGCGGTGCAGGATAGCCCCGAGGCGCGCCAACAGTTGCAGGCGCTGATCGAGCAGATGCGCAATCTGGATCCCCGCCGTTTCCCGGGTAATCCCGCCTTGGTTGAGCAGATGCACCAACAGCTCGTGAGTGGAGTGGACGCGCTGGAGCTGCAACTGCGCCGCCAGCTCGAAGAGAACCAGGGCGGCACGATCCGCAACACCGACCCGGCCAAAGTTCCCGCGGGTTATCAGGACTCGGTCGCTGAGTATTACCGGAAACTTTCCGGTGGCGGACACTCTACGGCGGCGAATAAGTAAGTGTCATCTGGCGGGCTTCGGCAGGTTGCAAAGTGCGGGACAATGTAGAATCACAGCCTGAAGGCTGTGCCACGTAGACTCACAGCCTGAAGGCTGTGCCATGTAGACTCACAGCCTGAAGGCTGTGCCACGCGGTCATTCCTGCAATTCACGCTGGGATGTGCTCCTTCTGGGTGTGATTGAATTTCAGCCGTCGTTGCCGCAACGCGTCCAGCTCATTTCCGCTCCAATGCGCCTGCATGACGCCGCCCGGCACATGGCCCGGACCCAGCAGAAGGTGGCCCAGCTCATGCGCGATGACGCATCCTAGCAGCTCATCGGCGTCGACCCCGTGCTGCTCGGCTAATTCCTTGTACGGCCTTGAAATAGGCATCCGCCAGATAGCCCTATTTGGTCTCCTTATCCAGGAATGCTTTGCCCAGGGCGTCAAGCGAGGAGGCGCTGGCTGATCTAGGCGGCTTGTCGTTCCGCAGCCGGACGATGAACCAGGGCACGCCGGCGGCGCCGTTGGCCTGATACTCGGCGCAGGTCAACGAGGCCTACTTGAAGCTGGTGGATCAATCGCGCTCCAACTGGCAGAACCGGGCGCACTTCCTGGGAGTCGCCTCGGGGCTGATGCGCCGCATTCTGGTGGATCATGGCCGTGCCTTCGCGGTAAATCACGCCGGAGCCGAGGAGACCGAACTGCAGTGAGCCGCCTTTGCCCGAAGGCGTCGAGGCTGGCAAAAACGGGTGAAATGCTTTGTCGCCACTTGGCGTCTACTCTGGGGCAAAAACAAGTTGTAACTTGCACTCACAGGAGGAATTTGATCATGAAGCTCATATCCGGAGTTCTCGCGGGCGGCATCGTTCTGGGGCTGGTGAGTATCGGGGCCGATGCGCAGACCGCCCCTGGCGGGCCGTCAAGCCCAATCCAATACATCAGCAACACTGAGTTTAACCAGATGGTCCAGTCGGGAGGGCTGACGCCGGCGAGTCCTTTGGTCCTGCTGGGGCAGGATCTGCAAGCGCTGCTCAAGTATCTGCGAGACCAAGCCGTGGTTAACGAATTCATGCGGCAGAACCCCAATCTTCCGGGTTTCGCCCAACTGGTGACAAACACTCCGGAAGATCCGAACGTGTTTCCTACGCTGGACGGCAACTATCGGACGCAGGTCCCAAACACGCTCGGTATCCCCCAAACCATCGAAACCATGGGCCAAGGGACAAAGCTGTCGAATTTGGCGAACTCGATCGTGACCGCGGCTGATCCGGTTCAACAGTTGGCCATCTACCAGTCTGTCTACTCGCAGTATGCGGCGCTCTACAACCATGCTTGCGTTGCAGCGACAAATCCCAATAACGCTAATTCTGCAGCCGTATTCGAGCCTCCGGACCCTTGCATTACACTGACACCGCCATCCGCGTTGACCGACCCGGCAACGCTGCTGAATTCCTCACTGGGGGATATTCAAAACGCCCAGCAGACGCTTGGCGCTCTGGCGCTTAATGTCATCAAGATTGCGAACGTTCCGATCACACTGCCTTGCCTTGGCGTGGATAATGGCTCGAGTTCGGTGGCCGATAACGTTCTCTTCGGCGACCAAACCAACAGTTTCGGGTGCACGACGCCCTCGGCGGGCGGGATCCTGAAGAACTTCAACTGGGCGAATAAGAACCTGCTTTCTCCGATCAAGGAGCAAGGCGCCAGGGGGACCTGCCACATTTTTGCGGCGACCTCAGGCATGGAAGAGCTGATCGCGAGAGACACGGGCTGCATCATAAACCTTTCGGAAGAAGACTTCATGGAGAACGAGAAACTGATCTGGGGTCCGGCTTACTACGGAGATAACGGAGACCCCGGGACCGACCTCGCGAACGCCGCCAGCCACGGCTATCACTTTGCCTACGAGAATCAGTGGGATTACAATCCGTCGTGGTCGCAGCCCGGTCCCCCGGCTTACGAGTATCAAAATACGTGCAAGAACTACCCCTATCCATCGCTCGAGCCGGGCTGTTCCGACAGCGCACCTCAGGCGCCGGAATTCTGCACCTACGTCAGCTCGTTTGGTCTCGGCTTCGACCTCTGCGGATTTACTCCGGCAGTTGTGCCGGGCGCCAGGTCGCCCTATATGTCAAACGGAACCACCAACATCTGGAATCCGAGTAATGTCGGGCTGTCGTTTGATTACATCATTTTGTCGCTTGCGTTCAACAACGCGGTTCTATTGGGGTTCAGCGCCACACATGATTTTGAATATGGAGCACCGGGAGGATACATTGAGTACGACCCGGCGGATATCGCCGACAAAACGACCTATGTCGGCGGGCATGTTGTCCACGTTGTGGGATATGTCGGCAACTCAGACTTGGCCAGTAACCCCGGCACCGCGAGCGCGCCTCCGGGTGCGGGCGGGGGATACTTCATCATCAAGAACAGCTGGGGGGCATGCTTCGGCGACGCGGGCTACTATTACATGCCTGTTTCCTACCTCGAGGCTACAGCGTGGGGCGTGTACGTTGTCTCCTCGGAAAGCCATTGACAGGCTGCTCACAAGGAAACTGTCCGCTTGCTGACGCGCGCGGTTCAGTGCTGGCGGCTCGCGGGTGGTCGTCGATGGGCTAGAACGACGTGACTCCGGGGAAATGAATCTTTAGCTTGTAGCAAACGAAGAGAACCAGCACCGCGCCCAGGGTGGAAAAAATCAGGCCGGCGGGATGATATCGCGCGTTGGACGGGCGCGAGAAGATGTGGGTAACGCCGCCTCCCAGGATCGATCCGATGATGCCGAGCACGATCGTCCAGAACAGCGTCAAATGCTCGTGCATCACCGATTTCGCGATAATTCCCGAGATTAGCCCAATGAGTACGTACCAGATCAAGTGAAACATAAATCCTCCATGCGGAGACCGTCGCTAATCGATCGAACGCCTGATCGACGGGCCCCCAAGGCAAGCCCTGAGATTCCCGTCGAGAAGGAAGGCGCCTTCGCGCGTGTAGCTAAGACTGGATCGTAGAGCCCGCCGATACCGAGCTGCGGCGCGCTTCACCTACTAGACTAGCGTTTCTCAGATACGTGACCACGCCCATCGCGCACTTCGTTTCCCTGGAAGTGCGCACTATCGACACGCTTTGACGCCTCGGCTTTTTCCCCACGCTTTGGCGTTGGGCCGGTGTAGCCGTGATCGGGATGGAGACGGTTATCCACGTTCCCCTGAAATTCATTAGCGCCATGAAACCATGGGCCGGCGCCGACGAAAACTTCACCGTTAAACCACTCTGGGCCGTAATAACCCGCGGGAGCACAGCTATAAGGAGAACTGTCATAGTAACCATACGGACAATCAGGGGCAACGCCGACTTCAACGTTGACCTGAGCTTCCGCCTTGGGCGTGACAGCCGCGAAGCCGATTCCGACGGCAGCGGCTAACACTAGAAATGCAATTGCGCGCATATATTTACCTCGCAATTGTTAGAGCACTTGCCCAGCCATAGGCAATTCGCGTAGTAAACCGTCGATTCTATGAGTACGGCAGCAAAGCCAGCGCCCTACATCCGCCCTTACAGAGGGCATCTCTCCGAGGCTCCTGCAGCTTTTGTTGTCAGTTGATGCAGTATCTGCTGCGAACAGCGCGGCAGTTGTCTCACGATGGCTGTCACGAAAGCTTCCGCAGTGCGTTCGCCAAGTTCGTCATCGCCAGCTCCAGCGTTCTGCGCGATGTCCCGATGTTCATCCGCATATGACCTTCGCCGGTCAGTCCATACGCGCTGCCGGCATTGATCTGAACCCCGGCTTCTTTGACCAGAAAGTCCTGCACGATCATTTCCGGGGTGATCGGGCGTGCCGCCGCCTCACGCTTACTATTGGCTTCGCTCGCACGCTCCTTTGCGCCGATTCTGGCCACAAGTTCACTCACGTCCAGCCACGTCAGATAAGTCCCTTGCGCCTTCTCGTAGCGAATCAGCGCTATGTTCTCGCGGACGAAATTTGCCACAAAATCGTGGTTGCCGTCGATGTAGGGCACCAGATGATTCAGCCAGTCCTCGCCTTCGCTTAATGCCGCGCGCGCCGCGACCACCCCCAGCGTGTTGATGTCCCCGCTATGTCCTGTTGCCGCGATTCGCGCGATGTAATCCGAGTTGTCTGAAAACATCCAGCCGCATTTCATCGCCGACAGGCTGAACGACTTGCTCGCCGACTTGAAGGTCACGCTGTTCATCGCGACGTCCCGGTTCTTCAGCGTGCAATACGGCGTGTACTTGTGCCCCCGCGTAACGAAGTCGCAGTGAATCTCATCCACCAGCACCACTACCCGCCGCTTTGTGCACAACTCTCCGACCGCCGTCAGTTCGTCGGGCGACCATACGTTGCCGGTCGGATTGTTTGGATTGCAGAGAATCAGCGAGTTTGTGTCACGGCTGATGTGCCGGTCTAATTCTTCGAGATCGATCTGGTAACGCCCGCCGGACAACTTGAGTGGACACTCCTCCCGCTTGCACCCCGCGGCCGCAATATCTCCGAAAAACCCGTCGTACGCAGGGGTCAGCACCAAGACCTTACTTTCGGGAGGCGAAAACGCCCGCAGCGCGCTCAGAATGCTCGGATGGACGCCTGTGGAGAGCAGCATCCGGTCAGGATGGATATCGATCCCATAGCGTCGATTGTTCCATCCGATGATCGCTTCAATGAACGAATGAGGCATGTCGAGATAGCCCCAATTCTCGTGCTTCAATCGCTCCGCCAGGGCTTTGGTAATTGCCGGTGCGGTTCGGAAGTCCGTATCCGAGATGCCCATTCCGACGACAATCGAATCCTTACCGTACCTCCGCGCCTGCGCATCCCATTTCACGCTATCGGTGCCGAAGCGGTTGTAGGGTGTGTCGAAATCGAACACCTCTCCGCTATTCGCCGCTGCCGCGAGCAGCGGAAGATTCGCCCCTGCAAGGGCAATCTGCTGAGTCTTTCCCAAGAACGCTCGGCGATGAAATCCGTCTCTGCTTGGCAATTTTGGCGCCTCCGCATTCAATTAAACCACCGATGCGGTCTGAGGTTCCTGCCGTGGTGAAGATATCAAGCAGGTACTAGAACCAAGGGGCAACCACGAGTCGGCAGCTTGCGGTAGCCTTCCCCCATGGCGAGAAAACCAAAGCAAGCCAAAGCAACTCGGGCGGCCACGCGTTTTCTTTTGTTGACCTGCGGGGTAATGGTCAGCGGCGTTTTGGCTTCAGCTCAAGCGCAAAGTCAAGCGCCAAGTCAAGCGCCAACCGTTGAGATTATCGGCGGCGACAAGATCGTCATCAAGCGCGACGCTTCTGACGGGCATTTGATCGGATTGAAAGAGCAGAAACCGGCTGAAAACAAAAATACGGGCACTGCCGCCAGCGGCGCGGCGGCGGATAAGAAGACTCCTTCGGACACGAAGACTACTGCGGATAAGAAGGCTGCCGCGGATAAGAAGGCTGCCGCGGATAAGAAGGCTGTTGCGGATAAGAAGGCTGCCGCGGATAAGACGGCTGTTGCGGATACAAAGACTCCTGCGGACACAAAGACTCCTGCGGACACAAAGACTCCTGCGGATAAGAAGGCTGCTGCCGATAAGAAGGCTGCTGCCGATAAGAAGGCTCCTGTGGATAAGAAGCCTCTTGCGGATATGAAGCCTCCTGTGGATACGAAGCCTGTTGTGGATATGAAGCTTCTTGTGGATACGAAGACACTTAAGGTGGGGCCGGGAGACGTCCTCAAGGTTGACGTGTGGGATGAGAGTAATTTTTCAGGCCCGTATACGATCCGCGCCGACGGTGCAATCACGCTGCCGCTGGTTGGGGATATCGCGGTTGGCGGCCGGACGCATTCGGAAATCGAGCCCTTGATAACGGCGGCTCTCTCTAAATACATCACGCAGCCGCTGGTGACGGTCACCGTGCAGACCGTAGTCAGCCGAAAGTATTACATTGACGGAGAAGCTGTGCGAACTGGAGAGTTTTCGCTTCTGGCGCCAACCACGGTCCTGGACGCGCTCAGCCGGGCCGGCGGGTTCCGCGATTATGCCGACCTGAAGAAGATTTATATTTTGCGGGGCGATAAGCGCATGCCGTTTAACTACAAAGCAGTCATTCACGGCAAGAACCTGAGCCAGAACATTTCTCTCGAGCCCGGCGACCACATTGTCGTCCCGTAAGAGGACGGGTTGCGGGATGAGCACTCGATAGATATCAAAACGACTCGCGGCTGCGGGCTATCGTCGCGCCCCATTCTTCCGGGCTTACGTTCCGGGCGTGCCTCGAGAAGAGCCAGTGATGGCCGTCGAGGTCTTCGACTCCGTACTGCCATTCACCGTAGATGGTCTCGTGCAGATCCTCCACGATCCTGGCGCCTGCCGACTTCGCTCTCTCGAAGTGCGCATCGACATCGTCGACAAATACTGTCAGGCTCTGAGTCAGGCAGCCAGCCTCCGCGGGGCTGGCGCGCCCTGGTCGCGCGCTGACCAGCATTATCCAGGCATCGCCGAGATGCATCTGCGCTCCATTCACTCGCTCGCCGGGTTCGCCATAGCGGTAGTGTTCGCTGAAACCGAATACTTTCGTCAGCCAATCGACGGCGTCGGTAACATTCCGATACGTGATATGCGGCAGTATGACATCGGCTGGCACGGAGCGGTTCTTGAGCATGAACCACTTATATAACGAGAGCGGCACACCGGAGGCCGCGTTATTGAAAATCTGACCGAGACGAAGGGCGGAAGCTACTGAATGATCAGGCTCCCGTTCCAGGATGCCTGGGCGCAGAAGTTCTTGCGATCGACGGTGTAGTTCGCATCGCAATTTCGAGAACCCTTGGCTTCCTTGGTGGTGTAAGGATTCTTATCCTGTGGGCGAAGGTGGTACGGCCAGGGGTCATTCACGATCAATTCAATATCGCCATTGGGCAACTCCTGGTAGCCGACAATCAGCGCGACGTGGGCGGGCGTAGGCGGCGCCGGGTTCTGCCCGGGACTGATACCCACAATAATGGGATGGCCTGCATCGATCGCATCTTTGATCTCTTTCGCGCTGAGGCAACCTTCCTTCTTCACCGATCCCACCGCATTGTTGGGGTTCTTCCCGCCAGGCGCGGTGTTCTGCTCGCCGGCTTTGGGCGGATATATCTGCAACGCGCGCTGCATGTTTTCCCACGAGCTTCCGCCTACCATGGCGCAGGCATCGGGGTGCAGCCAGCAAGCCGGATGCACAACGGCGAGAATACCCCATTGGTAAAGTTTGTCCGGATCGAGCAGCGGAGGAAGCTTCATTTTGGCGGCTTTCCATGGATCAAAGGCGGGAACGGGAGGCTTGCGGGACTTAAAGATCATCTCCGCGACAGTCAGCCAGCACCACATCGGGTTTCGCTGAAATAGCGGAGGGATGTCGAGGATCTTGCCCTTGCCAGAGGCGGGCCGGTTCAGGACGCACGCGCTGCAAGTCGCCTTTTCCCCGTTCGGGCCAGTGACGTTCAAGACAAATTCGGTGGTTGCGGCGACTTCCCGCTTTTGCGATGCGGGCGGGTTGGTTTGCGGATTAGGCGGGGTGTTCTTCGGGTAGTTGATCTTCTCGTTGTTCGTGAGCGCCGTCAGAACTATCGGCTTCCTGGCATTCGGCGCCTCCCAGGTCACCGTCACCGTCTCTGGGGCCTTCACCTGGGTGGGGTCGACATTGATAGTGCATGCCAGCGGACTGATAGTCACCGAGCACGAGCTCTCGAGCTCAATCTTGCCCTTGCTCCAATCGCAGGAGTCTTTGTAGACATTGCCTTTGACGGTGAGCGTATAGTCGGTTTCTTCTTTGGGGTTAACGTATGCGGAGCCAGCGTAGAGCGTGTCCGGCGGAGTGATCTTGGGAGACAGCGTGGAGCTGGTGACTGTGCCCCACGTCGACCACTCGACAGCGTAACCCCTCGCCACTTTCCTCGCGCTGATGGCGCAGGATGGGAGCCCGATTCTCACCGAACAGAGCCTCGACTTTCCGTCGATTTTGTAGGACAGGTTGTAGGTGCGAACGGTTGCGGGGCTCACATCCTGGGTGCCCGATAGGCCCTTAAGCGGAAACTCTTCGCCGGTGGCCGTGTCCTTCAGCACGGGCTCCTCGGCTTCCTTGGGGAGGCTCCATTGGAGCTTAAAATTCTTCCCGTCGTCGGTTGTGTAACAGAGTTTGCACGGTTCGGGAGCCGCCACGTTGACCCGGGCGTCGCATACCAGCGTGCCCATGGCTCCTTTTGCGGTCAGCTCCCAATTGTTGACTCCGGTCTGCGACGGCGTCACTTGCAGAGTGCCTGACGAAGGCTCCGGCCCGATGTTCGAGAGGTAATCGCTGTAGCCGTTGGGAGAACTCCAGGTCAGGCTGACCATGTCGCCAAGGTTGACTTCGGCCGGGGAAGCGTTCAGGGTGCACTTCGGAGTCGCAAGCGCGCAAATCAGCACGCCTGCGCCGATTCCGCCTGGGATCGCTGTCCAATACGGACCTGGATCGGAGCTGACGCTCTCTTCCTTGATGATCACTGGAATCGATCCGACTGCCCCGCCGACGAGGCCGCACAGAGCTAGCGTGCCCCAATTCGGTCCGCTGCGTTTCGTAGAAGGCGAGCTGCCAGTGGAGTTCCCAGCGGTGCTCCCAGCTGAGTTCCCAGCTGTATTGGCGCCCGCGTCGGCATCCGGCTGAAGGCGGGCGGCCTTTCCCTCTGGTATATCTATCGGCTGGCCCAATCCCTCCACTCGCACCGATCCGGAAGCAGCCGCGATGGTAAGTGCGCCGTCCCGGATGGTAACGATCCCCTGGGTGTGCAGATGGCTGCCTGGGCGGACGGTAATGTTCCCGGTTTGAACGCGGATCTCGGGATTATCCCCATCGTGCGAGAACGACACATCGCCGCGGGACAGCAGAGCCAGGGCAGCGCCGTCCCGGTCGCGTTCGAACGAGACTTCCGTGTCGCCGCGGACGATGACCTTGGTGGTGTCGGCCAGCAGAATGACGGCAGCCCCGTCGCCCACAAGCATGCGGTCGCCATCGAGCACGGTTTGCCCGCGCAATACTGGAGACCCGCCAATGCTGGCCTGGCTGCTCTCGGTGACAACGCCAATTACGCTGGCCGCGAAGGCGTTCTGAACGGATATTCCGAATACGGCGCAGAGGGCTGCAACGAGGCCTGCCCTCCAAGCGTGGCCATTACACCGCACTGTACGACGCATATGATTGACGCCACCCTCCGAGTGAGACGTTTACACTAGGTCGTCCGAGTTTGAGACAGGCTACCACAGGATGGCAGTTGGGTCAACCGCCTCCTCGGCATTCAGTAAGTGCCGCCTACAGATCCACCGCCACGACTTCATGCAGAGCGATAGGCGGAGTCGTGGTCTCGATCCACGCTCCAGTCTGGCTCCATTGTGCTGGAATTTCGCTGACCAGGTAGTGGACATCGCGCGCCTTCGTGCCTTCGGGCAGCTTCAAGCGCACCCTCTGGGGGCCGACCGGCAGGATCTCGCGGAAGGGACCCTTCAGCAGCATTGGATTCGAGAGATTAACGAGGTGGGCTGTCACTGAGGACTGCTGTTTCCAAAGCGCCACATCGAGTATGCCAGGCCCTTGGACGCGGAGAGGCTGCTCCTCGTTCGCGGCCCAGCGGACGGCATTGGCCAGAACGATTCCATGATCCTGACTCATCACTTCCCAGAACGTCCGGTCGATGTCCCACGGAAAGTAGATTACCCGCCCGGCGCCGGCCGAGCGCACTATCACTCCGGGAATGTCCGTGTTCGTCTCGCGTTGGTACACCTCTTCCATCGGCAGATCGGGGTAGGAAGGAACCGTCATCAGCGGCGCACGCAAGCCCGGCTCGGCTCGAATCTCGACACGCATCACACCGTGGACCATGCGGCCGGCGCCTTCGAGACCGGCGAGCAAGGGATGGGAGTGATCCTCGAGATTCAAATATGCGTTCTGCTGGCGCTCGATCACATTGCCGGCGAATGACACACCGAAGAGATCGGCCAGACCGAAATTGTCGCGGCGCCGGTCGCGCTCGTCGCGCAAAGACGTCTCGTGCGTGGCAACCAGACCTCCGCCATTCTCGACGAAGCTTCTCAACTGCGCGGCCTGTGAGTCGGATAAGTAAGTGATATTCGGCAGTGCCAACGCTTTGAAAGGCTGTAAACGCGCCGCATCGAGCTGGCCGTCGAGGGAGACCATCTCGAATGGGATCCGCGCTTCCAACAGGGCGTGATAGAACCCGGATTCGTGGTCCGCCGCGGACCGCGGTGCTGAGACCAGCCCGACGCGCGCCAACGGGCGCTCGTTTCGCATGTACTTTTCGTTCTTCCAGTGCCAGACGAACAAGTCATTGACGGGCTGGAGCCAGCGGCGGTCCAACGGCTTCGCGTTGAACTTGATCACCCACGGACGGAAGCCTTGGGCAATGCCATCCACGGCCCACATCCGGATTTCATTGGGGTTCTGGACGGAGTCTTTCCAACGGTAAGGCGCCTCCAAGCCGACGCTGAACAAGCCCACAATCGGCTTCGAGCCAAATGTCGAACGGGCATCCTTCGCAAACTTGCCGTTTTGCCACGCGGGTGTGTTTCCGGAGCGAGCCTGCCGGTCAGCGAAGAGAACGGGGACCGAGGCGCCGTCGCGAATCTGATCGAATCCGTTGGGGAAGAAAGCGGCATTCGGATTGCGCTTCTTGATTTCCGCGTCCCAGAGTAAATACAACTCCAACAGACGTTTCTTTTGCCAGGCGTCGTATTGAATTCGCGCTTCGTCCGGCGGGCCCGCTACGGCTCCGGGCGCTATTCGCGGGAGTTCCAGACCACTGAACTCCTGGAAGCTTCGTCGACAGTGCTCGCAGTAACACATGCCCGATCCGCTCCAGCGGTTGGCGAATATGCCATCGACTTCGTATAGCGTCGTGATCTCGCCGATCACGCTGGTCATCAACTCGAAATTGTAAGGGCCAAGCGCGCAGGTTACCCACAAACTCGGCATTGCCCAATGCCGGCGCGGCTGGCCGTTCGCTTCTACGGCGATCCAATCCGGATGCGCGTCGTAGACGTTCTGGTGCGCGGCGTGGGGGTCTACACGGGCGATCACATTCATGCCGAGCTTGCGGCAACCGGCGAGCATCTCGCCAAACGTATCGCCATTTCCGAGGAACTTGCTGCGATAGTGCAGCGGGATCGTGGTGGGATAGAAAGCCACGCATCCCCCGGCGCTCAAGCACGCTCCGTCGGCGTGAATGCGCTTAAAGTAATTGAGCCAGAAGCCAGGATCGTAGCGGCCGGGATCATCTTCGACGAAAGCCAATTGCGCCCAGCGCATGGGCCGGTCGTACCAGCTTCGGGCCACATTCTGCTGGGGAAACGCCACCTTTGCCGCCATCACGGCGCCAGCTTGTATCCATTCGCGCCGGCCGATTTCCATAAGGACGTTCCCTCCTGCTCGTGAGCTTCCGTCCGCTCCGACGTGAACCATACTAGAACAGGAGTTGTTCGGACGGGGCGAAAAGGCGGGGACAGACGGTTCTGTCCACGCGGCGCAGGGAGTACGGGGTGCTTGCGGGCGCGATTGTGGGCGCCTTGGGACAGAATCGTCAGTCCCCGTCTTTTCGCGCTCTGTCGGGTGCGAGCACAATCAAAGATCCAGCGTGATCCATGCCGGAGCGTGGTCGCTGGCGTTTTCCTCACCGCGCACCCAGCGGTCTACGCCGCCTTCCAAGAGTCGCTCGGCTATCTGCGGCGAAAGCAGGAAGTGATCGAGCCGCATGCCCTTGTCGGCCGGCCACCGCTCCTGCTTGTAATCCCAGAACGTCCAGAGAGGCCCGTCAGGTTGGAGCGTTCGCAGAGCGTCGGTCCAGCCTTGAGCTAGCAATCGCGCAAAAGCCTGGCGGCTTTCGGGCTGTATCAGAGCGTTGTTATCTAAAGATCGCGTCGGATAGATGTCGTGCACTGTTGGCACGACATTGTAATCGCCGGCCAACACGACCGGCACACCGGCTGTCATGAGGTCGGCCGCGTGCGTGATGAGGCGTTCGAACCAGGCCAGCTTGTAATTGAACTTCGGTCCGGGCTGGGGATTGCCATTGGGAAGATAGATAGAAGCGATCAAGACTCCATTTACTGCCGCCTCGATGTAGCGCGCCTGGCGATCGTGGGAATCGCCCGGCAGGTTTAAACGGGTCAGCACTGGCTCGCGGTCACGCGCCAGGATTGCCACTCCGTTCCAGGAAGGCTCGCCCTGCCAGACCGCTTTGTAGCCAAGGTCTCGAAGGGCAGTTGCCGGAAATACTTCTTGCGCGGCCTTGAGTTCCTGGAGGCAAACGACGTCCGGCTCAGTCTTAGTAAGCCAAGTTAGTAGGTTCTCCAGCCGCTTGTTAATGTTGTTGACGTTGAAGGTGGCGACTTTCACAGTTCAGGCCTCGTTCCCGGAGGTGTTTTGTGCGGACAGGGCATGCGGGGCGACCGGGCAAAACCGAATTGGGTTCCCTTTTGAAACCCCCATAGTACGCCTGGCACGGGTCTGTGTACCGTTGTGCACATCACATTAGGAGTTCGGCTCTCAACTCATTGATTCTCCAAGGAAGAACAGGTAGTCCCACAATTGCAATGTATTTGCCGGAAGCGGAGAAGAAATCGCAGCAATCTGGCTCAGGAATGTTGTATTTGCCCTTGAGAGAAACGGCGCATCGCATCGCCAGGATGATACTCGCGGGAGTAGTCTGCCTTACGCTCGCCCAGGCGGAAGACGTCGACGGCACCGTGATCGTGAAGCGCGCTCTGACGAAGCGGAAAGTCACGGCGCCGGCGGGGCAATACGATCGTGGCGCCGCCGTGCAGCTTGGTTCCACCGCAAGCCAAGACACGCTCGCGTTCGAGCGAAGCCACGTGGTGATCTACCTGGAGGGGCAACGCCCATCTCCGCCGGTCACGGCGGCCATCGAGCAGAAGGGCAGACAGTTCGTTCCCGACCTCGTCGTGATCCCAGCAGGGTCGAGCGTCTCATTCCCGAATCTGGACCGGATCTTTCACAATGTCTTTTCACTTTCAAAACCGAAGACGTTCGACTTGGGGAACTACCCGAAAGGTCAAACCAGGCTGGTAGCGTTTCCGAAGCCGGGCGTCGTATTCGTCAATTGCCGGTTGCACCCGAACATGACGGCAACCGTCGTGGTTAGTCCAAACCAGTGGAATGCGATCGCGGATGCCTCTGGCGGCTTCGCGCTTCACGGCGTCGCGCCAGGCAGCTACACGATCGTCGCGTGGCACAAGACGGCAGGTTTTTTCCGCGAACAGATAGAGGTAACCCCAAATCGCGGCGCATCGATACAGTTTGTGATCCCTCTGCCGGAGGAGGGAACCGAGACTTCGCATGAGGCGATGGCTCACGAGGCCATGACGCCAAGGTAAAGAGAATGCGCTTCAGCATACGCACATTTTTGTGGTCGTTCGTGCCGTTCGCACTGCTGTTGTTGGTGAGCTTTGGGGCGATCCAAACAACGGTGATTTCCACGGTGCGGAATGGCCTCCGGCAATCTTTGCGCGAAAAGCAGGCCTCGATCGCTTATCTGCAATCGAGGAGCGAGCTTCAGAACAGCCGGTTTCTTCGTATTGTCGGCGAGAGCGCCGCCCTAAAGGCGGGTACGCAGTTGTTGCTGGCAAATCCGCGGAGCGGCGACGCCAGGCTGACGGTGGACGACCAACTGAGGGAGATTTGCGAAAACCTCGGCTTTGACTTCCTTCAGGTTTCCGATCTCGATGGCCAGGCACTGGCCGGGGTGATGCGAGTAGGGGACCAGCTCGCGGCCATCGATATTAGGCACGGCTCGTCGCCGCAACGGGGTTTCTTTACCGCGGACGGGCGAACTTACCAGGTCACCTCTATTCCTATCGATCAAGGCGATGAGCACATTGCGACCCTGGCGGTGGGCGAACATTTTGACTTCTCCGAGTTCAGCACGCCGGCGGTTCTGAGCCGGAATGGAAAAGTGATCATGTCGAACCTGGAAGGCGCCTCTTTGGCGGAAGTCGACTCAGCTCTCAAGAATTGCCCGGAGCGATCAGAGTGTGACATCCAGCTGCGGGATGAAGGTTACCTCTCGCTTCCCATGGAAAACACGTCCTTCGGCCACGGGTACTTGCTGCGCAGCCTCCAAAGCGTGGATTCGGCCAGCCGTCCGATGCAATCCATCATCCGGAGCGTGTTCCTCATCGCTGCGATCACGGGCCTGACGGCGGCGCTGATGTTGAGCCTTTTCTCGTCGCGGTCGATCGTTGGCCCGATTTCCAAAGTCGTGGCGCGCCTGCGGGAAAGCCAGAGGACGGGCGTTTTGCCCGAGTTCCCAAGGGAGAGCGGGCAGATACTGGAGATCCGAGAGCTGACCGACAGCTTCAATCAAGCCGCCGCTGCAATTCGCGAAGGCCAGGACCGGTTGCAAATGGCATCTCTGGAGTTTGTCGGATCGCTCGCCAACGCGCTCGACGCCCGCGACCCGTATACCGCGGGCCACAGCCACCGGGTCAGCGAATTTGCATGCGCTGTGGCGGCGGCGATGAACATCACCGGCGAAGAGCTGGAAAGGATTCGCATTGGCGCGCTTCTGCACGACATTGGAAAGATTGGAATCGCGGATAGCGTGCTGCAAAAGACCGAGGGCCTGACCAAGGAAGAATTCGCCCTGATCCAGCAGCATCCGACCATCGGGCGCAGGATTTTCGAAGGGGTCCAGGGATTCGAGGATTACCTGCCGATCGTGGAGCTGCATCACGAAAACTGGGATGGCAGCGGATATCCGCTGGGCCTGCACGGGGAAACCGCACCACTCTGCGCGCGTATCGTGCACGTAGCGGATGTTTATGACGCGATCACTTCCGACCGCCCATACCGCCGCGGGATGGACAATGAACAGGCGCTGCGCCTGATCGAAGATTCCGCAGGGAGGCAGCTTGATCCATCGATTGTCTCCGTGTTTGTGAATTTGCCCGAAATCCGAGATAGACACCATGTCGCGGCCTACGCCGATGAAACCGGGCTCCGGCAACTCTCGGAGGCCATAAGTGACGTAAGCGCTGAATTGCAGCAAGTAAGCGTGGAGACATGAAACGCGGCGTGATTCACGGGGTTATTTTCGTCGCGTGCGCTGGCGGACTTCGAGCGCAGGAGGCACAATCCGGATTTACCCTGTCCGGAACGGTGAGCGAGCTGACCGCCTATTCGCATCAGCTTTCCGCGCCGCCGCGCGACGGCTCTCCGTTGACGGCGGGATTCCGTGCGGTGCTTTATCCAACGTGGAAGCTGAGTGACCATTGGACCGTTTCCGCGGCGGTCCAGACCTACTCGCGGCCGTATTTCTATGAGCAATTTTCGACGCAGGGTTATGGTCTGAAAACAGATATCCTGCAAGCCAATCTCGGATATTCACAATTCTGGAACGAGGGCTCAGTTGTGGTTCGCGCAGGAGAGCTTTCCTCGGCGTTCGGGTCCTTTCTGCTGCGCTACGACGACGCCGTGAACCCGCTGGTCGATAAGCCGATGTCGTATGGCTACTACTATCAAGGCGTGTCGGTCCTAAGCCTGGCCGGCGTTCAGGTCGACGTTGCGATCCACAAATTCGACATGCGGGCGCAGTTCACTAACTCTTCTCCGGCGAATCGCCGCAGCATTTTCGACAACGGTCAATACGGGGACTGGGCAGGCGGCGTGGGGTACACGGTTACGCAGGGATTGCGCTTCGGCGCCTCGATGTACCGAGGTCCTTATCTGGACTTCGAGTTTCCGTACTATTTTCCCGGAGAAGCGGATCCGCATGTTCTGCCTGCGACCGCCATCGGCGTGGACGGGGAATGGGGCCACGGTCCATGGAATGTCAACGGCGAGTGGCAGCGTTTTCAAAACGACTACCACGTCATTCCGAATTACATCCAACAGGTAGGGTATGTGGAGGCGCGACGCACGCTGCACCCACGCTGGTACGCTGCTGCGCGAATCGGTACGCAGCGGCCGGCCGGGTATCCAGATCATCAATCGTACGAGTTCGCGGTTGCATACCGGCCCGCCCGTTTCGAGCTAGTGAAACTCGATTATGAAATTCTGCAAGGGGCGGCCTATCGCGGCACGTTAGGCAACACACTGGCGATGCAATTTGTCACCACCTTCGGGCCGCTTTCCATAGCTGCAAAATAGCTCGCTGCTCAGGCGATCGCGTTGTGGCACACGGTTAGTCAAACGCAGTCGAGGCCAGTCTGCGCAATTGCCTGAGTGCGGTGCGACACGGAATTCCAGGTGTTCGCGTTTGTTTTCACGGCACAAGAATAACCAGGGCTAAGTTTCAGCGGGTTTGGTGGTGAAGCATGGGGGTTGCGCGGGCAGGGAAACAGCCCCAAGCTGACGCATGGGGCTAGGGCCCGGTCTGCCGGCAGTATGGCGCGGCTTTGCGGTTGTAAAATGGGGGTCCT
>Ga0181525_10000459_pt1 | contig 35629 bp, 33 predicted proteins | sample PEATcosm2014_Bin_48_FD_121100 | JGI IMG/M metagenome (GOLD analysis project Ga0181525, IMG submission 121100) | Peatland microbial communities from MTU Mesocosm Facility, Houghton, MI, USA - PEATcosm2014_Bin06_10_metaG | ecosystem: Environmental > Terrestrial > Soil > Wetlands > Peat | place... | reverse complement strand
GCTCTGACCTAGTTGAAGGTGAGATGGGAGAGCATCGTGGCACATGATGCATCACAGCTGCTGGGAGCACAGCAACTGGCGAGACCTGCCCGCGCGGCGAGCCGTGAATCCTGTGAGCAGTCCCGTGGGTCGTCACGTGTGGTGATCGCCCCTTGCCGGCGGCGACAGTGGACCAAGCGCCCGCGCCGACACCGAAGGGACTGGTCTTAATGCCGCCATTTAACGCAAATCAGCAGCAGAACCGGCAGCAGCTGCAGATCCAGCAACAGCAGATCCGCCAGCAGCAGCTCCAGCAGCAGATCCTGGCCCGGCATCACATCCAGCAGCAGCAGCTCCAGCAGCAGCTCCAGCGGCGGCGTGCTCTCCGGAACGCGCGCAACTCTGGCTCCGGGCCGGGTAATGCGAGCACGCAGGCGGCTGGCGTGCCCGGGGTAACGGCAGGCTGGTGGACACAGCCGGCGCCGCATCCCGGCTATGCACCGTACGCCACTTCGGTCGAGCGGACGGGACGGGCGGTGACCGCACTCGTACTCGGCATCGTGGGCATGTGCACGTTGATCACCGCGCCGTTGGCCGTCGCCTTCGGCCTTGCGGCGCTGGCCGGGGCTCGCGGGCGAGAGGTGAGAGGCAAGGGGATGGCCGTCGCCGGCCTAGTGCTTGGCATCATCGGCACGATCATCCTGCTGGCTCTCATCGTGGCGGTCGCGGTCGCGGTCCACCGCTACCACTTGAGGACGAGCTGAGGCCGGTACCGCGGGGCGCCGTTAGCGCCAAATAAGCCGCCAGCGGCTGTATGGCTAGGTCGGCGGTATCGTCGGTGGGTCCGCGAAGACGAAGCTGGAGCCGATGATGCCGGCATGCACCGGTCGGCCGGCGCCGCGGGCGGCGAAGTCTGGATCTACGGGAAGTTCGCCCCCGGCTACGCCCGCACCGCGTACGCCTGCTTCGACCAGCCGGACCTGAAGGCCGAATTCACCTTCCAGGTCACGGTGCCCGCGCAGTGGACCGTGCTGTCCAACCAGCCGCCGGCGGCGGCGCCCGAGCAGGCCGCCGGGGGCAACGCGGTCTGGCGCTTTACCCCGACGCCGCGGCTGCCGACCTTCACCACGACCGTGGTGGCAGGCGACTACCACGTCGTCACCTCGTCCCATGCCACGCCGAGTGGCCAGCGGATCCCGCTCGAGCTCGCCTGCCAGGCCGACCTGGCCGGCTACCTTGACGCTCAGGCCCCGGCTCTCTTCGAAGCGACAGCGCGCGGCCTGGACCTCTATACCGACTTGCTCGGTGCCTACCCGTACGCCAAGTACGGCCAGGTGTTCGTGCCGGCCTTCAGCGCCGGGGCAAGCGAGGACGTCGGCTGCGTTCTGATCTCCGACCAGTTCCTGTTCCGGTCCAGGGTCACCGCGGCGGCGGACGAATTCCGCATGATGGTGATCCTGCACGAGATGGCGCACATGTGGTTCGGCGACCTGGTGACCGTGCGGTGGTGGGACGACCTGTGGCTGAGCGAGTCGTTCGCCGAGTTCTGCGGGCATCTCGCGACGGCCAGGGTGGGCGGTTTCCCCGGCGCCTGGTCGACGTTCTCGGTCGGGCGCAAGGCATGGGGCTTCGCGCAGGACCGGCTGCCGTCCACGCACCCGGTCGCCGCCGACACGGCCACGCTCAGCGAGGCGATCGCCAACTTCGACGGGATCAGCTACGCCAAGGGCGCCAGCGTGCTCAGGCAGCTAGCCGCCTACGTCGGCGAGGAGAGCTTCTTCTCCGGCATCCGGGCCTACATCGCCGGGCACGCCTTCGCCAACGCCAGCCGGGCCGACCTCATCGCGGCCGTGGCGGCTAACTCGGGCAAATCCCTGGGCGACTGGTCGCAGGCCTGGCTGCGGACGGCGGGATTCAACACGCTGCACTGTGAGTTCCAGACCGACGCCAGCGGCGCCTTCACCGAGTTCGCCGTCGTCCAGGATGCCTCCGCGTCACACCCGGTCCTGCGGCCGCACCGCGTCGCGATCGGCCTCTACCAGCGTTCCGGCGACGTGCTGACGCGCACGCGCCTGGTCGAAGTCGACGTGACAGGCCCGCGCACCGTGGTGCCCGAGCTGGCCGGTACCACGCAGCCCGACCTGATCCTGCCCAACGACGGCGACACCGGGTTCGTGATGGTCAGGTTCGATCCACGGTCGCTGCGGACCGTGATCGAATCGATCGGCGGTCTGGACGACCCGCTGGCGCGCGCCGTCGGCTGGAACGCTCTCATCGACATGGTCCAGCAGGCCGAGCTTCCGGTCCCCGAGTTCGTGGCCGCCCTCGCCGGCGGCATCCGGCGCGAACCGTCGGTATCCGTGCTCCAGGCCCTGCTCCCGCAGGCCGAGCAGATCATGAGGCAGCTGGCCACCCCCGAGAACGCCGCGGCGGGCAAGCGGCTGCTGGCCGACGCCGCCGGGCAGCTGCTGCATTCTGCCGAACCTGCCAGCGATCTCCAGCTGGCCTGGGCGCAGCTGCTCGGCTGGACGGCGACGTCGGCGGACCAGCTGGACCTGAGCGCCGGGCTGCTGAGCGGCGACGTGGCCGTGCCCGGGCTGCCGGTGGACACTGGGCTGCGCTGGCCGCTGCTGCAACGGCTCGCTGCCGCCGGGCGGGTCGGCGATGCCGTCATCGGCGCCGAGCTGGCCAGGGATCCAACGCCGGCGGGCCAGCGCCACGCCGCGGCATGCCGGGCCGCCATCCCCGATGCCGGGCATAAGGAAGCGGCCTGGCAGCAGCTCGTCGACGGTCGTCTCGGCATGGAGGACCTGTCCGTGGTGGCCCGCGGATTCGCCCTGCCCGAACAGGCTGGCCTGCTCACCCCCTACCCCGCGCGCTACCTCGGCGCGCTCCGCGAAATCTGGCCGACACGGAGCGGTCACCTGCGGGTGCTCCTCGGCGACCTGCTGTTTCCGTACCCGGCGGCATCGCAGGAACTGCTCGCGCAGATCGACGAGTTCCTGGCCGCCGACCCGGCCGAGGCTGGCCCAGACCCGAGCATGGTCCGGGTCCTGACCGAGCGCCGCGACACACTGCGGCGGGCGCTGCTCTCGCGCGCGCTGCCCGGCCGTCGGCCAGATCCGCCGGGCTGACCCCCTCATCGGCGGGACCCGCGGCGGCTAGGTCACAGCAGGCGTAGCTGGCGGTGGGCGGTCCGGCGGGCTCGCGAGGCCGACGCGGTGCCGAGCAGGCCGGGATCGACCGCTCCCAGGAACGGTGACCGGCCCGCGGGCTCCTCGGCGCCGTGCCTGGTCCGGCGGGCGGCGCCGCTGAGCAGCAGCTTGCCGCGGGCCCTGGTCATCCCGACGAACAGCAGCCGCCGCTCCTCCGCCTCGTCGGCGGCGGTCAGCGGACCGGATCCCGGCAGCCGCAGCGGCAGCAGGCCGCGTTCGCAGCCGGCCAGGAACACCACGTCGAACTCCAGGCCCTTGGCGCCGTGCAGGGTCAGCAGGGTGATCGCGTCGGCCCGCGGATCCAGCGCGTCGGTTTCCGCGCCCAGGCCGATCTCGGCGAGGAAGCGCTCCAGGTCGGTGCCGCAGCGGCGGGCGAGCGGCGTCAGCACTTCACCGGCGGCGCGGATGTCCACCACGGCAGGGTCGCGCTCTCCCCTGGCCCTGGCCAAGACCTGCACGGCCATGGTCAGCTGCCGCAGCACGTCGCCGGCCGGGGCCGCGTCCTCGGGCGCCACCAGGCGCATCTCGCGAACCAGCTCTGGCACCCCGGCCCGGCGGGCGAGCAGGTCGTGCGAGCGCTTCTGGTAGGGCAGGCCTGCCCGGGTCAGCGCCTGACCGATCGGTCCGGCCTGCGCGTCGGTCCGGTACAGCACGGCGATGTCGGCCAGCCCGAGCTTGCCGTCCTCGTGCCCGTCCGCCCGTCCGCTGTCGAGTGAATGGAAGGAGGCCCCGCCGAGCAGCCGGTCCACCATGGCGGCGATCCAGGAGGCCTCGGCGTGCTCGTCGGCCGCCTCGTGGAAGGAAACGGCGGACATCAGGTCGGCGGGATCGGGCCGGACCGCGATCGCGATACGCCCGGGAACCAGCGAGGACGGCGCGATGGCCTGCGCCGCGGCGGTCACGATCGGCGGGCTCGACCGGTAGTTCCTGGTCAGCTCCGCCGTGGTCGCCGTGGGGAAGTCCGCGCGGAACCGGCCGAAGATGGTCACGTCGGCGCCGCGGAAGCCGTAGATCGCCTGGTCCGGATCCCCGATGGCGGTCAGGCCAGCGCCGTCGCCGGCGATCGAGCGGAGCAGGTCGTACTGCACCGCGTCGATGTCCTGGTACTCGTCCACGCTGACCTGCGGCCACCGGGCCCGCAGCCCGGCCGCCAGCTCCGGGTGGCCGGCGAGCAGCTCAGCCGCCAGCTCGACGAGCCCGTCGAAGTCCACCAGGTCGCGGGCGAGAAGCGCCTGCCGAAGCGCCAGCGTGCCGTCCGGGTCGTCGGCCAGCCCCGCGAGCAGCCTGCGTCCGTCCCGCTCCGATCCGGTCAGCTCGGCCGCGGCCGCCAGCCTGGCCGCCTCATCCGCCACGCCGAACCCTGGCGGCAGCCCGGCGACGTCCGCGTGCTCGCGCAGGATCCGCAGGCTCAGGCCGTGGAATGTAGTTACCGTCGGCCGCTCATCCGGGCGCGGGCAGAGCACCGCCAGCCGGCCGGCGAGCTCCTCGGCCGCGCGCCGGGTGAACGTGATCGCCAGGAACTGCCGAGCCGAAAGGCCCAGCTCGCCGATCTGATAGGCGATCCGGCGGGTCAGCGTCCGGGTCTTGCCCGTCCCGGGCCCGGCGATGATCAGCAGCGGCCCGTCGGCCGTGGCCGCCGCCCGCTGGTCCGGATCCAGCTCGTCGAGCACCGATCCCGTCACCGTCAGGGAACCTGCCGCATCCAATGACCCGGCCGCAGAGCCGTCCGGCGCCGAATCTCGCCGTCGCGACCGCGAGCGCCCAGCGACCGGACCTGCCCCGGCGCGCTGGGAGGTATCAGGGTCAGCGGCCGAGCCAGTTCCGGAACGGGGTGCCGTCAGCCGGGTCACCGCGAACAGCCCTGCCTCGTCCAGCTCGCCGGGCTGGAACAGGCGGATCGTGCCGTACTCCCCGTCGTAGCCGGCGTCCCTGATCACCTCGCTGCGGCGCAGCCGGCCGATGCCCTCGCCGAGCAGCGAGCCGCCGACCCGGCTGATCTCCTCCAGCGGGACGTCGCGCAGGACGCTCAGCTCCGGTCCGAGCGCGGCGACCAGCCGGTTCACCTCACCGGTCACCTTCTTGCTCTTCGGCCCGGTGGCCAGGATCTCGCTCATGACCTCCGGCAGCTGGACCAGGCAGGTATACCCGGCGGAGCCGGGCGGCCGGAATCCCGCCGGGCGGTCGGCAAGCTCCGCCACCCGGTGCAGCACGCCGACCGTGAGCGGCTTGCCGCACGCCGGACACGCGCCCTTGAGCGAACGGGTCTGCTCCGGCTCGACCCGGATCTCGCACTTGCGGTGCCCGTCGAGGTGGTACTTCCCTTCCTCGGGAAAGAACTCGAGGGTGCCCGCGAGCCCTTCTCCCGTCCGTAGCGCGGAGGCGATGGCGAAGTAGTCAAGCGAGGTGTCGAACACCGTCGCCTCGCGGCCGAGCATCGGCGGCGAGTGCGCGTCGGAGTTGCTCACCAGCCGGTAGCGATCGAGCGACGAGCAGGTCCAGTTCATCGGCGGATCGGAGGACAGGCCGGTCTCCACGGCGAAGATGTGCTCCGCCAGGTCCGCGTAACAGTCCTGCACGGCGTCGAAGCCGGACTTCGAGCCGAGCACGGCGAACCACGGAGTCCAGACGTGCGCGGGCACCAGGAAGCAGCCGGGATCAGCAGAAAGCGTGATCTCCAGCAGGTCGCGCGAGTCGAGCCCGAGGATCGGCCGGCCGTCCGAGGCCAGGTTGCCGATCTTGGCGAGCGCCGTGGTGATCCGGTCCGCTGCCTCGAAGCTCGGCGCGTAGATAAGGTGATGGACCTTCCTGGTGCGCTCGTCGCGCCGATAGATGGTGGAGATCTCCACCGACAGCATGAACCGCACGGTCCCGGCACAACTCGCCGGGGTATCGCGCGCCAGCCGCCTTTCCAGCTCGGGACGAACCCGGAACAGCCCGGGCTCGGCATCCACGAGGGTCTCCCGCAGCTCGGCCGCCCAGGCGGGGTGGGTGAAGTCCCCGGTGCCGAGCAGGGTCAGCCCCTTGCGCAGCGCCGAGAGGGAGAGGTGCTCGATGTCGCAGTCCTTGCTGCAGGCGCGCGAGAACCTCGAGTGGACATGCAGGTCGGCGTGGAACATGTCTCCGTGGTCAGATCGGGGGAAGGCGACCGCGCCGCCGCGTGTCGCGGTCCGATCCTACCGACCGCCGGCCCGTCAGCCCGCCGGATTTCACCGCAGCGGCAGCGGGATGACGAGCACGTCGCAGACGGGTGAGCCGGGGTCGTCCGGGTCGCGCGTCCGGCCGACCCGCTGCCAGCCCCAGCTGCGCAGCGCCTGCTGCGCCGCGGTCGCGGCCGGCCGCACGGTGACCGTCGCCCGTTCCTCCGGCCGGCCCGCCAGGACGAGGTCGTGCAGCGAGTGCGCGATGCCCTGCCGCCGCCATGCCGCCCGGACCAGCAGGTCGACCAGCGCGAAGGTCCGGCCCGGGTGCTCGGCGGTGATCTCCTCAGGCAGCGGCGCGGTCAGTCCCCGCCACCACGAGGTGGCGGGGCGCAGCGGCATCCCGGCCGCGTACCCGACCAGGTAGCCACCGGAACGGGCCTCGGCGAGCACAAACCCCGGCTGGCGCTGCTGGACCCGGAACCGGCGTGCGAACCGCCCCGCGTCATCGCCGGCGTAGACATCGGCGTGGAGCGCCTCCAGTTCGGCGGCATGCTCGGCGGCGTGCGCTCCGTCGAGCAGCTGGAAGGTCATCTCGGTGGCCGGCACGACCACCCTGTCTACCCGATCCCGGCTACCTTTGCCGGCTGGTGCCCGCGGTTAATTTCCCGGGCCGTTCAGGCCGAAGATGAGCCGTCGGTCGCCGGGCCGGAACGTGCCGCGGAACTGCGAGCTGTCGCCGATGTCGCGGCACCGGGCGAGCAGGGCGCGGCCCAGCGCGAGCTGGCGGCGCTCCCAGGTTGCCAGCGCGGCGGGCACGTTCCCGGTGCTGGCCGCGAGGGCCTCGGCCAGCGCCCAGCCGTCCGCGGCGGCCTTGGCCGTGCCCGCGGCCGCGTGCGGGCGGACCGCGAACGCGGCATCGCCGATCAGGCAGATCCGGCCGAACGCCATCGTGGGGACGCCGATGTCGTAGACCGCCTGGACGAACGGCTCGGCCACGCCGGTCACGACCTCGGCGAGGACCGGGGCCAGCCGCGCTCGCGCGGACTGCCGCATCACGGTGACCGCCTCGTCGGTGGCCGCGCCAGGCGGCAGCGACATCGCGCGGCGCACGCCGTCCCGGCCGGTCATCAGCTCATCGAGCGCCTCGCCCCCGGCGACGTTGACGTACCAGACGAAGTTGACCAGCCGATCGCCGTCGGCCAGCTCGCCACGGCGGCCCGGGATGGGATAGACGAGGATGTGGCTGCCCGGCATGACCTGGTAGGTGATGGCGTCGCCCAGCCGGGACCTGATTGCGGCGGGCAGCTCTCGCTCGGCCAGCGTGCCGCGCCAGGCGACGTAGCCGGAGTAGGACGGCAGCACCTCAGGCAGCAGGGCCGCTCGGGCGAGCGAGCTTACGCCGTCGGCGCAGACCAGCAGTTCGGCCTCGGCGGCGCGGCCGTCGGCCAGCGTGACGCGCACCAGGTCGCGGTCCTGGCCGAACCCGGTGACCTCGTGGTCGAGCAGGTAGCGGTCGGGGCCGAGTTCCTCGAGCAGCGACCGGTAGATGGTGTTCCAGGACGAGAACAGGTACCGGTGCCGCTGTTCGTGCTCGATGGTGCCGTCGGAGCGCAGGAACCTGATCCAGTCGGTCGACGAGCACAGGTCGGACTCGTTCCGGCCGCCGCGCTCGGTCAGGTACCGCAGCGTGGCCGGCAGGGCGGCGATGCCCGCGCCGCGGGCCTGCAGCGCGGCCGAGGACCGCTCGAAGACCCGCACCCGGCAGCCCGCGTCGCGGAGCACGAGCGCGGCGGTCAGGCCGCCGACCGAGCCGCCCATCACGACAACGCGGGGCATGCCAGGCACTGGCGGCGGACCCTTGCGTGCTACGGCCGGCCGAACGTGGCGACCTTTACCACCGCGAGCTCGAACAGCACCCGGCGCTCGTCCAACGACGGGTCGCGCAGCGCGTAGGGCGGCTCCTGGCCGGTGTACTTTACCCAGATCCGGTCGAGCTGGTCGGTGACCCGCTGGCCGTCGGCCGGGTCGTCCTCCGGGATCTCCCGCTTGACCACGGTCTTCAGGCTGAGCCAGTGGTAGGTGTTCTCCGGGTTCATCAGCAGGAAGGTGGCGTTCGGCGCCTTGCGCAGCCAGTCCACCTTCTTGCGGTGGGTCGCCAGGTTGAGCAGCACGGTGTCGCCCTCGTAGTCGAACCAGACCGGGGTCAGGTTCGGCTGGCCGTCGGAGCCGGTCACCGCGACGATGGCGGTCACCGGCTCGTCCAGCAGCCGCTTGTAGATCGGGTCGAGGTCGGTCAGGCTCGCCACCGGCTCGCGTTCGCCGATCATGAACTGGCCGGGCTGGATACCGTCGGCGACGTCCCTGAACTTGGCCACGGTAATGGTCATTGCGCGTACTCCCTAGTTGTTGGAAGGCTGCCCGCCCGGCCGGTGCCGGGCACGGATCTGCGTCCGGCCTGCCCCCGGGACAGGTCCATGATCGCCGGGTAGCAGGCCGGGTCGACGCTGGCATCGATCACGGTGGGACCCGGCCGGCGCAGCGCGTCGGCCAGCGCCGCGGCGAGGTCCCGCTCGGTGCCGACCGCGGCGCCGGCGGCGCCCATCGCGACCGCGGCGGCCGCGAAGTCGGTGCGGCGGTAGCGGACGGCTTCCTCGCCGCCCTGGCCGTTCGGCTGCTGCTTGATCTGGATCAGGCTGAGCGCGGCGTCGTTGAAGACGACCACGATGACCCGCAGGCCGAGCCGGACCGCCGTCTCCACTTCGGCCAGCGTCATGCCGAGCCCGCCGTCGCCGGTGAAGGCCACCACCGGTGCCCGCGGCGCGGCGAGGGCCGCGGCGATCGCGGCGGGCAGCGCGTAACCCATGGTGGCCAGGCCGCTGGAGATCAGCAGCCGCCGCGGCTCTGGCACCTCCCAGAGCGGCATGACGGCCAGCATGTGCGCGCCCGCGTCCACCGTGGCGATGGTCTCCGGCGGGGCTGCGGCCCGGACCGTGGCGGCCACCTGCTGGGGGGCCAGCCGTCCGGGTGCGGCGCTGGCCGCCGCGAGGAGCCGGCCGGCGGTGTCCGCCTTGACCGCGCGTCCGGTGCCCGGCGGCCAGTCGTGGGTTTCGCCGCGGGCCAGTACGTCGAGCGCCCGTTCCAGCGGCAGCCGCAGCGCGGTGGCGCCGGTGAAGTAGCCGCGGCTGCCCTCGGGCCCGGTGATGAGGATCGTGCGCGCGGCGTACTCCCAGCTGGCGGGGATCATCTCGGCCTCGTCCACGCCGAGCGCGACGATGAGGTCCGCCGCGGCCAGCAGCGGCCACTCCATCGTGCCCCCGGTGACGAGCCCGGCCGCGTCGGCGCCGTCGTCCGGCAGGATGCCGCGGGCCCGGTAGGTATGCAGCGCCGGGATGCCGCGCCCGGCCAGCGCCGCCCGGATCTCGGCGGCGTGCGCTATCGCCGCCCAGCCGAGCAGCAGCACCGGACGTCGCGCCGCCCGCAGCGCCGCAGCCAGCACGGCCACCGCGCCCCCGGTGCCGCCCTGCCCGCCGGTGCCGCCATAACCGCCGGTGCCGCCCTGCCCGCCGGTGCCGCCATAGCCACCGGCATCGTCGACCATTGTCGACGTTGTAAGGCTGTCGGGAACGGTGCTGGTCGCGCTGTCGTCGATGGTGGCGATGACCGGGCCGGCGGGCGTGGCCAGCGCCTCCCGGACAAGCCACTCGGCTGCCTGCGCGGCGCGCGGGCCGCCGACGGTAGCGGCCGCCTTGGCCACCGACAGGCCCAGCGCGGCCTGGTCGATCCGCTGGTGGCTGATCCGGCCGCGGCCGGCGGCCGGGACGGTGTCCGCGATTACCACGACGGGCAGTCGGTCCAGCGCCGCGTGGGCGATCCCGTTGGTCGCGCTGGCCAGGCCGGGGCCGCGGGTTACCAGCACGGACCCCGGCGCGCCGGTCAGGTCGGCGTAACTGGCGGCCATGATCGCCGCCGCCGTCTCGCCGTGAGCCAGGACGAAGCGCAGGCCCGCGGCCGACGCGGCGCCGACCACGTCCAGGTTGGGCCCGCCGCCAGGGACCCCGAACATCAGCCGCGTCCCCGCCCCGGCGAGCGCGCCGACGATCGCGTCGGCTGCCTGGATTCCCATGCGGCCCCCTCTTTAGACGGCCATTGTGTGGTGCCCGTGATAGGCCGTCAAGATCCGTGGGGCCGGTGATACCGGGAGAAATTACCCAGAGTAGTGAACCTGGCCGTCAGAGTGATCGTTCTGATGGGAAAGTGATCCGCCTGGGGCGTCGGACCTCCCTACCAGAACCGAAGGAGACCCAAATCATGAGCCGAGTACCGGGTACCAGGCTGGCGGCGCGTCTGCGGCGGCTACCGGGCCGATGGCTCGCCGCCGCGCTCATCGCGGCGGCGGCGCTGGCGCTGCTCGTGCCGGGCGTGAGCTATGCCACCGCGGGCCAGTCCGACGCGGCGGACACCGGTTGCCTGGGCGTCACCCCGGCGACGTTCCCGGCGATGGGCTTCATCACCAACCCCAACCGCCATCAGGCCGGCCACCTGTGGTGGCGGCGCACCTCGGACGGCGGCGTGTGCATCGGGACCGTCGTGGAGTGGGTTCAGTACAACGCGCCGATGACCAAGACCTGGGAGGTGACCGTCTACACGGCCGCGCACCCGAACGGCCTGACGGTCAAGCAGCGCACGTTCGCGCTCAACCAGGGCTGGTACTTCTGGAGCTTCGGGGTGCACCAGGTCTTCTCCGGGCTGACGTCGGTGTGCATCACCGCCTCGGATTCCTTCGGGGTGTCGTGCATCGACTTCGGCCCGGCGCAGGGCTGAGCAAGCTTCGGGCGGACCCGGGCCCGCCGTGGGTCACAGGTGGTACGCGGCCAGGTGCGCGCCGAGGACGTCGTAACCGAAGTCGGCCGCCGGGTCGCGCCATACCGAGTGGGCGTGGTTCGCCTGGCGCTGGGTGTTGTCGTACTCGATGAGCAGCCGCGGGCCCTGCAGCCGGTAGTAGTGCGGCTGTCCGATACCGGTCGGCCCGGCCCAGGCGAAGTGCACGGCGTCCAGCCTGGCCTCGTCCCCGTAGTCCGGCTGCGGCGACAGGCCGTCGGGGACCCGCTGAAGATAGGCGCCGAGCAGCGCGCGCAGCAGTCCCCGCTGGCCGGCATCCAGTTCGCTGGCCGGCAGGCCCTTCGGCGCGCCGGTCAGCGCGAGCCGCCGGTATTCGTCGTGACCGTATCCGGAGGCCCGTTCGTTGTCGACATCCATCTGCGCTATCCGCTCGGCGAGCGGCGAATCGGTGAACGGCCGCCGCCACAGCCCGCTGAGGTAGATCATCTGGTCACCGTCGGCGAGCAGCGGCCGGTTGCCGCCGATGATGTCGGAAGGCGCCCGGTCGAGCAGGATCGCGCGGTCGGCCTGCCCGGCATCCAGCGAGCGGACGAGCTCGCGGGCCGGGTCCTCGGCTCCGGCGAGCGGGCGCAGCGGCGGGGGACCAAGCAGCGGCGAGACCGCCGGGTCGGCACCCAGGAAGCACGGGGTGGTCGAGCGCACCGCGCCGTCCACCACTAGGTTGTTCAGGGATATGTGGTGGCCGCCGAACCGCCAGCCCCACGGCGCCGCCCCTCCCGGCTCGCCGAACACCCGCAGGTAGTAGAGGCCAGGATCGCGGCCCCGTTCGCGGCCCCAGTCGACGGTCCAGCCTTCGGCCTGATCGAGCACGTTGTCCAGCCCGATGATGGTGGCGACGGTGACGTACCCGGCGATCGACAGGCCGGAGGCGACCAGCTTGTGGGCGAGTTGCTGCTGAGCCGGGCGCTGGGCACCCAGCGGCAGGCCGCCGTGATCGGTGGGTGTGTAGAACCAGCGCCTGCGTTCGGCATCGGACTCGGCGTCCGAGCTCGGCGCGCCGCCGGTGGCCAGCGCACGCTGGCCGGGGTCGAGCACGTCGAGCCAGGCGACCGCAGCGGCGGCCATCCGCGCCGCGACCTCCCGGGCAGCTATCTCCCTGGCCGCGGCATCTCGGCCGGCTATCTCCCTGGCCGCGGCAGCTCGGGCTGCGTCGTCTCGGGGTGCGGAGTCGGTGGCGCCGGTATCCCCGGCAGCGGCGTCTCGGCCTGGGGTCGCTCCGGTGATGTCCACGCGGTCTCCCTCCCGGCGGTCCCGTCCCGGCGGTTCCCGCCCTCGCGGCGCAAGCCGGCCAGACGTATCCCGTCCAGTCTCCATGGCAGGGCCACCCGACCGCCAGCCCAGTGCAGTACCAGGGCACGAGTCCCGAGCACGACGGCCACCACGGTGGTCGCGACAATGCCGTCGGCCCAGAAGTGGTTGCCGGTGCCCACGACGACGAAGACGGTTACGGCCGGATGCAGCAGGATCAGCCAGCGCCACCGGCTGACGCCGCTGGTGATGACGGCCCAGGACACCAGCATCGCCCAGGCGACGTGCACCGACGGCATGGCGGACAGCTGGTCGGCGCCCAGGCCGAGCGCCGCGTAGACGGACTGCCCGTACCGCGCGGCCAGGTCAACGAAGCCCAGCTGGGACAGCATCCGCGGCGGCGCGACCGGGATGAAGGAGATGAGCAGGCAGATCGCGGTGCTGGCGGCCATCGCGTTGCGCATTGCCGGATAGCGGTCACGATGCCAGGCGAACATCCAGATCAGCACCGCGATCAGCATCCCGAAGTGCATGGTCGCGTAGTAGATGTTCGCGGCCTGGGACAGCAGCGGGTGCGGCAGCAGCAGCCGCTGGACGTCCAGCTCGCTGGGCAGGTGCAGGGTGCGCTCAACATGCCAGATCCACCACGCGTGCCGGAGTGCCGGCGGCAGCCCACCCGTCGCCACGCTGCCCGCGAGCTGCCACAACGCGTACAAGGCGACGACCACGCCCGCTTCGCGGAAGAACGGGCCCACGTGCGCCGCGTAAGTCCGCGCCCGGCCCGCGCGCCCGGTGGCGCCGACGTGTACTAGCAGCACACCCGCCACGCCCAGCGCGGCGGCGAGAATGGCGGCCTGCTGCCAGGACAGCATGAGGTTCGGCATCGTGGTGCGCTATCCAGCGGTCATCCTGCGCCACCGCCGGAGCGTACGGCCTGTGTCCGCGACCGATCTCACCCTCTTCGCCCCCGAAGGTAAGTTCACCTCTGATCGGCACGGAAGTCTCCATGCCGTCACCGCTAGCACATTAGCAGCGCTAACGGAAGCCCAAGCGGACCGGGTCGGCCGCAGGCTCGCGGCGCCCTGGCCCGCTATATGGGGCAGTCGTCCCACGGCTCCCTGCTTGGAGCACGCCAGGTATGAGGTGCGGTGGGCGCCGCCGCGCGGTCCGCTGGCCGATGAGCCGAGCCGAGCCGAGCCGCAGGGCGCAAAAGCGATGCGTCAATTCGCCCCGAGCATCAGGGCCTCGGTTACGTAGCCGCCGCCCGCGGGGCCGCCGACCACCGGCTTGGCGGTGTTGGCGGCCGGGTTGTACCAGTCGACGAAGCTATAGCCGACGTGCTGGTCGCAACCGCCGCCGACAAGCACCGGCAGCACGGCGCCGTAGCTGCCGAGCGGCTGCACCGTCCCGGCGTTCGCCGCGCCCGGGATGGTGAGGAACGTGGCGGTGCCGTTCGTGTTCAGCTTCTCCACCCAGGTCGTACCGCAGGCGGCGGCCTCGGCGTAGTTGCCGCTCGGCAGGTGCCAGGCGCCGACGAAGGTCCCGGTGTCACGGGACGAAGTCAGCTGGTCCGGCCGGCCGCCCGACAGCGGGTAGACATACAGCCGTGCCGAGCAGGTCACCACGATGCTCTGGCTGGTCCACCAGTTCAGCATCCCGCACGAGTCCTGCTGCTTCTGCAGCGCGAGGGGCCGGATCGGCTGGCCGTCGTTGGAAACGAGCTCCAGGCCGTTCGCGGTGACGAAGACGATCTCGGTGCCGCTTGCGTTCTCCCTGAAGCCGCCGTCCACCGCGCCGGCCTGCGCGAACTGCGTCGGATAGCACTGCTCCCGAACGCCGGTCAGGCTGAACCGCTGCAGTGGCAGGAACCCGCCCGACGTGCTCGCCCCGCCCTGGAACAGGATCGCCGTGCCCGTCGGCCGGGAGAACGAGATGGACGGGAAGAGCGTGCCCGAGTAGGTCGTGAAGCCGCTCGTCCTGCCGGTGTGCAGGTTAAGCACGAGGACCTTGACCCTCGTCGAGTTGTCGCCTTGGACGGTGAACAGCGCGTTCGTGCCGTTTCCCGACCAGTCCTCGAACATGCCGTTCACGGGAGCCGGGCCAAGCAGGTAACGATGTCCGGTCGGCGAGACCAGGTACAGCGTTTGCTTGCTGGTGGCCGACATCGACTTCGCTACGTCGGCGAGGATCCAGCCGCGGCCGACGCTGCGCCAGGGCACGCCGGCCCGGCCCGGCCAGGACGCGGGCGTGACCGAGGTACCGGCCGTGGTGGTGGTGGCGGGGCATCCCGCCAGGGCCGAAGCGGCGGCGATGTTGTCGCTGGCGCTCGCGGCCGTCGCACCGCCGAACCCGAACCCGACCGCGCCCGCCGCCAGCACGCTCAGCGCCGCGGCCGCCGCGCGGCGCCCGACGGTCCGCGGGATACAAAAGGTGCCCATCTCAAGCCTCCGAAGGACGAGCGCATCAACACCTGTCAGAGGCGCTTGATCCACAAGAAATACAAGTGCCTGGCGGGAAAGATCGGTTGTTGCGGGCGGCCCGGCGTGGTCAGCAGGCCGGGGCGCCGACCGCGGCCTTGCCCCTTACCACGTGGTTGACCAGTTCGCCGATCGGGTCGATGGTGATCCGGATCTCGTCGCCCGCCTGCAGGGTAAATGGGAGATCGGGGACCAGGCAGGTGCCGGTGGACAGCACGACGCCGGCCGGGAACTCGTCCTCGCGGAACAGGTAGCCGGCCAGCTCGGGGATGCGCCGGCGCAGGCCGGAGGTGCTGGTGCGGCCGGACCAGGCCACCGCGCCGCCGCGGCCGATGGTCATCTCGATGGCCAGGTCGTACGGGTCGGGCACCTCCCAGGCCGGGCGGATGGCGGGGCCCAGCGCGCAGCCGCCCAGGTAGATCTTGGCCTGCGGCAGGTACAGCGGGTTCTGCCCCTCGATCGACCGTGAGCTCATGTCGTTGCAGATCGTGTAGCCGACGACCTCGCCGGCGCAGTTCAGCACCACCGCGAGTTCCGGCTCGGGCACGTCTACCTGCGAGTCGGCCCGCGCCGACACCCGGCCGCCCGGCCCGACCACCCGCCACGCCGCCGACTTGAAGAACAGCTCGGGGCGCTCGGCGGCGTAGACCCGCTCGTAGACGTCGGCCTCGTGCTCGCTCTCCAGCACCCGCGCGTCGCGGGACCGCTCGTAGGTCACCCCCGCGGCCCATACCTCGGTCCGGCCGTCGACCGGCGCGAGCAGGCCGGCCGCGGCCAGCGGCACCGGGCCCGGCCCGGTGGCCAGGCACAGCTCGCGGATCCGCGCCACCGGCAGCGCGAGCAGTTCGGCCAGCGTTGCCACCCCGGCTAGCGGCGCGATCATGTCCCCGTCGAGCACGCCGACCCACGCCCCGCCGCCCCCGCCGCGAAACCTGACCAGCCGCACGTGTCCTCCCGGGTCTCCCTGCTGAGGCTAACCGGCCGGAAGCGACGGTACCCGGAGAAGCACCACCGCTCGTTCTGGAAAAATTAAACAACATTATTATCTGAACGGGCCGTGGTATCCGCGCCGCGCAGCATCATCGGTGTCAGGGAGCCCGACCCGGAAATCTTCATCGACCAGGGTGCCGGTGTCGGCTTGGGCGATCGCTGGGCGGAGGAGCGGCATGGCGCCAGATCCGGGGCAAATCGCCTCTGCGCAGCGGTTGCTGCGTGCCAGCCAGGGGCCGTTCGTCGCCAAGCCGCGGCTGCCGATCCTCGATGAGGTAGTCGCCACGGCCCGCACTGCAGGCCCATCGGCAAGGCGCATCGGAAATTCTGCAGTCGTTACATGCGACACGCGCTAGCACCCGCACGGTCGCGATACCATCGCTTTCCATCTGGCCGAGCGGGGTACCTGCGCCGCTCGGCGAGCGGGAGGGACATGATGGACCTGCAGGCAGGACGGACTTGGCTGCCACGTCGGCGCGGATCTCTGGTCTGGGTCGTACCATGCCACCCCGCGTGTTAGGCCGAGCCCAAACCTAGCCAAGCCTGACGTAAGCGTCATAGCAATCTCGAAGTGGCGTTATCCCATCCAGCGGACAAAACTATAAAGACACACTCGGTCGGTGCCGCCGGCACGATGCCAGGTACTTCTCCGATGAGAAAGAGACTTAAGTGGATACTTACACGTCTCGCTATCAAGGTGTTTCCCCCCAACCTGAAAGAGCAGAGGCAGGGACAACCGTTCAGGAGCCTTACTTCCTCGGGCTGAACCGGGCCATGGTGTCACTCGGCCCGCTAACCGACAGTGTGTACTGCACATTCAAGTGCAAGTTCTGCTACGTAAACGGTCCGTACCAGAAATATGCGCGCCGCAGCGTCGGTGAAATCCTGGACTGGCTAAACGCCAGGCGCGACGACTACGACATCATATATGTAAGCGGGGATACCGACTCATTCGCTAAGCCGCGTACACACGATGGCCTGCGGCTGCTCCGTGGAATGACCGCTCTTAAGTCGGATGTGCTGTTCACCACCAGGCACGTGTTTTCCGACCAGGAACGCGAGGAGCTGAAGCAGATAATCGCGTCCTATGCCGCCATAGGGAAACTGTTCATTCCGTGCATCAGCGTCTCCCAGCTCAGCCACGCCGCCCTGGAGCCGGCGCCGATCGCGAGCCCGGAGGCTCGGCTAGAGCAGATCAAGTGGTTCCACGACAACGGGGCGAAGGTGATCCTGACGGTGCGGCCCTTCCTGCCGTACATACCCGGCGAGGAATACGCCGAGATCACCCGCCAGGGCGCTCCCTATTCGGCCGCGGTGCTCGGCGGCGACTGGTACACCGACCTCGACGGCACGATCGACGAGCTGACTCGCGGGGCGCTGGGGGTGGAGCATACGAAGGTAGCGGGCCCGACGGTCTCGCGACAGCCGCTCGACTCCACGAGCGATACCCAGGACTGGCTCATCACCAGGCATCCCGAGGCCGAGGCCTCGGTAGCGGGCGCTGCCCGGGAGGCGGCGCGGAACTTCTATATGCGTAGCTCAGATTTGATTAAATTCTTGCGCCAGACATAATGAGCGGTGACGAGGACCGGCTAAAGCAGTACTGGCGGGCTATCTCCGAACTGAACGACCGGCTGATCGCGGCTACGGCCCTGATGCGTGACTGGGCGGCGGAAATCCCTGCGCCCGGCCATTTTGATGTCCTGGAGAGCCTGGTCGCAAATCCAGCGGTCAAGTTCACCGAGATCTTGTCCCGCGGCGGAACCGGGTGGCCGCAAAGCCGCCGCCCGGTTCCCCAGGATGAGGCAGTGCCGCAGCTTGTCAGCGTCGCTGATAACAGGTTCGTAGAAGGTCTCATGCTCTTGCTCGAGGAGATCCGGGACCAACTCTCAAGCCTCCCGCAAAGCGAGCTCAGGCGCTCCGTCGAGAATCTCCTCCAGGGTAACGTGCACACAATCGCAAGAAGATTCGACAGCTTCACGGAAGCCTGGGATCATCTGGTCATCCTGAAGTTCGAGACTTCTGTCCCTAACCGGCGCAGAAGAAGGATCGATGCCTGGTTCCTAGCGGTCGTGGGCTTGGCGGAGAGGTTCATACGCGACGTAATCGGAGTTACTATTCTGCTCGGCGGCAAGGAACTCGTTACCAGGCCGCTGCTGGCCTGCTACTCCTCTCCCAACCTTGACGTTCCGCAGCCTACTGCCGAGCAGTTGGTGTATCTGCCAAGTGCCGAGGCTGCGGTTACCGATGCAGTAATGAACTTCATGGATCGCGGATCGCGCAGTACCATGCTGTATGCAAAGGAGTTTGCCGCGGCGTTCGGCCCGCCGCTGTACCCGCCTGAGGAAATCGGGTTCCGCCCAGGAATACTTGATAGCCTTACATTTCTCCGAGGCGATGTAGAGGGCGCCCTAACGCAGCTGTTTGACTGGCGCAGGTCTATTGTCCACGAGACAACACGAGAGCTGCGGACCGGTGCAGTCAGCCAGCGCCATGAATTGCTGTATGAGCTTGACCACAGCGCGCTGCGGTTGATTCCCGATTTCCTCTGCGCCTTTTGCTTCGGGCTCGCAGTCCGCATCCTGGTCACCGCGGGAACCAAGTTGAGCAGCGCGCACCCAGGTCTGGTATCAGGCCTGCGGTTTCAGCTCAGTGGTGAGCTCCGGGTCCTGCTCAAGCAGCTGCTGACGGATGAGCGGTACGAGCTGGCGTGGGCGGTAGCCCAGACCGCGCTGGTCGCCGAGCCCCCCGGCCCGGCGATGATGGTAAGGCTGAATGCCTATTTCGCCAGGCTGCAGTTTGACCGCGACCGGCTGGACCTGGATGAGATCCACGCCTTGGATGTAGGCGGGCTGCCAAGGTACAACCTGCTGAAGCGGTGCCTCATCGGGGAACTGCGGCAGCCGGACACTGAGCCGCTGCTGAATATGGCTCTCTCTAGCGGTGACATGTCCTTGAACGAATTGCTGACCTGGCCGGCCCTTCGCCCCTTGCGCGAGTGTGAGTGGTGGAATTCGTGGCTGGGGAATTATATTTAGCGGACAGGTGCCGGGTGCCATGCAGGCCGGAAGCTGCTAATCCTCTTCGGGATCGACTAGGATAAGCCAGCGCTCGGCCCAGTAGAAAGTTTCACTATCTACCTCAAGGAAGAACGTCCGGTCCTGTCCCGGCGCGGCGTCCGCCGCGTTGGTGATCTTGCTGGTAAACCCGAGGTATTGCCGCATGGTATCGCTCAGGACCGGCCATCTATCTGGATCTATCGGCTTCTCAGAGATCCTGACCCTATCGCCAACCGCTACCGATCGGGACTCGGTCTGCGGGGCAGGCAGGTGCGCTATCAAAGATTCCTCGCGCTGGGCACTTTCTTCCGGCACGTCAGGATGCGCGGATTTCAAGCGCCGCCCTAGCTCCTCGTAATAGCGATCTATCTGGTTGACGTCCCTGGCGAGATGACGATTGATTGGGTCCGGCAGCTCATTCGGAGACACGCCTACAAGGATTAGAGCCGGCCGCATGCCGAGCGCCCGGGCAGCACCGAATTCCATCATTACCCAGTAGCTCCTGAGGGCGGAATTCGAGATCAGCAGCAGCATCTCATCTGATTGCCTTAGATTGGCGCGGATCTGCTCATCGAAGTCGTCGCCGGTGACAAGATCCTTGACATCGAGGAAAACCTCGATACCGAGAGATGCTATCTGCTGCGCAATCTGCCGCGCGATCCACTGGTCTGCAGATGAGTGGCTTATAAAAACCTTCACTAACCCCCCCTTGGTTTCAGACGCCAGGTCTCGCTGCCGCGAAACATCCTAAAACTGGACAAGTCGGATATAAGCCTCAGAACTCCATGGGGTGATCTGGCCAAACACTACGTTTCTATACTATGACAGACCGAAGTCATAAAAGCGAACAAAGCGTACCAACTAACTTCCGTCCGCGTGCCTTAGGCGGGCCTGCTCGACGCGAAGGCGCAGCATAAGCAGGTCGCTGCCCGAATCGTGACCTCCGGTACCGCAACCGCGCAAGCCTTGGGTGCGTCATGCAGGCATGAGACCGTGGCGCACCCTCCTGACCGCGATCATGACCGCCGTTGCGGGCGCCGCCCTCGTCGGCTGCGCGACCACCGGCACCACCACCGCGACCGGGACCACTACCGCGAGCGCCGCCGCGGGCGCCCAGCCCGCTCAGCGGGCCGGCAGCACCGGACGCGATGGCGTGCCGTGGGACGCGGTCGGGGCCGGATGGGTGCTGGCGCAGTACGTGGCCGCGCCGCCCGAGGGCGGGTCCGGGCCCGAGACGCTGTACCTGATCAGCCCGGACGGCGCCAAGTACGCGCTGGCGCACTGGCCGAACTCGCGGACCGCGCCGGAGCTGGTCGCCTGGTCGCCAGACGGTCAGCGGGCGCTGTTCCAGATCTTCTCCGGCAAGGTCGGCACCGAGGTGCTCAACCTCGTCACCGGTCAGCAGAGCACGTTCGTCCTGCCCGGGGCGGCGACGCCGATCGGGTTCACCGTGCCGGATGGCCTGAACATCGTGGGGGGCCTGCCGTCCGGTTCTGGCACCGACCTGGCTCGGTACGGCCTGACGGGCGGGCTGACCCGCAGGCTCGGCTATTCCACCGACGGCAAGGTGCTGTACACGCCCTCGGGCACCGAGTTCCTCACCGGCGGCAGCAATGGCCTCAAGCTGGTCAGCAACGGCGGCACGCCGATCAGGAACCTGCCCATCCCCGGCACCAGCGCCGATAGCTGTACCCCGATTCGCTGGTGGAACGGCGGCACGGTGCTTGCGTCCTGCCCGCCGCCGGGCACGGCCGCGCCGCAACTCTGGCTGGTTCCGGTCAACGGTGCGCGGCCGACGGCGCTTACGCCGCCGCGCGGCTTCTCCAGCGGCGACCTGGGCGACCTTGACGCCTGGCAGCTTGCCAGCGGGCTGTACGTGCAGGCCGCCGGGCCGTGCGCCGTGCTGCAGATCTTCAACCAGGCGCCCGACGGCTCGATCACGCTGGTGAAGGTGCCTAACACCGAGGGCGATGACCGCGTGCTGACCGCGGTCGGCTCCCGGCTGCTGATCCAGGCGCCGACCAGTTGCACGGGCAGCGTCTCGCTGCTGTGGTTCAACCCCGCGACACGAGCCGAGCAGTGGCTTATCCGGTCACCAGCGAAGGTGAACGGCGTCGCGATCGCGATCCCGTTCTACGCCCGGGAGGACGGCGACAACCTCTGACGTCCTGGTCGTCAACGGCCACGCCTGCTGCCACCGAGACGTGAGTGTCGTGAAGGCTTGGGCTGGAGAGGTAATGGGTGCTACACCGCATACCTTTTTCGGTACGCGGTGCCACAACGACTACCGAGAAGGCCCGCTGCCGGTCAGCCGATGTCGATGAATACGGTGCCGTCTTCGACCTTGACCGGGTAGGTGCGGATGTTCTCGAGGACCGGGGCGCCGAGGGCCTTTCCACTGGTGTAGTCGAAACGCCCGTTGTGCTTGGGGCACTCGATGACGGCGCCCATGACCAGGCCATCGCACAGCAGGGTCTTCTCGTGCGTGCAATGGCCGTCGGTGGCGTAGTAGGCATCCGCCTCGGACCGGTAGATCGCGTAATCCGTGCCGTCGTGCGCGAACGGGATGACGTCCTCGGGGTCGATGTCGTCGGCTTGGCAGGCGGCAATCCACTGAGCCATATGGTCAGGTCCTCCGTGGTCAGGCGGCGGTCGTGACGGCCAGCGGCAGTGCGCGGCCGTCGTTGATGGGCGCGGGCTGGTTGTACGGCGGGGCGCCCGGCGGCAGCTCGCGGCGCACGTAGTACTCCTGGTCCCTGAGCTGGCGCAAGATCGCCGGGATGATCTCCTTGTAGGCCGCCCAGATCGAGGGGTAGGCGGGCGCGCAGTCGCGGCAGACCTCCTCGTGCAGCTCGGGGAGGCGGTAGTACGGGACCATCGGGAACATGTGATGCTCGACGTGGTAGTTCATGTTCCAGTACAGGAAACGGTTGACGCGGCACATCTTCACCGTGCGGGTGTTCAGTCGGTAATCGAGCACGTTCTCGCCCATGCCCGCGTGCTGGGTGGAGCTGTAGAAGTAAAGCAGGAACGCGCCGTACAGCCGCGGGCCGCCGATCAGCACCACCGGCAGCCAGGACCGCAGGCCGATGGCGAGCGCGATGGTGGCGGCGTAGATGGCCAGGTGGATCCGGGCGGTCCGGTAAACCTTGTGCCGCTCGCTCTGCGGTACGTAGTCGGCCTCCTCGGCCGTGAGCCGCCCGGACGCGTGCCGCAGCATCAGCGAGAACGCGATCGGCACGTCGAACAGGCCCACCAGGTTGACCAGCAGCCTGGCCAGCCGGGCCGGCCGCATGACCGCGATCTCCGGGTCCCGGCCGACGACCAGCGTGTCGGTGTGGTGCCGGGTGTGGCTCCAACGCCATGTCGTCGGGTCGCGCATGATCATGAAGGAGGCCAGCTGGTACAGGCCCTGGTCGATCCAGCGCGTCTTGAACGCCGTGCCGTGCCCGGTTTCGTGCCAGCGGGAGTCCGACGTCGAGCCGTACAGCAGGCCGTAGACGAGGAAGAACGGCAGCGCCCACCAGGTGCCCCAGAACGCGATTCCGAGACCACCGAACAGCCCGATCAGGCCGAGCCAGATGACGGTGTCCCTGATCGCCGGGTAATCCGAGCGCCGCATCAGCTCCTTCATCCGCTTGCGCGGCACCGCGCTTCGGAACCAGTCGGCGCCCGCCAGGCCGACCTCCACCGCCGCCTGGTTCTCAGGACCCATCAGGCTGTACCGCTCCAGCCGTTCCTTGTTCACTTCCTGTCACCTTCCCGCAGCTCACCTGCCTGCATCTTTACCATCCGGCGGTCAAGCTTGGAACGATCCAGGAGTCTCAAACATGGTCCGGTTTGTCAAGACATAGACGCAATGTTCCTGCTTGGGCGCGCTCGCCCGTTGAAGTAGATACGTCAGCTGACCGATGTCTCTGGCTGCAACTTGCAGCACGATTTTCGTGCAACCCGGCACCGGGCGCGCCGCTACGTGCGGCAGTAGCTGGCTGCGCTCGCTGTCGGGCTCTATCTTTTCGCGGAGCTCGCAAGGAGCTGTCATGTTGGTTCACGTCTCATCGGGCACGGCATTGTTTCGGGCCTGCTCGCGGTTGTTCGGCTGCTACCCGCTGGCGGTGACGCGGGATTCCGCGCACGGCAGCCGCCGCTCGATGGTCCTGCTCGACCGGGCGGGCGGATCGAACGGTTTCTTCGTCCTTACCCAGGTCAGCAACGGCCTTTTCGTGCTCCGGTCATGGGACCGCACCGACGGGGTTCACCAGGGGATTCGGCCTGGAGAGCACGTCTGCGGCATGATCGACGAACTAATCAGCGGCTGCATGCCGGTCCCTCATGACGGTGCGCTGCTCGGCTGGGTGGCCGACAGCAAGGTCACCGCGATGCTGGCGGTGCACTGCGGGTACTCCGAGGACTGGCACGCCGTCCCCGAGATCCGGGTGATGCCGATGGCGGGCACCGACGAACTGCTGCACTGGCCGCCGTTCACGGTCAGCCCCCTCGACGACGGGTGGTTGTGGGAGTACGTCGAGTGGGGCGAGATCGTCGACGTCGGCCCGCTGGTCACCCGGACACCCGGACGCGCATTCTGGGTGCCGTCCCCGAACAGGCGCGGGACCCGGCACGGGTCTGTCGTGATCACAGAGGCCCTGGTGGCCGCCGAGTACTGGGTCCCGGCCGGCGTCTACACCGATCACTGGACGCTGCGCGAGGGCATCGAGCCGCCTCCCGCCAGCGAGCTGCTGACCCTCCCGGGCGTTGTGGACCTGGGCCGCGCGCCCCGGTGACGTGGCGCCCAGTCTTGGTCAAGCATGCCGAGCATGGTCAGCGCGGTCGCCCCCGGGGAACGAGTCAGTCACCGAGCATCTCGCAGCCTTCGATATCCAGCTCGCCGTCGGCGACGATGATCTGGTAGCGCAGTGTCAGCTCCTCCCCAGCAGCCACCGGTACCTCAGCGGAGAAGAACGGAGCCGGGGACACGCACGCGTACGGGGAAGTGCGCACGAACCACTGGCAGGGGAAGCCAGTGTTGCCCGGCGAGTCACCGAAGATCAGCGTCGCAACCGGGGTCGCGAACGCCAGCCACGGCTCGCGCCGGCCCATCACCTCGTCCCCGCCTGCCCCCTCGGCGGTCAGCACCCGGCCGCCGGCCAAGGCGGCGGGCCCGCGCCAGAACAGCCCGCCGTAGCCGGCGTTCTCGCGCCCCTCGGTGGTCGGGCTGCCGATCGCGACCGCCTGCCCGCTGACGTTGCGCATCGTAGTCTGGAACCGCAAAGACCAGGCGGCCTCGCCCGCCAGCACAGCGGCCGTGATAAGCCGGACCTCGGCGAACAGCGCCTCGCCCGCCGCGGTCACCCAGGTCAGCCGCTCGGCCAGGCTGGCCAGGTGACCGTCAGCCTCGACCACGTCGAAGCCGTCGTGCCGCATGGTCCCGTTGTTGTCGAGCTGGATGTAGCCGTCGTCCCTGCGGTAGGTCGGACCGCCCCAGAAGTTCTCGGCGCCGACGTTCGCCAGTGACCAGGAGATACCCTTGTGCCACAGGTGATCCTCGGGGCGGTTCTCGGTGACCAGCTCCCCGGCCAGCGTGCGGACCGGATAAAGGTACGGCCGGGGCGACTCGAGCGGCGGATCGTCCGGCCGGTACACGTACCGGAACAGCTCCGCGCCGTCCCAGCCGCCCAGAACGCTCGCCCCGTCGTCGCGAACCGACATCACCATGGCGCCTGCCCTCCGTCCATCCGATCGTAGAATGCCGAACCCGGATCGAGGTCCGCTCGCGTCACCGGCCGCCCGGTGAACGCCGCGGCATAGATCCCCGCGACCAGCGACAGCGTGCGCCGGCTCTCCGCTGCCGGCACCGGCGGCCGCCGCCCGTCCGCCACCGCAGGTAGCTCTCCTCGCGCGGGGACAGAACGCTGTTGACCACGCTCGCGACCGCCCCGCTGGCGAACGTGACATGCGCCAGCGACACGTCCTCGGTCCGCGTCCGGCGAGCCTGCCGGCGGGCGACCGCCCGGACCTCGGCCCAGTCGCCGAGCACGTCGAGCAGCATGTCCATCTGGTGGATGCCGTGCCCCATGGTCGGGCCGCCGCCCTCGGTATCCCACCGCCCGCGCCACGGCACGTCGAAATACGCCTGGTCACGGAACCACGTCGGGTGACACACGGCGAGCAGCGGCCGCCCGAGCGCCGCGCTGTCGGCCAGTCCCTTCAGCCGCCGCTGCGCGCCCCCGAACCGGTGCTGGTATACGCTGGCGAACCAGGGACCCCCGTCGCCCTCCGCCGCGGCGAGCTCGATTCCCCCCGTCCCCACGATCGCTACCCGGACCGGTCCGGACGGCACGCAGACCTGCGACACTGGGCTGATGGACCAGACGGTGGCGATGCCGGCTGCACCGGTATCGACGCACGAGCACGAGTCGGTGGAGCTGCGGACGCGCCGCCTGGCCGCCGCGCGGCGGCGGGCCACCGCCCTGCTCGCCGCGGTCACGGTGCTGTTCGTGGCCGTGACCGTGGCGGGAGCGCACGGGACCTTCCTCGGCTACGTGCAGGCAGGCGCCGAGGCGGCCATGGTCGGTGGCGTCGCGGACTGGTTCGCGGTGACCGCCCTGTTCCGCCGGCCGCTGGGCCTGCCCATACCGCACACCGCGCTGATCGTCGAGCAGAAGGACCGGTTCGCCGGCACGCTCGGGCAGTTTGTTCAGGAGAACTTCCTGAACGCCGAGGTGCTGGCCGAGCGGCTCCGCGCCGCCAAGCTGGTGCCCCGGCTGGCCGCCTGGCTGGCCGATCAGGCCAACGCCGCCAGGTTCGCCGGCCGCGCCGCCGACCTGGTGGTCACGGTGGCCGAGGCGCTGCGCGACGAGGATGTCCAGCGCGTGCTCACCGCCGAACTGACCAGGGCCATCGACTCCGTCGAGGTGGCGCCGCTGGCCGGGCGGGCGCTGCGCGTGGTCATCGCCGGGGGCCACCACGCCGAGCTGTTCAACTCCATCGTGTCCGCCGCTGACGGCTATCTCGAGCAGCATAAGGAGGAGCTCCGCGACCTGTTCGAGACCGAGGCTCCCCGCTGGATACCGGACGCGGTCTACCGGCGGATCTTCGACCGCCTGTACAGCCGCCTGCGCCAACGGCTGGTTGGCATGGCCGCAGATCCCAATGACGCGACCCGGCGCCAGTTCGACGCCTGGATCGCCGGGCTGCCCGACCGCCTCGAGACGGACCCGCAGCTACGCGAGCGCGGCGAGCGCCTCAAGCGCGACGTTCTCGGCAGCGCCGGCCTGCGGGACTGGTCCTCCTCGCTGTGGCAGAAGGCCAAGGAAACCCTGCGCACCCAGGCGGCCGACCCGGACTCCGAGCTGCGCCGCCGGCTCGCCGACCTGCTCGCCGCGGCCGGCCGCCGCCTCGGCTCGGACGCCAGCCTGCAAGACGGCCTCGAGCGCATGATCGAGTCGGGCGCCAGGTCAGTAGCCGACCAGTTCCACGACGAGCTAGCCGACCTGGTAACCGGCACCATCGAACGCTGGGACCCCTCGCAGACCTCCAGTCAGCTGGAACTCCTACTCGGCCGCGACCTCCAGTTCATCCGCATCAACGGCACCGTAGTAGGCGCCAGCGTCGGCCTCGCCCTGCACGCAATAGTGCTGGCCCTCGGCTAGTGCCGTGACCGGTCATGTTTTGCCCGGTTCGGGAAGAGGGCACTGCCTTGTCGGGCGCGGAGACCCGAAATCATTATCGTGGATCTCTGGTACCCTCAGAGGGAACCTTTTGATCCACGATCCTATCGACTGGATGCATCCGGGATAGGTGGGCTGGTGGGGTGTGGCCTGTGGCGCAAACCTTCTCGAAGGCGGCACTAGATGCAGTCTCCCGGCCAACGGCGGGACCCTGGCGACCACGGACGGTTGCAAGGACACTGGTCTGCTGAGACTCTCATCAAGAGCCGAGGCGTGCATCTCGCACGGACGACGCGCGTTGTTGGCTCAGCGGGTTCCGCATGACACGCTTGTCCCGATCTTCACGCAAACAACGGAGCAACTAGATGCCCACCTTGGGCAGCCCGACGGTCCGGCGGCGGCGTCTCGCCGCCGAGCTTCGCCGTCTGCGCGCTAGCACGGGGAAGACTGCCCAGGACGTGGCGAAGGTCCTTGGCTGGTCGAAGGCCAAGATCAGCAGGTATGAGCTCGCGCAGGGCGGCCTTAAGCCCGATGACGTGGCGAGACTCGTTGAGTTCTACGGAGTCCAGGGCAGCCAGCGCGACCAGTTGCTGGCGCTGGCCGAGGAGGCCACCCACAAAGGCTGGTGGGAGGCATACTCCGACGTCTTGACCGAAGGGCACCTGGCGTTCATCGGCCTGGAGGCCGAGGCCACTTCCATCCTGGAGTGGCAGATCAACGTCATCCCTGGGCTGCTACAGACCGAGCAGTACGCGCGCGAGGTGTTGTCTGGTTACCACGAGGTGGCGACGATCTCGCCCAGGGCGATCCAGCGGCGCTTGGAGACCCGCCTCACCCGCCAGCAGCTGCTGACCCGTGACGATCCGCTAGAGTATGTAGCGTTGGTGGACGAGTCCGTCCTATACCGCCGGCGTGGCGACCGATCGGTGATGCATGCGCAGCTTCAGCGGCTGGCCAATATCGCCGAGCTGCCGAACGTCACGATTCAAGTAGTGCCGCTTAGGGGAAATCATGGGCTCGCGGTGGACTCATTTGCCATTCTGCAGTTCGGCAAGGCCCACGAGACGACGCTGAATGATGTGGTCAGTCTAGAACATCTAAAGGGTGAGCTGTACGTCGAGGGCGATACTGACACTTATCAGTTCCGGCTCGCTTTCAGCCACCTCACAGAGGAATCCCTATCCCCCTCGGAAAGCCTGGATTTGATAGCGGAAACCGCCGGCCAATTGTGGGAGAAATAACAATTCTGGTGCCGTACACCACTTCGCCTCGCCTGCCGCCAGTGATCAGTCGGGCACAACCGGCCAAACGGTTACATGTCCGGAACCAGAACAAACCGAAAAGGAAATGACCCGCATCGGGTGCGTGTAACATACCCGTGCCACCCCGGTGGTGATCGAACATTACCAGATCCCGCAGTTTCTATTGCAACCGGTGCAACCGGGCCGAAAGGTTATAAATGAGCGATAGAACCCCAGAAGGGGATGATGGGGACATCGGCTGGCGCAAGAGTTCGCGCAGCATGAGTAATGGACACTGCCTCGAGGCAGCCGACCTCGCGGGCGGCATCGGTATCCGTGACAGTAAGGCAACGAACGGACCCGTGTTGTGCTTCGCGCCAGACGCATGGGCCATCTTCGTGGCCGGCCTTCGGACGTCGCCATCGGTCGAGGGATGATCTACATGACGCGGGAGGCCGCACCCGCTAGGAGGCGGCCTCCCGCACCTCTGTAGGAATTTCCCTGCAATATGCAAAGAAACTTCCGACCGCATGCTGGGTGAAATTTGCTTTGAGCTTCCCATTGCGATGTGAGACGCTCAAAATGACTCTCGTTTTGGGTGCATGAATGGTCCGGAACCGGGGAAATAGATCCATGTGGTGTATGTGATCGTGCTGTCTCGGCGGGCAATGGCTGCCGGCTCCTGACAGAGTTTGAACGGCGGAGCCCGCCTCTGGGCCATCAGTGATAGTGAAGCTCGATGTCTGGCGAAGATTCAGTGCCCAACGAAGGTGAACCGATGACCTTCTGGGGCCGACTGGCAGAACGTGACTGGCCCCGCCGCGGTCACCGGGCCAACCTCGTCGGGGAGGTCCGATGAGCCGCCGGGCCAGCAGGACACCTTCCCCGCCCGCTGCCGGCCAGGTGTGCGCTTTGTTCGCGGTCGATATCGCAGGGTTCACCCGCCCTGACCGTGACGACGACATCCGCATGTTCATGCGCGAGGAACTGTATCGGATTCTCGAGCGGGCCTTCGACGGGTCGGGGATTCCATGGCGCGGCTGCTTCAGGGAAGACCGTGGCGACGGGGCGCTGGTCGTCATCCCGCCCGGCATCGCTGCCACCGGCATCATCGATCCAATGCCCGGGCGGCTCGGTAGCCTGATCCGCCGCCACAACCACGTCGCCCGCGACGTCGCGCATATCCAGCTTCGCGTCGCTGCCCACATCGGGCCCGTCGACTACGACGGACACGGCTTCGTCGGCGCAGATGTCGACTTCCTGTTCCGCATGCTGGATGCTCGGCCGCTCAAGCATGCTCTGGCCAGTACCGGAGCTGACCTAGCGCTGATCGTCTCCGACTATGTCTACAGCAATGTCGTTTCCCGGCACCCTAGCCTGGTCAGCCCGGCCGCCTTCCGGCCCGTCAGATTCCAGGTCAAGTACACCAAGTCCCGAGCATGGATCTACCTCCCAAGCGATATGGCTTCGGGCCTGCTTTCTATGGGCGCCGACAGGGCCCGGGGCAGATAGCCGATCTGACGATGTGCAACGGGGCTCGCGGGTAGCAGGGTAGCGGTTGGCAAGCTACCCGCCAGGACCGGCTGCGGTGTGCCCTGCCCTCGGTGCTGTGTTCCGGCAGCCAGGTTCGGGACGCGGTCGGCCAGGCCCAGCTGGCGCTCGCCAGCCCGCCCCGGGCGAGCAGCGGCCAGGTGGGCGACGCGCTCGGGCTGCTGCGTGACGCGGCGCGGCACGCAACCGGTATCTCCGCGGATGCCCGCGACGTCCAGCCGTTGCTCGCGCTCGCCGTCGTCCTGATCGACCTGCGTCAGCTCGAGGAGGCCGGCAGCATCCTGCACGCCGTCGGCCAGTCGGCGCTGACCGGAACCTTCTCCTCCTTCTGTGCAAATCCCTGTTAATCTCAGATTTCGACCATAGCGTCATGAGGGGGAGCAATGTCCGATAGCGATGAACCCGACAGCGTACAGCCCGGAGCCGCCGATCCCGCAAGCGCGGGGAATCCGTCGGGGCAGCAGCAGGAAGACCCGAAAACAGATCACGCCGCCAAGGCGGGAAGCAGTCAGTCATCGTCGCAAAATGGGGACGACGACGGTGTATCCGATCAGGTCGACAAGATTCTCGCCGCAGGCGCGCCCAGTTTGCGGACGGGCGCGATCGCCTTCGGAATCCTCGCAGCGGGTACTGCCGCTTCCTACTGGACCTGGAGGGGTCTCAGCCCGGCTGACTTCATGCCTTCTTCCAACTACGCCGTCTATGCAGGCTTGTTCGTCATGGCGGTGGCCATCGAGCGCGTTCTCGAGCCGTTCTCTGGATGGATCGCCCAGAGGGCGGCGAAGACGGCGACAGCCGCTGGCGCAGCGGAAGTAAGCCATGCCCTCGCGGCAGACAGCACCAGCCACGGGAAGGCCCAGGCGAAAGCCAAAGCGGCCCAGAAGGTGGTTCATCTGTCGCTGCCCGATCGAGCGGTACTGATGTGGGCAGCGGCATCGGTGCTGGCCATGTTCGCGTGCGCCGCACTCGGCATCTTCTTGCTGCGTTCCGTGGAGACGCCGAGCGCAACCGGCGGAACCAGCACTTCGACATCCGCGCAGTCGCAGAACTCCGTGCCAACGGGTCCGACACCGGCGAAGAGTCCGAATCGCCCGCTGGACCTGTTGGTCACTGGATTGGTCGTGGGTGCGGGAACAAAACCGCTACATGACCTGATCAGCCAGATACAGACCTCATCGGGCAATTCAAAGGCCAGCTCTTCTACCCCGACGACGACCAGCTTACCGTCACCGCAGAAGCGGACTCGGCAGAGGAACCACGGCCCGTTCTGGATAAATTTTGACTTTAATTCCAGAACGGGCCGGATCGGTTTGCACGTATGCGGCAAGGCGGGCGGACCGCCGCCGCGGCGTTAGGACGTGACCTTGTCCGCGCGGTGCGGCAGCTTCCAGCCGGGGCGGACGAAGTGGCAGGTGTACCCGTTGGGGTAGCGCTCCAGGTAGTCCTGGTGCTCGGGCTCGGCCTCCCAGAACGGCCCGGCCGCCGTGACCTCGGTGACGACCTTGCCCGGCCACAGGCCCGAGGCGTTGACGTCGGCGATCGTGTCCTCGGCGACCTTGCGCTGCTCGTCGCTGACGTAGAAGATCGCCGACCGGTAGCTGGTCCCGATGTCGTTGCCCTGGCGGTTCTTCGTTGTCGGGTCGTGGATCTGGAAGAAGAACTCCAGCAGGTCCCGGAAGGAGATCTTGTCCGGGTCGAAGGTGATCTCGATCGCCTCGGCGTGACCGCGGTGGTTGCGGTAGGTGGCGTTCGGCACGTCGCCGCCGGTGTAACCGACCCTGGTCGAGAGCACGCCGGGGAGCTTGCGGACGAGGTCCTGCACCCCCCAGAAGCAGCCGCCGGCGAGGATGGCCTTCTCTGTCGTCATGATGCGCTCCCGGTGTTGTCTGCGGTCTCGAACAGCTTGCGGTAATCGCCGTAGCCTTCGCGCTCCAGGTCATCGAGCGGGATGAAGCGCAGTGAGGCGGAGTTGATGCAGTAGCGCAGGCCCCCGGCGTCCCTCGGCCCGTCGTTGAACACGTGACCGAGGTGGCTGTCGCCGTGCGCGGAGCGGACCTCGGTCCTGATCATCAGGTGGCTGAAGTCCCGCTTCTCGACCACGTTGTCCGGCTCGATCGGCACCGTGAAGCTCGGCCAGCCGGATCCGCTGTCGTACTTGTTGACGGAGGCGAACAGCGGCTCGCCGGACACGACGTCGACGTAGATGCCGGGCTCGTGGTTGTCCCAGAACTCGTTGCGGAAGGCCGGCTCGGTCGCGCTCTTCTGGGTGACCCGGTACTGCTCCGGCGTCAGCTGGGAGATGGCCTCTGGGTCCTTGCGGTAGTTGTCTGACACTTTGGTCCTTTTGCAGAAGGTGCCGCCCGCTGGATGCGGGCGCATCGTACACCTATGTAACCGCGCAGCAGCCGTCGCTATTTCAGCAAGTCAGGCGGGATAAGCGGCGCTGGCCGGGTCGGCAGCTCTCGGCGGTTGGCGGTGATGCCGAGCTTGTGCATCGCCGGTAGAGGTGGGACTCGACGGTCCGGACCGACAGCACCAGCCGGTCGGCGATCCCGACGTTGGACAGGCCGCGCGCGGCGATCTCGACGAGCTGCCGCTCTCGTGAGGTGAGCGCGGTGGCGCCGGGATCGAGACCTTCGATCTCCGGCTCGATCCCGCCCTCGCCCTCGGCGTGCAGCTCGTGGCAGCGAGCGGCGGCGCGGTGCCCGGCGTCCCGGTACCCGGCGGCAAGGTAGGCCGTCGCGGCCTGGGCCCACGCGGTAACCTGTGACGGAACGCTGGTCATCGCCTCCGCTTCGGGCAGCCAGCTGGCCTCTTACGCCTGGGGTGCCGCCAACGTCATCTTCGTCGTCGGCGCGCAGAAGATCGTCCCCAACACCGAAGCCGCCCGCGAGCGCATCCACCAGCACAGCTTGAAACTGGAGGACGCCCGTGCGCAGGCCGCCTACGGCCAGCACAGCTTCGTCGGCAAGATCCTCGAGATCCACCAGGAGCTACCCGGTCGCATCCACGTGGTGCTGGTCAAGAAGCCCGTCGGCTTCTGAGCCATGCGCCGAGCATCGGGCAGCCCTGCCACCCGCCACCGGACCGTTGCGGCCAGGGATGGTAGCTCAGGGATCGTTGTGGTACCGATAGCGCCTCAGGTCACCTCGAAGGTCGTGCCGATGGCCATGCCGGTGATCCATTCGGGCACCGGCTCGTAACTGGTCCAGACCAGCGGCAGGCCGGCCGCGGCGAAGCCGATCAGCCAGCTGCGGATCTCGTGGCCGCCGCTGCCGGCCCGCTCCTGCAGGCCCTCGTCGCCGAGGTCGGTCACCGGGCCGAGGTCGGCGGCGACAAGCTGCTTGAGGAACCAGGCGTCCCAGGCGGCGTTGACCGGGGCGTCCGGGTTCCCGGCGAGGGCGCGGACGCCTGGTTCCCGCACCGCGGAGAAGGCCCGCACGTCGCGCCGCCCGTGGATCATCGCGGCGCGACGCTCGGCGGGGACCGAGGAGTCGCGCGGGTCGTTCGGCGGCAGCCAGTGTGATAGTCCGCCGCTGGCCACCACCAGCACCCGCCCGGCGTCGGCCTTCCGTATCGCTGCCCCGAGCGAACGGCCGAGCGCCACGCACCGCGGCATCGATGGCAGCGGCGGGGCGGCGGTGTTCACGACCAAAGGGACCAGCGGCGGATCAGAAACCCCGCCGATCATGTCGTAGCCTTGCACCACGCCGTGATCGAGGGTCAGCGCGTACGACAGCGCGATGTCGAATCCGTCGCCCGCCAGCCCGTCGTGGATCGACCAGGCGAGCGAGGACGCCACTGGCAGCGCGCCGGAGCGGCTGCCGAAGTCACCGAACGCCTCGGCCTCCTCCACCCCGAGCACGAACGGCGGCATCGCGTCGTAGAAGTTCGCGTGGAAGTGATCGGGACCGATGACCACGAGCGCGTCGGGAGCCAGCGCGGCGACCGCGTCGGCGACCCGGGCCGCGTCGGCCAGGAACCTGCCGCCGGGAGCGGCCGCGTCCGGCGGCGGCAGCATGGTCGCGAACGGCGAGTGCGAGATGCCGACCATGCCGATGATCTCGCTCACGACGAGGCCCCCACCACACCGCGGAGCAGGAAGTCGCGGTGCACGCGCAGGTACTCCTCCGGCTTCTCCCACTGCGGCCAGTGCCCGGCGTCCGCGATGACGTACAACCGAGCGTCGGGCAGCCAGTCGAGCAGCAGCGCCGCCTCGTCAAGGCCGCCGGTCGGGTCGTGATCGGTCCACAGCAGCAGCGTCTGCGCGCCGATCTTGCCGACCCAGCCGGGATCCCACGCGAAGTCCTTGCGCACCTCGGGGTCCTGCAGCACCAGCGTGTTGGTGATCGCGCGCAGGAACCCCGGCCGGCTGTAGACGGCGCGGCGCAGCATGACCAGCTCGTCGGTGACCATCTCGGTGTGGTGGAAGAGGAACTCGACCCGGCGGCGCACGGTCGCGTCGCTGGGATCCCGGACCGCGGCGAGCGTGCTCTCCCGCAGCCTGGCCATCACCTCCGGCTTGTTGGCGATGTTGCCGGGGGTGTTGAGCACCAGCCGGCCCACGCGCTCGGGGTGGTGGGCGGCGGCCCACGCCGCGACCCATCCGCCCAGCGACTCGCCGGACAGGTGCGCGGTCCCGATGTCCAGCGCATCCAGCAGCCCGATCAGGTGATCGCACAGAACGTCGGTGGTGTACGGCCGGTCCGGCAGGTCGGACCAGCCGTGCCCGACCATGTCGTAGGCGGTGACGCGGAAGTCGGCGGCCAGGCCCGCGATGTCCCGCGCGTACGCCTCAAGGTGACCGCCGGTGCCGTGCAGCAGCACCAGGTCGGGCCCCGACCCGGCGCGCAGCACCCGGGTCCGCACCCCGCCCACGGACACGTGGCGCAGCTCGTGATCGGTATCGGCCAGCTCAGCCCAGATGCTGACGTGCTCGGGCAGATCGCGACTCATGACTGCTCCTGCGGGAATCGGGTCCGCGCCTCGGCGACGGTGCACAGGCCGGCGCTCTGCCGCCGGGCGACACCGAGCACCTGCAGCAAGCGGGAGTTTTCGATGGTGAGGAACTCGACCGGTTCGTCGGCCGAGTCGTTGTAGTGGCGGTGCCAGGTCCACGGCGGCGTGTAGATGAAGTCGCCGCCCGCCCACGCTTCGCTGTCGTCCTCGATCTCGCTGTGCCCGCGGCCGGCGATGACGTAGTGCACCGTCTCGTGGTAGTGCCGCTGCATGTCCGAGCTCCGCCCGGCCGGGATCGTCTGCCGGAACAGCTCGAACGTGGCGGCCGGCAGCCGCCCGGCGATCGCCAGCGTGGTCGGGTTGTGCACCTGCCCGGCAGGCAGCGTCTCGAGTTCGGCGGCGTGCACCACGACCGGCCGCGCGGTGCCCGGTCGGACCGTGGCGCTGATCGCGCCGAGGAAATCGGCCATCTCGAAGCCGGGGCCAGAAAGTCCCATCAGAACGATTCCGTCCTTCCTCCATCGACCGTGAGCACGGTCCCGTTGACATAGCCTGCGTCGGCGGACGCGAGGAACGCGACCGCCGCGGCGATCTCGTCCGGCGTGCCGGGCCGCCCGGCCGGAACCTCCCGGTTATCCACGGCGTCCATGTCAGCGAGCGGCACGCCGAGGCGCGCAGCCCGAGCGGCGACCACCTCCCGGCGGCGCTGCGTATCGGTGGCGCCAGGCGCGACGCAGTTCACCGTGACGCCGTCCGCGGCGTACTCCCGCGACAGCAGCTTCGCGGCGGCGGTGACCGCGGCCCGCAGCACCACCGAGATGGCCAGGTCCGGCTGGGGCTGGCGGACCGCGGTCGAGGTCACGAACACCAGCCGGCCGAAGCCGCGCGACGCCATGCCCGGCAGCGCCAGGCGGGCCAGCCGCAGCGGCCCGAGCAGCAGCAACTCGGCGCCGGCCCGCCAGGCGTCGTCGGCGACGTCGAGGATGCGGCCGGGCGGCGGGCCTCCGGCGTTGAGGACCAGCACGTCGGGCGGGCCGTACCGGGCCGTGACGGCGTCCATCGTGGCCGCCGCGTCTATCGCGGAGATGTCGCTGACCAGCGTGCCGACCGCGGTCGCGGCCTGCTCGGTAAGCCGCGCCGCCGCCTTTTCAAGCGCCTCGGCGCGCCGGCCGGTGATGACCACGCGGTGCGTCGGCGCCAG
>Ga0181525_10000458_pt1 | contig 35633 bp, 26 predicted proteins | sample PEATcosm2014_Bin_48_FD_121100 | JGI IMG/M metagenome (GOLD analysis project Ga0181525, IMG submission 121100) | Peatland microbial communities from MTU Mesocosm Facility, Houghton, MI, USA - PEATcosm2014_Bin06_10_metaG | ecosystem: Environmental > Terrestrial > Soil > Wetlands > Peat | place... | reverse complement strand
GAGGAGACGATCCGCGCGAAGACGGGGCTGTTGCTGGACCCGTATTTTTCGGCGACGAAGGTGGCGTGGATTCTCGACAATGTGGAGGGCGCGCGGGCGAAGGCGGAACGCGGCGAGCTGGCGTTTGGGACAGTGGACAGCTGGCTGATCTGGAACCTGACCAGCGGCAGCGAGCACGTAACGGACGTGACCAACGCTTCGCGCACGCTGCTTTACAACGTGGTGGAGGGCAGGTGGGACGAGGAACTACTGCGGCTGTTTGGCGTGCCGGTAAAGATGCTGCCGCGCGTCGTGTGGTCGAGTGAGCACATTGCTGACGTGACGACTTCGCTGGGCCTCGGGGGGATTCCGATTGGCGGCATTGCGGGCGATCAGCAGGCGGCGCTGTTCGGGCAGCTCTGCTGGAATCCGGGCGAAGCGAAGAACACCTACGGCACGGGATGTTTCCTGCTGCAAAACATCGGGACCACGTTTGTCCGGTCCAAACATAGATTGATCACGACGGTTGCCGCGAGCGCGCAGCGGCGGCTGGAGTATGCGCTCGAGGGCAGCGTCTTTATCGGCGGCGCGGTGGTGCAGTGGCTGCGCGATACGCTGCGGCTGATCGGGTCGTCGGCAGAAGTGGAGGCGCTGGCCGCGAGTGAACCCGATGCGGGGGGGGTGGTTCTTGTGCCGGCCTTTGTGGGCCTGGGCGCTCCTTACTGGGATCCTCATGCAGGTGGATTACTGATCGGGCTGCGGCGCGAAACGCGGGCGGGACACATTGCGCGGGCGGCGCTGGAGAGCATTGCATTCCAGGTGGCGGACGTGCTGGAGGCGGCGCACAGCGAGATGAGCGCGCCTCTCGATTCGCTCAGGGTGGATGGCGGGGCGGCGGTGAACGATCTGCTGATGCAGTTCCAGGCGGATCTGCTGGGAGTGCCGGTGGTGCGGCCGCAGGTGACCGAGACCACCGCGCTCGGCGCCGCTTATCTTGCGGGCCTGGCCGTGGGTTTTTGGGAGAGCCCGGAAAAACTGCAGGCCGGTAGGGAGCACGATACGCGCTTTAAGCCGCTGATGAGCCGGGACGAGGCGCAAGCAAGGCGAGCTCGCTGGCGCAGGGCCGTGGAGCGTTCGCGCGGCTGGAACGAATAGCGCACCAAACCAGAACTGAGGAGCGATCGATGCAGCGGGAGAGCATGTTGCGAAACCTACGGGATCGAAAGCAGCCGTGGGATCTTGCGGTGATTGGGGGAGGCGCGACCGGCATGGGGGTGGCCGTGGACGCGGCGACCCGCGGCCTCGACGTCGTGCTGGTAGAAGCGCACGACTTTGGCAAGGGCACCAGTAGCCGGTCCACCAAGCTCGTTCATGGCGGAGTACGGTATCTCGAGCAGGGCAACGTGGCTCTGGTGATGAGCGCACTGAAGGAGCGCGGTCTGTTGCGTAAGAACGCGCCTCATCTGGTCCATGATTTGGCTTTCGTGGTGCCGAACTACTCGTGGTGGGAGGCGCCGTTTTACGGAATTGGCCTGAAACTTTATGACCTGCTTGCGGGCAAGTATGGCTTCGGGCCCTCACGCCTCCTCAGCAAGGAGGAAACTCTGGATAAGCTCCCGGCGCTTGATCCGCAGGATTTGAGCGGCGGAGTGGTGTATTACGACGGCCAGTTCGACGATGCGCGCCTGCTGATCCATCTGGCGATGACCGCGGCCGAACATGGAGCAACGGTGGTGAACTATTGTGCGGCGACCGGTCTGTTGCGGGACGCCGAAGGATATATCAACGGGCTTACGGCGCGGGACGCGGAGAGCGGAGAGGAGTTTGCGATCGCGGCGCGGGTGGTGGTGAATGCGACCGGCGTCTTCACGGACGAAGTGCGGCGGATGGCCGACCCGCGGGCGGAGCCGCTGCTGGTGGCGAGCCAGGGAATTCACCTGGTCTTCGATCACAGCTTTTTGAAAGGCGATTCCGCGCTCATGGTGCCGCGCACCAGCGACGGACGCGTGCTGTTTGTGATCCCGTGGCACGGGTATGCTATGGCAGGAACCACGGACACGCCGGTCGACGGGCCGAGCCTTGAGCCGCAGGCGCTCGACACGGAGGTCGACTTCATTCTCGAAACGGCGGGGCGCTATCTCACGCGGCCGCCGTCGCGCGCGGACGTGCTGAGCGTGTTCGCGGGACTGCGTCCCCTGGTGCGTGGAGCGGGGAAGACGTCTGCGCTTTCGCGCGATCATGTGATTCATGTCGACGAGTCGGGCCTGCTGACGATCACGGGCGGCAAATGGACCACGTATCGGCATATGGCGGAGGATTGCGTGGACAATGCCATCACGCTGGGCCGCCTGCGCGAGGAGCCATGCGTGACGCGGGCACTGCGGATTCACGGATATTGCGAGGACGCGGAGAAGTTCGGGGACCTCGAGGTCTACGGCGCGGATGCGGCTGAAATTCGCGCGCTGGCGGAGGAGAAGCCCGAGTTGGGAAGGCGGCTGGACCCGGCGCTGCCGGTGATCGGCGCGGAAATTGTGTGGGCGGTTCTCGAGGAGATGGCGCGGAGCGTGGAAGATGCGCTGGCACGGCGCACGCGAGCCCTCTTCCTGGACGCGCGCGCAACGATGCGGATGGCGGAACCTGCGGCGCGTCTGATGGCCGCCGAACTAGGCAAGGGCGACGACTGGGTCCACGAGCAAGTCAACGCTTTTTCCCAACTGGCAGAACACTATTGGCTGAGTCCAGGCGTGAAGCTGGGGCAGAATATCTGATTTTTTCTGTGATGCATCTCACGCTCACGGGTATGTGGGGAGGACTATCATGGGTTCTCCGGGCGGTGATTTCGCACATTCGCCCGCACCCCAGGCGGCAGGCAAGTGAGGAGCGAAAGCCATGTGTTTGGCAATTCCGGGCAAGGTCGTCGAGATTTTCACGAACGAGGGCATGCACATGGCGCGCGTGCAGTTTGGCGGTGTGACGCGCGAGGCGTGCCTCGACTACGTGCCCGAGACCCGGGTAGGCGAGTACGTGCTGGTGCATGTGGGGTTCGCGATCAGCCGCGTGGATGAAGAGGAAGCCCGGCGGACCTATGAGGCGCTGGCGGAGCTGGATCAGCTCGGTGAGCTGGAGATTCCGGAGTTCGAGCAAAGCAGAAACAAGGACGGCGTATGAAGTACCTCGACGAGTATCGCGATGGCGGCATTGCGGCGAAGCTGGTGGAGCGGATCGAGCGTGCGCAGACGAAGCCGTGGGTGATCATGGAGGTTTGCGGCGGGCAGACGCATTCGATTGTGAAGAACGGGATCGATCATCTGCTGCCCAAGGGCGTGGAGCTGGTGCATGGGCCGGGCTGTCCGGTGTGCGTGACGCCGCTGGAGATGATCGACAAGGCGCACGCGATTGCGCGGAAGCCGGACGTCATCTTCTGCTCGTTTGGCGATATGCTGCGGGTGCCTGGGTCGGATGGCGATTTGTTCAGCATCAAGTCACAGGGCGGCGATGTACGGGTGGTGTATTCGCCGCTGGATTGCCTGAAGATCGCGAAGACAAATCCGGGAAAGCAGGTTGTGTTTTTCGCGATTGGGTTTGAGACGACGGCTCCGGCGAATGCGATGCTGGCCTGGCAGGCTCGGGAAATGGGGCTGAAGAATTTGTCGCTGCTGGTATCGCACGTGCTGGTGCCACCGGCGATTGAGGCGGTGCTGAGCTCGCCGCGGAATCGGGTGCAGGGATTTCTGGGGCCGGGCCATGTGTGCGCGGTGGCTGGCTATGAGGAGTACGAGCCGCTGGCGGCGCGGTTTCATGTGCCTATCGTGGTTACAGGTTTTGAGCCGCTGGACATTCTGGAAGGCGTGCTGATGACGATCGAGCAACTGGAGCAGGGTCGGGCGGAGGTCGAGAATCAGTATTCGCGGGTGCTGGCGCGGGGCGGCAATCATCCGGCGCGGGAACGCATCATGAAGGTGTTTGAGGTCGGCGACCGTAAATGGCGCGGCGTGGGGACGATTCCGCACAGCGGTTTCCAGTTGCGGGTGGAGTTCCGGGAGCTCGACGCGGAACGACGGTTCAACGTGACGGCGATCGACACGATGGAGCCGGAGGTTTGTATCGCGGGGCAGATTCTGCAGGGGATCAGGAAGCCGCATGATTGTCCGGCGTTTGGGAGCGAGTGCACACCGCAGCATCCGCTGGGGGCGACGATGGTTTCGGCAGAGGGTGCTTGCGCAGCGTATTACGCATATGGGCGGCATCTGAAGGATGCGGATCTCGTGACGCTCGGGGATGGGAAATGAGCACCGGCAAGGTGGAAGCGCGGGAAGAGGCTGTGGCGCCGTTGAGGGCATTTGGCGAGTGTCCGTTGCCGATGAGGGAAAGCTCGTGGCAGCTGTCGCACCGGAGATTGCGGATCGGGTGCATGCGGCGATGCGGGCGCATCCGCTGGGGGCGGAGAGCCGGGTGATCGGCGAAAGCGTCCAGCAGCACGCGGGGATGGTGTTGATGAACCGACGTTGGCGGGACACGGGTTGTGGGTGTGTTGTCTGCGGAGCAGCTGCCTCGGATTTGCTGAGTTTTTCCTGGGCCAGTGGCTAGTCGGCGGCCCAGGTCTCCGAGGTAAAGGTTGAGGCGGGCAGACCGGCGGCGTTCCAGAGGTTGTTGGTGACGACACTCATCCAGCCATAACGAACATAGACAGGATTTGCGACGCCGGAGGCGGTGACAAGGACGGTGTCGCCGTCGATGCGTGCTTGTGCGGGGACGAAATGGTGATCTTCGCCAGCGACTTCGAAGGCGTCGAGGGGCTGGCCGTGGGTGGTGAGTCCCTGGGCGTGGTCGAACCAGACGCGGAATGCGATGCTGCCGTCAGGCTGCAACTCGCTGGTTGCCTGGCGGAAGAGCGGAGAGGCGTACGTAACGTCTTCGCCGTAGGTGATGTGGCGAGCCGCGAGGGCGAGGCGGTGGCCGACGGTCTGCTTGTCGGGCGGATGGACGTTGTCCGGCGTGCCGATGTCGAGGGTGACGGCCATGGCCGTGTTGGTGAGCTGAAGCGTGCGGCGCTGTGCGTCGCGGACTTTGCCCCAGTCTTCGCCGGGTGAGTTGAAGCTGGAAATCTGGACGAAGTAGAAAGGCAGGTTGCCCTCCGCGAACTGCATGCGCCAGTCGCGGATGAGCGCGGAGAAGAGCGCGGTGTAGTACGGAGCTCGATCATGGCCCGAGTTGGTTTCACCCTGATACCAAATGAAGCCGCGGATGGACATCGGCGTGAAGGGCGCAACCATCGCGTTGTAGAGACCGGCGGGCGACCAGGAGGTTTCATCAGGGTGCCAGGGATGACGGGGGAGCGGTTTGCCGGCGGCGCGGGCGGCAGCGTCCTCGGCTTTCTCGGCGGCGATCTTCTCTCTGAGCGTCGGCTGTTCATTGGCGAAATGAGCGCGACTGGCGAATGCGGGGAGCAGATCGGGGTGTGTGCCCAGAGTGTCCATGGAAACCCAGGAATCGGCGGGCGTGCCTCCCCAGGTGGAGTCGATCAGGCCGATGGGGATGTTTTCCTTCGCGGCGATTTCGCGGCCGAAGAAGTACGCGACGGCGGAGAAGGTCGCTGCGGTTTCAGGCGTGCAGAGGGTCCAGGTGTCGGGGACGTCATTCAGCGGGTAGTCAGAGCCTTTGTGGTCGACGAGGAGCAGGCGGAGCTTCGGATTGGTGGCGGCGGCGATCTCTTTGTCGCCATCCTTGAGGACGGCATTGCCGGGGAATCCACGAAGGGGCATTTCCATATTGGACTGGCCGGACGCGAACCACACATCGCCGATGAGGAGGTCGGAGAGGGTGAGGTCGGGGCCGTCGCCGCTGATGGTGAGAGTGTAGGGACCGCCGGCGGATTCAGGGGCGAGCCAGAGGCTGAAGGCGCCGAGGGAGTTGGCCTGGGCGGGAACGGACTGGGCGTCAAATTTGGCGGTGAGATGAGCGCCGGGCATGGCCCAGCCCCAGATGCGAATAGGGCGATCACGCTGAAGGACGGCATGGTCGCTGAGCAGATGCGGGAGGCGGACGTCGGCGCGGATCGAGGAAACAGAAGGCAGGAGACAGGCGACAAGGAGAAGAGCGATGCGGACAGATTTCAAGGCAGACCTCGGATCAGGAAGCGCATTTCTGCGGCGGAAATTTCGGCGCTATGAGTCTACAGCGAGCGAGGGATGAGGAGGAGAAACCTGGATGGAGCCGACGACCGGACTTGAACCGGTGACCTGCCGATTACGAATCGGCTGCTCTACCAACTGAGCTACGTCGGCTTCGGTGGGCTACAGCAAAGACCATCGGCGCGCTGCGGCTGAACTTGATTCTATCGTTCCGGTTTGGCAGCGTAAAGCGCGGCACCGCCTATACTGCCCGTCGGCGCGGCACCGCCTATACTGTTGCTGATGCAGAGCGATCCGGGAACGGAGTGGGAGCGGCTGACGCGGCTCTATGGGGAGAAGAGCGACGAGGAGCTGCTGGATCTGGCGGAGGACTTTGGGAATCTGACCGATGTGGCGCAGCAGGTGCTGCGGGATGAGATGAGGAAGCGGATGCTGCCGGAGGCGAGCGGCGGGGCGAGCGAAAGGCGAGCGGAACAGCGAGCGATTTTCGGGCGATGGAACACGGAAACGGAAGCCGGTCCCGCGACGAGCGAGGCCGAACGTGAATCTGGCGATGAGGACGGTGCAGTCGAATACACGTGGAAGACTGTGCTGTGCGAATGCGAAGACAGCGACCAGGCAGAATTGCTAAGCATGGTGCTGAGGCAGGCAGGAATTGAAAATTGGATTGAACGTCCCAACGCGGGTGGCATCGGGCGGTTTCTTCCGCGTGTTCTGGTTGCGGCCGATGAACTGGACAAGGCGCGGGAAGTCGCGTCACAACCGATTCCGCAGGAGATCGTCGACCTGGCCAACACGCCGGATGAAGAGTTTGTAGCGCCGTCGTGTCCAAGATGCGGATCTGCGAATTCGTTGCTCATGAGCCTGGAGCCCACCGACGCATGGCAATGCGATGACTGCGGGGCTCGGTGGAGCGATCCGGCGCCGGTGGAAAACGAGGGACAAAACCCGAGGTGGAAATAGGCGTCAGGAATGAGAAAAGGCCGCCCGGCAACAGGGCAGCCTTCTCTTTTGGGAGAATAGTTCCAACGGAGGCAAGCCATCAGAACTTTCTGGCGCAATAGTATGGGCCGCTGGAGGGGGTGTCAAGACCAAATCCAGGAGGCTTGCAACCGTCTGAAAAGTAACGGCTTGTTCAAGACATCCCTCGATCCATTTTTCTCCTTTTATTCTCCATCACGGCTCCTGTCCTCCTAATTAATCCCTTTAGATTCTGGTGAATATGGTCGAACAAGCCGTGGGTACTGCGGTTTTTTGGACACGAAACGGCCGCCGTGAGCGCACTAACTCAGGTGCAGTGAGATGAACTCCTCTTCTGCGACGCTCGAGATCGGTTTGCCACGGAGCTTGCGGATGACCGCGCGACCGCCTCCGAGGAACAATCCGAGGAGCAATGCGGCGCACATCAGGACCACGACGAGCACGGTGATGCCCAGGAGGAGTCGATACAACTTCGCGCCTTCGGGGACGTAGCCTTCGGGATGATTGATGGTGACGTAGTCTTCGAAGTGAACGGCGCTGAGAAGCCGCTGCGTGTTTTCCGAAGAAGAACTGCCGCTGACGATGGCGACGAGAGGGCCGGAGCGCTTCGTGGAAAAGCCGGAGGACTTGGCGAGCGCGTCAAGTGCCTTGAGTTTCGCGCCGGCTATTTGCGGCGTTGGATAGGAAATCAGTGTGAGTGTGCCGTTGACGCCGTACTGCGCGGTGACGACTTCGGCGTCTTGGCTGAAGTCGATGGCGGTTGCGGGGAGTTTTCCGCCTGTGTTTGCATAGGCCGCGGGGCCGATGGCGTACTTCACGGTTGAGGCGTCGAGTTGGGGAGTGGGCAGATAGTGGGGCAACGTCGGGGGAATGCTTGCTGCGCCACCGATCCTGGGGCACTGCGCGGCGAGCGCGGCGAGCGCTGACTTCTCATCAGGGGACGGATGAGCGAAGGTCGCGTCGATTACGGTGTTTCCGGTCCAGAAGAGAAAATGATCGCCGGAGGATGCGCCTTGGTGACCGATCGACTCGATGCGCATGCCGGGTTGGCGGAAGAAGGTGAAGGCTCCGTAGGCTCCGGTGGCGTCTTTGAACTGCCAGGCGTGAACCGTGAGCTGATTCGATCCGGAAGCGTAGGTTGTTCCGCTGGAATTCGACAGGCCATATTCCGTCAATACATCGGTTGCCGCGGCATCTTTCGAAGGCGGGAGAGGCGCTCGCTGGGTATAGCCCGCGAAGGACTGCGGGAGCAGGGGCTGCGCGATTGGGGGGGCGAGCGCAGCAAGGGTGAGCGCTGAGCCGATGAGGACAGAGGTGGCGAGAATTCTGGCGTGGGACATAGTGGGGAGAGCCGGGACGCTTTGCTTTGATGATAGTTGGACTGACACCGCTCCCAAAAGAAAGGCTTCAGGCAGGGGTTCAGGCCAGGGAGGTTGCTTCTATTCGGTGGCAGCAGGGTGGGAGCCGGCCTGGGCGACGCGCATGCCGTTGAGGCTCCCGACGTAGCGGGAGACGCCACGGTAGAGGGATTCGGCGATGCGCTGGCGGTATTGCGGCTGGCGGAGTTCTTCAGCGTCTTCGGGATTGGTTAGGAATGAAATCTCGGCGAGAATCGAGGGCATGTTGGCACCGATGAGGACCACGAAGGGCGCCTTCTTGACGCCGCGATCTTTGAGGCCGGGGTTGCCCTGTTCAAGGCCGGCGTAGAGGCTCGAGTCCACATCGTCGGCGAAGGCGCGCGACTCGTTGATCTTGTCCTGGAGGGCAATCTTCTTCACCAGATCGGAAAGCTGGTGGATGGACTCGTCCGAGGAGGAGTTTTCGCGCGCTGCCACTTCGAGCGCATCGGCGGAAGAGGTGAAGTTGAGGTAGTAGACTTCGACGCCGCGCGCGGCTGTGTCGGGGCTGGAGTTGGCGTGGACGGAGATGAAGAGGTCGGCCTGCGCCTGGTTGGCGATGGCGGTGCGCGTTTCGAGCGGGATGAAGGTGTCGTCGCTGCGGGTGTAGATGACGTCGGCGCCGAGACGTTGTTTGAGGAGGCGGCCGAGGCGAAGGGCTACGTCGAGGACGACGTCCTTTTCTTCTAAGCCACCGGGGCCGAGGGTACCGGAGTCGTGTCCTCCGTGACCGGCGTCGATCACGATGCGGTTGATCTTGAGGCCGAGGAGGCGAACCATGGAGTTCGGTGCGTGCTGCGTGGCGGTTGCGGGCTCTGACGCGGGGATGCCGCTGGATCCGGCTTCCGCTGGCGGGACATCGTCGGCTCGCGCCGCGGGCGTGAGCTTTCGCGATGGGGAATGCGATGGATTCGTCGTCGAAGAGGACGGGGGGCCGGGGACGGAGGCGACCACCGGGGCGGTTGTCGGGTGGCGTGTGGCGCGCACCTGATTGGGCTGGCTGCTGAGTTTCGGAACATCGGTCAGTGCTGAGCCGCTGTCGGCGTCTGGCGGCGGTGTGGCCGAGCGCAAGGTTGAGTTGGGTGTGCTGGACCGCGGCGGCGGTGAGGTGCTTGGAGCGGCCGGGGCGGTGGCTGATGGAGGAGGACTGGCATTCGCGATTTGCTGCGGCGGGAATGGGTTTCGGGTTCCGTGGACGTCGATGATCAGGCGCGCCGGGTTCTGGAGGAAGAAGGCGGAGTAGTCGCTGAGGCTGTTGATGTCGAGGACGATGCGGGTGGTGTTGGCGGAGGTTTGCGCGGCGCGGATGCGGGTGAGGAACCCGTCGTCGGTGACTTCGACGGGGCGGCCTGAGAGTTCGGGCGAGAGGCTCGTGCCGTAGAGGTCGAAGAAGATGCGGTCGGGATTGGTGACGCGCGCGGCCTGATAGAGGACCTGCTGCTGGAGGTCGATAGCGACGCGGGTGGAATCGGGCGTGGACCAGTGACGGATGCCGGTGATGAGGGGCAGGCGACCGCGGCGCGGCCGCGGAGGGGCGTTCATCCAGTGGGCGTCGTCGGATGTGGTTGCGGCGGAGGCGGGTCCGGGAGCCAGCGGGTGTTCATCATCGCCAGCGGGCGGGATGTTGGCTTCTTCGACAGCGGGTGCAGATGTGAACGGTGCCTGGTTGTTCGCGCGCGCGGTCTGCCTTGGCGGTGCTGAGGTCGCTCGCAAGGGCGCGGGCCTTGTTGTCGCGGTCGAAGTCGCACTGCGCAGCGTGGCCGAGCGGCCTGCTCCGCGCGGCGGTTGTGTCCGAGATGCAACGGCGATGTTCTTTAGTTCGGTGCGGGCTTCGACGCCGAGCGGGCTTTGCGGGTAGAGGTGGAGGAAGTTAAGGTAGGTGGTCTTTGCCTGTTCGAGGTCCCCGAGGTCACGCTGATAAATTTCACCCTCGGTTAGCAGAGCGCTGAAACGATATCGGCTGCCGGGATACTGGCGGCGGAGGAATTCATCCTGGCCGATGGCGTCGCGGAGCGCCTTCTGGTCCTGGAACATGCGGCCTTCTTCGGCGAGGAGATCGGCGACGGCGGCGACGGACGCGTCGGCTTTGGGCGAGGCGGGATCGCCGTGGTAGATGGCGCGGTATGCGTCGAGGACGCGGTCGTACTGAAGGCGCGTGCGCTGCTGCTCGGGGCGGCCTTCAAGAGCTTCGCGGAGGCGCTCGGCGTGGGCAAACGGGGTGGATCGCGCGGCGGAATATTGAGCGGCCGAAGCGGCTGATGCGGGCAAAGCGAACAGCGCTGCAATCGCAACCGATACGACGCGGGCGCGCGAGGCGCTTGAAGGAGAGGACAGCATCGGGGATCGGACAGCGCGCTGCATAGACGGCCTTGCCGGCCGAGTGTCTTTGAAAAAGCGCGGGAGCTGTTCCAGGATCCCGCCCAGGACACTCCTGATTATAGGTGGGCATGACCACGCAGGCGCGCGACACGCCACACCGGACGCTTCACCGAACCCGGATCGTCATGGCGAGTTGCTCGGAACCAGCCGAAGCAACTCGCAGGACGCAGGCCACAGAGCGCTCGGTTATCTTGCGCCGGGCAGTCACATCTGAAACACTGGCCGTGCTTTCCTGTGGTTTGCAATTACCTCTCTTATGGTTGTCCACTACCTTGTCAAAGGGCGCGTGCAGGGCGTCGGGTTCCGGTGGTTTGTGCATCGCGAGGCGGCCGCGCTGGAGCTGAGCGGGTGGGTGCGCAACACCGAAGACGGCCACGTGGAAGTGCTTGCCGAGGGAGACGCGCAGACGCTGGCGGAACTCGGGCGGGCGCTGCGCAAAGGATCGCGCGGGAGCCGCGTGGATGCGGTCATCGAGCAGGAGCTGGACGCGAAGGAAGCTGAGGGCCTCGGCCCGTTTGAGATTGAAGGAGCCTGGTAGAAATCTATGAGTACGCCTTGTGCCACTGACTGCGAGCCGTTGAAGGCGCTGGTTCGGACGGTTCCGGATTTTCCCAAGCCGGGGATTTTGTTTTACGACATCACGACTTTGCTGAAGGATCCGAAGGGATTCGCGACGCTGATCGACGCGCTGGCGCAGTACTACCTCGATAAGGAAATCGATTTGGTGCTGGGCATCGAGGCGCGCGGATTCATATTCGGGCCTGCGCTGGCTTATCGGCTGAACGCGGGTTTTGTGCCGGTTCGCAAGCCGAAAAAATTGCCGGGGCCGACGGCGCGCGTGACCTACGACCTCGAATACGGATCGGACACGCTGGAAATTCACGTGGACGCGATCGAGCCGGGGCAGCGAGTGGTTCTCGTCGACGATCTTTTGGCGACCGGTGGAACGATGGAAGCGACGATCAAGCTGGTGCAGCAACTGGGCGGGGAAATTGCCGGGCTCGGATTCGCGATTGAGCTCGATTTTTTGAAGGGGCGCGACCGGTTTAAGGATTACGACGTGTTCAGCCTTCTGCATTACGACGAGTAGGGTTTCGCGATTTCTTCGTTCGCTGGAAATTTTCGAGGGGTCCGGAAATTTCCAGTGTGATTCATTCGCAAGGGGTTGAGGAGCGGAGTACTTTGGTGATCTCCCTTATCTGATTTCGCTTGAATCAGTTGGCTCGCGACCGGGTTTGATGCAATCGCGGCCGTGATTGCGTCAAACCCGTACGCGATGGAGCCAGATGATTGAGGGGAAGTCAGTTGGTTCGCGGTCGTGTTTGCGTCAAACGCGGTCGAGTATGACGGGTTCACGTACGAGTTTGCGTCAAACAAGGTCGAGATTGATGCATACGCGGTCGTGATGGCGGACAAGCCGCATCCAGATTGCCAAAGAGCGATACTCTGGCGCTTCGGGAATTTCGGGCCCGGAAACGCCGATGGGGATTGTCCGCCTGGGCAGAGAATCCCCACTATCGATAGTGTGCGTGCCGTCTGGAGGCAATACAAGGGAAATCGGGGGTGGGGACGGTACGGAAGTACTGGGTCAGGGGGGTGGAGCGTCGCTTTACCCACTCAAGCCAAACCCGGCTTGAATGGGGCACCCCGAGTGTTTCGCCCTCGCCGTTCCGGGAGTGCCTCCTTGATGATGAATGTCACATCTTGACGGTCAACTGGAGACGATGGTAGGGTGTCGCTATGGCGGATACGAATACTGACGTTATCCAGGGCACTCTGGACATGCTGATTCTGAAGACGCTGAGTCTTGGGCCGTTGCACGGGTTTGGAATTGCCCGGCGGGTGGAGCAGGTTTCGCGCGGAGTTTTCAAGGTGAACCCCGGCTCTCTTTTGACTGCACTGCAGCGTCTGGAGCGGGCTGGCTGGCTCGACGCCGAGTGGCGGAGCACGGAAAACTCTCGACGTGCCAGGTTCTACTCGCTCACGCGCGCGGGCCACAGACAACTGGAGATCGAGACCACGGAATGGGGCCGCCGCGCCGGGGCCATCGCACGGCTATTGCGCCAGGAGGGATGACATGTTGTTATCGCGCCAACTCGCGCACGGGCTCCGCGGATTGCTGCATCGAAACGCGCACGATCAGGAGATCGGTGAGGAGGTTCGCCAGTACTTCGATGAAGCCGTAGCGGCGCATCGGGAGCGCGGTCTCACCGAAGACGAGGCGCGGCGGGCAGCGCGGCTGGAATGGGGTCGCCCTGAGCAGGCGGCGGAGCAGGCGCGCTCGTATGGCTGGGAGAACACGGTGCGCAGCTTCGTTGCCGATCTGCACTTCGGCGCGCGGCAACTGGCCAGGAATCCTGGATTCACGATCGTGAGCGCGATCACCCTGGCACTGGGCATCGGGGCGAGCACGGCAATCTTCAGCGCTGTCGATCCTATTCTCTTCAAGCCGCTGCCCTACCCGCATGCGAACCGTATTCTGACAATCTGGAATCGGTATCAGGGCGCTCGCTTCGAATTATCCTTCGGCACGTATCGCGAGCTGGCCCAGCGCAACCGCGGCTTTGAATCGATGGCCATCTTTGAGCCGTGGCAGCCGGCGCTGACCGGGGGCGTGCAGCCGGAGCGGCTCGAAGGGCAGGGGGTGAGCGCGAGCTTCTTCCAGGTGCTGGGCGTGGCTCCGACTCTGGGACGCGATTTCGAACCGTCCGAAGATGTTCGGGGAGGGCCGAGGGTCGTCATTCTCAGCGATCGACTGTGGCAAAGGCTGTTTCACGGCGATCGCGGCATCCTGGGGCGACCGATCAAACTCGACGACGGCGACTACACGATTATTGGAGTGATGCCGCAGTGGTTTGAGGACGTGCTGTCCTCGTCGACGGACATCTGGACGCCTGCGCAATATGACACGAGGCAGCGGGCGAAAGACTTCAGCGGGCCGGCGTGGGGCAATCATCTGCGCCTGGTGGGCCGTCTCCGGCCGGGCGTCACGCGCGCACAGGCCATTGAAGAGCTGTCTCAGATTGCGGGCACACAGTGGGAGGACTTTCCGCGCCCTCGCTGGGCTTCGCTCAAGCAGGGCCTGATCGTCGATTCTTTGCAGGATGACATGGCTTATATCGTGAGGCCTGCGCTGCTGGCGGTTCTCGGCGCAGTCATCCTGGTCCTGACTATCGCGTGCGTGAATGCAATCAACCTGCTGCTCGCCCGCAGCGCGCAAAGGCGCGGAGAATTCGGCGTTCGTGCCGCACTGGGCGCGTCGAAGCGGCGCATCATCCGGCAACTGATTACGGAGAGCCTGTTGCTGGCTTCGTTCGGCGGTGCTATCGGCCTCGGCGTTGCCGTCGCCGGTGTGCGGGTGCTCATTGCGCTCAGCCCTCCGGGACTGCCGAGGGTGGAGGCCATCAAGGTCGATGCGGTGGCGTTCGCCTTCGCTTTCGCCGTCACGACCCTCATTGGTTTGGTCACGGGTTTGATTCCGGCCCTTCACGTTTCCCGCGGAGAGGTACGCTCGCGGCTGGAGCAAAGCTCGCGACGCACGGTGGGTGGCCATGCCTGGACCCGTCGCGCCCTCGTGGTGACCGAGGTCGCACTGGCTCTGGTTCTGTTAGTCAGCGCGGGCTTACTGCTGCAGAGCATGCGTCGCCTGCTCGCCGTCGATGCCGGCTTCAATCCCAGGCAGCTGCTGACGATGCAGGTGCAAACCTCCGGCCATCGGTTCGACGATCCGCCTTCCGCGCCGGGGGCAGGAGACAACATGAGGCGGCGATTTTTCCGGCAGGCGCTGGAGGCGGTGCGCCAGGTGCCAGGAGTCGAGGAGGCTGGGTTCACCAGCCTGTTGCCGCTGAGCGACGATCCGGCGTGGGTGAGCACGTATGGCGCGCGCTTCGAGAACGATGAACCGCAGAAGGGCCGCAATGTTTTTCGCTACGCGGTCAACCCGAGCTACTGCGGGACGATGGGGATTGCCATCCTGAGCGGGCGGTGTATCGATGAGCACGACACGGCGATGTCGCCGCCGGCCGCGGTGCTGAGCGCATCGCTGGCGAGGAGTCAGTTTCCTGGCCAGAATCCAATCGGCAAGCGCCTGCACGTGGGGCCCGACGACCGGCCGTGGTTTGTGGTGGTCGGCGTCGCCGGCGATGTGAAACAAACGTCGCTGGCGATCAATGAGCCCGATGCGGTGTATCTCTCGACTGAGCAAACGTGGTTTGCGGACGACACGCTCTGGTTTGTGATCCGCGCGCGCGGCGATGCGGTGGCTCTGGCGCCCGCGGTGAAGGCGGCGGTGTGGTCGGTGGATAAGGATCAGCCCATCGTGCGCGTGGCGACGATGGAGGGGCTGATGGCGATTACCGAAGCGCAACGGCGGTTCGTGCTGATTCTGTTTGAGGCATTTGGGCTGATTGCGCTGGTTCTGGCGGCGGTGGGCCTGTATGGGGTGCTCTCGGGCAGCGTGGCGGAGCGGACGCGGGAGATGGGCGTGCGGGCCGCGCTGGGCGCGACGCGGCAGGATTTGCTGGCGCTGATCCTGCGCGACGGGATGCGGCTCACGGTTTTGGGAATGGCGCTGGGGTTGTTGGGAGCCGCGGTTGCGAGTCGCGGGATCGTGTCTCTGCTGTTTGGCACGTCGGCGCTCGATCCGGCTTCATGGCTGGGGATGGTGGCTCTGCTGGGCGCCATTGCTGTGCTGGCTTGCTCGGTTCCCGCGTGGCGCGCGGCCAGGGTGGATCCTGCTATTGCGTTAAGGGCGGAGTGACGGGTTGGCCGCGCTGCTGGGTTGGGCTGCTGGCTGGGTTGGGTCGGGGCGTTGCGGTGGTCCGATAACCTGCGGCGGCCGGATAATAACGATGCCGTTGGGGGATCACACAGGATGGAGATCAAACGAGGTGGGTCGCAGCCTTCGGGCAAGGGGCCGGAAGATTGGTTCACGGGAACGGTGCGCGTCGATCCTTTGTTTGCGGCGCCGGAGCCGGCTCGGGTGCAGGGTGCGTGCGTGACGTTTGAGCCGGGGGCGCGGACGGCGTGGCACACGCATCCGCTGGGGCAGACGCTGATCGTGACGTGGGGCAGCGGGCGAGCACAGAGGTGGGGCGGACCGGTGGAGGAGATCCGGCCGGGCGATGTGGTTTGGTTTGCGCCGGGGGAGAAGCACTGGCACGGGGCCGCGCCGACGACGGCGATGATGCATATCGCTGTTCAGGAGAAGCTCGACGGCAAGGTGGTCGAGTGGATGGAGAAGGTGAGCGAGGAGCAGTATCTGGGGTGAGGGCTTGTCCTGGCTGCTTCTTCTGGCTGCTTCTTCTGGTGGGGTCCGATCATGGATACGGTGCACAAAAAAGGCTGCCGGTGAGGGCAGCCTTTTGACTTTCGGACCGACTACTGGCCGGCGGTGGCGGTGACGAACTGGGTTGCGTGGTTGCCGTGGGGGACAGCGGCAACACAGGTGGCGGTTCCGTTGACGGAATAGGGAGAGTTCTGAACGCCGGTGAGTTCGCCGGTATTGGGATTGAGCTGGGCGGCGGCGACGGCATTGAACTGGGAGAGCGACGAGTAGAGATAGCGGCCGAGGGCCGGGTCAACGAGGATGCAGGTGGGTCCGGGGTCGCCCGTGCTGAAGGAGGAGGAGGCAAGCGCAGAGGGCTGGCCATTGGCCTGCGAGATGGTGTATGCGCTGATGGTCGATGCGTTGTAGTTGCTGACGTAGAGATAGAGGTCGCGAGGTTCGATGACCAGATTGACGGGAAAAATGCCAGTGCTGAAGGGGCCATTGGGGAGGGGATGGAGAGTTCCTCCGCCGAGGATGGAGTAGACGATGAGCTGGTTCTGAACGCTGTCGGTGGTATAGACGAAGCGGTTGGTGAGATCGACAGCGATGCCGGTGGGCGTGGTTCCAGCAGCAAACGGACTGCCGGAGATTGGAGTGAGCACTCCGGAAGAGCTAACGGTGAAGCCCGAGATGGTGCCCTGGCTGGGGCAGGAAGCGGGAGTCGCGGGCGGGGTGGTCGTGGTGGGGGGCGAGGTGGTGACGATGACGGAATTGGTATTCGAGACGTAGACAAAATCGCCGTTCTGCGACACAGCGACCCCGGTGGGGAAGCACTGCAGAGTCGAATACGACAAGCCGCCACTGGCGACAGGCGTGCCGAGAGTGCCGTCGGGATTGATGGGAAAGACGACGAGCACGCCGGGGCCGGGCGCGGCGTCGGAGAATCCCGGGGCGTAGTAATCGAGGACGAAGAGGAAGGTGCCGGCGGTATTGACAGCGATGGCGGTTGGCTCAGAGCCGGGCGTTGTGTAGGTCTTGCCGGCGGAGAGCTGGCCGTCGGTGCCGATGATGAATTGCGCAATGTTGTTGCTGCCGTGATTCGCGACGTAGAGAAATTGACCGTTGGGCGAGGCAACTTCGGCGACGGGGTTGTCTCCCTGAGAGGAGACGGGGGAGCCGGCGACAGGACTGATGGCGCCGGACTCGGAGTCGATGTGGTAGGAGCTGATCTGGCCCGCTCCGGTGGGGCCGGCGGCGGTGTTGGAGGTGACAAAGAGGTAGTCGATGGTGTCGCTGGGGCTGCAGGAGGTGACGCTGAAACCCACAGCCAGCGAGGCCGCGACAGCCAGAAACCCCTGACCGATTCTTGTCAACTTCATGCTTATCCTTCGTCCCTTACGGGAGGTACTTTCTATTTTAGAATCCGGCCCGGGAGGGAGGGAAATGCTCCGGACAAGAACTTACGGGAGCCCATTTTTGTTGCCGCCCGAGTGGGTGATGGCAGCCACGCAGGTAGGCTGACCTGAGGTGGGGTAGGGGGAATTCTGGTTATTGATGAGAGCGCCGGTGGAGGGATTGAGTTCGGCGCCGCCGATCGTGCCGCCGATGTAATTGGAGGTGTAGAGAAAGCGGAAGGTATCGGGTTCGGCGAGCACGCAGAGAGGCCCGGATGAGCCAGAGTTGCTGGTGGCGACGAAAGAAGGCGAGCCGGAGGCGAGGGAGTAGATCCCGATGGAACCGTCTTTGTAATTGGTGATGTAGAGGAACTTGCTGGAGGATGCGGGGGAGATGACGGTTCCACCCATGGGCATGTTGCCGGTGGCAATGGTTGTGGCCAGGGAGAGCGCGCCGGAGGTGGACTGAATCGAGAATGTGTAGAGCTGGTTGAGCCGGCTGTCGGTGACGTAGATGGAGCCATTGCCGGGATCGGCGATGATGCCGGTGGGCTGAGAGCCGGAACCGGTAGAGAAAGGGCTGCCTGCAACCGGAGTCACTGAGGAAGAAGTGACGGCAAAGGCGGAGACAGAGCCCGAGGCGGGACAGACGGCGGGGAGAGTGGGCACGGTTCCGGTGACGGGCGGCGAGGTGGTGACGACAACGGCGTTGGTGTTGGTGATGTAGACAAAGTTGCCGTTGGGAGTGACGGAGAGGTTGGTGGGGAAGCACTGGACGGGGAAGTAGTTGGCGGCGCCTACGGCGAGCGGGGAGCCAATGGTTCCGAGGCCGCTTGAGTTGAGAGTGAGTGGGTAGACAACGAGGGCGCCGGGGCCGGGATTGAGGTCGGTGTAGGAAGGTTGGCCGGGCGCGGCGGGCGCGTAGTAGTCGAGGACATACAGTGCATTGCCGGTGGGGCTGACGGCGAGGGCGACGGGCTCGGTACCGGGAGTGTTGACGGTCTGGAGGGGGTACAGCTTGCCGTCGGTGCCGATGGCGAACTCAACGATGGTGTTGTCGTCATGGTTGACGACGTAGAGATTTTTGCCGTTGGGGGAGGCGACCTCATCGACGGGGTTGCGTCCGCCGGAAGGGTAGGGGGAGTCGGCGATCTGTTTGAGGGCGCCGGATTCGGAATCGACCGAATAGACGTTGATCTGGCCGGGATTCACAAGATTGCTGGTGACGTAGAGATAGTCGATGGTGTTGCTGGCGGCGCAGGAGGCGATGAGCAGGGACAGCGCCGCGGCAGAGGCGCCAGCGAGCAGCCGTGTGCCGGGATGGTTCTTATGATTGGGGCGAATGACTGCGCGCATCAGTCTGTATTCGAGCTGTAGAGGCACCAGGTTGGAGTGCCCACGGTGGTGAAGCTCGATCCCTTGGAGAGGTTGGTCAACGTGCCGGTGTTGGGATCGATCTTGGATCCGGTGATGTTGCTGGAGCCGGCGTTGGCGGTATAGATGTACTGGTGGGAGGGATCCTCGAAGATGCAGACGGGAGTGGATCCAGTCGGGAAAGTAGCTGTGCTATTCGCCGGATTGAGATTGAAGGGGGTCAGGTCACCGCTACTGCCGGTGATATCGTAGCCGGCGATAACGCTGCCCGAAGCGCCAAGGCTGGTCGCCTGCGTATCGGTGATGTAGAGGTATTTGGAATTGCTGTCTGTGGTGAGAGCGGTCATTCCGGCAGCATTGGGGGCATTGGCGGCGGAACCGCCGGAGATGGCCGAGAGGAGGCCATTGCCGCCCTGGGTAAAGGTGAAGATGGAATTGGTGCCGTTGTCGAGGATGTAGATATAGCTGCCCGATGAGCTGGTGCCGATGACGCCGATATTGGTGGCGCCGGTGATGGGCTGCGCGCCGCCGGGAACCTGGATCAACTGGCCGTTGCTGCTCGCGTTGTAGGCGTAAACGACCTGGCTATTGCCGGAGGCAGGATCGAGGGCCTCGGCGGTGTAGAGATAACTGGAGGCGAGATGGAAGTCGATGGCTCCGCAGCCGATGGGGAAATAGGTGAGCGGAGTGCCGAGCGAATTCTGCTGCTGCTGGTTTTGAACCAGGAAAAGGCGGCCGGTGGACGGATCGATGCTGAATACTGTGATATCACCGGCAGGGTGATAGACGCCGTGGGCCGAGTCATAGCAGGGGGTGGCGGCGCTGACGGAGGTGGAAGAGGGTGTGGTATTGGGGTCGGAGCCGCCAGGCTGATACTGATCGAGGACGTAAAGATAGCTGCCGCTGGTGGCAAGGGCGAGACGGATGGAACCGCGACCCTGGCTGGGCACGGTGAACTGAGAGGAAAGGCCGCCGTCGCCACCGATGCTGAAGAGGGAGATGGTGGCGCCGGTCCACTTGATGCTGCCGTCGGCGTTGTACGTCGGGGTGCCCTCGTTGAGGACATAGACGTAGCGGCCGCCATTGAGCAGAAGGGCGCGGATGGGATTGTTGCCCCCGGAACTGAGCGGATTGCCGGGCGCCGCGGAGAGAACGCCGGTCTGGTTCTGTTCTCTGTAAGAAGCCACCTGGTTGTACTGCGAGCCGGTGACGATAATGTAGGCCTCGGTGTAGTAGTAGCAGGACTGGGTGCCGAACCCGATAAAGAGGGATGCCGCTGTGGCCAGGGCAATCCGGCCGAGTTTACTCAACTTCATGCGCTTCCTTCACGCCCGGCCGCCGGGGGAGACGGCCTGGACAAGCTATAGGGATAATCCCGGACCATTGTAAATGGAACGGGGGCATTGCGGTGCGATTGCGAAGAGAACCGGGGCGGCGGGGGAGGCGTCCCGGTTCTGGAGATTAGACGGAGAGGGGCCTGGGATATCACCAGGGCAAATCATCGAGGCGCATTACCAGGCGGATCACCAAACGGATCACCAGACACGGCAGGCGTCGTCGGGCATCATGGGTTGGCCGACGTGACAACCGAAGGCCTTGCCGAACTGTTCGAAGTTGCGGACGGTGCCGTTGGCGCGAAACATGCCGGGAGAATGAGGGTCGGTTTTGGCGGCAACACGGGAGACTTGTTCGGTGCGATTCTCACACCAGACCTGGGCGAAGGAGATGAAGTAGCGCTGGGCTTCGGTGTAGCCATCGATCTTGTCGTCGATGCTCTTGCCCTGTTGGGCGAGGGTTGAGAGGAGGGCCTGCCATGCGATGCGGATGCCGCCGTTGTCGGCGGTGTTTTCGCCGAGGGTGAGTTTGCCGTCGAGGTTGACGCCGGGAACGGGCTCGAAGCTGCCGTACTCCTTAATTTCGCAGTCAAGCTTCTGGTCGAAGGCTTTGCGATCGGCGTCGGTCCACCAGGGTTTGACATTGCCCTGACCGTCGTATTTGCTGCCTTCGTCGTCGAAGCCGTGGGTCATTTCGTGGCCGATGACGACGCCGATGCCGCCGAAGTTGACGGCGGGATCTTTGCTGAAGTCATAGAAGGGGGGCTGGAGAATGCCGGCGGGGAAATTGATGTCGTTCTGCGGGGGGTTGTAGTAGGCGTTGACGGTGGGCGGAGTCATGCCCCACTCTTTTTCGTCGACGGGCTTGCCGACTTTATTCAGCTCATAGTTGAACTGGAATTCGGCGGAGTGGTTGAGGTCTTCGACGAAATTGGTGCGAGTGACAGTGAATTTGGAGTAGTCGCGCCACGTGTCGGGGTAGCCGATTTTCTGGCGGAAGGCGTCGAGCTTGGCTTCGGCTTGCTTTTTGGTGTCGTCGCTCATCCAGGGAAGGGCCTGGATGTCGGAGGCGAGAGCTTTTTTGAGGGCGGCGACGAGCTGCTCCATATTTTGTTTGGCCTGGGGCGGGAAGTTTTCTTTGACCCAGTCCTGGCCGACGGCTTCGCCGAGGGCGCGATCGGTGACGGCGGTGCAGCGCTTCCAGCGGGCGGTTTGTTCGACCTGGCCCTGGAGGGTTTTCTGAAAGAAGTCGAAGCTGGCATCCTGAAAGGGCTGCGAGAGCCATTGGGCGACTCCGCTGAGGGCATGGAATTTGAGGTAGGCCTGGATGGCGTCGAGGCTGGTGTCGGCGAGGAGTTGATTCTCCGCCTTGAAGAAGTCGGGCTGGCCGACATTGATGGTGTCGACTTTGGGCGCGTTGACGCCGGCGAAGTAAGCAGACCAGTCGAAGTTGGGATCCATCTGATCGAGCGCGGTGAGGGTCATGATGTGGTAGCGCTTGTCGGGATCGCGGAGCTCGCGGCGCGGTGTGGCGCCTTTGGCGAGGGCGGTTTCGATGGAGAGGATGGAGGCTGCGTCGGCCTTTGCCTGATCCTCGGTTTCGCCGGTGAGTTTAAGAACCGTGACAATGTAGGCGCGATATTTGTCGCGGATGTCCTGCATGTGGGGATCGTTCTGCAGGTAGTAGTCGCGATCGGGAAGGGTGAGGCCGCCCTGATGGATGGCTTCAATTTGCTTTGAGGAGTCGACCTGATCCTGCTCGACGCCGAAGCCGAAGAAGATGCCGGTGGGAGTTTTCGCGTCGAGGTATGCAGCGACGGCGGCGATGTCCTTCTTGTCTTTGATGGCATCGATGCGGGCGAAGAGGGGGAGGATCGGCTTGTCACCGAGCTGGTCGGCGAGATCGGTGTTCATGCAGGCGGCGAAGAAGTCACCGTACTTGTGCTGGAGGGCGGTCTTTGGGGAGTCGGCAGCTTTTTTGAGGTCGGTGTAGAGGAGGTAGCGATTGCGCTCGGAGAGCTCGTTGAAGCGGCCCCAGCGGGACTGGTCGCTGGGAATGGGGTTGGCTTTGCGCCAGTTGCCGCAGGCGTACTGATAGAAGTCGGTGCAGGGGTCGGCGGTTTTGTCGATGGCGCTGAGGTCCATGCTTTGAGGAGCTTTGGGCTCGACCGGAGTTTGCGAGGTGGTGTCGGAGGCGGCGACAAATTGCTGGGCGGAAAGGGCGGCGGGACTGACGAGCAAGAGAAGCGTCAGGGCCTGGCGCCAGGCGGAATCAACGATGCGCATGGGACTCCTCAGGAAAGACAGGGTACACGGTGCAGGGTACAGGTTACAGGGAACGAGCGGGAAGCTGGAAGCCGGAAGGGTAGTGGGTCAATTTCGGTCCACAGGCTAATGCCGGAAGAACAGAATCGCTGCAAGCGAAAATATCATCCCGAAGGCAAATCCTGTGAGCAGGACCGCAACGTCTCGTTTGTTCATGCCAGCCATGCTACGCAGTGCGCTTGAGGCCGTCCAGAATCGACTTCGGCTCCATCAGCGAAACCAGCTCCTCGATACAGCTATGATGAGCGCGCCGGAGTTCCAAAGCAAGAGCCTGTGAATTCAAACTGACCCACTACCGCCGGAAGCACGAAGCCGTGAGCAGAAAACTTCAGAAGATTTTGACGTGGAAGGTCAGGTACGTCTTTGGGTCTTTGCGGATAGCGGTGACGAGGTCGCTGGTGTCCATCATGACCTTATCGGCATGGTCGTATAGCTTGCGGTCTTTCAGCAACGCGCCGAGGCTGCCCTGGCCTGCGTCGATCTGCGTCAGCATGGAGTTAAGTTTGTCGATGGTGTCGGTCAGCTTGTTGGCCATTTTGGGATCTTTGGTGAGCATGCCGAGGCTGCCTTGTCCGGAATTAATGGTCGCGGTGATCTGGTTCAGGTTGTGGGTGGTCTCCTTCAGCTCGTTATAGAGCGTGTCGTCCTTGAGGAGTTTGCCCGCTGAGCCTTTGCCCTCGTCCAGCTCGGTGGTGATGTGGTTGGCCTTGGCAATCATGCTGTTCAGGCTGTTGTACATGGTTTCGTCTTTGAGCAGCTTGCCGATGGAGCCTTGTCCGTTGTTGACCTGGTCGACGATAGAGGACAGCTCATTCAGGGTGGTGAGGGCTTTCTTGTAGAGGGTCGGATCGTTGATGAGAAGGCCGATGGATCCGTTTTTGGAATTGAGGGTGTTCGCGATTGTATTGACTTGATCGAGGATGGTGTCGAGACGCTCGATGGTGCCCTGACTGGCCTGGATGACGTCTTGGATGTTGGGGGTCTCGGTGGTTTTGAGCTCGGCGTCGTTGTGCGCGGGGCCGTCGGTGGCGCGTTTGCTGTCGATATCGACGAGAGTATCGCCGAGGACGCCCTGGGTCTCGAGACTGGATTTCGAGTCCTCGCGAATGCCGATGGCATATTTGCGATTGATCTTCATGACGACTTCGACGGGGGTCATGCGGCGGGCGGGGTCGGTGACGATGTGAATGGCGGTGACGTTGCCGACGGTAACGCCGTCGAGGAGGACGGGAGCGCCGACCTTGAGGCCGGCGGAGTTTTCAAAGTAGGAGCGCAGGGTGAGGCGGGTGGTCCAGAAGCCCCCGGTGGAGTTGGACATGAGGAAAATGAGCGCGATGAGCGCGCAGAGGGCCACGATGACGAGCACGCCCACTTTCAGTTGTGACCAGCGCACTTCCTGTTGACCTGGCACGTAGATCCTCGGAAAAGAAGGCGAGCAAGAAGAGCCGTATGGCAGAGGATATCAGGAGCAGGGCTCAGAGCACAGGGCACAGGGCTCTGTGCACCGGGCACCGGGCTCTGTGCTTCTGATGAGGCGCGAACTCCTTGTGTTGCAGAACCGCGAAACCTTAACTGCTTCTACAGCGCATGGGTCCGATCGGTTCAATGCGCGGCGTAGGTTGTGGTGGCCTGGGTGCGGGCGTTGTAGACGGAGAAGCTGCCGTTGCGCGAGGCGGTCAGCTCGAGGGCGTAACCGGTGTCGGGGCCGTGGAGGTTGGCGATGAACGGGTCGGGCGCGTTGTCTGGACCGGCTTCTTCGGAGTAGTGGAGCTGCCAGAGAGCTTCGAGGCCGGGGATTTTGCGGAGGGTCTCGACGGTGGGCTTCGATCCGCCTTTAGTGGCGCCGTTATCCATGATGGCGACGCGCGGGGTGATGGCGTCGACCAGCGCAGGGCTGGAGCTTTGATTCCAGCCGTGGTGGGAGACGATGAGGATGTCGACGTGGCCGAGGCGGTTGGTGGGGCAGAGGAACTCCATCTCCTTGTCCCATGTCAGGTCGCCCAGATCGAGGATGCGGAGGTTGCCCCAGACGAGGTAGGTGCCCACGGAGCGGGCGTTTTCAGTCTGGTCGGCGGGGCGGGTTTCGGAAACCTTACAGAAGGGGTTGGGCTGGGGGTGAGCGGCCGTAACGTTTTCGATGAACATGCCATCGGTGGTGACGAATTCAGCGGTGAGTCCAGCAGCAAAGGTGAGCATGATGCCGGGTTGGGCGAGGATGCGCTTGTATTTTCCGGTGGCGAGGACTTTCTGATAAGCGTCGTATGCGTCGGTGGTGGGTTTGTCGCCGGTTTCGCGAAGAGGGCCGTGATCGACGAAGGTGGTGACGGGGATGCGGTCGACGAGCTGTGGCACGCCGCCGGTGTGGTCGACGTGGTAGTGGGTGAGCAGGACGTAGTCGATGTGGTCGAGGCCGGCGCGTTTGGCGGCGGCCAGGATGCGGTCCGCGTCGCGGCCCTGATAGTCAGGCCAGCCGGTGTCGATGAGGAGCGATTGGTGGTCGGGAGTGACGAAGAGCGTAGACTGGCCGCCTTCCACGTCGATGAAGAAGATCTTCAGATCGCCGGAGGGCTTCTGGGCGCGGAGGGTGGCGCAGGCGAGGAGGGCGGCGAGGACGACGAGGGCGAGGACGGCAGACTTCATGGAGGCTCCAGAGGCGTAGTTCGTGACCGAGACATGATAGACCCAGCAAAAGAAGCAGGTCCTTCGCCGATTCGACTCGCCTCCGGCTCGCTCAGGGTGACAGCGCCTGAATTGTTTGTTGCGCCGAAAGCGGCGCAACGTAATCGGCGGCTTCGCCCGGGATAACGGAGTGTTCTCTTTTATCGAGAATCTTTGGTTAACGAGAATCTTTGGCTGATCCGCGGGCGGTGGAAGCTGTTGCTGTCGGCGATGTAGGCGCGGGTTGTCTGGGGTTCGTGTCTTTGTGTTTGAAGTCGAGGCCGATGGCGGGGTGGGCGGTGGTGCCGCCGACTTTGATGGGGACGAAGGTGCCGGCTCCGTCTTTGGCGAAGAAGGGGTCGACGGGTTTGAGGAGCCAGGATTTCCAGCCGGTGACCATCTGCGAGACGTGGGCATCGAGGCGTGCGGTGCCGTTGAAGTCGAGAGCCTGGCCTTTGATGTCGTAGACGCCCTGCATGGCGATGTCGGCGCCGGGGACGCGGAAGTTGAGGGCGGAGATGGTGATTTTGCTGTCGCCGAAGAGGAAGTTGCCGCGCATTTCTGAGGCAATGTCGGCGGTGATGGGGGCCTGGTCCTGGTTCTGGTTTTGATCCTGGTCTGGTCCGGAAGTGCCGGTGTACGCATTGCTGTTGGGGGGCTGGTTTTTCGCGTTGGCGTTCTTCGCAGTCTTCATGGACTGGCCTTCGTCATTGGCCTGCTGGGCTTTGCCCTGGCCGCGGAGGCTGAGCTCGTCGATTTTGCTCTGGATGGTGTCGCTGGTGAAGTGGGCGCCGGTTAGATCGAAGGCGCCGTCGAGGCGGAGCTTGTCGGTGACGGCGGCGGGGCCTGGGGGCAGGTCGAATTTGGCGTGGACCTGGATGTCGCCGGTCATGAGGGGCTGGTCGGATTTGATGGCGAGCTGGAGCATGTCCTGAATGTGGCCGGGGTCGACGGTGACGTTGAGGCGGACGTCGCGGCCCTGGACGCCGGCGATGTGGACGACCTGGCCCTGGGCAACGATGTGGGTGTGGAGGAGCCATGCATCGACGGGCTGGAGGTAGGTGTCGCCGTTGGTGCCGTCGACGATGGCGTGGAAGGTGGTGTTAAGAGGGACGGGGCGTTTGGCGATGTCGAGGCGGAAGTCGGGAGTGGTGGTGGCGCCATCGACTTCGATGTGGTTGAGCTGGCCCTTGTAGTTGCCGTCCGAGGAGAGCATGCCGGCGATGCCTTTGATGGTGCTGAGGTCAGCGTTGCGGAAGGTGTAACGGCCGTCGACGGGCGTGGCGCCAGGGTCGTGCTCGTTGAAGGGGCCGAAGTCGCCGGTGGAATCGATGTCGCCGGTGGGGCGTGGATTGATGAGGATGGCGTGGAAGCGCATGGGCTGGCCGGCGGCGACGGAGCGGAGCTGGATTTTGCTGATGAGGAAGTCGAGGGGGACCTTGCCGGGCTTGCCATTTTCGATGACGAGGTCGGCGCGGTCGACGTCGATTTCGTTGACGAGGATTTCGATTTTGCCGTGACTCTTGTCTTCACCGGGCTTCTGGGCGGACGGCTCGGATTGCTGGGCGGACTCCTGACCGCGGTTCATCTTCGGCATGTTGGCGCGCTGGTCTTTGGGCGGGAGGTGGATGTTGAGGCCGGTGACCTGGACGTGGTTGATGACGATGGGGGAGTGGAGGAGCTGATGCCAGTCGAAGATGCGGAAGCCGAAGTGGTCGACGGCGATCATGGGGTCGCTGCCGTCGAGGTGGTTGGGGTAGAGCTTGAGGCCGTCGCCTGAAACCTGGAAGCCGCCGTTGAAGATGACGTGGAACTGGGCGAGTTCGACGCGACTGTCGAAGCGTGTGCTGAGGGTTTCGACGACTTTGGCTTTGAGCATGGGGCCGGCGCGGTGGAGCCAGATGTTGCCGACGATGAGAGCGGCGAGGGCGAGGATGAGGAGGATGGAGGTGGTCCAGAGAAGGGCGATCACGAAGGGACGATGGCGGCGGCGCTGGACGGGCAGGGTAAAGGGTGCGTTTACGGGAGTGCTCAAGATGGATCGCCTTTTCTGATTGTGGACCGGGGTCAGGTCTCGTCCGGGCCTTTTGGTTAGAGACGGTCAGGGGGTCAAGAGGCTGCACGGCGCAGGGATAATTCGGGGTTTATGCTCGATGGGCCAGGGTGGTGTTCGATGACGGAAGGGAAGACGGGTTGAAGCAGAGCTCGGATTGACGACAAGTTTGGTTGATCGGGTTTTCCGCACAACCTCAGGCGCGATACATGCGGGCGGTGATTTGGCGGGGGACTTCTTCGAAGGCGTGGGGCGGCGGAGGTGGATTCGTCGGGACCCGCTGTGGGGGCATGGGGCGCGAGCGTTTGGACAGGAAGCGAGGAGGGTAGCCGATTCTTCTTGACGCGCATTTAATACAGATGTAATATGTATTGTAGATGTATGTAAGGCTGTCCGATATACATCACAGGAGCGACCTATGCGAGACGAAGCGTTAAGCCAAAAGCCACGTTCGGCGCTATGGAGCACCGGATATCACATACGGACGGGACGCTTTCAGGAAAAGCTGGTCAGGCGACCGAGAGCGACCCTTCTACCCAGAGAAGTGTCCACAATTCACAGCACTCCGGCGGCAGCAGGCGCTGTCACGGGGAGCCCGGTTGTCGTGGTTTCCTACAACAAAATAAAGATGTTAACGAATCGAAAGCGGGGGAGTCGGAGCCCGGGAGGGAGCGACCTCCGCATGCTTGAGGGAGGGGAGGGACCGGATGTCTTTCCCACTTTGGGGTATGTCCGATATGGGCATACCCCGTTGTATTTGGGCGGCCCGGATATCAAATTCTGCTTGCATGAGCATCAAAAGCATAATAGTCTGTGTTTCCAATGTGTAACAGACAGTACAGCGATGGCCCGAAGGCGATCGCAAGTTTATGAAGAGAGGGTAAAAAATGGCGAAGTCCACAGGGGGAGTCTCGGTGATCGAGGCTCCCGAAACTCGGTCCGATCCGCCAGCAGAGAAGAGGCTGAACCTGATTTTGTCGGCGGGTGCTTATTCGGATCTTGCAAAGATGGCGAGTCTGCGGCGCACAACCATGACGGAGATCGTTCGATTGGCGCTGGGATTGTTAAAGGTTGCTATATCCGAGGTGAATGCCAATCACAAACTGGTAGTCACCACGGAGGATGGGAAGGTGCTGAAGGAACTGATTCTTCCGGGTTGAGGAATCACTCAGGGTAATCGTCGTCAATGGCATCGAAGAAGGGAAGGTACTCGGGAGGTTCGTCGAGCACCGAAAGGTAATTGGGAGGTTCGTCGACCGCCGATATGAACACTTCAATGATTTCGAAGGGTTCGATCATCTCGATGGGGATAGCGGTCTCAGGCAGGCTCTCTTCCCAATCGGGATAGATTTCGTCGTTCTCGGCGGCCATCGATAGCCTGATCCCTCTGGGGAAGAATGCTTCATCATAAATGAGGCAAGGGTAAGTTATGGGCTAATATGACTTTCTCTTAGAGAGAGTGAGACGTTCGGTATTTCGCAGCGCAGGAGCAGACCGCAACAGGACGATAACTGACTGGGAATTAGCCGCGAGAGTATAATCTTCGCCTGTCGCTAAGCCCGCCGTCTATGGAACAGAGCCTTTGACCGTCAAACCTTCCAGGGTTCGCGTCTTTGTGGGATCGTCGGCAGAGAGTTTGGCGTTTGCCTACGCCATTCAGGAGAACTTAGATCCCTACGACGCGGATGTAAAGGTGTGGTCGCAGGGGGCGTTCGATATTGCGAAATTCGGACTGGAGAGCCTGCTGGAAGCGGTGCGATCGCACGATTTCGGCATATTCGTATTCGCACCCGACGACAAGGTGATAAGCCGGCACAAGAGGCATGGGGCCGTTCGCGACAACGTGATCTTTGAGCTGGGGCTCTTTATGGGCGGACTGGGACGAGAGAGGACATTCGTCTTCGCACCCAGAGGCGTCGATCTGCAAATGCCGTCGGATCTTCTGGGATGGAATGTCGAGCGATACGATCCCAAACGCGAGGATCGCACAGCGGCGCTGGGAGTATGCAGCAACAAGGTTCGAATGGCAATCCAGCGGCTGGGAGCCTTTCGTCCAGGTTCACCAACCAGGAGTGTGTCGACGATCCGGGAGCCGATCGAAGCTCGGCCGCCATTCAGGACAACCGCAGGCTCGCCGCGTGGCGCGGTAATCCGTTACCTGGTGGCGGGATCGAGCGCAGAGAAGAGCGAGTACGAGCAACGTGAGGGCAAGGGCAGGGGCGCAAAGCCGGGCCATGAAAAGGGGAAGCCGGGTAAAGGCCGGAACGCCGGCATGAGCAGTTCAAGCGCGTCCCGGAGTAATGCCGCTGCCGGCACCGGCGCCGGGGGTTCGAAAGCAAAGCGATCCACCCGGGGGCCTAAGAAAGGGCGGTAAAGAGGGGGTCGTTCAAAATAGCTCGAAAGCAGCCGGTCTGTTGCCGATGGGCCGGACGGCGAGTTGCAATCGCGTGCCGCAAACTGCACAGTCCGTCGATCAGGCGCGATACATGCGGGCGGTGATTTGGCGGAGGACTTCTTCGAAGGCGGGGTCGCCGTTGAGGAGGGCGAAGTTCTGGTCGGTGGAGAGGTCGAGGACCATGTAGTCGTGGGCGGCGATGGCGGCTTTCAGGTAGGTGACGGCTTCCTGCTTGCGGCCGAGGAGGGCGCAGGTGCGAGCGAGTTCGAATCCGGAGGACTGGCCGCTGTCGAAGTAGCGTTGCTGGACCTCGCGTATGGCCTCAAGGAGGCCGCGTTCGCCGCCTTTGGAGAGTCCGCGCTGGGCGGCGCCGGCGATGGCGGCCATTTGTTCGTCGTTGGAGATGACGGCCAGGCGTTTGGTCTGGTCGATGTAGGTGCGGTAGTCCTTTTCGGCGAAGGCGATACCGGCGAGATAGCGGGGAGCGGAAAAGAATTCAGGCTCGGCCAGCTCGATTTCGCGGAGTTTTTGAATGGCGGGGGCGCGGTCGCCGGCCCAGAAGCGGATGAGGGCCTGATCGGAAAGGATGGAGCGCGAGGCGGGATTGAGCTGCTGCGCTTTGTCGATTTCGACCATGGATTCCTGAAAGCGGCCGAGGGTGAGGAGTGAAGTTGCGTACCAGTGGTGGGCTTCCTCGTCGCGCGGATCGAGCTGGAGGGCGCGCTGATATTCGCTGAGCGCCGCGGGAACCTTCCACTCCCAGTAGAAGAGCGCGAAGCCGAGGGCCCGGTGGGCTTCGGCAAGAGAGGGATCGAGGGCGATGGCTTTGTTGGCGGAGGCGATGGCGCGGGGAAAGGCCTCGGAGGCTCGCATGGAGGTGAATTCGGGCATGATGTCGTAGCACTCGGCGAGGCCGGCGTAGGCCTGGGCGTAGTTGGAGTCATGGACGACAGCCTGGGTAAAGGCGTCGATGGCCTGGCGGAGACTGTCTTCGGTGCGGCGGCTCCAGTAGTAGCGGCCTTTGAGGTAGAACTCCTGGGCTTCCGGGTCGGGGATGTGGTGTGGGGCGGGACGGTTGTCGCCGATGAAAGTTCGAAGATGGAATGAGCGGCGAAGGAAGTGGAAGCTGTAGAAGAGGGAGCCGGCAAGAGCGAGGACGATGATCGAAGCCCGGATGAAGGCCCGTGGCGGGGACGGGACAGGGGGTACAGCCGGAACTGTGGGTGGTTCCGGCGAGGGTGGTACGGGAGCCACGACGATGGGTGGGGCAGGAACGGCCTCGTCGCTCGATTTGCCGTTGGCGGCAGTGGAATTGAGCCAGGCGGTGAGTTCCTGCGACCAGGCAAATACGCCGCCGCGTTCGCCCGGAAGCCGGTGAACGGGGAGGCCGCGTTCCTTTTCCCAGCGTTTGACGGTGCGTTCGTCCCGGTCAAAGAATGCGGCGATTTCCTTCCAGGAGTCGATCCGGCGATTTTCTGCGGTACTCCCCGCTGTCCGGGACATCATATGGGCCTCAACCCGAGCCGCGAGCTGCGCGCTTTCCTTGGATGTGGCCGAGGTGGAACCAGTATAGCGAGAGGGAAGGGAGGAGAAGACGAATTCCATGAATAGGGGAGGCGGTTCGATCCCGAAATGTCCTGAAATGTCCCTTTGCGAGGACGGAGTGCGGGAGGAGGCCCGGGGGAAGGGCTGGATCGAGCGAAGAAGCGGATGTCACGACTTGCCATGGATTGACCTTGCGTGTCTCTATCGCGCGGACCCGAGAGCATGCGAGGTTATGTGCGCACCTTGAAGCGGCGGCTGATTCGAGCATGGCCGCCGCTGATTTTTTTCTCCACACCGGGGTGCGATGAGGATGCCGGGCTGTACCCCACTTTCACCGGTTGCCTGCGCAGCTGAAGCGCACGATTGGAGGAAGTCTATGGACCATTGGCGTCGTCTTCCGGCGGGCAGCGGCGGTCTGGCCGCGCCAACACCAGGCAGCTCAACCTTACGCAAACTGGATCGAGGGCTCGTCATGAAAAGGCTGCACCGCTCGTTCACCATCGTTCCCGCAATTGTGATTTTGATTGCGGGTTGTTCTTCGACGCCGAAGGACGCATCGGCAGCGTCTTCAACGGGCTCTGGCAGCACGGCGGCCGCGCCGGAGGGAACGGGATCCGGATCGGGCTCGGCGGGAGCAGCGGCATACGTGAGCGCGACGCCATTGTCGAATCAGCTGACGACGGCGACGATCACCGATCCGTCGCTGGGCAACATCACGGCGGCGACGCTGACGATTCCGGCCGGGTGGAAGCTGCAGGGAATTGAGATGATCAGCGCGTGTACGTTTCAGCCGTGGCCGGTGTTTCGGACGTACTCGCCGGACGGGCTGATGCAGTACCGGATCGAGCCGGTGATCGGCTGGCAGTGGCACCCCAACGCGAGAGGCGCGTTGAACAGCGGGTGCGCGAATATCTCGGGGCAGATTTCGGCGGCCGCCTTCCTGCAGTACTACCTGGGCACGATGCAAGGCGGCGTGCATGTGGTGGGGACGATGCCGGTGGCGTCGGCGTATTCGCAGTGGGCGCAGGGGCTGGCAGCGCAGAAGAATCAGGCCAACAGCCGCGTGCCGGCGGCCATGCAGGTGCAGAACACAGGGGATACGGCGGCGCTGCGGATCGAAGTGGTGAACGGGTCGTTCGTGGTGGAGGAGCGGTTGCGGGCAGTGGTGGAGTGCTCGATGAACAATGATCGGAGCACAGCAATGAGCAACGCCCTGTACGGGGGGACGTGCTGGGCGCGGGTGGATGTGTTGACGGCTCCGCAGGGCAGGCTGGACGCTCTGGTGGCGCTGGTGGACAGCAACAATCTGCCGCATGGAGTGAACACGCCGCAGTGGATGCAGGCGGCCCTGGCGCGGCAACAGAAGCAGGGCGCGCAGGCGTTGGCGGCGTTGACCGCGCAGGAAAAGCAGGAAAGCCAGATGCTGTATCAGCAGTTCCAGCAGATTATGCAGAGGTCGCAGCAGGAACACGCGGCGTTTATGCAGCAGCAGGAGTCGCAGTTTGAGAGCGCGATGAACAACGCGAACGCGTCGATGAACGCGCAGAGCACGGCGGCGTCGGACTGGGTGGATTATGCGCTGGATCAGCAGACGGTAGCGGGTCCGAACGGCACGGCAAAGGTGTCGAGCGCGTATTCGCAGACGTGGACGGACGGGTCGCAGTGGTATCAGACGAACAATCCGAATTCGAATCCGAATGGCGTACTGAAGGGCAACTGGACGCTGACGACCAAGGTGCACGGGAACGGGCAGCCCGAATGATGGATGCGCTGACGGACGAATTGCTGGCCAATGCCGAGCGTCTCTACCTGACGGCCGTTGTGCGGGGTGAGGGAATTCCCAGCGGCTATCATGGGGAAGGCGGAGTTCCTGCGCGTCTCGAGCAAGGATTGTCCGCGGAGGAGAAGAGTGGCTGACCTGATGAGGACGTCGAACCCGACCTTGAACGACAAGGTATTCACGAGCCTGTCTGGCGCGCAGGGCGAGACGATGACGCTGGAGGGGACGGTCAACAAGACCGGAATCCTGTTGCTGTGCGCGGTAGCGACGGCGGCGTGGACGTGGCATCTGGCGATGAATCCGGCGACGTTGCCGCTGGATTATCTGTTGCTGGTGGTGGGGCTGATCGGCGGATTGATCTTCGCGCTGGTCACGACGTTCAAGAAGAGCTGGTCGCCGGTGACGGCGCCGATTTACGCGCTGCTTGAAGGGCTGGTGCTGGGCGGGATTTCGGCGACGCTTGAGCAGCGGTATCCAGGGATCGCGATTGAGTCGGTGAGTCTGACCTTTGGGACGATGTTTGTGCTGCTGCTGGCGTACCGGTCGGGGATGATCAAGGTGACGCAGAAATTCCGGCTGGGCGTGGTGGCGGCGACGGGCGCGATTTTCCTTTTTTACATGGTGGAGATCGTGCTGGGTTTTTTCGGCATTCACTTTGTTGCTGTGAATGGGTCGGGGCTGATGGGGATTGGGATCAGCCTGGTGATCGTGGGCATCGCGTCGCTGAATCTGGTGCTGGATTTCGATTTCATCGAGCGCGGCGTGGCGGCGGGCGCGCCGAAGTACATGGAGTGGTACGGCGCGTTTGGTCAGATGGTTACGCTGATCTGGTTGTATTTGGAGATGCTGCGGCTGATGGCGAAACTGCGGGGGAGACGATAGAAAGACAGGGAGTAGGGAACAGGGTGCGCGGGCTGAGGCCCGCGCCTTTGTTTTTGGATGAAGTGTCTGGATGATCGTGCTTCGCGCGATGCCCACTCAAGCCAACGACGGGCTTGAATGGGGCACCCGTTGAGACGACTATCGGCGATGTTCGAGAGGATGGGCGCGCAGGAGGCCTGCGCCTTCGCGGATGGTGATGATCCGATCGGCGTTGATGTTGGCGAGGTGGTCGCTGGCGCCGCTTGGCCAGTGGACTTCGAGGGCGTCGGCTTTGCTGGAGGAACTGAGGCCGAAGGTCAGGATCAATTCGCTCGATGATAGATAGCTCGATCCGCTGCGGAGCATTTGTTTTTGCGTGGTGGTGGCGGATTTTACGGAGACTTCTGCGCCGATGCCGTCGCGATTGGACTTTGTGCCGATGAGCTTGACGCGCAGCGCGTGATTCGTTGATCCCTGGTTGAGAAAGAGCGCGGCGGGGCCGGCGTTGGTGGTGATGACGATGTCGGGCGCGCCGTCATTGTCGATGTCGCCGTAGGCTGCTCCGCGGGCGACGCGGGGGGCGTCGAAGGACTGGCCCATGGTGGGGGCGACGTCTTCGAATCCTTTGCCGGCAAGGTTGTGGAAGAGGTGGGGTGGCTCGGCGAAGCGGATGCGCTGCTGGATGCGCTCGATCGAGTCGTCGAGATGGCCGTCGGCAACGTAGAAGTCGGGCCAGCCGTCGAGGTCGTAGTCGAAGAAGAAGCAGCCGAAGCCGAGGGTGAGGAGGCTGGAGCGGCCGACGGCGGAGGAGGGCGCGGTATCGACGAAGAGGCCGTTACGCTCGTTGTGGTAGAGGGCAAGCATCTGGTTGGAGAAATTGGTGACGAGGAGGCTGGGGTAGCCGGAGCGATCGTAGTCGGCCGCGTCGATGCCCATACCTGCGCGCGCGACGCCGTCGTCGCTGTAGGCGATGCCGGCGGCGACGCCCTGCTCGGTGAAGGTTCCGTTGCGGTTGTTGATGTAGAGCTTGTTGGGCTGGGTGTCGTTGGAGATGGCGATGTCGGGCCAGCCGTCCTGATTGGCATCGAGGATGGCGACGCCGAGGCTTTTGGAGCCGGTGTCGTAGAGGCCGGCTTTTTTCGTGACGTCTTCGAAGGCGCCGTTGCCGCGATTGTGCCAGAGACGTACGGATTGGCCGGGATAGGTTTCGGGCGTGCAGTAGGACTTGGATTTGCCGTCCATGGAGCAGTAGAGATCTTTTTCGGGCGACCACTGAACGTAGTTGGTAACGAGGAGGTCGAGATGGCCATCGCGGTCGTAGTCGACCCAGGCGGCGCTGGCGCCGAGCTCGGGCGGGGTGGTGAGGCCGGCTTTTTTCGTAACGTCGGTGAATGTGCCATTGCCATTGTTACGAAATAAATGATTTTGACCATACGCTGTTACAAATAGGTCGTCGAAGCCGTCGTTATCGTAGTCGCCGACGGCGACGCCCATGCCGTACATGGGGATGGCGAGACCGGCTTTCCGGGTGACGTCGGTAAAGGTGCCATCGTGGTTGTTGTGGTAGAGGGCGGGTGTGGTCGCGTGGCCGGGATGGCCGGGCCAGGCGGTGCCGTTGACGATGAAGATGTCCTGCCAGCCGTCATTGTCGTAGTCGATGAAGGCGACGCCGGGACCGAGGGTTTCGGGGAGAAATTTTTTGCCGAAGGCACCGTTGTTGTGGTTGAAGTGGATGCCGGCTTTCTGGGTGATGTCGGTGAAGTGGATGGGCTGGGACG
>Ga0181525_10000456_pt1 | contig 35728 bp, 35 predicted proteins | sample PEATcosm2014_Bin_48_FD_121100 | JGI IMG/M metagenome (GOLD analysis project Ga0181525, IMG submission 121100) | Peatland microbial communities from MTU Mesocosm Facility, Houghton, MI, USA - PEATcosm2014_Bin06_10_metaG | ecosystem: Environmental > Terrestrial > Soil > Wetlands > Peat | place... | reverse complement strand
TGAAGCCGGACGCGCTCGTGCCGCTTGCCCGCGCCGCCTCGCGAAAGCCCCCCGACCGCGCCACCGCGACGAACGCCGTCAGGTCATCCAGGTCTGCCGCCATTGTTCGAATTTCCGAACGGCCTGTTTCTATTATGCCACATTATCGCACGCCTTGGGCTCCACTATCTAGAGCTCCCGACACAAAGGAGGCAGACCATGGCCGACTCGCAGAACAAGCCAACCAGGAAGATCGCGCTCGTCACCGGCGGAAGCCGCGGGCTCGGCCGCAACACTGTGCTCAGCCTTGCCAGGCGCGGCATCGATTCGATCTTCACCTACAATTCCAATCGCGCCGAAGCCGAGAAGGTTGTCGCGCTTGTCAAAGAAGCCGGTGCAAAGGCCGTCGCACTGCAGCTCGACACGGGCAACACGGCCGCATTCGACGGCTTTGTCGCGAACGTCCGGAAGACATTGGCCGCGCTGGGCGCCGAACGTTTCGACTTCCTCGTCAACAACGCCGGCAACTCGCACAACAACACCTTCGAGAAGACCACGGAGGCGGAATTCGACTCGATCTACAATGTTCATTTCAAGGGCGTGTTCTTCCTGACGCAGAAGCTCCTGCCGCTCATCAATGACGGCGGCCGGATCGTCAATCTCTCGTCCGGTCTTACGCGCATGATCATGCCGGGGCGCGCGACCTATGGTTCGATGAAGGGCGCCGTCGAAACGCTAACGAAGTATATGGCCGTGGAATTGGCGCCGCGCAGGATCGCGGTTAATGTCGTTGCGCCAGGCGCCATCGCCACGGATTTCAGCGGGGGCATGGTCCGGGACAATCCCGAGGTGAACAAGCATATCGCCGAAATGACAGCCTTGGGACGCGTCGGCCTGCCCGACGACATCGGCCCGATGATCGCTTCGCTGCTGTCCGAGGACAATCGCTGGGTGAACGCGCAGAGGATCGAGGTTTCGGGCGGCATGCGAATTTGAGAACGGCGCGCTGTCCAGACCATCCATACGGAGGAAAGAGATCATGACCGGCATCAGCAAAAGCGGGACATTCAGGCTCGGCGACCGCAAGGTGAAGCGTCTTGGCTACGGCGCCATGCAGCTTGCAGGACCCGGCGTGTTCGGTCCGCCGAAGGACCATAACGCTGCAATCGCCGTGTTGCGCGAGGCGGTGGCGAGCGGTGTCGATCATATCGACACGAGCGACTATTACGGCCCGCATGTCGTCAACAAGCTGATCCGCGAAGCGCTGCATCCCTATCCCAAAGATCTCGTCATCGTCACGAAGCTTGGTGCGAAGCGCGGTGCCGACGGCTCCTGGAATCCCGCCTTCTCCGCCGAAGAATTGACGAGCGCCGTGCACGACAATTTGCGCCATCTTGGCGTCGACGCGCTCGACGCCGCCAATCTGCGGCTCATGTTCAGACACGGTCCCGCCGAAGGCTCGATCGAGGCGCCGCTGACGGTCCTCGCAGACCTGCAGCGTCAGGGGCTCATCCGTCATATCGGGCTCAGCAATGCGACGGCCAAACAGATCGCCGACGGCCGCCGGATCTGCGAGATCGTCTGCGTGCAGAACTACTACAATCTCGCACATCGCCCCGACGACGCGCTGATCGACGATCTTGCCCGCGACGGCATCGCCTATGTGCCGTTCTTTCCGCTCGGCGGCTTCTCGCCGTTGCAGTCGACGGAGCTGTCCGACATTGCCAAAAAGCTGGATGCGACGCCGCTGCAGGTGGCGCTTGCATGGTTGCTGCATCGCGCGCCGAACATCCTCTTGATCCCCGGCACGTCGTCGCTCGGGCATCTCAGGGAAAATCTCGCCGCGGCCGAACTCGTGCTATCGCCGCAAATCCTGGCGCAGTTGGACAAGATCGGCGCCAAAGCCGCCGCGCACTAGATCTTCAGCGCGCGCAAATCGCGGGCACGCCGAGACGTTCGTTCTGCGCCAGAAACGCGCGGCCCGTTTCCGTCACGCACACGATCGGGCCGCGACCGCTTTCGTATTTGCGCGTGACGAGACCGCGGGAATTGGCTTCTTCCCAGACGGGGAGACGCGGACAGGACGTCCGCCAGGCTTCCATGACTTCGGGATAGTCCCGGTCCGCGCGTGCGATCCACGCGACAAGATCGATCAGCAATGCGTCTACGGGATCCGACATGACACCCTCCGCGAGCCGAATATGGCCCGGTGGTGTAGCACCAATCGGCTCTTTTGCAAGCGCGCGGCTACTGCGCGAGCTTTCCGAGCGCCTTCAGGATCGCGTCCGTCATCGCCGTCGTGCCGACCTTTGTCATGCCGGGCTGCATGATGTCTTGCGTACGATAGCCTTCGGCCAGCACGCGTTCGATCGCCGCCTCGAGCAATTTCGCATCCTCGATGCGGCCGAACGAATAGCGCAGGCACATCGCAAACGAGAGAACACACGCGATCGGATTGGCGAGCCCCTTCCCCGCGATGTCGGGCGCGGAGCCATGGATGGGTTCGTAGAGTGCGGGCTGTTTTCCGGTTGCGGCATCTTTGGCGCCGAGCGAGGCGGACGGCAGCATGCCGATCGAGCCCGTCAGTTGCGCCGCTTCGTCGGACAAGACGTCGCCGAAGAGATTGTCGGTGACGATGACATCGTATTGTTTCGGATTGCGCACGAGCTGCATGGCGCAATTGTCGGCGAGGACGTGGCTGAGTTCGACGTCGGCGAACTCCGCCTTGTGCACGCGGCTGACCACTTCGCGCCACAACACGCCCGTCACCATCACGTTCGATTTTTCCGCGGACGCGACACGCTTGCCGCGGAGCCGCGCCAGCGCGAATGCCATGCGCGCGATGCGTTCGATCTCATGGGTCGTATAGACTTGCGTGTCGACGGCGCGCTTCTCGCCGTTGGGCAGCGTCGTCGTCTCTTTCGGCTCGCCGAAGTAAACACCGCCCGTGAGCTCGCGGACGATGAGAATGTCGAGGCCGGAAACATATTCGGGCTTGAGCGTCGAGGCATCCTTCAAGGCATCGAAGCACAGCGCCGGCCTCAGATTGGCGAAGAGCCCGAGCTTCTTGCGCAGTCCGAGAAGGCCCTGCTCGGGCTTTTTGTCGAACGGAAGCGGATCCCATTGCGGGCCGCCGACCGCGCCGAACAAGACCGCATCCGCATCGCGCGCTTTCGCGATCATCGCATCGGTTGCCGGTGTGCCGTGCTTTTCATAGGAGACGCCGCCGACCAGATCTTCGCCGAGCGTGCAGGCGAAATTGCGGTTCTGTGCAAACCAGCCGACGACCCGGCGCGTCTCGTTCAACACTTCCGGCCCGATACCGTCGCCGGGCAACAACAGGATATGCGTCACAGCCAGGGACTCTCGGCTTTGCGGCGGCTCTCGAAATCGGAAATCTGCGATTCATTCCGCAACGTGAGGCCGATATCGTCCCAGCCGTTCAGGAGGCATTGCTTGCGGAACGGATCGATGTCGAACTTTACGCAGCCGCCGTCGGGCCCGCGAATTTCCTGTTTCTCGAGATCGACCGATACGATCGCATTGGCGCCGCGTTCGGCGTCGTCGAGGAGTTTGTCGATGACCTCCTGCGGCACGACAAGCGGCAAAACCCCGTTCTTGAAACAATTGTTGTAGAAGATGTCGGCGAACGAGGTGGCGATGACGCAGCGGATGCCGAAATCGAGCAGCGCCCAGGGCGCGTGCTCGCGGCTCGAGCCGCAGCCGAAATTGGCGCCGGCAATGAGGATCTTCGCGTTCCTGTAAGCCGGCTTGTTCAGCACGAAATCGGGATCGGGCGAGCCGTCGGGCTTGGTGCGCATCTCGTGGAAGAGCGCCGAGCCGAGCCCGGTGCGCTTGATCGTCTTCAGAAACTGTTTCGGGATGATCATGTCGGTGTCGACGTTGATCATCGGGAGGGGTGCGGCGACGCCCGAGAGTGTTTTAAAGGGTTCCATGGGGGCGAACCTAGCGGTTGACGCCCGCGGTCTCAAGATGCGTGCCACTCGATCGTGTCGTGGAAACGCGTCAGATCGACCTCCATCCGCCCCGTCTCGCCCTCGCGGAGCACGTCGACGAAGCGCCGGTCGAAGAGGATGTCGTCGGCCTCGAAGGCGTGGCGCGCATAGATCACCTGCGACAACGTCTCGTCCATCCCGCTCAGAAGCACGATGATGTCCATCTGCTGATCGTAAAGCGTGTCGATGGTGGCGCCGTAGAGCGGGCTCGTTTCGTCGATCCGGTGCATGATCGTCCACGAAAGGCTGAAGAGCGGCGTGCGGGCGCGTACCAGCCTCAGTTCCTCGAAGCGGCGCATGGTGATGCCTTCCTGCGTCGTCATCTGGCGCGCGAGCGAAACAATGACGGTTGCATCGAGGATCTGGTTGGCGCGCTGGTTCGCTGCGCGGAACATCAGTGTCGGCACGCCGTCGAAGGGCACGATCACGGCAACGTTCGAGAAGACGACGCGGGCAAACGGCCGCGAGAAGCGCGCGAAGATAACACCCGTCACCACGGCGAGATTGACGAGCGCGGTGAAGGATTCGCACGTCATGATGATGTTCGCGTAGGTTGTTTTCGGCGACAGCACGCCGTAGCCGATCGAGCCGAAGGTCTCCACGCTGAAGAAGAACGCGTCGCCGAAGGAACCGCGATGCGCGCCCATGACGCTTCCGGGCGCAAGCAGATAGAGGCAGGCGAAAATCGCGTTCACGCCGAGGAAGACGGCGGCAAGCCCCAGGAAGAATGCCCACCACGGGATGGTGAGGACCGCGTGGTAGATGTCCTTCCACTGCGTGCCGTCCTGGCCGCGTATGATCGGCTTGACGCTCTGCGTGCGGCGCTCGCGCGGACGAAACGCCGTGGCCGAATAGGTCGGATGAACGGTCTTCGTTTCCGTGGTTATGACGGGCTTCGTATCCATGGCGTTCGCATTATAGCAGGCGGCCGGACAACGCTACCGGTCCAGCCGGCGCGCCCTCAGCGCGGCCAGGTAGGCCGCCCATTTTTCGGCATGACCGGCGCCCAGCTCGTGGAGGTAGTCCCAGCTGTAGAGGCCGGTATCGTGGCCGTCATCGAAGCGGAGCCTGACCGCATAATTGCCGACGGGCTCGACGTCGGTGATCTGCACATGCCGCTTGCCGCCGATGATCTGCTTCTGGTCGATGGAGTGGCCCTGAACTTCGGCGCTCGGCGACTCCACGCGGAGATATTCGGCGGCGAGCGCAAACGTCTCGCCGGTATCGAAGGCGACGGTGAACGTCGTCTTGTCCTTTGCGAGGCGGAGTTCGACAGGCCAGGGACGTTCGGCGCTCATTTCGCCAGCCGCTCGGCTTCGGTGAGCTCGCGCGCTTCGCCCGGCAGCATGATCGGCACGCCGCCGCGGACGGGATAGGCGAGGCCCGCAGCCCGGCTCACCAGTTCCTGTCTTTCGCGATCATAGATGAGCGTCGTCTTGGTGATCGGACAGACGAGGATTTCGAGAAGCTTGGGATCTGGCTCGGTCATCAGGACCTCAATTGAGAGAAGGGCCGCCGGTCTCGGGTTCGCCCGCCATTTCGAGCAAGGCCACCAGCGTGTCGATGCGTTCGGGCCAGCTCGGCGCCTCGAGCAGCGCCTGCTTCTCCGAAGGCTGGAACGGGCAGAGCATCGCGAGCGCATTGACGAGCACATCGGCCGGCGCGCTCATCACCGAACCCCAATCGGCCTTGAGATCGCGGCGCGAGAGATAATCCCTGAGCGCTGCGGCCAATCTTTCGCGGGGAAAATTCTCCGGCGGGGGCGCCGCCATGTCGCCGAGATAGGGCGAGTAATCGGGGCGCAGCTGGCGGTAGGGCGTCAGCGTCATCAGCTCTTCGCCGACGCGGAAACGGCAGACGCCCAGGAGCGTGACCAGAAAGCGCCCGTCCTCGGTTTCGCGATAGGAGACGATGCGGCCGGCGCAGCCGACGGCCGAAAGTTTCGGCTTCAAGACGCGTTCCTCGAGCTCGACGGGCTGGATCATGCCGATGAGACGCGACGTCGAAAGCGCCGCGTCGACCATGGCGAGATAACGCGGCTCGAAGATGTTGAGCGGCAGATGCCCGCGCGGCAGGAGGAGCGCGCCCGCAAGCGGAAAGACGGCGAGGGTTTGGGGAAGTTCTTCGATCGAATGATAGCGCTGCATGAAGCTCACGAAAAAAGAAGCGAGGAAAGCCTGCGCCTGGCCGCGATCGTGCGCGGATCGGTGGGGCCCATCGCCTCGAACAAGGTGACGAGATGTTTGCGCGCCGCGTCGTCGTTCCATTTGCGGTCGCGGCGGATGACTTCGAGCAAATCTTCGATCGCGCCGTCGCGGTCGCCGGCTGCGTCGCGCGCCAGCGCCAGATCGTAGCGCGCCTGATGATCATTGGGATCGGCCGCGAGCTTCGCCAGCAAAGGTTGGGTGTCGCCGCCCGTCTTCGCCGCCTGTTCCTTCAGCTGCAATTCCGCATCGACCGCGCGGATCGCTTCGTCGTTCGCACCATCGGGACGCACGAGGCCCAGCGTCTGTCGCGCGCGCTCGACATCGCCGCTAGCGAGATAGCACCGCGCGAGACCGGCAACGGCGCGGGGATGGCCCGGCTCGTCCTGCAGCACATGGGCGTAAGCCTGGGCCGCCTGGGTCGTATCGCCCGCGGCGAACGCTTCGTCGGCGACGGCCAGCACTTCTTCGGCATGGTCGTGACCGCCATGGCCGCCGGCGCCGCCGCCCACGATCTGCGCCACGAACTGGCGGAGCTGCGATTCGGGGATCGCGCCCATGAAGCCGTCGACCGGCTGGCCGTTCTTGAACACATAGACGGTCGGGATCGACTGGATGCGCAATTGCCGCGCGATCTCCTGGTTCTCGTCGATGTTGATCTTGACGAGCCGGACCGCGCCGTTCGCTTCGTTCACGACCTTTTCGAGCGCGGGGCCGAGCGTCTTGCAGGGGCCGCACCACGGCGCCCAGAAATCGACGATGACGGGGACGTCGCGCGAGGCCTCGAGCACATCGGCCGCGAAGGTCTCGAGCGAAGAGTCTTTGATGTGGGGGCCTAAGGCCGAGGACGCGGCGGCGGGTGCGGCGCCGTCCTGGCTTTGGCGCGGGGCCGGGCTCGCGATCGGCCGGCCCGAGGGATCGATGAGAGGCATGGGATGAGCTTTCCTGTTCTGACCCGGAAGATGGTCGCAATAGCCGAGAAAGAAAAGGCCCGCGGGCCACTGCCCCGCCCGCGGCTCGCAGGTCATGACAATGTTTTCTTAACGCTATAGTTTGCGGCCATGGGGCGCGGGATTTTTGTTGTCATGCTGGGGATGCTGCTGGGCTGCGGCGCGGTCGCAGCGGCGGCGCCGGGCGCGTTGCCGGTGGCCAAGCGCACGCTCAAGGACCAGAGCGCGATCTATGAGATCCAAATCGCCTATCCGCAGACGGGCGACACCCGGATCGACGCCGACATCGTCACGACCGTCAACGCCATCGCGCACGGCTTCAAGAAGGAAGCGGTGGCCGCCCATGACGATCAGGAGCCGCGCTACACGCTCGACGTGACCTACAGAATCGCGCGCAACGACGCACGCGCCTTCGCCGTCATCTTCCAGGACGAATGGGATTTCCACGGCGCCCATCCCAACATGGAATTCGTCACCGCGAATTATCTCCGTGACGGCAGCGGGCGCATCTATCTGCCGGAACTGTTCGACGGTCCGCGCGGCCTGGCGCGGATCTCCGCACTTGCCACCGCCGATCTCGATCGCCGCCTCCTCGGTCCCGACGGGCCCACCGACAAGGACTGGATCCAGCGCGGCGCCGACGCGCATTGGGAGAATTTCCAGGCCTTCGTGCTGCTGCCCGATGCGCTCGAGATCGAATTCCCGCCCTATCAGGTGGCGGCCTATGCGGCGGGCCCGCAAGTCTCGCGCATGCCGCTTGCGAAGCTCGCCGATGTGATGCGCGCGAACCCGCGGGAGCCCGTCGCCTCCTTCGATTGCGCCCATGCCAGGAGCGACAACGAACGCGCCATCTGCAGCGACGTGACGCTCGCCCGCCTCGACCGCGAACTGACCCAAACCTGGTCGAGCCAATATCGCAACGAGAACGATCCGCAGCGGAAGGTGCGCCTCAAGACCGACCAGATAGCCTGGCTCAGGAAACGCGACCAATCCTGCAACGCGGGCCCGCGCGTGCCGTGCCTCACCGCGCTCTATCGGACGCGGCTGGCCCAGCTCGACGAATAGCGGCAACAAACAGCGCACGATTGCCGCGTGTACGCATTGCGTTGCCATGCCCGCGAAGTCCCTGCGATCAGGGCCTTGAACAGGGCCTTTGAAAAACCGCGCCCGTGCGGCCGCGCGTCCCGGCCTTGCCGCACAAGGCTTTCCCGCGATTCCCGCCGTCGGCCCAAGGACGGAAACAGGGGAGAACAGGGGAAAATTCGTCCGCGTACGTCCTTCGGGGCTATCCTTCGCTTCGCTGCGGAAAGTACCTCAGGATGACGACACCGCGGTCGCGTCATGCTGAGGCGCACGCGCCGCACTCAAGCAGCGAAGCGATAGCGCAATAAAAAAGCGCGTGCCCCGAAGCACACCCTCAAAGAACATATCGTGAACATAGCAGGCGGGGAGCCCGCCGTAAAGGCTTTTTGCGCAGCGCGCCGGCGCCGGAGGCTAAGCCCTTGAAAAGCACAGCCGCCCGCGCCATAACCCGTGTCCCTTTGGATCGCGGGCGTAGCTCAGGGGTAGAGCATAACCTTGCCAAGGTTAGGGTCGGGCGTTCGATTCGCCTCGCCCGCTCCAAAAGGGTTCCAAGACAATCGCGGGACCAGCCCGGACCGCGCGCGTTCTTTGCCTGGCAGGACCCGCGCATGCGTTATGCTTCGGCCACGCTGTGCGCGGGACGGGGGACGCTCAGCCCCGCCGGACAAGTTCGAGGGAGTGTCGCCCGAGTGCCGAGAAACGATCATACATGGCCGCCCGACGGATATGACCCCAGCCGCGGCTCGGGCTATCGGCTCACGCGGGAGCAATTCTCGCAGCTGACCTCGGGCGCCAAATACCGCCCGTTCGTGGCGCCGCTGCTCCGACGCTGGTTCGGCATCGAACTCGTGGACGTGGACTCCGGCACGACCTTCCGCGCCGCCGACCACGCCGTCGTCGACGCCGGGACCGTGTACGCGTCGGTGCAGAGCGATCCGAAGAAACAGTATGAGCTCTATCAGTTTGCGATGAGCTGGTGGCGGTAGGGCGCGCCTCGGGATTGGCACGATATGTATGCTGTCGTCGGGGCGTTGTTCCGTGTGTCCCGTGGATCGCGGGTTGAGCGAAGTATATGTAGCGTTGTTTGCTCCATTGTTCTCCGTGTTTATTGGTAGTCTCATCTGATTCGGCGGCAAGCATTTGGGGCAAATTTGACCAGCAAGACGTTCTTGGCCGCCATCTCGGATTTCGGCGAAGCGGCGAAAGCAAAGCTGAAAAACATAGCAGCAAAAGGCGCGCCGGAAGACCAGCTCCGTAACCCGCTTGAAAGCCTCTTGCACGACTTGGCCGAGATCGACGGCCTGCCACCCAAAGCCGTCCATCTCGTTGGTGAAACAACGATCAAACATCTCAAGTCGCGTCCGGATTTCGCGGTTACGGTACACAACGCGCTTGTTGGCCACATCGAAGTCAAAGCGCCAGGCAAAGGCGCGGACCCGCGCAAATTCCAGAGGGACAGTCACGACGCCCAACAGTGGGAAAAGCTCAAATCGCTTCCCAATCTTCTTTACACCGATGGCAATGGTTTCAGCCTCTGGCGGGATGGCAAGCTTGAGGGAAAGATCATCCCGCTCGAGGGCGACATTGAAACCTCTGGCACCAAGCTCAAGGCGCCGGAAACACTGCGCGCGCTGATTTCCGATTTCCTGAACTGGCGGCCCATTCCGCCCAAATCGGCGAAACAGCTTGCCGAGGCCAGCGCGCGCCTCTGCCGCTTCTTGCGCGAGGAAGTGGTCGAGCAAATGGCACAAGGCAATGACGGCTTGACCGCTCTTGCCAAGGACTGGCGCCACCTTCTGTTTCCAACGGCGGATGATGCGCAATTCGCGGACGGCTATGCGCAGGCCGTTACCTTCGGTCTGCTCGTTGCGCGGGCACGCGGCATCGATCTGACACACGGTATCGAGGAAGCTGCAATCCATCTGCGCCAATCGAACTCGCTGATCGGCACCGCTCTCCGAATCCTGACCGAAAGCGACGAGACGCGCAAAGAGCTCGACACCTCGATCAGGACGCTGACGCGCGTGCTCGACGTCGTAGACTGGCACGTGATCAGCAAGGACAAGCCGGAAGCATGGCTCTATTTCTACGAGGACTTCCTGGAGGTTTACGACAACACGCTGCGCAAGCGAACCGGTTCCTATTATACGCCGCCGGAAGTCGTGAGCGCGATGGTAAATCTGGTTGACGAGGCATTGCGCGGTCCGTTGTTCGAACGGGCGAGCGGCTTCGCTTCATCCGATGTGACCGTAGCTGACCCTGCTGTCGGTACCGGGACGTTTCCGCTCGGCGTATTGCGCCGGATCGCCAACACTATCACCGAGGATCAAGGCGCCGGCGCCGTGCGCGGCGCCATCGAGGCGGCGGCCAAGCGCATCATCGGATTTGAGTTGCAGTTCGGTCCTTTCGCTGTGGCCCAGCTTCGCATCATGGCGGAGATGCAGTCGCTGATGAGCTCAAGCGGAAAGCCACCGACGGTGCTTCCCGATCCAAGACTCTACATCACCGACACACTCGGCAATCCGTTCGTCGAGGAAGAACAACTGGGCCACACCTATGAACCTATCGCCAAATCACGCCGCGCCGCAAATGAGATCAAGCGCGAGGAACCCATCACGGTCGTGATCGGAAATCCTCCGTACAAGGAGAAAGCGAAAGGCCGCGGTGGATGGATAGAGGAAGGGACCAAAAGCCTTTCAGGCGTGAAAAGCTATCAGGCACCTATGGCCCGGTGGGAACCACCACCGGAATGGGGTGTAGGCGCACACGCCAAGCATCTAAAAAATCTTTATGTCTACTTTTGGCGTTGGGCGACATGGAAAGTCTTCGGGGCAGGATTTGCGGACTCAACCGGGCTCCCGGCAAAAGATGAACAAGGCATCGTCTGCTTCATCACGGTCGCTGGATTTCTGAACGGGCCTGGGTTTGAAAAAATGCGCGACGACCTGCGCGGCACTTGCTCCGAAATCTGGGTCGTTGACTGTTCACCAGAGGGCCATCAGCCAGAAGTGGCAACGCGAATCTTTCAAGGCGTGCAGCAACCTGTCTGCATCGTTCTTGCAGCGCGCAAATTGGGCAAGGATGATAGTAGCCCCGCCGAAGTGAGATTCCGCTCATTGGCCAAGGGACATCGCGACCAGAAATTCAAGGAACTGCAATCCTATTCGCTACACGACACGGCTTGGGAGAAGTGTCCGTCAGATTGGCGTGCGCCTTTCCTGCCGGCTGCAACGGGATTATGGGCCGAATTTCCGAAGCTGGAGGAACTGTTCGTCTATAACGGCTCGGGCGTGATGCCTGGGCGAACCTGGATCGCCGCGCCCGACAAAGAAACTTTGGAAGAGCGCTGGAAGAAGCTAGTTGCTGAGAAAAAACCTGAGAAGAAGGAGCTGCTATTTCATCCACACGAAGGCGGTGATAGGACGCTTGCGAAGATATTGAAGGCTGGATTGGAAGGTCACGAATATCGGAAACAGTCCGTCGGCAGCGATAAGGGATCAATGGTGGAACCTGTTCGATATGGCTTTCGCTCATTCGACAGGCAATGGATTATCCCAGATGCTCGACTCATTAATAGGCCAAATCCGACACTGTGGGACGGATATTCATCGAAGCAGATTTATTTTACAGCACCTGAAGATCGGACGCCTACTGCCGGACCTGCTCTGACATTTACGGCGCTGATCCCAGATCTCCATCACTATCACGGCCGCGGTGGTCGTGTGTTCCCACTCTGGCGCGATGTTGCAGCAAAACAACCGAACCTGCGGTCAGAATTGCTTGCGCTGCTTGCCAAGACCAATAAGGGCATCACAGCCGAAGACGTATTTGCCTATATCGCAGCGGTGATAGCGCATTCGGCTTTCACTGCGCGGTTCAAAGACGATCTTGTCCAGCCGGGCCTGCGCCTGCCGCTCACCGCCAATGCAAAACTGTTCAGCGAGGCTGTTGCTCTCGGGCGCGAAATCATCTGGCTGCACACCTATGGGGAACGCTTCGTGGACAAAGATGCCGGACGCCCGAAGGGGGCGCCGCGCATGCAAGAGAATATCGAGCCGACCATTCCCGAGGAGGGGGAGATTCCAGGCGCGCCAGAGCCCCTGCCCGACTCAATGGAATACGATGCAGCGAAACGGCGGCTTATGGTCGGCAAAGGCTATGTCGCAAACGTCACCCAGGCGATGTGGGACTATGAAGTCTCCGGCAAGAGGGTACTGTGGCATTGGTTCAGCTATCGCAAGCTCGACCGCAGCCGCCCGATTATCGGCGACCGACGGCCGCCATCGCCGCTCGACAAGATTCAGCCGGATCACTGGTTGCCGGAATACACCAGCGATCTGATGAACCTGCTGCGCGTGTTAGGGCGGCTAATTGCGCTCGAACCGAAGCAGTCCGACCTTCTTACACGCATCTGCGACGGCCCGCTGATCCACGCGGAGGATATTCACGAGCTGCTCGCAGAAACCGCGCCTGTGGAAAACTCTGCGAAACCAATCCATAGGAAAAAGTAGGGCTGATGGTACATGGGGATAATGATCCCCTGTCCCTCGCAGTCGGAGCCCGGCTACGCCAGAATCCGAGTGATTCGGTGGACACCATGGCGACCAAACGGCAACCCGACCTGTTTTTTTCCGATCCTCAGCCCGAATTGCTGGAGGACCGGCCGGAGCACATCTATCGCGCCGATCCGGATGAGGTGCGCCGCGACCTGACGCGGCTGCTGACGCAGGCGCGCACGGCACAGGTCATGCCATGGGAACCGCGCAAGGTCAGACTCTACCGCACCATCTTTCCGCAGATGTCACAGTGGCTGCCGGACGATGAAGCGAAACAGCTCTGCTTCGAATTCGAGATCGAACTCGCTCGCCTCGAAGCAGCTTGATCTATGGCGGTAATATCGAATGGGCCTGGACTTGGTCCAACCCACAGGTTGCGATATCTGCGCCATCAGCACTTGGACGCCCCCCTCACTCCCCCGGCTGCGCCACCTGTTTCCGCAGGCTCGCCACATCCCGCTCCGTGAGCCGTGACGCCTTCGCGCCGAACCTTCCCGTCACGTAGTTCGCGACCGCTGCGATCTCGGCGTTGGAATAGGCTTGGCCGAAGGCGGGCATCACCACTTCTCCGTCCGGCGTCGTGCGTTTCACGCCGGCGATGACGGCCTGGGCGACGTTGGTGGCCGTGGGATCGTTGACGGCGCGGGCGCCGGTGAGTGTGGCGTAGGGGATGATGGCGCTGACGCCGGTCCAGCTGTGGCAGCTCGCACACGCCCCTTCGTAGATCGCGCGCCCGCGTGTGTCGGCGGAGGCAATGGCCGCGCCCGCCTTGTAGGAGTCTGGTGCTGCCGGCGCGAGGGTCGCCGGCAGATCCGATTTCATCGGCGGAATGGTGCGGAGGTATGCCACGAGGGCTGCGATGTCTTCCGGCGCCATCCGGCTGAAGCTCGCATCGACCGCTTCGCCCATGGGGCCGGCCGCGGTGCCGTGTCCGCTCGCATGGCCGGTTGCGAGATAGCGGGTGAGTTGGTCGTCGCTCCAGGCGCCGATGCCGGTCGCGCGATCGCTTGTGATGTTGTAGGCGCGCCAGCCGGCATTGGTTTCGCCGGCGAATTTGCGGCGGTTGTCGAGCGCGAAGGCTATGTTGCGCGGCGTGTGGCATTCGCCGCAATGGGCGAGGCCTTCGGCGAGATAGGCGCCGCGATTCCAGGTGGCACTTTCCGACGTGTCGGGGCGAAAGCGCGTGTCGGCCGCGAAGAAGAGATTCCAGACGCCCATCAGCCAGCGCTGGTTGAACGGAAAGGCGAGCGCGTCGTCCTTCACATCGTTGTGCACGGGCGCCAGGCTGAAGAGATAGGCCTTGATCGCGAGCGCGTCGGCGTCGGTCAGATAGGTGTAAGACGAATAGGGCATCGCGGGATAAAGATGGTGGCCCTCGTCGTCGAGGCCCTTGCGCACCGCACCCAGGAACTGCGCGTCGGTCCAGTTGCCGATGCCGGTGTCCTTGTCGGGCGTGATGTTGGGCGAATAGATCGTGCCGAAGGGCAGCGTGAAGGCGAAGCCGCCCGCATAGGGTGTGCCGCCTTTCGCGGTGTGGCAGACCGCGCAATCCGCGGCGCGGGTGAGATATTCGCCGCGCGCGACGAGGCTTGCGGTCTTCAGCGATGCGGGAACGCCGGTGGGATCGGGGCCCTTGTAATCGGCGAGTGCGACTTTCGGCCCTCGCGCGAACGCGAGCGGGCCCGGCGTCGTGATGATCCAGAGGCCCGTGAAGGCGCCCGCGACGATGACGACGGCAATGAGGATGATGAGCACGCGCACGCCCGTGCCCAGCGAGAGATACCATTGGCGCAAAGAGCTCATACGGGCTTCCTCCCCGCCAGCACGTCGCGATCGACCGGCATGCGTCGGAGCGCAATGCCGGTGGCGGCAAAGAGCGCGTTGCGCAAGGCCGGCGGCCCCGCGGTTGCCCCTGTCTCGCCGATACCGCCCGGCGCCTCACCGCTTTTGAGCACATGCACCGTGATCGGCGGCGCCTGGTCGATGCGCAGCATGCGGTAGTCGTTGAAGTTCGATTGTTGAATGCGGCCCTTGTGGACCGTGACCTCGCCGTAAAGCGCGGCGGTGAGACCGAAGATCAGACCGCCCTGCAATTGCGCTTCGATGGTGTCGGGATTGACGGCGATGCCGGTGTCGACGGCGCAATGGATGCGGCGGAGCATCACCTCGCCATTGTGGTCGACTTCGGCTTCCACGACGGTCGCGATGTAGCTGGCGAACGAGGGTTGTACGGACACGCCGCGGCCCACGCGCGGGGGCAAAGGCGATCCCCAGTTCGATTTCTCCGCCACATATTTGAGCACCGCTCTGTGTCGCGGCGAGCCGTGAAGATGTTCGAGACGGAACTGGACGGGATCCTTGCCCGCCTTCTTCGCGAGTTCGTCCATGAAGCATTCGATGGCGAAGACGTTGTTGTTCGGCCCCACGCCGCGCCAGAAGCCGGTGACGAGCGCGGGCGGTTCGGCGCGCCTGAATTCCACGTGGAAATTGGGCACGTCGTAAGGCATGTCGATCGCGCTATCGACGCCGTCGATGTCGACGCCGTGCGAGAAGCCGGGCGGAAACCAGCGCGCCATGACCGACGAGCCCGTCACGCGATATTTCCAGGCGGCGAGCTTTCCGTCCTTCAGGCTCGCTTCGATCGTGTCGCGATAGGCGGGGCGATAGACGTCGTGCTGGATGTCTTCTTCGCGCGTCCAGACGACCTTCAGCGGCTCGCCGTTCAGCTTCTGCGCCACGCGTATGGCCTTCAGCGCCATGTCCGGCTCGAGCCTTCTGCCGAAGCCGCCGCCCAAAAGATGATTGTGCACGGTGACCTTCTCGGGCGGCAGACCGAGCAACTGCGCCGCCGTCTGCTGCACGCGCGTCATGATCTGCGTGCCGAGCCAGATTTCGCAAGCGCCGGGCTTCAGCTGCACGGTGCAGTTCATCGGCTCCATCGTCGCGTGCGCGAGGAACGGCATTTCATAGGCGGCTTCGAACTTCTCGCCTTCGCTCAAGCCCTTCGCGATGTCGCCGCGAGATTTCGCGGGCGCGCCGGCCGTCCTGCTCGCGGCGCGCAGTTGTTCCCAGATCTCTTTCGAACCGATGGCGCCGTTGGGGCCGTCGTTCCAGGTGATGACAAGCGCATCGAGACCTTTCTTCGCGGCCCAGAAGTGCTGACCCACGACAGCCACCATGTCGTCGAGCACGATCACCTGCTCGACACCGGGCACTTTCATGGCGGCACTTTGATCGACATGGGCGACCTTGCCCCCCAGCACGGGCGACGCCGCGATGGTCGCGAACTTCATGCCGGGCAGCATCGCATCGATGCCGTAGACGACTTTGCCGTCCGTCTTGTTGGGCGTGTCGAGGCGCTTCTGCCGCTTGCCGATCAGCACGAAATCCTTCGGATCCTTGAGCGTCACGCTCTTCGGCGGCGCGATCTTTCCCGCCGCATCGGCCAATGCGCCGTAGCCAAGCGTCCGTGCCGTTGCGGTGTGCGTCACGACCCCATTCGACGCCGTGCAGCTCGCCGGATCGACTTTCCATTGTTGCGCGGCCGCTCCCACCAGCATCGCGCGCGCAGTGGCGCTCGTCGTGCGGATCGGCTTCCACCAGGCGCGGATGGAATTGGAATTGCCCGTCGCCTGGATGCCGAACATCGGATTGCCGTAGAGCTTGTCGCTCGGCGGCGCGTGCTCGAGCACGACCTTCGAGAAATCCGCGTCGAGCTCTTCGGCGATGATCATTGCCATCGCGGTGTAGACACCCTGCCCCATCTCGACCTGCGGCATGACGAGCGTCGTGGTGCCGGCATGATCGATGCGGATGAAGGCGTTGGGCGCGAATTGGCCCTGCGTGCTGTCGGGCGGCTCCACGGGCTCGTTGGCGGCGCGGACCGGCACATGAAACGCGAGCACGAAACCGCCGGCCAATCCGCTCGTGACGACGCCGCGGCGCGAGAGATGAATGGAATGCCGGCGAAGGTTCTCCACCTTACCCATTCTTCGCCTCCTCGCGCACGCCGGAGGCGCGCTTGATCGCTTCGCGGATGCGCACATAGGTGCCGCAGCGGCAGATGTTGCCGGCCATGGCCGCATCGATATCGGTGTCGTCGGGATGGGGCGTCGATGCGATCAGCGCCGCGGCCGACATGATCTGGCCGGACTGGCAATAGCCGCATTGAATGACTTCGAGATCGAGCCAGGCCTTCTGCACTTTCGCGCCGGCGGGCGTGGCGCCCACGCCTTCGATCGTCGTCACCGCGCGTGTTCCCACGGCGCTTGCGGGCAAGAGACAGGAGCGCACCGGCTTGCCGTCGACATGCACGGTGCAGGCGCCGCACTGCGCGATGCCGCAGCCGAACTTCGTGCCGGTGAGCCCCAGGATATCGCGCAGCACCCACAGAAGCGGCATGTCGGGCGGCGCATCGAAGGTTTTCTCTTCCCCGTTGATTCGAAGCGTCGTCGTCATGCGGGTGTCCTTCTCGAATCTGCCGGCGAAGATACTACCTCGTCAGAAAAATGCGCACGCAAATTCCGCCGCGCGCCCCCCGCGCGAAAAGGTCCTCATTTCAGACATGGATTTGTGGGTATTGGCTAATCGCTTTAACGAGCGTGAAGCGTGATATTTGATCCAATATCACGATCGGGGATGGGAAAAGCGCAAAGGCGGGACCGCAAACGGACATCCCGATGCGCTAGAGATGTTCGACCCGAGGGAGATGAACTGCATGGCGCAGGGGACATTGGAACGCTGGGAGACGGCGATTGCGCGCGCGACCGCGCTTTTGTCCCGCGACCTCGATGCGCCGCCATCGCTGAATGACCTTGCCGGCGCGGCGGGCGTCTCGCCGTTCCACTTCCATCGCATCTGGCGCGCCATGACCGGTGAGGCGATCGGAGAAACGATCCGGCGCCTCAAACTCCAATCCGCGGCGCGCGCGTTGAGCGAGTCCGACCGTTCGGTGACCGATATCGGATTGTCCACGGGCTTCGCCACGCCGCAAGCGTTCGCGCGCGCGTTCCGGCGACAGGCGGGCCTGTCGCCGTCGGAATTCCGGACCGGCGAGAAACCCGTCTGGACGCCGCCCGCGGGCGAGGTCGAGATCGTCTGGAAGGATTCCGTCACCATCATCGCCAAGCGGCGGACAGGCGGCGGCTATCGCGAACTGAACGGCGAATTCCAGGCGGTATGGGAATGGGCCACGGCGCAAGGGCTTATCGAACGCCTGCAGGGGATCTACGGCATACCTTACGACGATCCCGAAAGCGTTCCCGAGTCCCAACTCCGTTACGACGCCGGTTTCGATTTCGGCGCATCGGCAACGCCCGGAAACGGCTTCAGCGCAGTTCGCATCGCAGGGGGCCCGTATGCGCGTCTCCGCGTGCAGGGTTCGTACGACAATCTCGAACCCGCCATGCAGTATCTCCTGGGCGAGTGGCTGCTGCTGTCGGGTCGCGAGCCCGCCGACGCGCCCCTTTTCCACAACGCGCTCACCGATCCCGACATCGTGGCCGAGCCCGACCTCGTCACCGACATCTATCTGCCGTTGCGTGGCCTCGAAGGAGAACGCGAATGACCCTCATGATCGCAATGGCGCTGGGCGCAGCGCTCGCCGCGGAGCCGAAGGCCGTGGTCTCGTCGATGTTCGACGCGTTCAACCGCCACGACGCGAGCGCCATGGCGAAGCTCTACGCCGAAGACGCGCGCCTCACATCGCCCGACTTCTGTTCGCCGCGGGGCGAGCGCGACGTCGTGCGCACCTATCAGGCGCTTTTCACCAGGTTCCCCGATATCCGCGACGTGGTCGACCGGATGATCGCGGAAGGCGATCGCGTGGCCGTGCGCTTTCACGCGGAAATGACGCAGGCGGGGAAAGTGATCGACACGCCGATCGTCACGTTTCTGCGCGTCCGTCACGGCAGGATCATCGAGGACGACACGCTGTTCGACAACAAAGGACGCCCCTGCGCGCCGTAGCGCTCACGAAATCGCAGCGACGCGTTCGGGATGTCCCGACCAGCGCCACGCCATGGTGGGCCGCGAGATGCCGAGCATCATGCCGCCGATCGCGGAGGGATGGAGCCAGAGCTGATCGGCGGGAAGACTTTCCGCGCGCGTCGCGGGGCGATCGACCGTGATGCCGGCCTTCGACGCATGCGCCATGCGCTCGATATCGAGGATCGCAGCACTTTCCGCGAACCCCATGTAGAACGAGGCGCCTTCGCGCACGTAATAGCGCCCCATTGTTTTCGTCATGTCGGTCGGCGTGATCACTTCGAAGCGATGCAGCGCGCCTTCCCGGAACAGCGTCAGCACGCCCGTATAACCGAACGCCTCCGACGTGATCGTCGTGAAATGCGTTTTGTCGAGCAGGAAGGTGCGCGCAATGCGGTCGACGGCGCGCGCCTGATCGCCCGCGAGAACGGTTGCCTCATAGAGGAAATCCAGATCGCCCGCCCGCTCGCGTTCAGATTCGCCGGAGATCACAAAACGAACCGGCGCGCCTTCGATCTCGAGCGTAATGAGATAATGGCCGTGATCGCATTTGCGACACTCCGCGCCGAGACTCACCGCATTGGCGGTGATCGTGCCCACCGTAGGAGAAGATGCACCCGCCGCGAAGAGATGCGCCCTCCCCCTTCGCTTGAGTTCGTCGGACAACAAGCCTTCGCCGTCCGGCTCCAGAAGCTCGATGTCCGAACGCCCGGCCCGCAGGACGATGCGTCGCGCCGCCAGCGCACGCTCGCGATCGCGGCCGACTTCGACGGCGCCCAGCAGCGACGACCATTTCTCTTTGGCCGCCACCGCGTCCGGCACGGCAATGAGTACGCGGTCGATTTCGGTCAGCATGGCGGTCCCCCGAGCGTGGCGCCGAGGACGATAGGGCCAGTCCGAGCGCCCGTCAGCCTTCGTATTTGAAGGACAGCGAGACGCGCGCGCGATAGGCGACGACCTTGCCCTCCTCGATCTTGACGTCGAGCTCTTTGATTTCCGCGACGCGCAGATCGCGGAGCGATTTCGCGGCGGTCTCCACCGCGTTCTTCGCCGCGTCTTCCCACGATGTCGTGCTGGTGCCGATGATTTCGGTGACGCGATAGACCGCGTGTTCGACCGATGCCATGCCTTTCTCCTTCCCGAATAGAACGCCACAACCCCGGCCGAACTTTGCGCCCGTGCGCAGAAAGGTTCAAGGCGGTCCCCGACCAGGCGGGAACGCGCCCCGATCTTCCCGCGGTTACAGGAGGTCGCCGCCCGCAGCCGACGCCGTCGTGCCGAATTTCTCATAGGCCTTCAGCACGTTGCGGCCGACCGTCCAGCGATGGACTTCATCGGGCCCGTCGACAAGGCGTTGCGAACGGATATGCGTGTACCAGCCCGCGAGCGGCGTGTCGGCGCTGTAGCCCAATGCGCCGTGCAGCTGGATCGCCGTATCGACCACCTTGTGCACCATGTGCGCGAGGAACACCTTGGCGATCGAATTCTCCTGACGCAGATCGAGGCCCTTCTCGGCCTTGTAGGCGATGTGGAGCAGCATCAGCCGCGCCATATAGAGCTCGCTCGCGCAATCGGCGAGCATCCATTGCACGCCCTGGCGCTCGGAGAGCTTCTTGCCGAAGGTAGTGCGGCTCGTCACATGCTTCGCCGCGAGATCGAGCGCGCGCTGCGCCATCGCGACGTTGTGCATGCCGTGACGAAGACGCCCATAGGCCAGACGATGCTGACCCATGTTGAAGCCGTTGCCTTCGCCGCCGAGAATATTTTCCGCCGGCACGACGAGATCCTTGATTTCGATCTCCGCGTGACCGCCTCCCAGGATGTGCGACAGCGGACCTTCCAGCGCCATGGTCTTGATGTTGCGCTTGATGTTGTAGCCGGGATTGGGAAGCTCGACGATGAAGGTGGAAAACTGCTTGTGGCGCGGGGCGTCGGGATCGGTCTTGGCCATCACGAGCGCGAGATCGGCGACGCTGGCCGCACTCGAGAACCATTTCTCGCCGTTCAGGATATAGTTCTCGTTGCCGTGCTTCTCTGCACGGGTCTGCATCCCCGTCGCGTCGGCGCCGGCCGCCTTCTCCGTCATCGAATAGCAGACGCGCTTTTCGCCGTTGAGCAGCGGTTTCAGGAATTTTTCCTTCTGGTATTCCGTGCCGTGCGCAAGGAGCGTGAGGATGGTCGCGTCGTCCGGTCCCTGACTGTTCATGGAAAGCGCGCCCAGATAGCTCTGGCCGAGTTCCATCTGCACGAGCGCGTTCGCGAGCGGACCGAGCCCCATGCCGCCCAATTCCTTGGGAATGAACGGCAGCCACAACCCTTGCGCGCGCGCCTTCTTGCGCAACTCGTCCAGGACCTCCTTGTACGGACGATCGTGCAGCTCCTTCTCCGCCGGAATGCACTCGTCCTGCACCCAGCGCCGCACGCGATCGCGGACTTCCTGCGCTTCCTTCGGGATCTCGAAATCAATGGCCATGGCGTTTCCTCGTTTTGATGGTTATCGCCACGCACTCTGCCCCAGGCGCCAATCATTGTCATTCCCGGCGCCCGCCTGCGCCGAGGCGTCGGCACCATCGGCGCCGCGGCAATACGCGTCCGGGCGCATTTGGCAGGACGGGACGCCGGTGCGTTGGCCGAAGCGGCGTTCAGGTCTTTCTCGCACCGAAAGCGATCGGCCGCCACTTGTCGACCGCAATCAGGATGGCGAAAGCACTCACCGCAAGAAGCACGACCGAAACGACAAGCGAGGTGTGCAAGCCTTCGACCAGTTGCCGCGCCGCGATCGATCCGAACAATGCAACACCGAGCACGCTCCCGATTTGCCGCATCGCGTTGAGCACGCCTGAGGCTATCCCTGAGCGCGATTTGTCGACGCTTCCGAGCAGCATCGACGTCAGCGGCGGGACGAGCAAACCGAGACCGCATCCCAAGGCGATGAACGGGAGAACGATATAGGCATATGGCGTGCCCTGTTGCATCCCCCACAGCGCGAGACAGGCAAGAGCCATCAGGCCTGAGCCCACGGCAACTGTAATCGGCGCGCCGAGGGCCGAATTGATACGCGGCACGATCACGTTCGCAATCAGCACCGCGCCCATCATCGGCACGAAGGCGAGCCCCGTCCAAAGCGGCGACCACCGAGCGACTTGCTGGAAATAAAGGCTGAATACGAAAATCAGGCCGTAAAAGGCGACATTGATCATGAGACCAACGGCCGAGGTGGAACTGAACACGCGGCTGCGAAAAAGTGCCAACGGCAGCATCGGTTGCCGCGCCTTCCATTCGATGGCGACGAAAGAGACGGCAGACACAAGGGCGATCAGGAAAATCGCCAGCACGAAAATGTCATTCCAGCCCAGCTTGCCGCCTTCGATGATGGCGCCGGCGAGGCATCCCAAAGCGGCGATACCTGCTATTTGGCCGGATAGGTCGAGATGATGCTGACGCGAAGCCGGAGTTTCTTCCGCATATCGTAAGGTCAACCAAATCGCCGCAATCCCCAGCGGCACGTTGACGAGGAAGATGCTGCGCCAGTTCGAAATGGCGATGAGCGCGCCGCCGACCAACGGGCCTGCGGTCAGCGCCACGCTTGCTCCGGCTGCCCATACGGCGACCGCCCTTTCGCGCTCCTTTTCGTCGCGATAGCCGTGATTCAGCAGAGCGAGCGAGTTCGGCACCAGTACGGCAGCGCCGAGTCCTTGCACGACGCGCGCTGCGACCAGCGTTGCAACCGAGGGAGCCAGCGCGCAGGCGAGCGACGCTGCGGTGAAGATCGCGAAGCCGGTTGCGAAGACGCGCTTGGCGCCGACGCGATCGCCGAGGGCGCCAGCGGTCAGGATGAATGCGGCAAAAGCGGTGGTATAGGCCGTCACCACCCATTGCAACGCAGCGACGCCGCCGCCGAACGAATGACCGATGCTGTCGATAGCGACATTGACGATCGTCACGTCCAGCTGCACGACGCCGAAGCCGAGGCTCATCGCCGCAAGCATCAGGCGTTTGTGCGTGTCGGGTTTTGCAACAACGGCTACCAAAGGCCATCCTTGACGTACTGATAGTCGAGCCAGGCCTGATCGAACGGTCGCGTGACCAGATCGACGACCCACCGGACGAAGCGCGGCGAACGCGAAACCTTTCCGAAGTCGTAGCCCGCGATATCGGTGTCCATTCGCAGACCCTGAAGGATGTCTCTAACCTAACGCGGGACATGCGCGCGCGTTGCTGCAATGCTGCTATTCCGCGCGGCCTCCACCGACGCGCCATCCGACGATTTCGGACATGCTTGACCTTATGAGGAGCGCAACCGATCGCGCAGGATGCGGGCGGCAGTTTGCAACTGGGCGGCAAAGAATTTCGCTTTGTCGGATCCGTCTTGTTGAAGCTGGTCGACTACCTTATCCAGATCGGCGTCCGCATCGTCTCCCGCCACGCTCAGCGCGATCGCGCGATATCCGTCGCCAAGCAGCACCTCCAATTGCTCACCCGCCGATAAGAAACAGGCGCGAGCCTGGTCGAAACTCGCCATCGCCGCTTGCGGTCTGCCCGCGGCAAGGTCGAGCGCACCGACGAGCCAGAAAGCATTGCCGAGCCGGCGCTGCTCCAACGCAAGCTCTTGAACCAATCCCAGCGACAATTTGGCGAGCTGAAGTCCCGCCTCGATATGGGCCGCTTCGATCACGACACCGTCGTCGCCCCATCCCGGCCAGCAATTCGCCGCAACGTTGAACGCCAGCGTCTTCGCCGCCGTTCGGAGCTTCACCGCGAGCGCCGCGTTGTTCGCCGCGACGCGTTCGGCTTCGCGCAACTGATAGTCGATGCCGGCCCGACCAAGCGCCAGCATGCCGGACACATCTTTGTTTTTGCCGTACAGGATTTTTGTCAGCTGGGCATAGTTGGCGCTGACCGTCTCGCTGTCATGGTCCTTCTCCAGGCATTGCTGCGCGCCCGCCAAATCGCCGGACCCGACGCACTGAAGGGCAAGTGTGACAGACGACGAAAGATCGGACATCAGGCTCCATCCGCTCGAAAAATGCGGCGACAGGATACATATTCTCCATCCTCCGCAGCATTGCGTTCAACGACATAATCGACCGCTGTGAAACTGTGGAGATCAACGGGAGAGGCCTCCGCTCCCTCGCCTGCGGTAATACGTTAGCTGTCCCCGTACCAAATTGTCAGGGTGTCACCCGAAACGCCGGCCCATCTCCTTCACCGTCGTCTCGAATTCGGCGACGGTTTCCGCGATCACCTGCGCCACGGGTTTGATTGCGTCGATGCGTCCCGCCACCTGGCCCGAGAGAGCGATCGAGGCCTCCATGTCGCCGCCAAAATAGAGCGCGAGCGCGTTGCGGAATTCGCCCATGATGGCTTCGGGCGGCTCCTTCTCGAACTTCGTCGTCTTTTCCGTGCGCAACGCGCGCAAGGCGGGTCCCGGCCCGAAGCGATTGAGGAACACCGTGTCCGTCTCCTTGGCGGCGAGGATCGCGTTCTTCCAGTTTTCGTGCACGGGACTTTCCGCCGCCGACACCATGCGCGTGCCCATCTGCACGCCTTCGGCACCGAGCGCGAAGGCGGCGGCCATCGAGCGGCCATCGGTGATGCCGCCGGCGGCGATCACGGGGACGTTGACTTTCGAGCAGACGAGCGGGAGGAGAACCATGGTCGCCACGTCGCGCGCGTTCTTGAATCCGCCGCCTTCGCCGCCCTCGACCACCAATCCGTCGACGCCCGCGTCGATCGCTTTCAGGGCGGCGGCGAGCGAAGGCACGACATGGAAGACGGTCAGGCCGGCGTCTTTCAGTGCACTGCAATATCGATTCGGGTCACCGGCCGATGTGGTTACGAATTTGATTCCCTGATCGACGACGAAGGTCACGATGTCGGGATCGCGGACGAAGGCCTGGGCGATGTTGACGCCGAAGGGCTTGTCCGTCAGGGCGCGCATTTTCTTGATCTCCTCGCGCACGGCCTCGAGCTCGCCGGAGGAGGTTTCGATGATCCCCAGCCCACCGGCATTGGACACAGCCGAAGCGAGTTTGGCCCGCGCAATCCAACCCATGGGTGCTTGCACAATGGGATAGCGAATGCCCAGCATGTCGGTGACGCGGGTCTTGATCATCGGAAGCTCCGGAGAATGGCGGGAGCGCCATTCCGCCCCTCCCCGCACCGGTTGTCAAAATTGTGCCGCCGCGCGCGGCCCCGGAGGGCGGACGCGGGCCGGATCGGGTCCGTTTCCGGCACGGAACTGGCCCAAGAAGGGGAATATGGCGGTAAGGATGGCAGGCGGGCGCGCTTGATTTGCCTACATCCGTTACATATGCATTGACGACTTCAAGGTTAGGATCGGGACAAAGAATACAGTCCATCGAATCTTGGACCTGGGGCGGAGCCGAAGGATTTGCGCGATCTTACAATAGGGTCAGTTCGGTCTCATCTTGTCCGCCTCGCGGTGCCGATTGCGGCGGGCATGATATTCCAGACCCTTTATTACCTCGTCGACCTGTATTTCGTGGCGCATCTCGGCGAAGTCGCGATCGCGGGTGTGGCGGCTGCCGGCAATATCGTATTCCTCGTCATCGCGCTCACCCAGATCGTCAACGCCGGCACGATCTCGCTGCTCTCGCAAGCGGTTGGGCGGAAACACCACGCCGAATCCAATCTCATCTTCAATCAGGCTGCAGCACTCGCGGCGGCCTTTGCACTCGCGGTGATCATCTTCGGCTATCCGCTGTCGAAGCTCTATATGAACGCGGTGGGCGCCGACCACGCGTCGATCGCAGCCGGCACCACCTATCTCCTGTTCTTTCTTCCCGGCATGGCGTTGCAATTCGTGATGACGGCGATGGGCGCGGGGCTGCGCGCGACGGGCCTCGTGAAGCCCACCATGATCGTGCAGGCCGTGAGCCTCTCGCTCAACATCGTGCTGGCGCCGATCATGATCGCCGGCTGGCTCACGGGACATCCCCTGGGCGTCGAAGGTGCGGGTCTTGCGAGTTCCATCGCCGTGGCGGTGGGCGTCGCGATGATGCTCTTTTATTGTCTGCGGCTGGAAACCTACGTGCATTTTGTCGTGCAGGAGTGGCAGCCGCGCCTCGCCATATGGCGCAGGCTTTTCTTCATCGGGTTTCCCGCGGGCGGCGAGCTTGCATTCCTGTTCCTGTACACGGCGATCATCTTCGCGCTCATTCGTCACTTCGGAAATACGGCCCAGGCGGGCTTCGGCGTCGGCATGCGCCTGACGCAGGCGATCTTCCTTCCGGGGATGGCCATCGCGTTCGCAGCGGCGCCGCTCGCAGGGCAAAATTTCGGCGCCGGCCGGACTGCGCGCGTGCGCGAGACGCTGCGCGCTGCGGTCGTCTTCTGCAGCACAGTCATGCTGCCCTTGACGCTTCTCTGCCAGCTTCGCCCGGAATGGCTCGTCCATGTCTTCACCCAGGATCCGGGCGTCGTCGCGCAGGGCACGCTCTATCTGCGCATCATCTCGTGGAACTTCGTCGCGACCGGAATCATCTTCAGTTGCTCGGCCCTGTTTCAGGGACTGGGCAACACCTGGCCGTCGCTTCTGAGCACGGGCTCGCGTCTGGTCACGTTCATGGTCCCTGCGGCCTGGATGTCGACCTGGCCGCAATTCCGTATCGAGGATGTCTGGTATCTTTCGGTGGCGACCGTCACGCTGCAGGCGGCCACCAGCATCTTCCTTGTCATGCGCGAGTTGCGCCGCAGGCTGCCCTCCGACGAGAGAATCGGCAACGGCATGGCGGGGATAGCAGAAATCTAGTTCAGCGCCGGTCGCAGACGCCGGTCTCGATCCGGTCAGCGGCCCCGCCGCTTTCGCCGGTCGTGCGCCGCAGGCGGCCGTTGATCTTGTTGATCGTCACCACCGTTGCCATAGCGCGTGCATCGCCGCGAAAAGTCGGCGGGACGACATAGGCACGCGCGGCGATCAGAAACTCGCGGTCATCCACCAATATCCGATAGGCGGTCGCCGCGGGCCAATGCGGTTCGACGAGTTCGCGGCCGTGGATCTCCAGATGCGAGATGTAGCGGGCCGGATTGGAGCCCGATCCCTCAAAAGAGCAATCCCAGCCGGGATGCGCAATCGCCACGCCGGGCACAGCGAAAGTTGCGACGGCAAGAAGACCGGCCAGGCGCCGTTTCGATTTGGTCATCCAACCCGCCCTCGCGCTTTCCCGCGCAGTGGTGATGCGTCCTGCGGTGAGTATGGGCGATTCGGTCCGCAATCGCGATCCGAGCGCAATTCGTCTGCGCCGTGGATCATCTGTCGAATTCTGTACCGACGCCGCCGCGCGGCAATGACCGCGAATTCGCCGGCACCGTCCCGATACAAACCGCTCGTTAATTTGATGGGGTGGTGAGAGGGGCGGACTGGCCGCCCCTGCCACACGGAGGGACAGAGATGACGATCTTCATCTCCCTCCGGCTGCTCAGGAGAAGAAGGTTTACCCTTCTGATCCTGCTGTAGCCGGCCCCGCCTTGGAGTTACCCCTTCAAGGCGGGTGCCCTTCGTTTATAGATCGGAGATCGTAAACAATCAATCGAAACGGCCTCGGCAATCCGCTTGCATCGGCGGTGAAACGCTTCACGCCACCAGCACGCCCTCGCGATCGAGCGCGTCGTCGAGGCCTTTGTGCTTGGCGAAGAAGAGGATGCGTTCCAGCGCCTCGCGCAACGTCGTCGCGATGAGCTCGCAGCCCGTCGCCTCGATGGCATCGAGATAGCGCGAATCGTCGGTGCCGAAGCCCCAGAAATTCAGGAGCAGCTTCGCCTGCGGGAAATGGCGGCCGAGGCGGCGTACGAGATAGCGCGCATTGGTGAAATTGGCAGGCTCGAGATAGCACACCGCGATGAGGCGAACACCCGTCTTGTCAAGCCGCTCGATGTTCACCGGCAGCGCATCGGCGTGGGAGATGACGCGGACGCTGATCCCGTGCTTGCCGAGAAGGTCCGCCAGGAGAAGCGCTGCCACTTCGTCGAGCGGGCCGGGGCCGGCAACGCAGAGCACCGCGTTTTCCGGCCACACCTCCGCCGACGGCGCTTCGGTCTGGCCTTTGGGCCCCATCGGTTTGGTGTCGTCGCCGCGCTCGGAAAGGTTCTGCATCAGCCCTTCGACCGCCATGCGGATGATATGGCGGCGGTCGCGATCGAGCGTGCCGTGGCGCGCGTCCGCCTGCGCCATGACAAGCGCCTTGACCACGACCTCGTCGTAATAGGCGCTGAGGGAATTCTTTTCGAGGAAGGCTTCCGCCTGATGCGCGGCTTCGTCGGGATCACCGCCCAGCATGCGCAGGTAAAGTCCTTCTTCCATCGCGAGCGGCGGACGATCGCCGAGCAGCACGTCGAGAAAGCGCAGCTGATCGACATGCCGGCCGATGACGACGAGACACATCGTCAAAGGCGTCGAAAGAAGGAGGCCGACCGGGCCCCACACCCAGGTCCAGAAAGTGGCAGCCACAACGACCGCGGTTGCCGACAGACCGATGCTGCGGCCGTAGACGATAGGCTCAACCGCTTGCCCGAGCACCGGCTCGATCGCGATGTAAAGCCCGACGGTGAACGCGACCTTCCACCAATCGGGATCGATGGCGAAAGCGAGTGCCACAGGAATAGCCGCGGCAACCGGAACACCCACATAGGGCACGAACCGGAACATCATGCCGATCAGGCCCCAAAGGCCCGCATTCGGAATGCCGATCAGCCACAATCCGCTGCCGACGAGAATGCCGAAGCAGGTGTTGATCGCGGTCTGCAGGAGGAGATAGCGCGACAGCCGCGTCGCACCGTCGTCGAGTGCGACCGTCGTGCGCCGCAAATCGCTCGATCCCGCGAGCCGGATGAAGCGATCGCGCAGATCCTCCTTCTGCAGGAGTATGAACACGACGAAAATGATGACGATGCCGATGGTGGCGAGCGGCTCGAGCAGCGGACCGACGATGGATTCGACGAGATGGAAGGGCGTGTCCTGCTGTGCGGGCACTTCCACGACCACCGGCTGGGGCGCGGCAACCACCGATTTGGTGGTCGCGGGCTTCGACGGCGTCGAAAGATCGTTGTCGAGCCGCTGCAGGACCGCGCCAGCCGTCGCAAAGACGCTGTTGCTTTCGGCCGTGCTGCGGATGGAATTGATCTTGTGCGCGATATTGGATTCGTAACGCGGCAGCGCGTGCGCGAGGGCGGCGAATTCGGTGATGATGTAAGTTCCGAGCGCGCCGATCACGACGAAGGCCATAAGCACGGTAACCATGACGGAGGGAACACGCCCCAGGCCGATCACCCGAAGCCTCGCCACCAGCGGCGCCAACGCGAAGGCGAGCAGAATGGCGAGCGCCGCCGGCATCAGGATCGGCTCGCCGAAATAGATGCCGCCCACAATGATCGCGGCAAGCGCCGCCGCGTAGAACGCGGTTTGCAGCGTCCAGGGCGCGGCGACGTCCGCGGGCGTGTGTTCGGCGATGGGAGGCGCGTCAGTCATTGCTTATCCAAACCGGCAAATCCGCCGGGTTTCTTGAGGATGCGCCAGCGGGCCTGAAAAGATCAACCTGCGGGCACGAGATCCGTGGGCGCGATTTCGTGGACTGTGCCGCAAAACTCGCATTTGGCGCGGATGACGCCGTCGGGATCGGCGAGGCCTTCGCGTTCACTTTCCGAATAGGCCCGCAAAACCGACGCGATGCGCGCTGTTTCGCAACTACAACGGAAGGCGATCGGTTCCGCCGGGTGCACGCGGACTTCGTCCTCGTGGAAGAGCCGCCAGAGCAGCGTCTCGGCGGACAGCCCCACATCCACGAGCTCGAAATCCTCAAGCGTCGCGAGAAACATGGAAAGCCGCTCCCAATCGTCGACGTCGACCGTGCCTTCGGGCGTCGCCTGCAGCATCATGCCGCCCGCGCGCCAGCGGGGACTCTTTTCCCCGGGCGTGAAGAGCGGCGCTGCGGCGAGGCGGATGGCGGTCGGCAATTGCTCGGATTGCGCGAAATAGGCTTCCGCGGAGTGCGCGAGACCGTCGCCCAAGGGCACGATGCCCTGATAGGTCTGGCCGCCGCGTTCCGGTTCGATCGTGATGGCCACGACGCCTTCACCGATCAGCGCTGCGAAATCCGGCGCGGATGTGCCGAGCGCCGCGAAGCGTTTCTCGTCGAGGCGTGCATAGCCGCGAACGCCGGCGGACTGTTCGGCATCGGCGCCGTAGTAATCCGCCGTGATCAGATCCAGCGGGCCGTTGCTTTTCGTCTGAACCGTCAGGCGGCCGCTGAGCTTGAGCGCCGAACCGAACAGGCTGGCAAGGACCGTCGCCTCCGCGACGAGGCGGGAAGCGGCTTCCGGCAATTGGTGCGCCAGGAGTGCGCGCGCCGAAACTGCGTCGAGACGGACAAGCCGTCCGCGAATGCGCGCTCTGGGCAAATCGAAAGCCAGCACGAAATCGGCGGGCGGCGCCGGACGGTAGTCGGGCACATTCACGAAAGACACCAAAGCAGTATCGCCTTCTGCGCGTGCAGGCGGTTTTCCGCTTCGTCGAAGACGACGGATTGCGGGCCGTCGATCACTTCGTCGGTCACTTCCTGGCCGCGATGCGCCGGCAGGCAATGCATGAAGACCGCGTCCTTCGCCGCGTGCGACATCAGCCGCTCGTTGACCTGATAGCGCTTCAGCATGTTGTGACGTTTGGTGGCGTCTTCGTCGCCCATCGAGATCCAGGTATCGCCGATCACGCATTGCGCGTTCTTGACGGCCTTCTCGGGATCCTCGCCGAACTGCACATCGGCGCCCGCGCCTTTCACCCAGTCTTTCAGGCCTTGGCTCGGCGCGAGTTCGGCCGGCGTCGCCACCTTGAGCGTGAACTCGAGCCGCGCCGCCGCATGCACCCAGGATGTCAGCACATTGTTCGCATCGCCCGACCACGCGACCGTACGGCCCTTGATGGGGCCGAAACGCTCCTCGAACGTCATCACGTCGGCCATCACCTGACAGGGATGGGAGAGTTTCGTGAGACCGTTGATGACGGGAATGGTTGCGTTGTTGGCGAGGTCGCGCACCATCTCGTGATCGAGAAGACGGATCATCACGGCGTCGACATAGCGCGAGATCGCGCGCGCCGTATCGGCGATCGTTTCCTCGCGCGCGAGCTGCATGTCCGAGCCCGCCAGCATGATCGTGGTGCCGCCGAGCTGGCGCATGCCCACATCGAAGGAGATACGCGTGCGTGTGGATTGCTTGTCGAAGATCATAGCCAGCACGCGGCCGGCGAGCGGCGCATCGGCATCGACCACGCCTTTGGGAAGACCTTTGCGCGCGTCCTTGCGGCGGCGCGCTTCCGCGATCATCGCCTTCAGCGTTGCGCCGTCGAGATCGGCGATATCGAGAAAATGCTTCGGGCCGGGCTCAGGCCTGGTCGCGACGTTCATGCCGCCACCGTTTTCTTGTCCGCCTCGAAATCGCGCGCCGCCTCGCTCAGATGCGCCATCGCTTCGCGCACATGGGTTTCGTCGATGATGAGCGGCGGCAGGAGGCGCACGACATTGTCGCCCGCGCCGACCGCCAGCATGCCGTGCTCGCGCAGCCGCGCGACGAATTCCGTGTTCGGCACCTTTGTTTTCAGGCCCAGCATGAGGCCTTCGCCGCGGAGCTCTTCGAACACGCCCGGATGTTCGCCGATCAGCCGCGCCAATTGCTGGCGGAAATAATTCGCGATTTTCCGCACGTGCTCGAGGAAGCCGTCGGCCAGCACGATGTCGAGCACCTTGTTGCCGACGGCCATGCCGAGCGGATTGCCACCGAAGGTCGTGCCGTGCGTGCCCGCCGTCATGCCGGTCGCAGCCTTTGCGGTTGCCAGACAGGCGCCCATCGGATAGCCGCCGCCGATGCCTTTGGCGATCGCCATGATGTCGGGTTTCACATCCGCCCATTCATGCGCAAAGAGCTTGCCGGTGCGGCCGACACCTGTCTGGATCTCGTCGAAGATGAGAAGCAGGCCGTGCTCGTCGCAGAGCCTCCGCAGGCCGCGCAGGAATTCGTGCGGCACGGGACGGATGCCGCCTTCGCCCTGAATGGGTTCGATGAGGAGTGCGGCCGTTTGCGGGCCGATCGCGGCTTCGAGCGCTTTCATATCGCCGAACGGCACCTGGTCGAAGCCTTCGACCTTTGGACCGAAGCCTTCGAGATATTTCGCCTGGCCGCCGGCCGCGATCATCGCCAGCGTGCGGCCGTGGAACGCGCCTTCGAACGTGATGATATGGAAGCGCTCGGGATGGCCGTTCGCATAGTGATAGTGGCGCGCCATCTTGACCGCGCACTCGACCGCTTCCACGCCCGAATTGGTGAAGAAAACCGTGTCGGCAAACGTCGCATCGACGAGCTTCTTCGACAGGCTTTCCTGACCCGGCACGCGATAGAGGTTCGAGGTGTGCCAGAGCTTGCCCGCCTGCTCGGTCAGGGCCGCCACGAGTTCCGGATGGGTGTAGCCCAGAGAATTGACCGCGATCCCCGCGCCGAAATCGAGATATCGGGTGCCATCCTCGGCGAAGATATAGGGTCCTTCGCCCCGGACGAATGCGATATCCGCCCGATTGTAGGTTGGCAGCAGCGACGGGAACACGGCGTTTCTCCTCATGTGGGGTGGTCGGCGCCTGAAGCGCGCAATGTAGGGGCTTTATCGGACGCGAGCCCCAAGGGGTCAAGCAAACGGCCTGTGAGGCCGGTATTCCGGATAGTGTGCGGCAATGACCTCTTCGAGTATCGGCACAGAACACCAGCCATGAGTTTCTGAACAGCACAGTTCCGCGTTGTTGTGGACAAGCATCTTGCGGTGGCACCGCACCCCTTGTGAGTGCGTTTCCGGGTGGTACGATATCTAGTACCAGATCGGGAGGTCACGGATATGTGGACGGACGAGAGGGTCGAGCAGCTCAAATCGCTTTGGACGGAGGGCCTGTCGGCCAGCCAGATCGCGCGCGTGCTCGGCGGTGTGACCCGGAATGCCGTCATCGGCAAGGTCCACAGGCTTGGCCTCGCCGGCCGCGCCAGCCCCGCCAGGAGCGAACGTCCGCGCCTCTCCATGACGCCCAAGGTCGCCATGCGCGTCCACGCGCCGGAGCCGCCGGTGGTGGAAGAGGATCCCGTCATCCTCGACGACGGCAGCTTCGCGACCGTCCTCACCATCAACGACCGCATGTGCCGCTGGCCGATCGGCGATCCGTCCGAGAACGAGTTCCATTTCTGCGGCCGGAAGCCCAAGGGTGGTTCGCCCTATTGCGAGGCGCATGCCCGCAAGGCGTATCAGCCGCAACAGCTCCGCCGCGACCGCAAGATGGCGAGTTGAGGGCCCCTCACCCGCGCCTGAACAGATTTCGAATTCCGCGTTTGGCATCCCTCTCCCTCAAGGGGCTTTGCACAAGAACGTCGTTCTGCACAAAAACCCCGGCGGCTGCACAAAAACTCGTGACGCGAAATCAGCCGTCGGCCGATTTCGACTTTTCGCCAAAATAGAAGCCGGTGACTGCACCGACGAGGCCCACAACGGGCGAAAATAGAATCTCTAGGATCGTCTTGAGCGCTTCCACATCGCGGAAGCTTTTCATAATGAAAAGCGAGATGAGGATGTAGATGAACGCGAGTACTACCATTCCCGCGAGCACAGCGACTAACGCGAGGGCGATAGTGCCACGCACCCACTCGCGATCTTCAGAAGGGTCGTATTCAAAATCCTCGGGTATCGATAGCTCTGATGAATAAGCCCGTTCCTCCGGGTCTTCTGTGAGATCGAAATATTCCTGGTCATCATCCGCAGGATGGTGACCGGCGGAGGATTCTCCCTCCGCCGGTGCTGCCTTTTGTTCGGGCGGTTTGTGTTGGTCAGACACCTCCGGGTGCCCTCATTTCGACTGCCGATAAATCGTAGGATTGAGAACCACCTCTCTGGTTTTTCCTGCTTTATCCTCCAGTAGGACTTTCTCGCTTCGCTCAGCCGCTTCGAGAAAATATTTCTCGTGCGAAATCGCTTGGCGGAGAGCCTCGGTAATCGAGACGCCCTTCTTTTCGGCAATATCCTTCAGGGCAGCAACCACTGTGTTCGACAGGTTGGCTGAAATTTTTACGGTGCTGTCCATTGCCATTTCTCCACTCCTCAGCTGTTTTGGGGCTCCTTTTGAAGCCGTTTTGTGCCCCTTTATATAGCGAATGTCTGCTTTTTGTCCACACTTCGTGGATTGAAAATGCTCCAAAAATCTATATAAAGGGTGTACGGAATACGACAAAAGTCGCCTGAAATGAGCAAAAAAGACAGGAAAACCAAGAACATAAATCGAACGACCCAAGGCGAATCGGACCGTGAATCCGACCGCCGTTGGAACCGTTTCTGTGGTGGGCTTAGGGGCTTGCCGCTACGAACGCCGAGCCTGCCCACCCGCTTCTTGTAGTGAGAGGGATCAAGATAGTGGGCCGACCGGGTTAAGGCAAGGTGAAACTGCGCCCCGAAGGGAGGCAGAGATGGCAGCACGCCAGGCTCAGCCGCCGAAGTCGCCAAAGGCGAAGAAGAAGAGGATACCGGTCCCCAAGGACCACCACCTCGAATTCCGCCCGTGGCGCACAGACCCGAGGCTCAAGGCGTGGCCGATTGTTGTTCCCGATTAATCGGGACAGCTCCGGCTGTAATGGAGGGGCGAGCCGAGCAATCGGCTCGCTCTTTCGTCCTCAACGCTTCGGCTTCTTCGTGGAAGCCGCTTTCGCTGACGGCGTCACGCGAGGGCGATCCCAGTAGGGGCTTTTGCAATGAGGACAAACCTTGGGCTCCGCGTCTTTGTCGCGCGGGACCCATTCGTGGTCGCATCTCTCGCAGCGATAGCCCCATATCTGAACTTTAGGCATGGAGCCCATATATCCCTAAAGAGAATATACGTCAAATAATATAGCTTTGGTGATTGACCGCTATGTACCTAATGGGTATATATACCTCCAAGGTACATACGGGACGGCATCGCAATGGACGCGCGGAGAGAACAGGGAGCGGAAATCGCTTCTATCGCCCGCATCACCAAGAAAGGTGGTGTGTGGATCGTTCCCTCCCGCACTAAGACCGGTCGGAAGTACACAGTGTGCCCCGATAAGAACAACCCGCATTGCACGTGCTCCGACCACGAAACGAATGGCGGTCGGTGCAAACACATTTGGGCAGTCGAATTCTATCGGACCCACGTCAAGAATATTCCGATGCCGCGTCCGACACCGGTAGCGACACCCAGGAAGACATATCCGCAAAAATGGAGCGCATATAACGCGGCGCAGACGCAAGAAAAGGACATGTTCCTGCATCTCCTGCGTGATCTATGCAACGATCTTACGGACCCGCGTGAGCAGGTGACAGGGCGTCCACGTCTTCCGATTGGCGACGCAGTGTTCGCTGCCTGCTACAAGGTTTTCAGCACAGTCTCCGGCCGTCGCTTCATGTGCGATCTCCGCGCTGCGCACGAAAGTGGCTTGATCTCCAAAACGCCGCACTTCAATACGATCTCGAATACGCTTGAAGACCCCGCGATTACAGAGGTCCTGCGCAGCCTGATTACCGAGAGCAGCCTGCCGCTGAAGTCGGTTGAATGCGACTTCGCCGTGGACTCGTCCGGCTTCACGTCGTCGCGGTTTGTGCGCTGGTATGATCACAAATACGGGGCGGTCCGTCAGCAACACACGTGGGTCAAGGTCCACCTCATGTGTGGCGTGAAAACCAATATCGTGACGGCTGTCGAAATCCGCGACAAAGACGCGAGCGACACCAAACTTCTTCCCGGCCTTGTCGACGCGACCGCGAAGAATTTCCAGCTGCGTGAAGTGTCCGGCGACAAGGGTTATGGCAGCCTGAACAACTATGATGCGGTCGCACGTCACGGCGCGACGCCGTACATTGCCTTCAAGTCCATACATACCGGTAAAGGCGGCGGACTTTGGAAGAAGAT
>Ga0181525_10000454_pt1 | contig 35896 bp, 28 predicted proteins | sample PEATcosm2014_Bin_48_FD_121100 | JGI IMG/M metagenome (GOLD analysis project Ga0181525, IMG submission 121100) | Peatland microbial communities from MTU Mesocosm Facility, Houghton, MI, USA - PEATcosm2014_Bin06_10_metaG | ecosystem: Environmental > Terrestrial > Soil > Wetlands > Peat | place... | reverse complement strand
GTTCAACGGGGTCCTCTCGCACCTCCTCGGATCGAGCCTGGCCGGGTTTGTGATCCTCCTGCTGATCGCCGCCTGCCGGCGGGCCTCGGCGGATCTGCGCCGGACCCTCGGCTGGATCGGCCTCCTCAAGTTCGCGGTTCCCGCGGCCGCGCTGGCCCCGCTCTTGGGCCGGCTGGGCGCCCTCCTCGGGTGGCTCTCTCCGGGCGCTCCCGCGGCGCTTATCGCCGGACTCCCCGGACACCGGTACCTCGCCAAGGCGATGGCGGCCGACCGTGCGCTGCCGGGCACCCTCATCATGGCCATGCTCGCGGCCTCGGCGGCCGTGACCGCCGCCATCCTGGTCCGTTGGTGGGTGAGGTCCGCGGCCTTCAGAAGGGGGGTGCTTGCCGGCGCCAGCTCCGTGTCCGGACCCCTTTTCCGGCGCGTAGCGGCCGCGGCGTCGAGCGTCGGCCTGAGCAGGGCAACGCCGCCCGTTGTCCTTTCGGAGTCCGAGGGCCCCGGCGTCCTCGGCTTCATTTCGCCTCTCCTCGTGATTCCGCGCTCGCTCGAGGGCCTGCTGGCGCCCGCGGAGCTCGATTCGATCCTGGTCCACGAGCTCGTCCACCTGGAACGCAGGGATCCCCTGTGGGGCGCCGCCCGCACCCTCTTCCTCGCCGTCTTCTGGCACAATCCCGTCGTCTGGCTCCTCTGCCGCTCGATCGCGCTTGAGACCGAAAAATCCTGCGACGAAGAGGTCATCCGCCTGACCGGTTCACCCGAGGCCTATGCGGACGGCATCCTGAAGACGGTGCGCCACTCGCTGGGCCTCCCCGATCCGAGCCTGACGGGCGCGGCGGGCCACTCCGTCTCGTCCCGGATCAAGTCCATCCTCAGCCCCCAATCCAGAACCGAATCCCCCGCCATGAAAATGCTCGTCCTTTCCTCAGCCTGCCTGATCGCTGTTCTCACCGGCTACGCCGACCCCTCGTCCGAGGCCCCGGCCTCCCCCAAGTCCGAGGTCCCGGCCGGCAACGTCTACGACATCTCGAAGCTCGACGTGATCCCGCGTGCGCTCTTCCAGGCAAGGCCCGTCTATCCCAAGGAAATGCGCGCGCAGGGCGTGAACGCCGAGGTCCTCGTCGACTTCATCATCGACCCAAACGGCGCCGTCAAAAACGCCTTCGCCGCGAAGGCGTCGCGCGCGGAATTCGGGAAATCCGCCGTGGACGCCGTCAGCCAGTGGAAGTTCGCGCCCGGGGAGAAGGCGGGGAACAAGGTGTACACCCATATGCAGGTCCCGATCGTCTACACGCTCAATAACGACGATCCGAAATCGTGACCTGCGGCCTCGCCGGCTGGCAGCCCCCTGGCCTTCCGGCGCTCGCCTGACCCGGTCCGGCCGCCGGAATCGTGTCGATTTTCCGGGTGTGGGAGCGCTAGGATCGCGCCCCCCATGAACCCCTTTTCCCGGCAGGTGTTGTGCAATGGGACCGCGCTTGGATCCCTCCTGGTCCTCTGCGCCGTCCTCGCGGCCCCAGGCGGGCTGGGCGCGCAGCCTGCGGACAATGCGAGCCCACGCGAGCGCACCCTCTTCGACCGCGACTGGAGGTTCGCCTTCGGCCACGCCACGGATCCGGCGATGGATTTCGGGTTCGGCACCGGCTATTTCTCCTATTTCGCCAAGGCCGGATACGGGGACGGGCCCGCTGCGGAGAAATTCGACGACCGCTCGTGGCGCGGGATCAACCTGCCGCACGACTGGGCCGCCGAGGTCGGGTTTTCGGAGCGCGGCTCCGCCAGCCACGGGTACAAGGCGGTCGGCCGGAACTTCCCCGAGTCAAGCGTCGGCTGGTACCGAAAATCGTTCCAGGTCCCGAATTCCGACCTCGGACGGCGGATCGTCATCGAGTTTGAGGGGGCGTTTCGCGACTCCCAGGTGTGGGTCAACGGGTTTTTCCTCGGGCGCCAGCCGAGCGGGTACGCGAGCTTCTGCTATGACCTGACCGACTACGTCAACTACGGCGGAGAAAATGTGATCGCAGTCCGCGTCGACGCGACGATGGAGGAGGGCTGGTTCTACGAGGGCGCCGGCATCTATCGCCACGTCTGGCTGGTGAAGACGGCTCCTCTCCACGTCGCGCCGTGGGGCATGTACGTGACCAGCGCGGTCGACGGCGATTCCGCCGACGTCACGGCCCGCACGAGCGTCGCCAACGAGGGGACGTCCGAGGCCACGTTCTCCATCGAGCAGAGCATCGTGGACGCGGACGGACAGACCGTCGCCACCGCGCGGACGGGGAAGCTCTCCCTCGCCGCGGGGGCCGCCGGCGAATTCCCATGCACCCTGAGGGTCGGGCATCCCCGGCTCTGGTCGCTCGAGGCGCCCGTCCTGCACAAGCTCCTGACGACCGTCCTCAGGCAGGGAGTCGTGGCGGACCGCATCACGACCCCCTTCGGCATACGCTCGATCCGGTTCGACCCAAACAACGGCTTCTTCCTAAACGGCAAGCGTGTCGAGTTGCAGGGCGCAAACGTTCATCAGGACAGCGCGGGCGTCGGCACGGCGCTCCCGGACGCCCTCCAGGATTTCCGCATTTCGCGGCTGAAGGAGATGGGCTGCAACGCCTACCGGTGCTCCCACAACCCCCCGACCCCCGAGCTGCTCGACGCGTGCGACCGGCTGGGAATGCTCGTCCTCGACGAAAACCGCCTGATGGGCACGAATGCGGCGCAGCTGGACCCGCTCGAACGCATGATCCGGCGCGACCGCAACCATCCCTGCGTGGTCCTCTGGTCGCTCGGCAACGAGGAATGGGCCATCGAGGGCAACATCAAGGGCGCGCGCATCGCCTCGACGATGCAGGACTTCGCCCGGCGCCTCGACCCGACCCGGCGCACCACCGTGGCCAACAGCGGCGGCTGGGGCGGGATCTCGACGGTCATCGACGTCGTCGGCTACAATTACATCCACCAGGTCCATCCCGACGAGCAGCATGCCAAGTTTCCGAACCAGCCCGGGGTCGGCACCGAGGAGACCTCCACCCAATGCACTCGCGGGATCTACCTTGACGACCGGCAAAACGCCCACCTTGCACCGCTGCAGCACGGGGACTCCGGCGGGAACTGCGAGGAGGGTTGGAGCTTCTACGCGGCGCGCCCGTTCCTCGCGGGCCTGTTCTTCTGGACCGGATTCGACTATCGCGGCGAGCCCACCCCCTTCGATTGGCCGGCCATCAGCTCCCAGTTCGGCCTCATGGACAGCTGCGGCTTCCCGAAGGACAGCTTCTTTTACCTCAAGTCGTGGTGGACGGACCAGCCCGTGCTCCACTTATTCCCGCACTGGAACTGGCCGGGCAAGGAGGGGCACCAGGTCACCGTCGGGTGCTTCAGCAACTACGAGTCGGTCGAACTGAGGCTGAACGGCCGCTCCGTCGGCAGGAAGGACATGCCCCGCAACGGCCACCTCGAATGGAGCGTCGTCTACGAGCCGGGCACCCTTGAGGCGGTCGGCTACCGGGCCGGAAAGCCCGTCGAGACGAGCCGCGTCGAGACGACCGGCCAGGCCACCTCCCTAAGGCTCGTGCCCGACCGCGCGCATCTCGCCTCCGACGGCGCGGACGCGGCGGTGGTCCGCGTCGAAGCCGTCGATGAACAGGGCCGCGTTGTGCCCACCGCGGGCAACCTCGTCTCCTTCGAGGTCGCAGGCCCGGGGCGGATCATCGGGGTGGGAAACGGGGACCCGTCGTCCCACGAGCCAGACCGCTACATCGATTCCGTGAAGTCCCTGGGAGTCAGGGGCTGGCGCGGACGGATCGCACCGGCCGGCACCGCAGCCCCCAGCGAACCCGACCTCCTGCCTCCCCTGTCCAGGCTGTCAAATTGGAAGGCCACCCTGCCGCGCGCGGGCGAGCTCTACGACCTGGCGGCGCGGTTTGAAGTGGAGGCGCTTCCGAACGACGCGCGCTTCACCCTCTACCTGCCCTCGCTGGGGGCAAAGACATCGGCCTGGCTGAACGGCCACGAGCTCGCGCGGGACATCGATACCACCTTGAGCGGCCCTTCCATCATCCTGGATCCGCGCCAGCTTGTCGTCGGCTCGAACACGATCCAGCTGATCACCGTCCCGCTCCCCGACGGCCGAAACCACATTCCCGAGGTGGCCCAGCTCGGCTCGGTGCAATACTGGCGGCCCGCCCCCCAATGGCAGAGGAGCATCTTCAATGGCCTTGCGGAGGTGATCGTCCAGGCAACGGACGACCCCGGCGAAATCCGCCTGACGGCCCGTGCGGCCGGCCTGAGGCCGGACACGCTGGCCCTGTCGTCCCGCCCGGCCCTCCCCTAGGCCATCCGGTCCGCCTCCCCTGCCTCAGCTGACGAAGGAGTAGTCGTAGGGCTTGCGCATCTCGCGTTTCACGTAGCTGTTCGCGATCATGGAGTGCCAGCCGACGAACTTCTCCTTCTCGGCATCCCACTTCAGCTTCAGCCCCGTGCGCATGGAGATGGCGCCGAGGTGGCACATCGTCGCAGAGCGGTGCCCCGTCTCGACGTCGCAGATCGGAAGCTTCCGCGACCTCGTGCAGTCGAAGAAATTCCCCATGTGGTTGTTGCTCTTGTAGAGTCGGACGGCGTCCTCGGGAAGCGGCTTTGTGAGCAAGTGCGGGTCGCTCGCCGTGATTTCGTCGCGGTTGACCCAGATCCAGCCGTCGGTGCCTTCGAAGCGTATCCCATTGCGCTGGCCCTTCGGATTGACGACGGAGCCGAAGATCGAGTCGTCCTTCGTCGTGTTGATGTTGAGCACGACCCCGTTCGAATACGTGTACTTGACGGTGTACTCGGCAAAGGTCGTGTACCCGCCGGGGATGGGCTGGGCCAGAACCTTCGACTCGACCGTCGTCGGCGCCAGCAGGCCGATCGCCCAGTAGGCGATGTCGTTGTGATGGGCGCCCCAGTCGGTCATGGTTCCGCCGGAGTACTCGTACCAGTACCGGAACGTCGTGTGGCAGCGTTCCTTCACGTAGTCATTGGCCGGAGCCTGCCCCTGCCAAAAATCCCAGTTGAGCCCAGCCGGGACGGGAACGGTCTTGAAAGGACCGTCGCGCAGCCCGGCAGGCAGCCAGACATGGGCCTCCTTCAGGGTCCCGATGCGTCCGTTGCGCACGAGCTCGCAGGCAAGCCGGAACCTCGCCGAGCTGCGCTGCTGGGTTCCCGTCTGGAGCACGATGCCGCTGTCTCGCACGACCTTCACAAGCCTTCGACCCTCGTCGATCGTGAGCGTCAGCGGCTTCTCGCCGTAGACGTCCTTCTTCGCCCGGGCCGCGGCCATGTTGACCAGCGTATGCCAATGGTCGGGGGTTGCATTCACGATGACGTGGATGTCGGGCCTTTCCATCACCTTTCGGAAATCGGAATAGATGTCGGGCACCTTCCCCTCGACCGTGAACTTCTTCGCGGCCGCGGCCGCGTGGTTCCCGTCGACATCGCAGACGGCGAGGATCTCGCCAAACTTGGATGCATTCGTGGCGTCGCCGCGCCCCATGCCTCCGCAGCCGACAAGGGCGATGCCCGGTCGGTCGTTGGGCGTGGGCAGGCTCGGCATGTCGGCGGCTGCGAGCTGCTGGCGCTCGATGAACCAGAGCGGCAGCCCCGTCATCGCAGCAATCTGGCTGCAGCGTTTCAGGAACAGGCGCCGGGAAATGTCGAACGACTTGGGTGCAGGGGAATATCGGGCGGGGTTGGTCATGAATAAAAATAACCCAGGGGCCAGCCTTCCGGCGCCCAAATCCGCGGCCTATCTCCGACGGAGGGGGGTCTGGGAAGTTGGGTGGCGAACACGCGTATTGCAAGGAGGTCCCTCATTTTTGCGCGTGGCGCAGCCAAAGAGACGCGCCTCCCTTGACACCCGCTCCCGCGGGCGCAGAGCATCTCGCCGTGTCCGAATCGTGTCGCCTCGCGGTAAGGGCGGTGCCCAATGCCCCCAACAGCTGCGTTGTCGGCTGGGTCGAGGACACCCTCAGGGTCAGGGTCCACGCGCCCGCGCTTGAGGGTCGCGCCAACGAGGAACTCTGTGAATTCCTGGCGTCGGAGCTCGGGGTCCGCAGGGGCTCGGTCCGCGTCATCCAGGGCGCAAAATCCCGGCTGAAGGTCGTGGAGATCCATGGATTTTCGGCCGCCGAGGTCCGCGCACGACTTCGAGTCTCCAGTTGACGAATGCGCCAAACTGGCGATTTTAGCGGCCTGATGTTCGCCCGGAGACAGAGCCGACCCTCGATGCTGACGCGCGCCACCGCGTCGCTCGCCTGCGCCCTTGTCTTGGCCCTGGTGGCATTTGCCGCCAGCCCGCAGCTTCACGAGCGCCTGCACGGCCACGACCTCCAGGCTGGGGCCGCCGCGCACCACGGGGGGGCGCTGCCCGGGCACCTGCCCGCCGGCGATGACGATGCCGGGTGCGTGGTGAACCTTTTCGCCCAGGGCCTAGTCCTGTGCCTTGCGCTTGTGGCGCTTGCCTTCACCGGCCAGACGCTCCGCCTTTCGGATTATGCTCCCCGTGAGCGGATCATTCCCGAGGCGCCGGGCTACCTCCACCTGCCCCCGCAGGCCCCCCCGGGGCTTTGAGCTGATCCGTCCCCGGCGGCGCGCCGGCATCCGGCGCCCCCGTTCCTAATTGGACGCCGATCGACGCCGCCTCCGGGCGCGCGCAAACCCAGCCGCAGGCAGCCGCATTGGAATGCCGGCGGCGTCTCGCTATCGGCGCTGACCCATGACCCAACGAATCCCCCATGAATTTCCGCAAGTTCCTCCTCCTTCCCATCGCAATCTGCACGATCACCACGGTCCACAGCCAGTCCGACCCGCCTCCGAGCCCCGACGCAAAGACGACACGCCTCGATCCGGTGATCGTCACCGACGAGCTGGACGAGACCCGCGGACTCATCGAGCCGAGCCTGGGGGCCACCTCGTTCATCATGGACGAGCAGCAGATCCTCAACCTGCCGCAGGGCGCCGACGCGCCCTTCAACCAGGTCCTCCTGCGGGCTCCCGGCGTCGCCGAGGATTCGGCGGCGAACGGGGACCTGCACGTCCGGGGAGAGCACGCGAACCTGCAATACCGCATCAACGACGTCCTCCTGCCTGAGGGGATCACCGGCTTCGGCCTCGAGCTTGACCCCCGGTTCGTGAAGAGCATGCAGCTCATCACGGGGTCCCTGCCGGCGCAGTACGGCTTCCGCACGGCCGGCATCGTCGACATCCAGACGAAGACCGGCGGCTTCGACCAGGGCGGCGAGGCCTCCCTCTACGGCGGGAGCTACGACACGGTTCGGCCGAGTTTCGAGCTCGGCGGAACCCAAGGGAACGTCAGCTACTTCACCGACGGGAGCTACGACCACAATGCGCTCGGCATCGAGAACCCGACCCCGAGCGCGAGGGCGATCCACGACCTGACCGACCAGTACAAGACGTTCACTTACCTGTCCTACATCCTCGACCGGACGAGCCGGCTCACGTTCATGGGCAGCGCCTCGTACAGCGATTTCCAGGTTCCCGACACGCCAGGGCTCCCGGCGGGAACGTCCCCCGACGGCAAGCCGTGGCTTCCCGGATCGTTCGACTCCTCGAAGCTCAACGAGAACCAGAACGAGCAGAACTATTACGCGGTTGCGACCTATCAGAAATCCGCGGGCGACCTCAATTTCCAACTTTCCCTGTTTGCCCGTGATAGCAGCGTCCACTTCACGCCCGATCCCGTCGGCGACCTCTTTTTCAACGGGGTCGCCAGCGACGTCAAACGCTCGCTCTATTCGGGCGGCATCGAGGGGGACGGCAGCTATGCCCTCGGGGCAAACCATACGCTCCGCGCGGGCTTCTCGCTCCTTGACGAGTCGGTCGACGCGATTTCGACGACCACGGTTTTCCCGGTCGATGCGGACGGGGATCCCGACGGCCCCGAATTCCCGATATTCAACAGCGGAACGCTCCACGGCGTGTTTGCCGGCTCCTACCTCCAGGACGAGTGGAAGCTGGCGCCCGGCTTGACGCTCAATTACGGGGCAAGGCTCGACAGATTTGACTCCTCCTTCGACACCGAGTCCCAGCTGAGCCCGCGCGTCAACCTCATCTACGAGCCCACGGACTCGACCACGCTGCACGCGGGATACGCCCGCTACTTCACGCCGCCGCCGGTTGAGAACGTCTCGGGCAGCACCGTGGCCGAATTCAACGGAACCTCGAATGCATCGCCGACCGACCAGGACGATCCCGTCAAGGCGGAGCGTTCGAACTACCTGGATGCCGGGATCACCCAAAAGTTCGGGCCGTCCCTCCAATTGGGACTCGACGGCTACTACAAACGGGCGACGAACCAACTCGACGACGGGCTGTTCGGCCAGACCTTGATCCTCTCGGCGTTCAATTATGCAAAGTGCGAAGTCTACGGTCTCGAACTCTCCGGCTCCTATTCGCACGGAGGGTTCACGACCTATCTGAACCTGGCCCATTCCGTGGCCATGGGCGAGGATTGGGACTCGGCCCAGTTCCTCTTCGACCAGGCGGACCTGGCGTATGTAAAGGACCACTGGATCTTCCTCGATCACGACCAGGCGCTCTCCGGCTCGTTCGGCGCATCCTACGTGTGGAAGGAGGGCCGCGGCGACACGCGGATCTACGTGGACACGCTCTATGGTACGGGCCTGAGGACCGACGCCACCGCGCCCGACGGGTCCAACATCCCCAACGGCGGGACGGTCCCGGCGTACTATTCAATCAGCATTGGCGGCGAGCAGAGCTTCAAGGCAGGCCACCACAGGGCCTGGAAGGTCCGCCTCGATATCGTCAATCTGACGGACAAGACCTACGAGCTGCGCAACGGCTCGGGAGTGGGAGTCAACGCCGCGCAGTACGGGATGCGGCGAGGGATCTTCGAAAGCGCGTCCTACTCGTTCTAGGAGCGGGCCTAACCGCCCGCGAATTCAAGGAGGGGTCCGAAATTGCCCGCGTCCGCCTGCCTCATCGCTTCGAGATAGAGCGGGCGCGCGGATCCCGGCGCGCCTGCCTCTCCCCTCGAGCCCCAGGCCAGCGGCGCCTCACCGTGGGAGGCGACCACCACGTCGGCCATGAGGCGGGCATGCCTGCCGTTGCCGTTCGACCAGGGATGGAGGGACACCAGCCTTTGGTGCAACCTCACCGCCGCCTCATGCACGGGATAGGTGCCAAACCGAAACCATGCCTCCGCGTCGTCAAGGATGAGCCTCACCCCTTCGGCAATCCGCTTCGGCTCCCATCCGGGATTGCGCTTTGTCGTCCGGTAGCGCCCCGCATCGCGCCAGATGCCCCTGAACATCCGCCGATGCAGCTCGCGTGCGAAGGCCTCGGTCAGGAGGTCCTCCCTTTTCAGCACCGCAGCCCTCATGACCCAAACCCGTGCCGCATTGATGCTGAGGCGCTCGATCTGTTCGAGCTGGCCCCGGTTGGTGAGGCTTGGCAGGAGGCGCGTCCGCTCCTTCTCTGAAATCGGCGCATTAGGGGGCATCATCGGGATCCACGCCGCCCCTGAGCGCCATCGAATGGTCCGTCGCCCTTTGAAGCGTGGCGTTGGGGTCGCGGGCCGCCGCGAGATCGGCATAGGTGCGGGCGCCGGGCCCGCGCGGAACGACAAAGTAGACGAGCTCGCAATCCATCGACTCAGCCGCACGGCGCAGCGACTCTATGCTGACCGCCCCCCTCTCCTCCGACGCCTCGAACTGGGCGTATGTCTGTCTCCTCACCCCGATTCTTGCCGCCGCTTCACCCTGGGTGAGGCCGATCGCTTCGCGAACCGCCCGGAGCCACCCCTTCGCGGGACGACCCGCGACATCCCTAGCGGCATTCAGGAGCTCCACGTTCTCCTGAAGCCCCGCCAAAATGATTTTTTGAATCTGCGCCTTGATGCAGTCTTTGAACTGCCTTAATGGTCATGAGGCAATATAAATAATGCCTCTCGAAACCAATATGCAGTTTTTAGACTGCATGCTTTCCCTCGACTGCCTCCAAAAGGGTCGATGTCTTCAGCTGCACCCAGACATTTGCGAAGGTGATGAGTCCCCCGCCGACGGCGAGCGACCAGGTCGCGCGTTCATCGGAATAATCGAGTCCAACCCAATGGGAGATGAGCGCTGGAAGGAACAGCACGAAGACGGAGGCGAAGAGGGGTTCGGTGCAGTAGATGAGGCCCGCTTCGGTCGATGTGATCCTCGGCTGCCAGCGAGTCATGAGGGAAAAGGCCCCGACCGTGCAGACGAGCGTGAGGACCAGGGTCAGCACCATCCATGGCGGGGAACGCCAGGGAATGAGAAGCGCCCCGGCGTCCGGCGCCGTGACCGCCGCCATTCCCGCAAAGGTCGCCGCCTGGACGGCGAACATGATCAGGGTCACCGTCCCAGGCCGGTTTCCCGCGAACTCCTTCCTCCCAACCCAGAGGATTTGTCCGGTGAAGAAAACCGAGCAGAGGAGCGTTTCTGTTTCGCCCCGGCCAAACCGGAAGGTGTGCCAATCGAAGCGGCCCAGGACCGCGACCCCGACCAGCACGAGAGTGCAGCACATCCAGACGATGGCCCCGGGGTTGCGCCGATGGCGAAGCGCGATCCAGGTCGGCACGAGGATTGCGCAAAGCTGCGTCAGAAAAGAGGATGTGGATGCCAGGGTGAATTGGAGGCCGTCGGTTTGAAAGAGCGTGCCGAGCGCGGCAAAGGCCCCCACCACGACGCCCTGCCTCACCTCGCTCGGCGTTGGGAGGCGTTCGCCCCGCCGCAGGACCAGCATCAGCGCCACCGCCAATAGGAACCGGGGAGCCGTGGCCAGGGAGGCGAGGAACCAGGTGCCCGCCGAAGGAAACAGGGAGCGGTTCAGGAGCGTGATCGCCTTAATGACCGGGAAGCTCAGGCCCCAATAGAGCGACGCAAGCACCAGCATGCGCGCCGCCCGGCGGCGCTCGGTGGGATTGGGTCCTGTCGTCATGGCATTGCGGGTTGCGAAGGGGATGATCGTGCCGCCGCGGAAGAGGGCAGCCAAGCGGGATTCGCCGAAGATTTAACACAAACCGCGCCGGAGACGGCTCGACATCGGCATCCTCTGCGGACACTCCTCACGGGGCTCACCCCAGCAAAATGGCGAAACCGGCAGAAGACCGTCGGATGTCGAAGAAAGCCTACGAGGCCCGCCTTCCCGACGTCAGGGCCGCCCTGGTTCGGATGCAGGTCGAGCTCAAGTCCGCGAAATTCCCGGTGATCGTGGTCATTGCGGGCGTCGAGGCGTCGGGAAAGGGGGATGTGGTCAACATCCTGAACGGATGGCTGGACCCGCGCGGGTTCGAAACCTTCGCGCTTCACGACCCGACGGACGAGGAGCGGGACCGGCCCGCCATGTGGCGCTATTGGAGAACGCTGCCCCCGAATGGGCGGATGGCGATTTATGCCGGGGGCTGGCACGCCGACGCCCTCAGCGACGACCCACGCAGCGCCCGCGAACTCGCGCACTTCGACACGATGCTGCGCAGGTTCGTCTGGTTCGAGGGGCAGCTTGCAGCCGCCGGGGCCCTTATCATCAAGGTCTGGCTCAGCCTCAGCAAGGAGTCGCAGCGGGCGAGATTGCGCGACCTTGAGTCGGATCCGCGGACAGCGTGGCGGGTGACGCCCGAGGATTGGCAGAGCCAGCGCGACTACGACCGGCTGGATCGGCTGGCCAAGCGGATGCGGGTCACCACGCACCAGCCCGGGGCTCCCTGGTATGTCGTCGACGCCGAGGACCCGCGCGCGCGGAACCTCTCGGTCGCCGACATCATCCTCTCCCGCTTCCGGTTCCACATGCGGGCCCACCGGAGGACCCGCGCGTCGGTCGGCCGCGGGGCCAAGCGGACCGTGCCGCTGCGCCCCGCGGGCCTGCGGCGGCTCCTTTCGCTCTCCCTCGAAAACAAGCTCTCGCAGCCCCTCTACGAGAAAAAGCGGGACAAGTGGCTCGCCCGCCTGAACAAGGTCGTGCGCGCAGCCGGCCAGGAACGCCGCTCGATCGTCTGGGTGTTCGAGGGCTGGGACGCGGCCGGCAAAGGCGGCGCGATCCGCAGGCTGACGGACGCGATCGACGCGCGCGACTTCCGGGTGATCCCGGTGGCCAAGCCGACGGACGAGGAGAAGGCGCACCACTACCTGTGGCGGTTCTGGAGGCACGTCCCGAGGGCCGGGATGGTGACCATCTACGATCGTTCCTGGTACGGCCGGGTCCTCGTCGAGCGGCTCGAGCGCTTCGCCACCGAGGCCGAGTGGCGGCGGGCCTACCGCGAGCTCAACGAATTCGAGCTCGAGCTGACCGAGCACGGCGTGATCGTGATCAAGTTCTGGCTGCATATCAGCAAGGACGAGCAGCTGCACAGGTTTCGCGACCGGGAGGCCACCTCGTACAAGAGGCACAAGATGGGCCACGAGGACTGGCGCAACCGCAGGAAGTGGGCGTCCTACGAGATCGCCGTCGGGGACATGCTTGCGCTCACGAGCACCCGGCACGCGCCCTGGCACCTGGTCGCCGCGAACAACAAGCGCCACGCGCGACTCGAGATCATCAAGACCTCCTGCCGCCAGATCGAGGCCGCGCTCGGCCTTTAGGGCGCAAAAAAACCGCCGCGGAGGTCATCCGCGGCGGCAAATATGCTGAACGTCTCCGGGGTTAGGAAACGTGGCCCGAGACGAGCTTGGTCATCTCGAACATGCTGACCTTTGACTTGCCACCGAACACCGCCTTGAGCGAGGCGTCGGCATTGATCATCTTACGGTCCTTCTTGTCCTGGAGGCCGTTCTTCTTGATGTAATCCCAGAGCTTCTTGGTGAGCTCCGTGCGGGGAAGTGGCTTGGAGCCGACAACGGCGGAAAGCGCACCATCGGGTGTGACCGGTTTCATGAACGCGGCGTTGGGTTTGCGGGCTGATTTTTTGGCCATATTGAGGTTTTGTTTTAGAGTGCTTTGCTATGAAAGCAATGCCTTTCTAGAGCGAAAACCCGCGGTTTTCCGAGCAAAATCTTCTTGCGTCGGAATCCGTCCGGGAGTCAGCGCTCCTCGTCGACCTGCACAAACTGCCTGTAAAGCGCGGCGTAGTGGCCGCCCTTCGCCAGCAGCACGGGATGCGTCCCGCGCTCGATGATGCGCCCCTGATCGAGCACCAGGACGAGGTCGGCGCTGCGGATGGTGCTCAGCCTGTGGGCCACCACGAAGCTCGTGCGCTGGCGCAGCAGTGTCGCAAGAGCATGTTGGATACGCGCCTCCGTCAGTGCGTCGATGGAGCTCGTCGCCTCGTCGAGGATGACAATCCTCGGATTGGCGAGAAAGGCGCGCATGAAGCAGACGAGCTGCCTCTGTCCGACCGAGAGCCCGGCGCCGCGCTCCCCGACCTGGGTGTCCAGCCCGTCCGGCATCTCCTCGAGGACGTCGAGGCAGCCCAGCTTGGCGGCAGCCTCGTTTACCTCCTCGCGCGAGGCCCCGGGCCGGCTCAGCAGGATGTTCTCAAGCACGGTTCCGGTGAACATGAAATTCTGCTGCTGGACCATCCCCATCTGCCTGTGCAGCGAGCGAGCGGTGATGGTGCGTATCTCGCGCCCGTCGACCAGCACCTCGCCCCGCGTGGGAAGGTAGAACTTGGAGACGAGGTTGATCACCGAGCTCTTTCCGCTGCCCGTGTGGCCCACGAGGGCGATCGTCTGCCCGGGTTCCGCCGTGAAATTGATGTCGTGCAGCACAAGCCGGGCGGGGTCGTATCCGAAGGACACCGACCGGAACTCGATCCTCGCGCCAAGCGCTCCCCCCGAAACCCTCGGGTCGGGGAGCCCGACGGCCTCCGGAGAATCCTCCCAGTCGGGAGGCGTGTCGATCAGCCGGAATATCCTCTCCGCCCCCGCCATGGCGAGAAGCCCCTGGTTGTACTGGTTTCCGATGACCGTGATGGGGGAGAAGAAGAAGTTTGAGAGGAGGATGAACGTGATCAGGTCGTCCGCGTGCATGGTCTGGTGGAAGACCCGCCATCCGCCGACCACGAGGAGGGTCGCGATGAAGAACTGGCTGTTCAGCTCCAGGATCGGCGCCAGCACGGCCGAGGTGCGGGCGAGGGCCACGTTGTAGCGCGAGTGGTCGGAAAGGAGGCTCCTGAAGAGCCCCGCGTTCATCTCCTGCCGGACAAACCCCTGGGTCACGCGAATCCCGGTGACCGACTCGGCGAGCGTCGCCGTGACGCGGCTGAAGCTCTCGTGGGAGGCCCGCGTGAGCCGGCTCAGCTTCATCCGGAAGTGCTTGTTCACGGCCCAGAGGACAGGCGCCATGCAAACCACGACGAGGAACATCTTCCAGTCCCGGTAGAGGAGCACGACGGCGGTGAACGCCATCTGCCCGAACTGGATGGCGCTCACGAATCCCACGTCCTGGATGCCCACCCTCACCGCCTCGAGGTCGCTCGTCACGCGGCTGAGGATCCTGCCAAGCTTCATGCGGTGGAAGAAGCTCATCGGGTGGCGCATGGTCTTCTCGAAGATCTCCGAGCGCAGGCCGTTGACGACGGTCTCGCCGATCTCGAGCGCGTAACGCTGGCGGAAATGGAACATGGCGTCGGTGACGATGGCGAGCGCGGCGAAGCCGAGCGTCCCGGTGAGGATCCCGTGGAGGTTCCCGTTCGCCACCGGCCCGGTGATCACGAGCGCGGTGACCCATGCGAGGGCTGGAAGCTGGGCGGAGCGGGCGACGGTCAAGAGGAGCATGACCGACATCTTCCGCCTGACCGGCGAGACATAGGTGAGGATCCTCCGGATGAGGCGCCAGTCGAGGGGCTTGAACTGCTCCTCGTCGTCGTCCTCGTCGCGCACGCGCTGCACCAGGATCAGGCCGGGCGTGCGGTCCTTGCCGGAGCTCATGGCGCCCCTCCCCCCGGGATACGCTGAAGCTCCCTGCTGTCGACAAGCTGGAGGTTGGCGACGTGGAGGTACGGGCCGGGAACCTGGATCAGCTCCGCGTGGGTGCCCCGCTGGACGATCCGGCCGTTCTCCAGAACGATGATGTAGTCCGCGCGGCGGAGGGTGCTGAGCCGGTGCGCCACGATGAACGTGGTCCGTCCCGCGATGGCGCGGTCGAGCGCCTCGAAGATCTCGTGTTCGGTGTTGCTGTCGATGGCGGCCGTCGGGTCGTCGAGAAGCAGGATCGCCGGCTCGAGGAGAACCGCCCGGGCTATCGCCAGGCGCTGCCTCTGGCCCCCGGAAAGGCTGTTGCCGCTTTCCCCGAGCACGGTCTCATAGCCCTTCGGCAGGCCCACGATGAAGTCGTGGGCGGCCGCCACCCGCGCGGCGCGCTCGATCTGCGCCTGCGTCGCGTCGGGATGCCCGAAGGCGATATTCGCCGCCACCGTGTTCGAGAAGAGAAAGCTCTCCTGGAAAACGGTCCCGATGTTCCGGCGCAGGTCGTCGAGGTGCAGGCGGCGCACGTCGATCCCGTCGATCAGTATCCTGCCCCTGGACACGTCGTAAAACCGGGGGATCAGGCTCATGAGGACGCTCTTGCCCGAGCCCGTCGCGCCGAGGATGGCCACGCATTCGCCGGGCTTCACGTCCAGGTTTATGTCCCGGAGGACCGGGTCGAGCTTCCCGTACTCGAACGAGACGCCCTCGAAGCGAACGGCCCCTTCGAGGCGCGCGCGGCGCACCGCATCCGGGGGGGAGCGGACCTCGACCGGGGCGTCCAGGATCTCAAAGACCCTCCTGGCGCCGATCAGCGACTGCTGCACCGAGTTGACGATCGCGGCGACGTTGTTCACCTGGCCGGCGAACTGGTCGAGGAGGCCCGCGAAAACGACGAGTCCCGCGCCGAGGGGGAGCGAGCCGCGGACGACGAGGGTGCCTCCATAGCCGAGGAGCACGATCGTGTTGATCCGCGTCAGGAATCCCGCGGTCGGCGAAAAGAGGCTCACCCACCAGAAGATGTTGTATTGCTGGGAGAGGATCGCGCGGTTCGAGGCCTCGAATTTCTCCCGGTTCTCGGCCTCCCGGCCGAACCCCTTGACGACGGCGACGCCCTGGATGCTCTCGGCAAGGTACTGGACCATCCTTTCCACAAGCGAGCGGTTCTCGGCGTACTCGGGCTGGATCTTGCGCGAGAAGAGGGTCGAGAGGACCAGGAGCACCGGGGACGTCGCGAGGCAAGCCAGGGCCAGGCCCGGGCTCAGGTAAGCCATGTAGATCGCGTAGATCGTGAGCGAGATCGCCATGATGACGCTCTGGATCAGGACCTGGTCGACGAACATGCGCACCGACTGCACGTCGCCGGTCACCCGGGTGATGATCGAGCCGGTCGTGTTGGCGTCGAAGAAGCGGAAGCTCAGCCGCTGGAGCTTGTCATAGATCTCGCTTCGCAGATCGACGACCAGGTGCCTCTGAACGAGGAGGTTGACCTGGACGGCGTAGACGTAATTGAGGACCGCCCGCAGGGCCGACAGCAGGAGGATGAGGCCGCCGAGGACGGCAAGCACATGCATGGGATGCCATGCCGAGGGGAGGCTGAAATGCAGAAACCGGATCACGGCCTGGGGGGGCGCCTTCCCCGGGTCGTGCGAGATGACCTGCCGGATATAGTCGATGCCGATCCCGGTGAAGCTCAGGCCAAAGAGGCCCATGGTCAGCAGAACCAGCTGAATCCCAAGCACCTGCATGCAACGCATCCGGTATCTCCAAGCCAACCCAAAGAGCCGGCGGATCAGCTCCACGTTGGAGGGGCCGCCCTCAGAGTTCATTTGCGGAGATCCCATTTGGATCCCACGCTAATCAGACCCGGAGCCTCTGCACGAGATTTCCCTGTGTCCGCCAGTTCAGCGGTTGGGCGCCGGCATTGGCAGGGGAAGGCCGCCCGGTCCCTGCCCCGGGATGTTCTGGGCCGCCCTTTCGCGCTCCATGCGGCGGCGGCGCACCTCCTGGGCGACGGCGTCGAGGCGCTTCTGCTCGTCGGCAGGGGACGGGTTCACGACGACCGTCGAGGAGATGGCGGTGGCGGGGCCCGCCGCGGCCGCCCCCACCGAGGCGACCTTCGCCGTGTGGAGCGTAAGCTTGAGGACGCGCCCCTGGTAATCGACGGTGACGCTGTCGCCCTTGGGGTCTGCCGACTTGACCATGAAGTCGTGCCCGCCCTCGCTCAGGCCGACCCAGGCGCTCTTCTTCTTCTCGACGTCGTAGATGAGGTAGGCGGACCCCCCGTCCGGTATCGGCATGATGCCGCGCAGCTCGATCGGACCGGACGGGCCGCCCGAGCCTCCCGATGCCTGGGCATTTGCGGGGAGGAAGGGTGAGGACGCGGCAAGATCCGCGCGCGCCAGGCTCCCGAGGGCGGCGGCAAGCAGAAGGGCGAGGAGCCCCTTTCCCGCAGGATAGGATTGGCGCATTCCCATGGTATTCACTGGGTGCAATAGACGCACAGGTTGCAGGCGGTCAAGCGGCCTCGGGGCCATGGCCCGGCTCCGGCCCCCCTTTTGCGATCTGCTGCGCCGTCGCGGGATCAAGGCGTATGACCGGATCGGGGTACGAGAGGGCAACCCCCCTAGCAGCGAAGGCGCGCAGGATGCCGAGGTTGATGCGCTCGCGCACCACCATGTGCGAGTCCCAGTCGGGGTCCGCCGTGTAGTAGACAAGCTGCACCCTGAGCGACGAGTCGCTGAAGTCCGCCAGGCTGACCACAACCTCTCCCTGGTGGACCCCCGGGTCGGAGCGCAGCAGCGCCCGGATGTCGGAAAGGACCTGCTGAATCCGGTCCGGCGGGTTGTCGTAGGTGACCCCAAGCGTCGTGTCGACGCGCCGCTGGGGCATCCTTGTGTAATTGGTGATCACCTCCGCAGCCACGGTCTTATTCGGGATCACGACCTGGGTGCGTTGCGCGGTCCGGAGCCTCGTTGAGCGGAGCCCGATCTCCTCGACGGTTCCTTCGTGGCCCAGGATGCGGATGTATTCGCCGACATAGAAGGGCTGGTCCATCACGACGACGAACGAGCCGAACATGTTCGCCAGCGTATCCTGCGCGGCGAGGGCGAAGGCCAGGCCGCCGATCCCAAGGCCCGTGAGGAAGGTCTTCACCTCGAACCCGAGGCTTTCAAAGACGACCAGGATGCTGAATACGAGGAACACCGAAACCACCGTCCTCTTGATCAGCGGGATGAAGGCCGCGATCTGCAGACGGCGCGCGCGCGCGCCGGCGGCAAAATGGTCGATCATGGCCCCGCCGGCGCAGGCGATCCCCCAGAGGACGACCGCGGTCAGGGCTCCCTGCTCGCCAAGCCTTACCAGGCGCGGAACCTCCTCCCAGAACGGAACGATGGAGAGGGCGGCGACAAATCCGCACAGGATGACGAGCGTCGCAGCCGGCGGCTCCAGCGCGGGAAGCATGAGCTGGTTGTTCGCCTTCGCCATGAACTTCTTCAGCCTGGAGAAGAAAAGGTGGACCACGAAGCGGCCGAGGAGGATGGCCACCAGGATGATGATTAGGGCGGCAATCCAGCGGGCGGTCGTGTCGTCCATCGCCTCCGGAAAGAACCGGGCCTTCAGCCATCCGACCAGGCGCAGAAGCGGCCCCGGAGGAACGGGGGGCACCTGGACAGGGATCAGTTCGGCCATGGGAGGACATTGCCAAATCCGGCACGGGCCGCAACGTCAAGCTGGACGAGGTTCCGAGCCCGAAATCATGCCCCCGAAGAGCCAAGCAACCGACGGGTCCCAGCCGGAGACCCTCCGCATGCGCGATGTCGCAACGACCCTCGCCTGCCTCGCCCTTGGGCTCGGGTACGGCGCGTTCGTCTGGATGCGCCGGGGTCCCGAGGCGGCGCAGCAGTACACGGCCGGCTACCTGATCGAGCTCAGCCTGAGCGCGGACAACGTATTCGTCTTTGCCCTGGTATTCGAGCAGTTCGGCCTTGGGCCCTTGCGCCGCAGGAGCCTGCTTTTTTGGGGGATCCTGGGCGCGATCGCCATGAGGAGCGTGTTCATCCTGGCCGGCATCGGCGCCATCGAGCGCTTCGACTGGATCGTGCCTGTCTTCGGGGCGCTCGTGCTTGCAGCCGGCATCCGCCTGGCCGTTTCCCGGCCGGGAACGCACGTCTTCAACACCGGAGGCCGCGTGTTCCAATTCGTGGTCCGGCACGCGCCCGCCGGCCTGGCGGCCCTTGTCGTTCTGGAAACCGCGGACCTCATCTTCGCCCTCGACTCGCTCCCGGCGGTCCTTGCGGTCACGCACGACCGGGCCCTGGCGATCGCATCAAACCTTTTCGCGATCCTCGGCCTCAGGTCCCTCTTCTTCCTCGTGAGCGGCGCCATGCGGTCGCTCCGCTATCTGAATGCGGGCGTCGCCGCGGTCCTGGCATTCGTGGGCGGCAAGATGCTCGCCGAGCCCTGGTGGCAGATCCCGACGGCCGTGTCGCTCGCCGTCATCGCTGGCCTGCTGGCCCTTTCGGTCGGGGCGTCGCTCCTGCGACGCGGGGATTCCAGGGGCTGAGCGCGCCAGACGAAAAGGCCGGGAATCCTGGGGATTCCCGGCCCTTTGAAACGTTGGCTGTCGGCGCGGGCCGTCAGCTGACGGCGATCTTGCGCGGCTTCGCCGATTCGGCCTTTGCGAGCTTCAGGTGAAGCACGCCGTCCTTGAGTTCCGCCTCGATCTTCGCCGGGTCGATCACGTTGTCGTGCTCGAGCGCAAGCTCGAACGAAGCGTCCGTCGACTCGCGGTGGAGGACCACGACGCCTTCGGGGAGCTTGCTCGCCCGTTTGCCGGAGATCCGGAGCTCTCCGCCTTCGGAGGTGATTTCCAGGCCCTCCTTGGCGACGCCCGGGAGGTTGACGGTCAGATTGTAGGCTCCGTCGGCCTCGGTGATTTCATACGCGGGCCGGCGCACCGGGAGCGCCTCGGATACGGCTTGATTCGCGAGGCCGGACACCGTCGGGATGAGTGAATTGAAGAATGACATGTTGTTGTTTTCCTTGTTTGGGTTGGTTTCGGTTCAGTTGACCGCAACGTTGATCTTCTTCGGCTTGGATTCCTCGCGGCGCGGAAGCGTCACGGTGAGGATCCCGTTCTCGTACGCGGCGGTGACCTTTTCGGAATCCACCTCGTCGGGGATGCTGACCAGCCGGTTGAAGGAAACCGTGCTCTCCCCTTCAGCGGACTTCTCCTTGCGGGATGCCTGGATGGACAGGGAGCCCTCGATCATCTCGACGCTAATCGCATCGCGGTTCACGCCCGGCAGCTCGGCGCGGACGTACGTGTTGTCCTTGTCTTCATAGAGGTCGACGGGGAATTGCCCGCCAAGGACGGAGGGGGCAAAGCCGCTGAAGGCGGTGCCGAACAGCCAGTCGATCTCGTTTTCAATGTCCTGCGTGCCGAACCGACCGCTAAATCGGGTGGCAGGGAGGTCATTGCGATTTGAATATTTGATAAGTCTCATGGTGATCACCCTTCTGCACAGGCGATGCCTGAAACGGATGGAACACAACTATTTGAGGAATAATGAGTTGAATTCCATATCCCGAGAGGCACTGTGCAGTTTTTTCACAGTCGGTGGCCCATGTAGGGATGGATTAGCACACCCCGCCGGCCGGGGCGCATCCCTGGAGGGATGTCCACAAAGGCGGCGATTTTCTCCCGACCCCGAAGGTCCCTCAGCGCTCCTTCATCGGATCCTGGATGCCCTCTGCACGCTGTTCGTGCCTCGTGACGGCATTCGCAGCCTCCTGGTCGGGAGTCAGGGTTGCGCAGGACGAGAGCAGCAGGGCTGCGAGCGCGGCCAGGACCAGCCCCACGGGTTTGGCGAAGCTAATGGAGGAGGAATTCATGGTTGCCTTTGGGCCCATGGTGGGGCGGCGCTTTCGAGTATGGGCGCCTGCGCCGTGTACCCCAATGGGGTGTTCGCCCAATCAGCCGCACGGGCTACAAAAGCGCCGGGAAACCCAACCAGGATTTTCCTGGAGACTATTCAAACTGCCCAAGGAAAACCTCTGTCTTGTACTCCATCCGGACGACACCGTCCCTCTGGCAGCGATCGAAGAGGTCCTTCAATTCCGCGATCATCGCGTCGAAACGGGGATGACCCTCCTTCGGCGCATACGATGATGATAGCAGGCGTCCCTTTAGGCCCTTGAAGTCCAGGGCCTGGGCGTTCTCGAAATCCCGATGTTCCCACTTGCCGGCGCCAAAAAACGCGTCGAAACGCCCGGTCTTCTCAATGGCTTCATGGCGGACGCTCCGAAAATCGGTTCCAAACTCCCTTTTTATGCGTTCGTATCCGGCGGCGAAGTTCGATCCTCCCGCAAGCGAGGTATTCCAGATCACCGCACACGCCCCATCCCGCTCCAGGATTCGCCGGAACTCCCTGCGTGTCCCGGTTGGCTCGAACCAGTGAAAGGCCTGGGCGCAGGTGATGAGCGACACGGAGCCGTCCGCCAAACCCGTGGCCTCCGCGGTGCCCTTTGCGCCCGTATAATTTGCGAGTCCACGGAACTCGGCATCGGCCGCACCCCGCATTGCATCGTTGGGCTCTACGGCAATCACGGTCGCGCCCACGTTGAGAAGCATTCGCGTGAAGATGCCGGTGCCGGCGCCGACATCGGCCACGATGCTCGTCGGCGCGAGCCGCGCCCTTGCGCGGAGAAATTGAATGACCTCCGCCGGGTAACCCGGACGGTACCGGACGTAATCCTCAACGCGGTCCGAAAAGCGGTGAAGCGGGTCGAGGCTGGAGGTGTCAGAATCCTTGGAGATTACGCATTGTCTCGGCATGCCTGCGATCCCCGCAACCTCGTAGTACGGCTCGTTAACCCCCGACCGCGCGGCGCCCATGCCGCTCCCCCGAGCCGCGCCTACTTTGCACCCGGCACTCCCTTGAGCTCCGCAATGTAGGGAAGCGTGCGAAAGTGGTCGGCATAATCCAGGCCGTAGCCGACGACCCAGACGTCCGGGATCTCGAAACCCAGATAGTCGACCGGCGCCTCGAGACTCGGGCGCTTCTTGCGGACCATCGCGCAGGTGCGCAAGGAGGCCGCCTGGCGAGTCTGCAGGAGGCGGTACAGATAATCGAGCGTCCGCCCGCTATCGACAATGTCCTCCACGATAAGGATATGTCTCCCTTCCACGGGCTCGCGCAGGTCCATCAGAATTCGAACTTCGCCGTGAAACGCATCCTTGCCGTAACTGCTAACGGCCATGAAATCGACGGAATGGGGCACCGTGATTTGGCGCGTCAGGTCCGCCATAAAGATGAATGCGCCGCGCAGGATGCCAATGATCAGGATATCCTCGGTTTTCTCATAATCCCGGCTTATCTGGCGGGCCAGATCGCCGACTCTCTGCCGGATCTGGTCCGCGGAAACGAGGACATGCGAAATATCTGAGGGTCCCTTCTGCTTTCGTTCGGGCATGGATTTCATACGGAGGCCGACGCTAACGCATCCGGCGACATAATGCACGCTATCCGGTTCGCCGGGCCCCAGATCATCAAACCGCCTCCGCTGGCTGCCGGACGCAGCCGGATCGATCGGCCATGGCCGTCCTGGAGGGAACCGTCTCGTTATTCCCGGGGGTATGGGCAGCCAATGCTCCGGCCGGCCTCTTTCCCCTTGACGTTCGATGGGGGCATCGCTCCCCTCGATTGTCGAGGGGACCAATATGACGAAGACCGACCTGATTCAGGGAACGCTCGACATGCTCATTCTGCGGGTTCTTGACCGCGGCGAAATGCACGGCTGGGGAATAGCCGAGCGAATCGGCCGGCTCTCAAACGAGGTGTTGTCGGTCGGCGAAGGATCGCTCTATCCGGCCCTTTACCGGATGCAGGACAAGGGCTGGATCGCGTCGGAATGGGGCCAATCGGACAACAACCGCCGCGCCAAATATTATAGGCTCACAAAGGCAGGCCAGAAGCAGCTCGGTTCCGAGAGGGAGACCTGGGACCGCCTCGTCCTTGCCGTGGCCGAGGTCATGACCTCGGCGTAGTATCCCGATGAGCGGGCTCCAGCAGTTCCTCAGCCGATCCCTTGGATTTTTCAGGAAGGGAAGACTGGAGGCGGAGATGGAGGAGGAGATGCGCCTTCATGTTGAGCACCTGACGAGCAAGCATGTGGCGGAGGGCCTGTCGCCCGAGGAGGCCCGATACGCGGCGCAACGCCGGTTTGGCGGAGTCGATCAGATCAAGGAACAATGCCGCGACGGCATGGGTTGGAGGCTGATTGAGGACCTGACCCGGGATTTCCGCTTCGGCGCGCGCTCCCTCAGGAAGAAAATCGGCTTCACCGCGGTGGCGGCTCTGACGCTCGCGCTTTGCATCGGAGCCAACACGGCGATATTCTCGGTGGTTTCCGCTCTGCTGCTGAAGCCGCTGCCCTTTCGGGAATCCGACCGGATCGTCGAGATCTTCAATTTCTTCAACTCCAAGAAAGGTCAGAGCAACCTTGTCCAATACGTCGATTACAAGGCCAATACCACCTCGTACGAATCCATCGGCCTCTGGGGATTGACGGACGTCACGGTGGGCAGCGCCGGCTCGATGGAGCGGGTCACCGCCGCCCAATGCACGGCCGAAATGTTCGACGTCCTCGGCGTAAAGCCCGTCCTCGGCCAGTTCTTCACCCTGAAGAGCAGCCGCTGGGGCGAGGACAAGGTGGTGGTGCTGACCGAGCCTTTCTGGGAGGCTCATTTCAACGGGGACCCCGGTGTTCTCGACAAGAAGCTCATCATCGATGGCGAGGCCTGCCGCATCGTGGGCGTGATGCCTCGAGCGATCCAGGCCCTCGACGCACGGGTGAGATTGATCAAGCCGATCGCATGGAAGCCGGAATGGATCAGCCCAAACGACCGATATTATCTCACGACATCCCTTTATGGGCGCCTCAAACAGGGCGTTTCGGTGAGCGAGGCGCTCGCCGAGGCCACCGCGGTGGAGCGGCGCTATTACGAGACGATGAGCCCCTCGTTCAAACAGCTCCTGGACCGCGCCAGCTACAGGATCGGCGTCGGTCTCATGCGGGAGGAACGAGTGCAGGCAACCAGGTCCATCCTCTATCTCCTGCAAGGCGCGGTCGTCCTGGTGCTCGTCATCGGATGCATCAATATCGCCCATCTGCTCCTCTCCCGAGCAAACGGACGCCAGGGCGAACTCGCAATCCGGCTCGCCCTGGGGGCGGGCAGGGGCGCGATCGCCCGCCAGCTCGTCGTCGAAAGCCTCATCCTCACGCTCACCGGGGCGGCACTCGGCATGGGTTTGGCGTGGGGAGCGATCGGGGTCATCAACCGTTTCAGCGCAAGAATGCTGCCCGAGATGCAACCGTTCGCGGCCGACGGGGCTGTGCTCACCTTTGCTCTCCTTCTCTCGGTCATGGTGGGCCTCCTGATCGGTTTGCTGCCGGTCGCGCACATCCTGGGGGCGGATCTGACGACGCTGATCCACCGGACATCTCGGAGCGCGTCGGGGAGCCGCAGCGTTCGAGGGCTCAGCAGCATTCTCGTCACGAGCCAGGTGGCATCTGCACTGATCCTTCTGACCGGCGCCGGGCTGTTGATTCACAGCTTTGCGAATGCAATCGCCGTCAAACCCGGGTTTGATCCGCAAAACATGGTCGTGGGCCGCATTGCACTGCCGGGCTCGTACGAGAATGGGAACCAGGGAGCCGTCTTTCAGAAGCGGCTCATGGAGGCGCTGAAGGAAATCCCGGGGGTAAGCGACGTTGCGCTCGCCTCAAGCGTCCCGTTTGAGGGCCACGCGGACGGTCGGGGCCTGACGCTGAAGGACAGACCCATCCCCCATGATTCTGCGCAGCCCCACGCAACCGAGGTGGGGGTTTCGGTGGGATATTTCCAGGCCCTGCATATCCAGCTGCTGGAGGGACGGTTCTTTGAGGAAAGGGATGCCGGCCAGGAGGGGCGCGAATACATCGTCGATGAGCGTTTTGCGCAGCGTTACTTCCCCGGACGCTCCGCTGTCGGGGAGCATTTCACCTTCCAAAACCGCCACCTGCCCGCGAAGACCGCCGACTGGCCGGTGATCATCGGTGTCGTCCGCAACGTGCCCCACAATGGCGTGGAGGAGAAAAGGACCGAACCCGTCTCATATTGGCCCCTGCGTTCCACATGGCTTCCCTGGGTGTCGACGGAGGCTGGCGGCCTGAACATCTTTGTGCGCTCACCGCGTCCGCTAAGCGACCTGATCTCAAGCGTTCGCGAGAAGCTTCACGGCATCGATCCCTCCGTTCCGCTCTTCCACACCGAACGGTTGCAGTCAGCCATCGACGAGTCCTTTGACGGCAGGCGGACGGTTATGCTGCTCCTTGTCGGGTTTGCCTTGCTGGCTCTGCTTCTATCTTCGATCGGCATTTACGGGGTCCTCGCCTATGACGTGTCGCTGCGCACCCGCGAGATCGGCATTCGCAGCGCCATCGGGGCCTCCCGGACCCAGATTATTGGCATGGTCATGCGCCAGGGACTCTGGAGAACCGCCGTCGGCCTGGGATTGGGGCTGGCCGGCGCCGTTCTGCTGAGCCGCTTCATGGCAAGCATGCTCTTTGGGCTGACGGCCACTGACCCGTGGGCATATGTCTCCGTTTCTTTGCTGCTTGCCGCCGTGGCCTCCTTGGCAAGCTACCTTCCCGCGAGGCGTGCAGCCATGATAGATCCGATTCAGGCTTTGAGGATTGCGTGAACAATAGGCAGATTCCTCGGCGCAATTGAGCCCCCCAAGTAACCCCGTTCCCCGACTACGCACCGTGCCCACCATGAAATCGCTGCTTTCCCTGCCTTTATACTGCGCCGCCCTGTCGCTCCTGGCGCCCCATTCCCCCGCACAGGACGTGTTCGAATCAAGCCGCGCGGGCTGGCTGAAGAAGGCGGAGGAAAGCCGACCCGAATTGACCGACACGATTCGCGAACCGACCAGGATCGTTTCGATTCAAAAGGATGAACAGGCCTTTCAGGGATGGAAGGCGGTGCCGATCGGGCCCGTTGATCGCCTGTACGAGGGTTCCCTCAAGAAGCAATCGGGCGTGATCTTGGATTTCGGCAGTCACCTGGCCGGTTATTTCTCGTTCAGTCTGAGAGCGACCCGGTCCACTCCCGATGCTCCGGTGCGCATCAAACTGACTTTTGGCGAGGTGCCCGCCGAGGTTGTCGTGCCCTTCGATCCATTTCCGGGAACGCTGAGCCGCGGGTGGATGCAAGACGAGGTTGTCACGGTGATGACCCTGCCGGCAACGGTCACCCTTCCCAGGCGCCTGGCCTTCCGCTATGTGAAGATCGAGCTCCTGGGATCCTCACCCTACTTCGACTTCGCGATATCCGGGATCAAGTGTCGTGCCGTCAGTTCCGCGGCTCAGACGCCTCCAGACCTGTCACCTTCGGCTTCCCCACTCATGCGGAGCATCGACCGCGTGGGTCTCGCCACGCTGAAGGACTGCATGCAGACCGTTTTTGAGGACGGCCCCAAGCGCGACCAGCGCCTTTGGATCGGCGACTTATACCTTCAGTCCCTTGCCAATGACGCTTCGTTCAAGAACTACCGCCTTGTGAGGCGTTGCCTGTACCTCTTGGCGGCATTGAGCGATTCCGACGGATATTTGCCGTCCAATGTCTTTGAGACGCCGGAGCCACACGCCCAGAGCGGGGCGCACCTTCTCGACTATGCGCTTCTCTACAACCTGGTTCTCAAGGACTATCTGCGCGATACGGGCGATCGGGCGACGGCGCTGGACCTCTGGCCGGTGGCCAAAAGGCAGCTCGAAATAGCGCGAACCCATGTCCAGCGGAACGGCTTGTTCGCCGACGACGGCGAACCGGTGTTTTTCGACTGGAATCCCGTCCTCGACAAGCAGGCTTCGATACAAGGACTGACCATCCTCGTGATGAACGAGACCTTTGACCTGGCGAAGACGCTTGGCAAAGCGGACCAGGTGGCGGATCTGCCGGCCCTCAGCAGCAAAATGGCGCTGGCCGCCCGGGACGCGTATTTCGACGGGGGAACAGGCATGGTTCACAGCGGGCCGAAACGACAGGTCTCCTTTTCCTCGCAGGTATGGCTGATCCTGGGCGGCGTGCTGACCGAAGCAGAGGGCCGGCATGCGCTAAAGGGCTTGGCCACCGCGAAGGAGGTCGTGGCTCCGGTCACCCCCTACCTGTACCATTATTATGTCGAAGCCCTGCTGCGCTGCGGGATGAGAAAGGAAGCGAGGGAATTCCTCCTCAGCTATTGGGGCGGGATGGTGAATAGGGGAGCCGATTCATTCTGGGAGGCCTATGACCCCGCGAACGATTTCTTCTCTCCCTACGGATTCTACTTGCTCAACAGCTATTGCCACGGATGGAGCTGCACCCCGGTCTATTTCATCAGGGAGTTCCCGGAAGCCTTTCAAAACTAGTCGCCGGCGGTCATCGGTGTAAAAATCATCATCCACCGCACCTTTGGCGAACGGGCGGCACCCCCTCCCGGGATTGCATGCGGCGTTGTTGGCGACCAAGTTGGCCGGAAATGCGCCCCTGCATGCGTCCCACGATCCCGCCTATGCGGGACCCGGCCCTGGTGCCCAACGCCCCATTCGGGGCCATTGGGGCGGCCTCCCCGGACGGGATCGATGACCGCGGAGGTTTCCCGCCGGGCGGACTCCGCCTGAAGCGATGAGTGTTCCCGAGGCGTTTGCGGATGCGCTGGGTAGGCACCGGGCCGGGGATTACGACGGGGCGGCGGCGCTCTATCAGCAGATTCTGTTGGCCGAGCCCAACAACGCAGGGGTCCATTACAACCTGGGCATCACCTACCGGCAGCTCGGCCGCCTGGATGAAGCGGTCGAGGAGAACGCCCGGGCCCTGGCGCTGAAACCCGATTTTCCCGAAGCGGAGAATAACCTCGGGATCCTGCTTCGAAGCCTTTGGCGGATCGACGAGGCTGCCGAGGCGTTCCAAAGGGCCGTCGCTCTCAAGCCAGACTTTGCCGAGGCGTGGAACAATCTGGGCGTCACCTTGAGAAACCTGGGCAGGATGGACGATGCCGTCGGTTGCTTCGAGCGGTCTATCGGGCTCCAGCCGCACAACGCCTCCCTGCACAGCAATTATCTCCACGCGCTTCACTATCAGCCCGGCCGCGACCCCGTCGCCCTGAAGGACGAGCACCGGCGGTGGAGCGAGCGCCATGCGGACGCGCTTGAGCCGTTGCTCCCGGAACACTCCAACGAACGCTCGCCCGGCCGGCGGCTTCGAATCGGATACGTTTCGGCCTGCTTCCGCGAGCATTGCCAGTCGTTCTTCACGGTGCCCCTTCTTTCGCACCACGACCACGAGCGCTTCGAGATCTACTGCTACTCGGACACCGAGCACCGCGACGCGCTGACCGCCCGATTGGAGACGTTTGCGGACGCCTGGCGCACCGTTGCCGGGCGCAGCGACGGGCAGGTGGCCCAGGCCGTCCTCGACGATCGAATCGACATCCTTGTCGACCTGATGCTTCACACATCCGGCAACCGGCTGCTGGCGTTTGCGCGCCGGCCGGCGCCGATCCAAGTGACGTGGCTTGGCTATCCGGGCAGCACGGGCCTGAGCGCCGTGGATTACCGCTTCACGGACCCCTGGCTGGATCCACCGGGCGGCAACGACGAGCTCTATTCGGAGCGATCGTTCCGGCTGGCCGACTCCTTCTGGTGCTACGACCCGCTTGCAGCTGTTCCGGCCGTGGACGAGCCGCCGTCGCTGCGCGCAGGATATGTAACCTTCGGCTGCCTCAATAACTTCAGCAAGGTGAACGATCCGCTGCTGGACGTGTGGGCCCGGGTCCTCCGAGCGGTGCCTGACTCCAGGCTGTTGTTGTTGGCCCCCCGGGGCGAGGCGCGCAGGAGGGTGATGCGCCGGCTCGATGTCAGCCAGGAAAGGGTTGAATTCGCGGACTTTGAGCCGCGCCAGCGTTACCTCGAAACCTACCGGCGCATCGACCTTTGCCTCGACACATTTCCCTACAACGGCCACACGACGAGCCTGGACGCGTTCTGGCTCGGCGTTCCGGTCGTGAGCCTGTGCGGCCAGACGCCCGTTTCCCGCGCGGGCCTGAGCCAGGCCTCCAACCTGGGGCTTCCGGGGTTGGTGGCCAGGGACGCCGGGGAGTACGTCCGCATCGCCGCCGAGTGGGCGGGAGACCCGCGTCGTCTCGCCGCGATTCGCTCCACGATGCGGGCCCGGATGGAAAAGTCCCCGCTGATGGACGGGAGGCTATTCGCACGGAATGTTGAGAACGCCTATAGAACCCTGTGGCACGAGTGGTGCGCCGGCTGATCCTGGGACCCCTCGAAATACCGGATTCTCCCTACCGATTGAAGATCGCGGCGTTTTCCCCGATTCCAATCCCCAGAATCGCAAGCGCCACAATGGTGAACCCCGGGTTATGCATCAGGGTCCTAAACCCAAATCTCAGATCTTGCAGAAGTTCATTCAAGCGGCGCCTCTTTCAGGATTTCCTCACAACAACCCCGCGAGACTGCCGTTCGTTACTGGAAACGAGGGTAAAATCCAAGGGTGTCCGCGCGCACCCCAAATCGGTCTGATGGTTCGGGTGCCCATTTGCCCGCCCTATTCTTCCCGCATCAGTTCGGATGGATCGATAGCCAGGGCTCGCACGGCAGGAATGGCAGCCGCTGCGGTTCCCAGCAATGTCATGGTCAGCACGGCGCCTCCCACCACGACCAGATCGCTGGGATTTGCCTGGTACACAATCTGTGAGAGCAACGGCCTCGCAACGATTGCCGCGAGAAGACCCAACGCCGATCCCAGTCCGAGAAGCGCCATCGGCCGCCCGACCGCCGCTCGCATCAATTGCGTCTTGGATGCGCCCAACGCCACCCGAATTCCCAGCTCCTTCATCCGGCGGCTGATGCCATACGCCGCCATACCGAAAATCCCCGTGACCGCCAGCATGGCCGCAAGCATTCCCATGACTCCCAGTGCCACCGTTGCGGCGCGCGCTGGAAACATGACCCCGCTAAGCGCATCCGGCCAGCTCCGCAGCGAGAGGGGCGCATTCGGCTCGATCCCGCCAAGAGTGCGCTGCAGCTCCCGGGCGATCTCTTTGGGCGCCCGTTGGGACCGCACCACGAACACCACATCGCTCTCAACCTCCTGCGACGAAGGCCGATAGACCGCGGCTTCCGGCGATTCGGCAAGGTCGTGGTACTTGCCGTCCTCCGCCACGCCGATCACCTCCATCTGGCCGCCAAACAAGATGAAGCGCTGCCCGATCGCCGGCGAATCGCCCCACATGACCCGTGCGAACGTTTCGTTCACAATCGCGACCTGCGGCGTATCGGCCGTGTCATGCCACGAGACGTCCCTCCCACCGAGGAGACGCGTGCCCGCAGCTGCGAGATACCCCGGCGAAATGACATACCGACGGGTCGAAAGCACGGAGTTGCCGAACGTGAGCTCGGTCGTCCCGGTCCGGAATACCGGAATACCCCTCGCTCCGCCGCTCATTGGCGTGACGTTTGCCGTGCCGACGGATGTTACGCCGGGTATGCCGCGCACGGCCTCGATCATCTCCTTTTCTCTTTCAAGCGCCGTTTCGCCTGCCTGGCCAAGCTGCCCAAGATCCATTTCCGCCAGCATCACCTCCGTCGGCTGGATGCCTAGCGGGGCGTGAAGAGCGCGGACCATTCCGCGGGCGGCCACCAGCGACGCCGCCACCAACACGGTGCAGATCACGATCTGTGCGCACAGCAGTAAGTCCCGAAACGCAAACCTTCGCAGCCGCGGCGACCCTTCCGCCCCGTGGCTCATCGCCTGCAGCGGGTTGCTCTGGGACGCCTGCCAAGCCGGGATGATCCCGAAAAGCAGCGCGCTGCCCAGCGCAAGCGCCAGGCCGACGGTGTAGATGCGCAAGTCCACGCTGATGGCCAGGTGGCCATAGGGCGGGCGCCACCGGCTCAGCAGTCGGAGCAGCAAGGCCGCGGTCGCCACCCCCGCGGCTCCGCCAGCGAGAGACACGATCACCGCCTCCGTCAGGAGCTGCCTCACCAGTCGGAGCCGACTCGACCCTAGGGCCACCCTGAGGGCCAGTTCCCGGCTGCGGTCGGCCGCGCGGGCTGCGAACAGGCTTGTGAGGTTAGCGCAGGCCGCCGCCAGGACAAGGAGGGCCAAGACGGTCACGCTGAAAATGAAGCCGCGGATTACATCGCCCTCATCGCCGTAGAGGCCCGGGCGGATCAGTCTCATCTCCAATCCTCGGTCGGTCGTCGGATAGTCCTTCGAGAGTTCGGCCTCTATTGCATTCAGGTCTTCCGTGGCCCGCCGCGGCGTGACACCCGGCTTAAGGCGGCCGATCACCGTGACGGCCGGGGCGCTCCTGTTGTGCAGATAATCATACCCGCCTTCAGCCTGCGCCTCATTTACCATCGGCACCCAGTATTCGGGCCATGCAAAACGCTCCGTGCCGTGGAACCGCCCCTCGGCCACGCCTATAACCGTGAAGGGATGCGTGTTGAGCACCACGGTCGCCCCGACCACACCCCGGTCAGCATTGAACGAAGATCGCCAAAGCTCCTCGCTGAGCACTATGTATGGCGCCGAACCCGGGCCGTGCTCATCCGACGCGTGGAAAAGCCGGCCGAGCCCCGGCTGGACTCCCAACAGGTCGAAATAATTGCCGGAGGTCTCGATCCCGTGAACTTCCCGGAGCGCACCGCCATGCCAGCTTATTGCGGCGCTGGAATAGGCATTGATGGCGGCCATGCCGCTGAACGTTGTGTTCTTCCTCTGGAAATCCTGGAATGCGGGGTAGGAGGTGGTCAGGAGCCGTCCGCTCATCCACGGCTTGAGGCGCACTTGGTACAGGTTCTGAGGGTCGCTCACTTCCAAGGGGTGAAGCAGGACCGCGTCTAGTACGCCGAAGACGACGACATTGGCGCCGATCCCCATCATTAGGGTCAGAATGACCACGATTGTGAACGTGGGTGATTTACAAAGCACACGAATCGCATAGCGAACATCCATCAGCAGGGTGTCCAATAAAGGCAGGCCCTTTTCGGCGCCGTAGTCTTCCCGGATCACTTCCACGGCTCCGAACTTCAGGCGGGCGCAGCGGTAGCTTTCGTCCGGAGTCATCCCGGTGCGGCGATTCTCCTCAGCCTGCATCGCGACATGGAGCTCAATCTCCTCCCTCAGCCGTTCATCGCCGCGGCGCCCGGCCAGATAGTTTGAAAATCGGGCAATAAACCTCTTGAGGGGTCTCATTCGAGGTCCTGCGCCCTTACGGCGAAAAAGCGCGCAATGATCGCCGCTGTCTTCTCCCAATCGTTCTTTTCGGCATCGAGCAATTTGCGCCCCGCGCTCGTCAGCCGATAAAAGCGGGCCCGGCGGTTGTTTTCGGAAGGGCGCCATTCGGACGCGATGGCCCCTTCCTGCTCCAGCCTGAGCAGGACAGGATAAAGGGTCCCCTGGTTCACCGCCAGAAGATCGCCGCTGATTTGCTCGATTCGCCGCGCGATGCCGTAGCCGTGCAACGGCCCCATCACATCAACGGTCTTCAACACCATCAGGGCCAGCGTTCCCCGTTGGACATCCATTTTATGTTTCATGGGCTCTTGTCAGCTTCGCCGTTCATTTGGCTTACCCGCAGGAAGACGCCACGTTTCCTTTGGGAAAGCAACAGGTAATATTATAGAGGTTCTCGGATCGTTCCCCCCGCCTCCAGAGTCCATGTTCATGCGCCCGCACCCCTGGGCGGCCGAGCCGGATCGATTCCCTTGCGCCGCCATCCATCCCCAAGCACGGAAGGCGGAAAATGGGCGCAGTTGTAATTCGGGCGAATAAAGCCCACCCTGAATGCCCCGAACGCTCCACCCCATCTGCTTCTTGGACAAATGACGGCACCCCGCGCGCCCAGAAACAGGATCAGGATTCTCACGAGCGTCCTCATGCTCGTAGCGGCCCCGCTCGGCGCTGCAGCGGAGAGTGCCATAGAAGGCATCACGGCCGTTTCATCGAGGGCGTTTAACGGCTATACGAGGACGCGCCTTCCGGACGGCTCGTTCAAGCCCGAGACGTATGCGTTCGGAAACGGGGGTTTCGTCACAGCGGGTTCCGCGGGTGCGGAGACGCCGGGCGCCCAGCGCGACGCAACGATCGACAAGCTGGGATTCGATTCGATAGCGAAGGCCCTGAAAGAGCCCCTTTCAGGTCAGAATTACGTGCTCACCGCCGATCCGGATGCGACGAATCTCCTCGTCATGGTGTTCTGGGGCACCACGGTGGGCGGGTACCACGAGAAGAAGGGAAAATTCAGAGATCTTCTCGACCTAAAGAACGCGGCGCTCCTTGGCTTTGACTCTGAGGATCTGTTTGGTCCGGGCTTTGGAAACAACATCCGTTCGAACATCCAGAAGCAGGTGCATTCCCAGATGCTGGACGCCCTGGAGTCCAATCGCTACTTCCTGATCCTGAGGGCCTTCGATTTCCAGGCTTCGCTGAAGCAGAAGAAGATCCGGCTGCTCTGGGAGACGCGCTTCAGCATCAACCAGCGCCACAACGCCTTCGACGAGGCCCTGCCTCTCATGGCGCAGTACGCGTCCCAATGTTTCGGCCAGGACAGCCGCGGACTGATGATGGCGCGTGTCTCTGAGGGACGGGTGTTGATGGGCGACATTAAGTCGCTCGGCGAGGTAAGCCCTCCAAAGAATTAGTCCCGAGGCAGCCGCGCCCTGTCTTCTTGGAGGATAAGGCCGGGACTGGCAACGTGGCGGGTCCTCACTTCAGGCGGTTCCCGGGAGCGATGTACGTTTGCTTCAAAAGGGATGAACCAGCGGATGGCCATCTTATTCCCGGTCTTGCGGCCCCCAGCATCCGGACATTCCTCCTTTATCAAACGATTCGACACCTGTTGATTCTGGCGATGAACCCAACCGTAGCTGTCTTCGGGATCCTCCGATTTCCACCCGAGCGAATGCCAGAAGTCCTTCCGCACTTGCGCACCTTGGTCGAAACAACCTACAGAACGGACGGCTGCATGGCCTATGACGTTGCGGCCGACCCCTTCGACCCCGGACTCATTCGCTTCTCGGAGCTTTGGCCGGACCACGACAGTCTCGCCCGGCATCTTCGGGCGCCCCACATCGAACCATGGAGGTCCGCAGCGCGCAGTTGCGGCCTCCTTGAACGGACGTTCACCGCGTATGACATCACCGGAGCCCGCAAGGTCTAAGGATGGCGGGTGTTCATAATCATGCCGATATCCGCGAGCTTTGACCCCGGTGCTTTGGTTTCAGAGAGGGCGCGATGTCCGGCTCGAGGCAATGATGGTGGGTGGCCGTTGGAGCGGGCGCCAGCGAATCCTCTCACAGATCGTGATCATCCCCTGGAAGAGATGAAAGCCCGCTGACAGGGGCGGCGGTCATCCCAAAAAGGATGGTCTTCGAAAACAAAGCGTCCCCGCTGAGGGCCCGCGACTACCGGATGACAATCTCGGTCTTTACCGAATTGGCGATGAAGCATTGTTCGTGGGCAAGGTGGTGCAGCCGATCGATGTCTCCTGGCTCGGGCAGCCGCTGACCTCCGTACGCGACCTTCGGCCATAACGTGACCAAGCTGACCCAGGGGACGCCCTTGTCATTCTTGGTCATGACCCCCACGGCCTCGTCACGATAGCTCTCCACTTGAAAACCCTGGCGAGAGGCGAGAAAAAGAAAGCCCAGCATGTGACAGCTCGAAATTGCGGCAACGAATGCCTCCTCCGGGTCAACGTTCGCCGGGTTTGAGAATGGCGCCGGCACAATGGTTGGCGACGGAGAAGCCGGGACGGTGATCCCGCCATCGAATGTCCAGGTATGCTCACGCGAATACCTTCCACTTAGGAAATCCGGTCCCGTTCGCACCCAGTTGATGATGGCCTTATGCTCGGACATAACGAAAGGAAAACTGACGCCCAAGCGTGGCAGGCACCGTGCAAAATCGCAAGGGCCGTGGAAGCCCCCGACGGGGCGCCCCCATGGACGGCCCGCGCCGCCTATGCCGTTGGGTTCAGAGGACGGGTGGCGGCGCCGGTGTCGTGGAAGGACTCGGCATAAGATCCGCATGACCCGCCCGCTCCAGGTGATCCCTCACCACAGAAATCGTCACCTCCGAACGGTCATACCCCAGCAGGGACGTCAGCAGGCCGCGCGCATCGTCCAACTGTCCGGCACCGGCTAACGCTTCCAGCTCCTTTGCCGCAGAATCCACAATGAACTCCTTTAATGAGTCGTTTGGATTCGGGGTGCCCCGCATCCTGTCAAATTGCGCCCTGAATTTGACGGCGGGAAAGGCGGCCACAGCGTCGGGATACCGTTTCGCCTCCAACAGAGCGTCGAAAACCCAGTGACCGAGTGCCTCCCGGCAGCGGCTATCGGCCGGCAGCTTGTCGAAGGCCTCCAACGTGACACCGTCCTCGCCGAGCTGGCGGTTGATGGCGCCGAATTCGGCAGCCGCCCGCTGATCCATCGAAAGCCCCGCCCGGTCGGTATCCCGACGGGTTTTCATGGCTTCCAAGGCAGGCGGATAATGGCTTCCCAAAGCCGCAATGTCGCTCAAGAGGAACGTTACCCGGACGCCGCTGAATGAGGGTGCCTGCTTCATTCCCACATCAAAACACCACAGGTATTCGCCCAAGGCTGCGGCATCTTCGCCCTTTTTCGCCAGCTCCCGGCCCAGATCGTATCGGGCCCGTGCCAGCTTCTCGGGATCGGCACCGGCCATATCAACGGCCTCCTTGGCCTGGGCAAACCTGGTCCTCCCCGCCAACGCGTCTGCAAACTCGCCCTTGAATTTAACGGCATCCCTATACCCCACAAGGCTGTCGATCAGCGTCCCGTCCGGCCTGATGAACGCGAGGGTCGGATAGGCGTTCACTTTGTAAAGCTTCGCAAGC
>Ga0181525_10000453_pt1 | contig 35947 bp, 26 predicted proteins | sample PEATcosm2014_Bin_48_FD_121100 | JGI IMG/M metagenome (GOLD analysis project Ga0181525, IMG submission 121100) | Peatland microbial communities from MTU Mesocosm Facility, Houghton, MI, USA - PEATcosm2014_Bin06_10_metaG | ecosystem: Environmental > Terrestrial > Soil > Wetlands > Peat | place... | reverse complement strand
CCCGTGATTTCCATTAGCATAAAATCCCGGTCGGTGTCGAAACCCTTGACGGTATCCGGAGAGGGCCGCAAATCGTGATATCGTAATTCCCCGGCGTTTCCAAGCACCAGGTAATAGATGCCATTTTGCGGCTTGATCCTCTCGTAAACGTGCTGGTGACCAGCTAGCACAACGTTGACTCCGGCTTTTATAAAGAGAGGTTCAATCTTCGTCCGCAAGTCAACGTCAGCGCCATGAAACCTGGCATGCGTATAGAAGGGGTGATGAAAGTAACAAATTTTCCAAGTCGAGGTGGATTCTGAAAGTTGCTCCGCAAGCCAGGTTATTTGATCGGGGTCCATGTAATTGCTGTCCAGAGCAAAGAACGTGGCATTGCCTTTCTTGAAACTGTAATAGCGGTGGCCGTCCATATTGAAGGGCTTGTAGAAGCGCTCATTGGGATCGTCATGATTGCCGAGAGCGGCGTAAAACTTCACGCCGTTATCGAGCAGAGATTTATAGGGATCTTCGAACTTCCGCTTGAAGTCGGCCGAGGACTTAGAGCCGTAGATGTTATCCCCCAGCATAGTCACAAAGTCGAAGGGAAAGACTGCGTGGTATTGCGCCATCTCTTGGCCCACCTCGTACTGTTCGCTCTTACCCGTGCCACTGTCGCCGATGACCGCGAACCGCACCGAGCCGGGCTTGAGGGGCAGTCTAAGATCGAGAGCGGGTGCCTGCCCGAAATTCATGACCACCGTGGCGGTCAAGCCGGCTAACATCAATTGGAAAGTGGAACGTCGCATGGCCTAATCAGAATACGGCCTACGGCACCATGTTGGGAGCGAAATCGACGATCAGATTTGCTTTTGCGTCACGAAGAACCAGGGCGCGGCCGATGACCCGATAATCGAGCTCTGGCGGCAGCGGCGGCAGGTTCAGCAACAGTGTCGGCGGTGTCGATTGCAAGGGAACGCCGGGAACCGGGTATCTTTCGCCGATACGCAGTGGCAATTTCTCCGGCTCGGCATGTTCCAGGCTTTGGTCGACGTGGCCGGCATTAGTTCCTTGCATCGCCATGGCGATCAGGCGGCGGAACTCCGCTGCGATTTGAGGCGTGAATATGCTGCCTTGCGGAACTCCGTGCCGGACTCTTCGGATTCTTTCCGCCAGCTCATGCTCGTGATGCGCGATCGCTTCCGGAGAAGCGGTAGGCTTGAGAGCGTGCAACCCCGCCTCCTCTTGTTTTTGCAGCTTCACGTAATCCTTGACGCGAGCTTGAAAATCCTGGATCAGGGCAGCGTCAGGGTTCACTTTCTGGGACCAGCCGGGAGTCACGAACGCCATGGAAATGATCCAGGGCAGTATGAATTTAGCCTTCACGCGACCCCTTGGCTGCCTGCTCGACAGCGACCGCCACAGCGTCTTTTATTGCACTTTTGACGGCATTTCTAACCGCGGCTTCCAACTCCTCCGGATTAACCTCGACCTCGGTTTGCGTTCCGGTCAGTTCCCGCACCACTACCTCCAGAACTGGAGTAACAGGAGGTAAGGCTTTAATCACCGTTTTAGCGACTTTTTTCGCGACCTTTTCCGGCGGCGGATTGTCCGCGGCATCCACACTGTCGCCTATGGCCTTGCCATTGTCAGGCTCCTTCCAGTCGCCTTCAAATGTCTCAATCAGCCGGGCTATGATCGCCGGCTCGCGAGCGATTATGCCCACTTCCCGCCGGGCGTCGAGTTCGGAGGTGCGAAGACTCTGGCTGCCCAGGAACACACTCTCCCCATCTCGAATCAGCATGCGTGAGTGCACTCGCATGGACAGCTTATGAACTTCAACTTTGGCGAGTTTTTTTGACAACCGCCCGATAAGGCTGATTTCGACGCCCGCCTTGGAGCGTTCGTCGAGCAGACGAATCATCGCCGGATCGGCTACCGCCGGATCGTAGATGAGTAACTGGCGTTGGGCGCCCTCAATATATTCCGATAGGACTTTCCGGGCATTCAGTGGGCTAACCACAAAGTTGTCCAGTCCGGGTGTGTAGGGCAAGCGTTTTGAGTCCGCATCGAACAGTTTGGACGCTTCCCGCACAATGTCCCGGTCGTCCGTGATAAAGGCGAAGCTGCGGCTGCGCTCCATATCGAGGTGGGTCAGGTTGAAGCCCATCAGGCACAACTCCCGGCCATCCACGATCAGCATCTTGCCGTGATAGCGCACCAGGTCGTCGGCCGTGCGCGCCACGGTTATGCCGGCTCCCAACAGCCGCAGCTCCAGCGCCCTGAGATTTCTTTCGCCACCGCGGTTGGTATACGCGATCAGCGCTCGAACCGCCACGCCCCGGCTCACAGCGTTGACCAATGCTGCCTCGATCTCAGGGCGGTCGAAACGAAAGATGAGGATTTCCACACTTGATTGGGCTGCGTTAATTGCTGCAAGCAAGGGTTCGATCCCGTCACCAGGCTGAATCAGTAACTTCATTCAACACAGGTTGGAGCAACTTCAGGACCAACAGCCGTGGTTGGCATGATTCTTGCTATTCATTTGCAATAGAGCCGTTGCGTGGCCCGATCGAGACATGTATGTCAAAGAAATCACAAGGCCTTGCACTCTTGCTGGCCTTCACTTTTCTGAGCCGGTCTTCAGCCGGTAGCGATGCAAAAACCCCGTCACCGCCGTCGGCGACTGTAGAAAATGCGCGCGATGAGTCGGGCCTTCTTTGGAAAGAACCCACCGACATTCGATCGCGTAACTTGTTTTACGGGCCCGGCGGCGAACGGGACCAGCCCCACCCTCCCTTTACCTTTGTCGAAGAAGACCTTAAAGGTACCAGTCCCAAGTACGTCGTGCGTGACAGCGACGGTGTCAAGTGGACCGTCAAACTTGGCATTGAAGCGCGCCCTGAAACAGTTGCCACGCGATTGGTGTGGGCTGCCGGATATTTCACCAATGAAGATTATTTCCTTCAAGACTTGCAAGTGAACGGAATCGCGGCGGCCCATTTGAAGCGAGGCGAAAATCTGATTGGTCCCGGCGGATCGATGCACGCCGCTCGATTGAAGAGGCACCTTAAGAATGAGAAAAAGATCGAGGACTGGAAGTGGCGCGACGAGCCTTTCGCCGGTTCGCGAGAGCTCAACGGATTAAAGGTCATGATGGCGTTAATCAACAATTGGGATTTGAAAGACGACAATAATGGGCTCTACGCCGGAAACGAGGCCGCTGGCCACGTTTATATGGTGAGCGACCTTGGGGCCAGTTTCGGAACTACAGGATTATCGTTTCCATTCAGCCACTCCAAGGGAGACCTCAATTCTTTTGCCCACTCTAAGTTCATCGGCAAGGTATCGACCGAGTATGTGGATTTTCGTACGCCCAGCCGGCCGGCTGTGATTTATGCATTTTGGCCTCCGCTATTTTTAGGCCGGCTCAGGCTGGATGGGCTCTGTCATCGCATTCCTCGCGCGGACGCGCGATGGGTCGGACACTTGCTATCCGGTCTGTCTCCGAACCAGATTCGAGATGCGTTCCGCGCGGCCGGATACACGCCAGAGCAAGTTGACGGCTTCAGCAAGGTCATTGAGGAACGAATTACCGAGTTGAATCAGTTGTAGATTCGATCCACATGTTTTACTTAGCGGGCATCGTCTCTTCCGGACCTTCTTCGGCCTGAAACTGCAATTCGTAAAACTGGGAGTACAGGCCGCCCAATGTCACCAGCTCGTCATGGGTGCCGCTCTCAACAATCGCGCCGTCTTGCACTACAAAGATGATATCGGCCCGGCGGATCGTTGCGAGCTTGTGCGCGACGATGATACAGGTCTTGCCCTCCATTAGGCGGCTCAGTGCCTCGAACACCTGATGCTCGGAGGCAGCGTCCAGTCCGGACGTCGGCTCATCCAAAATGAGAATAGGAGCGTCCCGAATGATTGCCCGGGCTATCGCGATCCGCTGGCGCTGGCCGCCAGAGAGCGTTGCGCCTCGCTCGCCAACCAGCGTGTTGTAACCTTCCGGCATCTTTTCGATGAACTCACTAGCGTTGGCAAGTTTCGCGGCCCGCAGGATCTCTTCGCGGCTTGCCACCGGTTTGCCATAGGCGATGTTTTGCCAGATCGGTCCATGGAACAGAAAGGTATCTTGCAACACGAGGCTCACCTGCTCGCGAAGCGACTTCTGCTTAAATCGCCGGATGTCCTGGCCGTCGATCTTGATCACGCCGGCGCTCGGCTCGTAGAAGCGGGGAATCAGATTGATGCTGGTGCTTTTGCCAGCCCCCGTCGGGCCTACCAGTGCGGCGACCTGCCCGGGCTCAATCTTAAAGCTGATGTTCGTAAGTGCAGGAATTTCGGGATCGTAACTAAAACTTACATTGTCAAACTCAATCCCTCCGTGAAACCGGGGAGCGTTGCGCGCCCCAGGCAGATCCCGGACATCCCTTTCGACCTCCAGCACCTCGCGAATGCGTTCGTATCCGATCGCCGCCTTGGAATATGCGTCGGTCGTCTTTGCGAGATCCTGCATCGGCTTGTACATTCTGCCGAGATACCAAATAAATAGGATGAGCGACCCAGGCGACAGACTGCCCTGTAACACCAGACTTCCTCCGAACCAGAGCACCATCGCGGTGCCTGCCGAGACGATGATTTCGACCATCGGAAATAGCCTGGCTTTCATGCCGCGGGCGCGCAAGGCTAGTTCGACGCCTTCCAGGCTCTGCTCTTCCAAACGGTGCTGCTCGTAGTCTTCTCGCGCAAAGGCTTTGACAACCCGAATGGAGGTGAGCACTTCTTGAACAACCGAGACAATCTCACCCTCTTTCTTCCTTACTGCGCGAGAAGCCTTCTTAATCTGGCGGGTGTACCGGTAGACCACCGCGAAGAGCACTGGCGCCACCGACAACGCGATTAGCGTAAAGCGCCAGTTAATATAAAACATCACGCCGACCATCCCGAAAAGCGTCAGGCAGTTGATCATCGCTCCGAGCAAGCTCGAAGCTACGAAGGTCTGAACGGCATCGATATCGCTGGTCACACGGCTGATCAGATCGCCAGCCTGCGACCGGTCGTGGAAGCCCAGAGACAGTCGCTGAATATGCGAGTAGAGCGTTCGGCGTAGGTCGTGCATCACCCACTGGCCGACGCTGGTGGTGAGGTACTTTTCCGCGTACGAGCAAAGTGCGTCAAGAAGGGCAATGGCCATCACCGCCATGGCGGCGAACTTTACGACCGCCAGCCTATTAGTGCCGGCGATCGAAACGACCAGTGGATTCAGCCAACCCTGGATTGGCCTGGACTTCAATACGCTGTCCAGAACAATCTTCAAAGGCCATGGTTCCAGCAGGTTCGCGGCGCTCTGGCCAATTGCAGCCAGAAGTCCCAAAGCCAAGGCTTTCGAATGGGGCTTCCAGAGCTCCACGAAATTCCAGGCCCTCCGTTTCCCAGGTTGTTCCATCATCGGCGGCTCATTCGTATCTCCGAGATACTTCGGGATTGAAAACGATGGTGCAGTTTACTAGCCACAACCTGAGTGGGAGAGCGCTGTATTTGCGGCCAAGCGGCGGCGCCGTGCGAAAGTTTGTGGGAGCTGTTCAGCCTATTCGCGCTCGAAGAAGAGGTTTATCGGTCTGCGCCCAGGCCTCAGAACCCTGACGACTAACGTGCCATCGGAGGAAAGGGTGTAGCTTTCCTCAGTTGTCCCACCCGGTTCCGTGGTCGTCACTTCCAGCACGTCGTGATCCCATTTGACCTTACTCTTGAGATCTCCGCCGGCGTGAATGGTAGCGTTCTTAGGCCCATCGGTGATGTACTTGTAGAAGTAGGTTTGGTCGGCGCCGTCATAAACGAAATTGCGAGACACCGTGATGTTGCCCTCACGCTCAAAGATCTTTACGGTGCCGGATTGAATTACGGGCTCGCCCGCAAAATCGCTTTTAGTGGGTATCAGCGACCAGGTGCCGTTCAGTTCTTTGTGCTCGCGTGCGAAAGCGCCGAACGCGAAAAGAGCGGCAGTCAGGATGGCTCCCGCAATTACACTAGCTGAATGTCTTTTCATAATTTCCCTTCCGGCGCGACCTAGCGCGCGGAACTCTTCTTAGCTCCGAATATCTTGCAGCAAGCGCGATTCCGTTCAGATGATATCGGCGGGCGCAAGGCCAGCGAAATGGAAAGTTGGCTTCGAAGCGGGATCTAGCGCCAGTAGCCCTCGACCAGAACCCAACCGTCGTGACGATGAACCCAGTGATGCGCTACCCAGTGGGCATGCGGCCGTGGAGGCTGTTCCCATCTGCCCGATGTCCACACATAAGCGTGGCCATCCCAACGATGATACCCGGAAATCCAAACATAGTCGCTCCCCGGCGCCGGCCCCCGTTTTTCGACCACTGCATGGGGTGGTGCGACTTGAACCACAACCTCCGCCGCGGCGTTCAACGCCAACACGGCTACAAAAAGTAATCCCATCAATCGCCTAAAAATCACAATGCTTTCTCCTTTTCCTAGTGCCAAACTGCTCTTTCGCTGCTGTCCGTGCTTTCGCAGAGCACGTGCGCTGCCGTATGCAAAACATTTGACATGCTTTGAGATCGGCTTCCCTCTCGCCACTAAACTGCCGCATCAAGGAACGCGATTCTAACGGCCGTCTGCAGAAAATACGCTAGGAGAATATTCCCAGGTGAGTTTGATGCCGTGCTCATCGACGCTCGCCACCCTTTCGGTTGCCTACGCCGCCAGTAGTTTTTACCTTCGGCCCTGGCAGAAGTTGCGGGTCCTGCTTTCCAGAAGCGACTGCCGTGTTCCAACGCACGGATTCACTCAGCGTCTCGGCAAAGGTATTGCGCCGGTTGGAGGACGAGAAACAATCGATCTTCCAGGAGTTTCACCAGCCAGCTTCAAGCGAAAACTGTTGGAATTACGAACGCCTTCCTGAAATCGTCCGCTTGTCACAAATTCTGGCAAAAGGTTTGCACATTCCTTCAGTGCTCGGTTTCGAGCAAGGCCGAATTATATAAGGAGACTAAAACAATGAAACACGCTCTGTTGAAGAGCCTTACCTGCGCGGGTTTGTTGCTGTTTTCATTTGGCGCCGCTCAGGCGGCGGCACAATATCAAGACGACGATGCCTGGCATCGAACGCGGGAAGAGTTCTTCGCAGGAACCGACTGGCGGATGCATATGTTCGACAGAATCAAGGTTGACCTGGATCACGTGCAGGATGTGGCATTTGGCAAAAGAGACGAGGATCGGATAGTCAACACCAAAGAAAGGATCTCCGATCTCCAGGACAAGATGGCCGCAGGCAGATATGACCAGCCGGAACTGGACGATGTGGTTGCCAGCCTCGATAGAGTCGTGTCTGATAACCGGCTTACTCCGCGGGACCGCGATATGCTCAGGGACGACCTCGAACATGTGCGCGATTATCGCGCTCATCACGAAAACTGGCACTAAGGCGTCCCCTGGCTGTTCGAGACGCACTTATGAGCATGTCGCTTAAAGCCTGAAGTCCGGATAGTCACCCAATAGGTTGCTGCGGCGCCTTTTTGCCGAGGACCAAAAAGGCGCCGCCGAGCGCCACCGCCAGAGATCCGAAACAAGGCTGGCGGTGGCGCGAAACATTGCCGCGAATGCCCGGTCGTGAAGAGTGGCGAAAGCGTTTTGAACGCAATTACCGCCCGTTCTCGGGCAACGCCGAAATTCAAGGAGGTTAAAGCAATGAAACAGGCTCTATTAAGAAACGTTGTGTGCGCAGGTCTGTTGTTATTTTCGTTCGCCGCTGCCCGTGCCGCAGCGCAATATCGGGACGACGATTCCTGGCATCATACGCGGGAGGAGTTTTTCGCGAGCACCGAGTGGCGGCTACACATGTTCGACAGGACCCGGGAAGACCTGGATCACGTGCAGGACGTGGCATTTGCCAAGAAAGATGAACATCGGATCGTCGACACCAAGAAAGAGATCACCGAACTTCAGGACAAGATGGCCGCGGGCAAATATGACGAGGGCAAGCTGGACGATGTGATCAACCGCCTCGAAAAGGTGGTGGCTGATAACCGGCTCGCTCCGAACGACCGTGACATGCTGAACGACGACCTAAGCCGGGCACGCGATTATCGCGCTCACCACGATAACTGGCGCTGAGGGCAAAGATTATTTCCCTTGCTTCGCGGGTCCTGATCGGTAAACCGGCCCGCGCATGTTGCCACGGGCAAAATCTGATTCGTGTTCGAGAATGTCCACTTAGGGAGCGGGCTGATTCATGCAATTCGGTATAGCTTTTCAGGCAGATCGGGCGCTTTGCCGGCTAGTGTTCTCGATCCTGCTGGCCACAGCGTGCCCAATCGCGCGTCCACAATCCACTCCGGTCTCGCAACCGGTAGCGGCAGCGCCGGCCGCTGTCAACAAATCGCCAGATCCTCTGAGCCGCGAATCTCCGCAGAGCTCCGTGGTGGCGTTTCTGGAGGCCTGTCACACTCACCAATATGAAAAGGCCTGGAAGTATCTCGACCTCCGCGACTCGTCTGCGCAGCAGCGGCTTGAGGCTGGGCCGGAGCTGGCGCGACAATTGGAACAGATTCTCGACCGGGACGCTCAATTCGACGTTGCTACGCTGAGCCGCGCGCCGGAAGGCGACCGCAACGACTCGCTTCCTCCAGATAGAGAACGCCTGGATTCATTCAAACTGAACGGACAGACGATGACGCTGGAGCTCCAGCGCATAACCCTGCGCTCGGGCTTACAGATCTGGGTAGTCTCAGCGGACAGTCTTCCGTTGATCCCGCAGATCGCCAAGCTTACCAGCGATTCGCCGATTGAGCGCCACCTGCCTGATCCCCTGGTAAAGCGGAAGTTGATCGATACCGCCCTATGGCGCTGGATTGCTCTGGGGCTGCTCGCCACCGCACTTTCGATCATTTCAAGGTGGCTCAGCCAACTCGCGCTGCTTCTTGCCGAGCCGGTGTTGCGCCGTACCGCGCCGGGCGTTGGCCGAAGCGCACTGGAAGAGTTTGCCGGACCGCTTCGGTTGCTGTTCTCAATCATGGTTTTTCGCGCAGGGATGGAATGGATCGACCCGTCAGCGCTGCTTCGGCTCTGGCTGGGACGAGGCCTCACTCTGTTATTGTTTTCGGGTCTCGCCTGGCTGGGCGGGGCCGTCACGGAAGTAATCATGCGGCGGCTTCGCGTGATGCTCGGAGGAAGGCACCAGAATTTGTCCTACTCCGTGCTTCCAGTTGCCTCGCGGGTGATGAAACTCACCATCTGGCTGATCGCCCTTGCGACGGTTCTCGGAAGTTGGGGATATAACGCGACCACCATTGTGGCCGGCCTCGGCGTTGGCGGCCTGGCGATCGCGCTTGCAGCGCAGAAAACGATCGAGAATTTCTTCGGTGGCATTTCCGTTATAAGCGACCGCCCCGTCTCGGTCGGCGACTTTTGCAAATTTGGAGACCGCGTCGGAACCGTTGAAGATATCGGCTTGCGCTCAACGCGAATTCGCACACTGGATCGCACGGTAGTGACCGTGCCGAACTCCCAGTTCTCGTCCATGATGCTCGAGAATTTCTCCAAGCGGGACAAAATGTGGTTCCATATGACGCTGAATCTTCGCAGGGATACAACGCCGGAGCAGGTTCGGCTGGTGCTCGACGCCGCGACTAAACTTCTGACAGAGCACCCTCAGGTTGAGACCGGGAACCTGCCTGTCCGCTTTGTTGGAGTAGGTTCGTATTCGCTTGATCTGGAGATGTTCGCTTATGTCCTAACTCCCTCGTTCGATGAATTCCTCAAATTGCAGCAGGAACTGCTTCTGGCGATTCTGGATGCGGTTGAAGCCGCCGGCACGGCCTTGGCCCTGCCCACACAGGCCAATGTCGAACTGAGCTCGCACGCAAGAGACGACGGGCAGAAGAGCGCCCTGGTGCAACGGGAACTGGCCGGACAGCATTCGTGAAAAACGCCCGTAACTGGCTTTTTGGATGGCGACAGAATCTGCCTATGAAGAGCGTGCCGCCGCTGTCCGCGACTACATCGTGCGGCAAGGCGTCGATATGGATGTGGTGAGCCCTGTCGGATCCGGCAAGACGCGTCCTGTGGCGTCGAACGACAGCTCCGCCTGCCGGCAACAGAATCGCCGGGTAGAGCTGGTGGTTTCCGGAGAGATCATCGGACAACAGATCGGTTCTGCCCGGCAATAGCGCTCACAAGGGGCTCCGCACGCCGCCTGGGATGCGGGGCCCACGGCGTGCGGAGAGTTCTTTCTATGACTCGAAAATCTCCGGGGTCACCCCGTATTATTTCGTGACTTCAGCCTGCACTTCTTACCGCCGGGCTTTGCAGAAGTTGCGCACCCTGATCACGGCGTGACGTTCCCCTGTTCCAACAAAGGGTCCGCTCCACACATCCCGTCCGGGTTATTGGAAGCAGGGAAGTCGTTAAGCAGCTTGGGCTCGCGTACAGTAGCCGTCTTCCGGAAGCTGACAGTTGCTCCCGCTGTTGGCGGCTAACATGCACAAGCAAAACCAGATCGAAGCGTGAGTTACAGGAGAAAAGGAGAAAATTTAATGAAGATAGCTTATTTGGGCCTGTTCGCCGCGTGCTGCATGCTCGCGGATACGCGGAGCGATGCGCTTCATAGAGTCAATTCGGCAGAGGATGTCCTGCATGAGATCATGCACACCCCCGACAAGGGGATTCCGCACGATCTGATGGAGAGGGCTTACTGCGTAGGAATCGTGCCAAGCCTGAAGCGTGCCGGATTCATCGTTGGCGCTAAGTACGGCAAAGGGATTGTAACCTGCAGGACACGAGATGGATGGAGCGCTCCCTCAACCGTTATTATCGAAGGCGGAAACATAGGACTTCAGATCGGCGTTGGAGAAACAGATGTGGTGTTCACAGTCATGGATCAGATGGGAGAGAACCGGCTGATGAAAGACAAGTTCACAATCGGAGCCGACGCCGCTGCAATGGCGGGCCCTGTGGGACGAGATGGCCAGGCGCAGACCGACGTGCTTATGCGCGCCGAGATTCTGAGTTGGTCGCGATCCCGTGGGATTTTCGCGGGCGTTAGTCTGGATGGAGCCAGCCTGCGCGCGGATAACGACGACAACGAGGCGCTCTACGGACGTCGCGTGACACAGCAAGAGGTGTTACACGGCCATGTTCCTCCGCCTGAATTTGCGGCTAGACTCTATAACGAGCTCAGGAGATACGCTCCGTCCGTTCGGACCGGAGGGTAGTTAGTCGCGGCGTTCTAAGTGGTTCGGCGCCCGAACCAACCACGACGAACAAGCTGATGCGTTTCGCCTCTCCCCATGCCTCGGCCCCATGCGTCAGCTTGGGGCTAGTTCAACTAGAGAAACGGCCCCAAGCTCACGCATGGGGCCGTCTATTCGGAGAGTCAACCGCATCAGTGTCCTTGCGACTTGGCTTTCGGTATGTTGCTACCGCTCGCCTTGTGCCGCAGTTTCTGCGCGTATATGCAGGATTTCCCGGCTCCGTTCGTGCTGCGGTGCAAGCATCAGACGGGGTCGCCGGGCCGCGATTGGAGGTTCCGACCAGTCTTCTGCGAGTCCATCCATTTCCTCGCGGTCGGAATGCACCTCGAATACGCTCTTGATGACATTAGCGATGGTGTCCACCGCGTGGGAGCGGCGAGCGCCAGGGCATGCTAATTCAGGTGCGCTGACATTCGCGGCCAGGACGGCGTGTGCAGCCAGATAAGCTGCCCGTTCGATATGGCGTGGATTCATGCAACCTCCTAGAACGGCCTGTCGGGCTGGCGTACCGTCTGGCACAAACTGCTTTAGGAAAGAGGACTTCTCGGCGAAGCGCGCTCCCCATTCCTCAACCCGGGAGACCGGCACAACCTGCCTGCTACTTTTTGTTGTTCAGCATTCCAAGTGCCAGAAGCCGACTGCCTGAGCGTAGCCCATTCCTGAGAGGCTGCCACTCACAGTAATCTTTCCTGTAACATCAGGCGGGTCAGGGGATCTAAATTAAATTGCAGGGGGACTCTTCTTCTTGAGCCTTCCAAGTTGTTGTAAAAAAAGCCACGTACCGGAGTTCACCGTATGAAAACCGCCCAAATTGTCTCGAACGGCTCGACTACCCGCGAGCAGAACGTTCTCTTGAAGACTCTGATTGCCTTCAAGAACGGGAACTTCTCCGTTCGGATGCCTGTGGACGAAACCGGGGTGATCGGCAAGATTGCCGATACGCTCAACGACATTCTGGAGCTGAACCAAAAGATGGCCCGCGAGTACGAACGCATCAGCCGGGCGGTCGGCAAAGAAGGCAAGATCAATCAACGTGCGTCCATCGGGTCCGCCAGCGGAGCTTGGGCCGATTGCGTCGAGTCGGTCAATAGTCTTATCGGCGATCTGGTGCAGCCTTCGACCGAGGTCGCCCGCGTAATTGGCGCCGTAGCCAAGGGAGATTTATCGCAGACGATGTCGATGGAAGTTGACGGCCGGCCATTACGCGGGGAATTCCGGCATACCGCACGGGTGGTGAATACCATGGTCGACCAGCTCAATTCGTTCGCGTCCGAAGTCACTCGCGTGGCCAGGGAGGTTGGGACGGAAGGCAAGCTCGGCGGACAGGCAGTCGTCACGGGCGTAGCGGGCACCTGGAAAGACCTCACGGAAAGCGTGAACTCGATGGCCAGCAACCTTACCAACCAGGTGCGCAACATCGCCGGCGTAACAACCGCTGTGGCCACGGGCGACCTGACGACCAAGATCACGGTGGACGCCCGAGGCGAGATTCTCGAGCTGAAAAATACGATCAACACCATGGTGGACCAGCTCAGCTCGTTTGCCGCTGAAGTCACCCGAGTGGCTCGTGAAGTCGGAACCGAAGGCAGATTGGGTGGTCAAGCCGAGGTGAAAGGAATCGCGGGAGTTTGGAAAGACCTTACGGACTCGGTCAACTCGATGGCCGGCAATCTTACCAGCCAGGTTCGAAACATCGCGGAAGTGACAACCGCCGTAGCGAAGGGCGATCTGTCGACGCGGATCACCGTGGACGCGCGCGGCGAAATCATGCAGTTGAAGAATACGATCAACACGATGGTGGATCAGCTCAGCTCGTTTGCCGCGGAGGTAACGCGCGTAGCGCGAGAGGTGGGCACTGAGGGCCTGCTGGGAGGCGAAGCTGACGTGCCAGGAGTGGGCGGCACGTGGAAGGATCTCACGGATTCGGTCAATTCCATGGCCGGGAACCTTACCGCGCAGGTTCGCAACATTGCGGAAGTTACCACCGCGGTTGCCAAGGGCGACCTGTCGCGCAAGATCACGGTGACCGTTCGCGGCGAAATCCTCGAGCTGAAGAACACGATCAACACCATGGTCGACCAGCTCAGCTCGTTCGCGTCGGAAGTGACGCGCGTGGCGCGCGAAGTGGGAACCGAGGGCAAGCTCGGCGGCCAAGCGGAAGTGGAAGGCGTGGCTGGGACATGGCGCGACCTGACGGAGAGCGTAAATTCCATGGCCGGCAACCTGACGAATCAGGTCCGCAATATCGCCGGAGTGACAACCGCGGTAGCAAAGGGCGACCTTTCGACGAAAATCACGGTGGATGCCCGCGGCGAGATTCTGGAACTGAAGAACACGATCAACACGATGGTGGACCAGCTTAATTCGTTCGCCAGCGAAGTGACGCGCGTAGCGCGCGAGGTGGGCACCGAAGGCAAGCTGGGTGGCCAGGCGCAGGTCAAAGGCGTCGGCGGCGTTTGGAAGGACCTCACGGATTCGGTGAACTCGATGGCCGGGAATCTGACAAATCAGGTTCGCAACATCGCCGGAGTAACGACGGCGGTCGCCAACGGAGACCTTTCGACAAAGATCACGGTCGATGTCCGGGGCGAAATTCTTGAATTGAAGAATACGATCAACACGATGGTGGATCAGCTCAACTCATTCGCCAGCGAGGTAACGCGCGTGGCGCGCGAGGTGGGTACGGATGGCAGGCTCGGCGGCCAGGCGCAGGTTAAGGGCGTGGGCGGAGTCTGGAAGGATCTGACTGATTCGGTGAACTCGATGGCCGGCAACTTGACGGCTCAAGTCCGCAATATCGCCGAGGTGACCACGGCCGTGGCAACCGGCGATCTCTCTCGCAAGATCACCGTAGACGTGCGGGGCGAGATTTTCGAGTTGAAGAACACAATCAACACAATGGTGGATCAGCTCAACGCATTCGCGGGAGAAGTAACACGCGTGGCGCGCGAGGTGGGGACCGAAGGCAAGCTCGGCGGCCAGGCGGAAGTGAAAGGCGTGGGCGGCGTTTGGAAAGACCTTACGGACAGCGTAAACTTCATGGCCGGCAACCTTACCTCGCAGGTCCGCAATATCGCCCAGGTGACCACCGGCGTCGCAAAGGGCGATCTGTCTACCAAGATCACCGTGGATGCGCGCGGCGAAATTCTGGAGCTGAAGAACACGATCAACACAATGGTTGACCAGCTCAACGCATTTGCGAGCGAAGTGACGCGCGTCGCGCGTGAGGTGGGTACCGAGGGCAAGCTCGGCGGCCAGGCGGATGTGCACGGCGTGGCGGGCACCTGGAAGGATCTGACGGACTCGGTGAATTCGATGGCCAGTAATCTCACCAGTCAGGTTCGAAACATCGCGGAAGTGACCACCGCCGTCGCCAAAGGCGACCTTTCCCGCAAGATCACCGTGGACGTGCGCGGCGAGATTTTGGAGCTTAAGAACACCATCAATACCATGGTGGATCAGCTCAACGCATTCGCCGGAGAAGTAACGCGTGTGGCGCGCGAGGTGGGTACGGAAGGCAAGCTCGGAGGCCAGGCGGATGTGCGCGGGGTGGCGGGTACGTGGAAGGATCTTACCGACAGCGTCAACTACATGGCGAGCAACCTGACTAACCAGGTTCGCAACATCGCAGGCGTGACAACCGCCGTTGCGCGCGGAGACTTGACGACGAAGATCACCGTGGACGCGCGCGGCGAAATTTTGGAGTTAAAGAACACGATCAACACGATGGTCGACCAGCTCAGCTCGTTTGCTTCGGAAGTGACGCGCGTAGCGCGCGAAGTGGGAACGGAGGGCAAGCTCGGCGGCCAGGCGGATGTGCGGGGTGTCGCAGGGACTTGGAAGGACCTTACGGACAACGTCAATTTCATGGCCGGAAATCTGACCAATCAGGTTCGCAATATCGCTGAGGTGACTACGGCGGTGGCACGCGGCGACTTGTCGCGGAAGATCACTGTGGACGTTCGCGGCGAGATCTTGGAACTGAAGAACACGATTAACACGATGGTGGATCAGCTCAGCTCGTTTGCCTCCGAAGTGACGCGCGTGGCGCGCGAAGTGGGAACGGAAGGCAAACTGGGCGGCCAGGCGGACGTGCGCGGCGTGGCCGGCACCTGGAAAGATCTGACGGATAGCGTGAATTCGATGGCCGGAAATCTTACGGCGCAGGTTCGGAACATCGCGCAGGTCACGACAGCGGTGGCACGCGGAGACTTGTCGCGGAAGATTACGGTGGACGTGCGCGGCGAGATCTTAGAGCTGAAGAACACAATCAATACGATGGTGGATCAGCTCAGCTCGTTTGCGTCCGAAGTCACGCGCGTGGCCCGCGAGGTGGGCACCGAGGGCAAGCTCGGCGGCCAGGCAGACGTGCGTGGTGTAGCTGGAACGTGGAAAGATCTGACGGACAGCGTGAACTCGATGGCCGGAAATCTTACCGCCCAGGTTCGCAACATCGCACAGGTGACAACCGCGGTTGCGAACGGAGATCTGTCCCGCAAAATCACCGTGGACGTGCAGGGCGAAATCCTGGAATTGAAGAATACGATCAACACGATGGTTGACCAGCTCAATTCGTTTGCCAGTGAGGTGACTCGTGTGGCGCGCGAAGTCGGCACCGACGGAAAGCTGGGTGGACAGGCGGAAGTCAAAGGCGTCGCCGGAACGTGGAAGGACTTGACGGACAATGTCAATTTCATGGCTGCGAACCTGACCACTCAGGTTCGAGGCATTGCCAAAGTGGTTACGGCAGTGGCCAACGGCGATCTGAAGCGCAAACTGATCCTCGAAACCAAGGGCGAGATCGCCGAGCTGGCAGACACGATCAACGGGATGATTGATACATTGGCGACTTTCGCCGACCAGGTTACAACCGTGGCGCGGGAAGTCGGCATCGAAGGCAAGCTGGGCGGGCAGGCGCGCGTCCCGGGCGCGGCTGGTATCTGGCGTGACCTCACGGACAACGTCAATCAGCTAGCCGCTAATCTCACGAATCAGGTGCGCGCGATCGCGGAAGTCGCGACTGCCGTTACGAAGGGCGACCTGACGCGTTCCATCGCGGTGGAGGCCCAGGGCGAGGTTGCCTCTCTTAAGGACAACATCAACGAGATGATCGTCAATCTCGCCGCCACGACGCGCAAGAACAACGAGCAAGACTGGCTCAAAACGAACATTGCAAAGTTCACCGGAATGATGCAGGGCCAGCGCGATCTTCTGACCGTCTCGCAGCTTCTGCTTTCTGAGCTGACGCCTCTGGTGGGCGCCCAGCACGGCACCTTCTACCTTGCCGAGACCGCGGAGGAGACCACAGTCCTTAAGCTTCTGGCCGGGTATGCGATCGACGATCGGGACGGTGTCCCGAAGCGGCTCAACATCGGCCAGGGGCTGGTTGGCCAGTGCGCGAAGGAGAAGGAGCGCATTCTTGCAAAGGACGTTCCCGGCGATTACGTCCGGATAAAATCCAGTCTGGGCGGCGCCGCTCCGGTAAGCATCGTTGTGTTGCCTGTATTGTTCGAAGGCGACGTAAAGGCCGCCATCGAATTGGCCTCTTTTGGCCGGTTCAGCGACGTCCACCTCGCGTTTCTCGATCAGCTCACTCAGTCTATCGGCATTGTGCTAAATACGATCGCCGCTACTATGCGGACGGAGCAGCTATTGCAGCAAAGCCAGGCGCTGGCCGAGGAGCTTCAGAGCCAGCAACTCCAGTTGCAACAGACCAACGCGGAGCTGGAGGAGAAGGCGCAACTGCTCGCCGAGCAAAAGACGGAGGTTGAGGCCAAGAATCAGGAGGTCGAGCAGGCGAAGAAGGCGCTGGAGGAGAAGGCCGAGCAGCTTGCACTCACATCCAAGTACAAGAGCGAGTTCCTTGCGAACATGAGCCATGAACTGAGGACCCCGCTGAATAATCTCCTCATTCTGGCCCGCATGTTGTCCGAAAACTCCGACAAGAACCTGACTCCCAAACAAGTCAAGTTCGCGGAGACCATCCACACTTCGGGAACCGACCTGCTGGCCCTCATCAGCGACATCCTCGACCTCAGCAAAATCGAATCCGGAAAGATGGACGTGGATATCGGAGGCATGCGCTTCACGGAGCTTCAGGACTATTGCTCCAAGACCTTCCGGCATGTCGCGGACGGCAAGAACCTGGAGTTCGCCATCGAGTTGGGCAGCTCGTTACCAATGGAAATCATGCACACGGACGCGAAGCGTCTTCAGCAGGTGCTGAAGAACCTGCTTTCGAACGCGCTCAAGTTCACCGAGCAAGGGTCGGTACGGCTTTCGATCGACAAGGCCACCGAGGGATGGACTCCGAATCACATGATCCTTGGCCGCGCCAAGTCGGTGATTGCGTTTTCTGTCGCCGATACGGGCATCGGCATCCAGCCCGACAAACAGCGGATCATTTTCGAAGCGTTCCAGCAGGCCGATGGCACCACCAGCCGCAAATACGGCGGCACTGGGCTAGGTCTTTCAATCAGCCGCGAACTGGCCCGGTTGCTAGGCGGCGAAATCCGCTTGCAGAGCGTGCCCGGCGTTGGCAGCACTTTTACGCTGTATCTACCGCAGACTTATGTCGCTCCGGCGCAGCCGTCCAAGAGTGAGGCGCTTAAGACTACTCCGGTTCAATTGGAGCAGGCGGCTGCCGTTCAGGAGCCGCAGGTCGATGTGATACTACCGTCATCACCGCTAGGCGACCAGGAGCTGGTGGAAGACCTGGTGATCGACGATGACCGCAACCTTATTCAGCCGGGCGATCCCGTCGTGCTGATTGTGGAAGACGATATTGTTTTCGCTCGCATTCTGGTTGACCTTGCCCATGAACGCGGGCTTAAGGCGCTAGTTGCCTTGCGAGGCATAAGCGCACTGTCTCTTGCCCGCGAGTTCAAGCCCGGCGCAATCACTCTGGATATCAACCTTCCCGATATCACGGGGTGGACGTTCCTTGACCGGTTGAAGCATGACCCGGCAATACGCCACATTCCGGTCCACATCATTTCGGGAGACGAGAACCGCCGGTTCGGACTCGCGTTGGGCGCCATGACCTACCTCGAGAAGTCGGTCGCCAACGATTCGCTCGCCGAGGCCTTCGCCGCGATTCAGGGTTCGACTCAAGGGCGCTCGAAAAAGCTGCTCGTGGTGTGTCCGGATAGGGCGGAGCGAAACGGAATCGCCCAAATCGTAGCCGCCACCGACCTGGAAATCATCGAGGCGGGCACCTCCGGCGAAGCGCTGGCCATCCTCGAACAGCAGTATCTCGACGGAATCGTCATTCATCTCGGCTCCGGCGACATTGGGCCGCTCCCTCTGGTCGAAGAGATTCAGGCTTTGGCCGGCGCCCCGGTGCCGCCGATCATCGTATGGATGACGCGAACCATGACGTCGGACGAGGAAATAGACCTTGCGCGGCTGACACGAACCAGCATCGTGAAAATGACGTACTCCCCCGAGCGTCTGCTGGATGAATCTGTCCTTCTCCTGCATCGCTCCGAAGCTGATCTAAGTCCGGATCAGCGCCGCTCTTTGGAGGAATTACGCCAAACCGACTTCACGCTTGCCGGCAAAAAAGTGCTCGTGGTGGATGATGACGTTCGAAATATCTTCGCGTTGACAAGCCTGCTCGAAGATCATCGCTTGAACGTGGTTCACGCCGAGAATGGACGCGCTGGAATCGAGCTGCTAACGCGAATGCCTGACGTCGATCTGGTTCTCATGGACATCATGATGCCAGAGATGGATGGCTACGAAACCATGAAAGCAATTCGGCACGTGCCGGAATTCCGATCGCTTCCTATCATCGCGCTGACGGCAAAGGCCATGAAGGGAGATCGCGCGAAATGCATCGAAGCCGGAGCATCCGACTATATTATGAAGCCGGTCGATATGGACCAGCTCTTTTCGGTGCTTCGCGTATGGATCAGCCGCGGTCGCGAACTCAAACAGACGGCTTCTTTGGGCGCGTAGAATAAACGCCCCTAGTCAAGTCGGGCAGGCGATCCTGTCGCCTGCCAAAGCGCCGCCGAAAGAATTCCTGCTTGCATACGACATCTGCCCGGCGCGGCTGTCTGTCTCGGATTATTTCGCGCCTCCGGTGGGTGCCTGCGCAGAAAACTTGTCATCACATCCTTTCGCTGCCCTTTCGTTGGGCAGCCTGTATTTTTACTGGAACATCCCCTTGGCAACTGGCGTGCAGCGTTCACTACCGGCGGCCAAGACAAGGCCGAACAAATTCATTAGAAGGGAAATACAACGCATGAATTCGGACCAACTCCAGGGTAAGTGGAAACAGCTCAAAGGCTCTGCCAAGATGCAGTGGGGCAAGCTGACCGACAGCGATCTCGATTACATCAACGGACAGGTCGACGTTCTGGTCGGGAAGCTACAGGAACGCTACGGGTACGCAAAAGAAGACGCCCAGGCGAGAGCCGACCAATGGCTGAAATCCGAAAACCGGAATTTTGAACACAGCCACCAGAGTCAGCAGGCCGAGCCCGCGCGAGCGGGAGCGGGGCGTGAAAAAATCTCCTGAGCCGGAAAACAATGCAATCAAAAGAGCAAGAAAGTAGGAGCAGGATATGAACATTGTATTGAAGGTTTTGGCGGTCGCTTTTGTAACGGCGGCCGTCATCGCCCTCGCGCCTGACGTCCGAAGGTACGTTCGCATCACCAGGATGTGATTGAGTCGGCCCGGACTGAACGTACCCTGGATCTCAGTGCCGCTGTCAGTGTGCTACGATACTCGATCGTGCGGGAAAGCTGGCGTTGGGCTGCCGGAGAGTTACGGTTGTCCGGGCCGCGTGAGCTCAACAGAAAGATCATCCTGTGAGCGCTCTACAACCAGGTCAGGACCGGGTAAAGATCCTGCTGGTCGACGATTCGCCCGCAACCTTAGTCTCCTTAGAGGCGGCGCTGGACGGACTCGGACTGGATTTAGTGTCGTCGAAGTCCGGCAAAGATGCGCTGCGGCACTTGCTGGACGATGATTTTGCCGCGATCCTCTTGGACGTGAAAATGCCCGAGATGGACGGCTTTCAGACTGCGGAGATGATCCGGTCGCGAAAGCGTTCGCGGCACACCCCAATTCTGTTCCTCACGGGGTACAGGAGCGATGATCACCTATTCCGAGGCTATGACCTCGGGGCCGTGGATTTCCTGTACAAGCCCTTCGTTCCGGAAATCCTTCGCTCGAAGGTGGCGGTGTTTGTGGAACTAAGCCGGAACACAGCGCTGCTGCGGCGGCAGACCGAAGTTCTCCGCAAAGCCGAACAGAAGTTTCGATCGCTGCTCGACGCGGCTCCAGACGCGATGATTATCAGCTCCGAGGGCGGCGAGATCAGCCTGGTGAATTCGCAAGTGGAGGTAATGTTCGGGTTCCAGCGGGAAGCGCTTATTGGGAAAGACATTCATGGGCTCGTCCCGGAGTGGAGCCGGCTATCGGCTTCGGCGGGCTCGCCCAAAGAAATAACAGCGGTGCGCAAGAACGCAAGTGAGTTTCCGGCTGAGATCAGCCTGAGCCCGCTGCAGACTGAAGAAGGGTTGCTGGTGACCTCGGCGATACGAGACATCACCGAACGTAAGACTACCCTTGACGCGATTCGTCACTTGAATATGGGCCTCGAGCAACGGGTGGCCGAACGCACTCGTGAGCTGCTTGAATCCAACCGATACCTGCAGCAGTCTAACGACGATCTGAACCAGTTTGCGTATGCCGCCAGTCACGATCTGCAGGAGCCCTTGCGCATGGTCTCGATCTACAGCGAGATGCTCCAAAGGAAATACGCCGGCCAGCTCGATCAGAAAGCCGATCAGTTCATATCATTCGTTGTGGATGGGGCGCAACGAATGGAGATGCTTCTGAAAGATCTGCTGGCCTACTCCCAAGCCGGATTCTCCACCGCGGAGCCGGTCGTTCCCGTTGACTGCGCGGTCGCCATGGAAAGTGTGCTCCTAAACCTTCATGCGTCCATCGAAGAGAACCGGGCATCTGTCACCTGGGGGAACTTGCCCACCGTTCGAGCGCACGAAATCCGTCTGGTCCAACTCTTTCAAAACCTCGTCGGCAACGCCCTTAAATATCGCAGCTCCGATCCGCCCGTCATTCGCGTCTCCGCCGAGCGTCTCGACTGCGAGTGGGTCTTTTCAGTGAGAGACAACGGCATCGGAATCAAGCCCGAGTATACCCAGCAGATCTTTGGTATTTTCAAGCGCCTGCATGGGAACGCCTACCCTGGAACCGGCATCGGCCTCGCTATCTGTCAGCGGATTGTCGAGAATTACGGCGGCCGCATCTGGGTCGAGTCGGCGCCGGGAGTGGGCTCCGTATTCTGCTTCACGCTGCCGGAAGCAGACTCAAATGGCAGCGATGGCAGCGATACATAACCCGTCTTCAGGCTACGCCCAAGCGCTGGGCCTTCTCTTTCAAGTCGTCGTAGAAGACCGAGAACGCACTTCCGTCCCAAAGGATGTTAATCAGTCCTGACGCCGCCGCGGCGCCTTCCGATTCGACGACCGCGTTCGCGGGAATCTTGACAAGCGTTCCGGTCGGATCCCGCAGAGTGCTGCCCGGGTGCTCCTCGAGTTTAACCGCGTTGACGGGCTGGGAAAGTCTATAGCGAACTGACGACCGCGACGCTTGCATATCCAAAGCCATACGGGTACCTTCAGCTTGTCAAGCATTATCTCAAATCTGGTTCTATAATGGCGGCATCACCGCCGTATGGAGAGCCATGCCGAAGAAGCCCCCGAAGAAGAGCTAAAGCGGACCAGGGAAGCGTTTCGCGAGTTCGTCTCCCGCGCGGTCCACGATCTGCGTGAACCCCTCCGGGCAATCGGTGCAAGCTCAGAATTGCTCACCGGAATCTACGGCGATGGCGCGGATGAGCGCGCAGCCGGCTGTTTGCGTTACATGCGCGAGGGTGTCGATCGAATGGAGTTACTACTGCGGGATATTGCGGAGTATTGTCACGCAGAAGGACGCGAGCTTCAATCCGCTGAAATCGACATGAATCGTGTATTGGAAGAAGCGCGGCGGCAAGCCTCCATTGAACTGCAAAGAACTGAGGCTCAGCTCACCAGCGATGCATTGCCGGCCGTAGAGGGCGATTTCTTCGCTCTAGCGGCAGCTTTTCGCAATCTGATCGAAAACGCATGCAGATTCCGCTCCACGGCAGCTCCCTCAATTCATGTTGGATGCATCCGAAAGGGATCCGAGTGGCTTTTCTCAGTCCGGGACAACGGCCTCGGGTTTAAGCCTGCCTACGCGGATGACATTTTTCAGCCGTTCATGCGGCTTCACGGCAGACAGTACCCGGGAAGTGGGCTGGGGCTGCCTCGAACCAGGAGAATTGTCGAGCAACATCACGGCCGCATTTGGGTGGACTCAACGCCCGGAGAAGGGTCTACCTTTTGGTTCAGCCTGCCAGTTCCAGAATGAGGCGGTCTCAGCGGGGCGGTGTCTAAGACGCTAGCCCAGGGATTTCGCTGCCAAGAAGCTCACGGACGATCTGGCCAAGCCTAAGGAACTCAGACAACTTCGACGGCTTCCGAAAGTACTGGTTCGCTCCGAGCCGTGCAGTTTGCTCCTTATCCTTGGGCGAATCCGACGAGGTCAGGACTATCACCGGAACGCTACCGCAGCGCGGACCTTGCCGCATGCGTTCAAGTACTTGCGCTCCCGTCTTCTTCGGGAGGTTAAGGTCGAGCAGGACCAGGTGCGGGCACGGCTCGATCTCACCCTTTTCCACCTTCTCTATGAATTCAACCGCCTTTTCGCCATCATCCAGAACCCGAAGGCTAAAATTCAGGCCGCCCAGTTGCAGGGCTTCACGGACCAGGAATACGTCGGCTTCCGCATCTTCAACTAAAACGATTTGTATATGAGGCTGACTCATGGGGCCCTTTTTCGCGATGTAACCCTGAACCGCCATGGAGCTGCCAATCTCTGTCGCCACTCGCACAGTCAGGCAACTGCACGACAACGGCCAAATCGCATCTACTTTGCGTCGCCGTTTCCCGAGGAAGCCGTTCGCGACGTGGCGCCCGCTTCCGCATCAGCGGCCGCGAACTCGGCCAGCCGGGTGTGCAAAGTCCGCTCACTGATGCCAAGAATCTGAGCTGCCTTCCTTTTGTTGTTATCCGCGCGTTTCACCGTCAACCGGATGTAGGCTTCCTCGACTTGGCGGAGCTGCTTGCCGGCCTCAACCGTGATCGAGAAATCTTCGCCGGATCGTGGCGAAGGAAGTGGCCCGGAAGGAACACTGAAGCCTGGCGGAAGGTGGTCAGGAAATATTACACCCTCTCCAGCCATGATCACCGCCCTCTCGAGGGCGTTCCGCAGCTCTCGCACGTTGCCTGGCCAGGAATGGCTGACAAGCTGCGCGAGAGTGTCCGGATGAAGATCGGTGACACGGGAGCCGTTCTTCTCGTTGAGATCGCGGATCAGAGCCTCCGCCAGTAAGGGGATGTCTTCCTTGCGATGACGCAAGGGCGGCAAGGCTATCTGAAAAACGTTGAGGCGGTAATAAAGATCCTCTCGCAACAGCTTCTTTTCAACTGCTTCCTCGACAGGCCGGTTTGTCGCCGCAAGCACGCGCACATCCACTGAGATTTCGGTCTTGCCTCCGATTCGCCGGACCTTGGAGTCTTCCAGAACTCGCAGAAGCTTGGCCTGCATTGGCATCGGCATCTCCGCAATCTCGTCGAGAAAGAGAGTGCCTTGATGGGCATGCTCAAAACACCCGGCGCGGGTTGTCAGCGCGCCTGTGAAAGCTCCCTTCTCGTGCCCGAACATCTCGCTCTCCATGAGGCTTTCCGGAAGGGCCGCGCAGTTGATGGCAAAAAACGGTCCAGCGGCCCTCGGGCTCAGATTGTGGATCGCGGCCGCGACCCTTTCTTTCCCGGTGCCGCTCTCACCCACAATCAGCACCCGGGCGGAAGTCGGCGCCACCTGCTCAATTAGAGAAAAAACGTGCCGCATCGAAGCGGATGTTCCTACAAGATCCTCAAGAACGCCCTTGTAGCTAAGTTGGCGTTGCAAGCGCCGGGTCTCAGTCACTAGGTTCTTAAAACGAATGGCTCGTTCCAGCAAGGTCCCGAGCGTGCCCGGCTGGGCAGGCTTCTCCAGAAACCAGAATGCGTGGTAGTCGTGCACGATCGAGATGGCTTGATCGATGCTGCCGAAGCCCGTCAGAACCACGGTTGGCGTAGGATCTCCGATTTCGCGCAGATTTCTCAGCAGGCCGATGCCGTCCATTCCCGGCATTACCAAATCGGTAATGATCGCGTCGAAAGAGCCGGCCCCAAGTTTCTTGAGGGCCTCCTCTCCGTCCATCGCCGTCTCGGCGATGTACCCCAGTGCGGCGATCATGTTCGCGAGGCCGAGCTGCTCCCGCTCGTCGTCATCCACAACCAGAATCCGTGGGGGCGTCGGTTTGCAACTCATGCGCGTATTTTATCCAATCGCCACTCGATCGCCGGAATCAGCGTGTCCGGGTTAGGCAAACCAAGAAGTGCGCAATTTCCGCAGAGAAGTATAAATTTTGCCTGCAGACATGCGTGTTTTGACCCCTGAAGATGCTGACCCCTGTCGCGCTGCTGGGGCGCCTTGACGTTCTCCCGTTCCTGGCGTCCGAGCAAGAAAATGGCTCCTCCGAATGCCACTTTCCCGCTGTATCTAGTTCGCGAACATTCCAGATGCCAGAAGTCATTGCTTTCCAGTCAGGGTGTTGAGAGAGCGGATCAAAAGCTTTCGCGCACGATGATGGCGGGTCCTCACCACAGAGCTTGTTAGCGAAAGCGACCGGGCCGTCTCAGCAATACTAAGCTCACCGAGGTCGCGCAATTGAATGATCAGCCGGTACTTTTCCGGAAGCCGCCTCAGGGCTTTATGCAATCGCCTGGCCTTCTCACTCTGTTCGCACTGTACGTGGGGCGAGATTGTTGGGTCCGCCAGCCAGGCAGCAGGAGACTTGTGGAGAGGCTGGCGGCACGAAAATGCCCGCCCCCTAAGGCAGCGAAGCACTTCATTCAATGCGATGGCGCCAAACCAGGTCTTGAAGCTGGCTTCGCCCCGAAACTGCCCTAAGTGACTGAGGGCGCGGAGTACGGACTGCTGGACCACGTCCTCCGCTTCGGACTTGCTGTGTAGCCTCGTCAATGCGAATTGATTTATGGGTTTCAGGCAGGGCTGTAACAGATCGGCAAACGCGTCGTTCCAGCCCTGCAAGGCGCGGCTGATCAGCAACTTTTCCGACTCGCTCGACGGCGTTCCCGGAGGGGGGGTCCATCGCGGCGCCGGTATGCCGGGCGAGTAAGTCGAGTCCATAGCTGGTCAAACCTCCGCAATTCCTTAAAATCCACCCCTCTCAAGTTCCGACGGGTGGCCAGATAGCTTCAAGCCTGAAGCATTTGATTTGCCAAAGCGGTCGCCGAATTCACGCTGAAGCGGAGATGCGCGAAACGTCTCCAATTCAGAGAGATTGGTACGCCAAGTGCCTTGAATGAGAGGGTGAATGCGCTCTCACGAGAGCCAACGCCGATCCTTTCTCCTATGGACTTAAACATTCAGCGCGGAGTTCTGAACACGGGGTCAAACCCATGAGCGACCGAACACTCAAGGCCGACGCGGGCATCGGATTTACACTTCCATGGACGGGGAAGCGTCCCGCCGTCCGCGCCGCGAATTCCTCCAGAAGCGTCATCATCGTGTTTCTCGAGTGGTTCGGTAATCTGGGCATATTCTTCTGGCAGGTTGCGCGGGCTGCCGTGACGCCTCCCTTTGAATTCCGGGAATTGTTTCGACAATGCGACGAGATCGGATCGAAGTCACTGCCGCTGATCGCCTTGGCCGGCGCGGCCATTGGAGTCGTCCTCTCGATGGAACTCCGTTACAGCCTGACTCGATTCGGGGCGACATCGCTGCTTCCTGCCGCTATCGCGTTCTCCGTTGTTCACGACATCGGCCCTATCATTACCGGCCTGGTAGCGAGTGGCCGGGTGGGCGCGGGCATTGGCGCGGAGCTGGCTTCGATGAAAGTAACCGAGCAGATCGATGCCATCGAGGTATCTGCGGTAAACCCCTACAGGCTGTTGGCGGCGACCCGTATCCTGGCTTGCATCCTCATGCTGCCGCTCCTGACCCTCGCCGCTGACTTCTGCGCTTTCATAATGGGATGGGTTGCGATGACGCTGACTGCGCCGATCTCGTTTCACCAGTTCGTCGACAGCGGCCTGAAAGGCACCGATTTCGGTGACTTTCTGCCTCCCACATTTAAGACCACTGTGTTCGGCCTGATCATTGGGCTGATCGCCTGTTTTCAGGGAATGCGGACAAAGGGAGGCGCAGAGGGTGTTGGCCGTGCGGCCACCAGCTCGGTAGTCTTGTCTTCGCTGTTTGTAATTCTGGCCGACGTAGTGCTCGTGAAGGTCATTATCATCTTTTTCCCGTAGCCAGTCATTCAACCGCTAGCCCCTGTTAACACCCGCGTCGAGATTGTTTAGGCGATCGGCGCCGGCCAGAAACCACATCGATCCAGTAGTTGAGTAATCTGCTCGCGACTCGCCCCCACCTTCCACGCGCCTTCAAGTAGATCGTTAGCATCAACGGGGTACCAATTGCGCCGTATCGGGTTACCTAATCCCGCCAGATTCAATGGCTCGATCATACGAATGATTTCTTCGCTCAATTGAGCTGAGCCAAGCGGATCTAGAGTGCCGCGAGCGCGGGCCAACACCTCCAGACACTGGTTGCCAAAACTTGGATGATCGTGTAACAGAAACGACGCCGCCCGCTCCGGCTTGCCGAGCCGCCGCGCTGTTTCCGAGTAAATTACAGCAGCGAAGTACAACAGCGTCAGCGAAACAAAAACGGGAAAATTTCCCATGCTCGCATAAAGACTCCCTACCAGGCGACCCGTTGCAAGTAACTCGCCCTCGCTCTTGGCCGCCGCAGTCCGCACACGGGTGCTAAAAGATTCGGACGCCCAGTCTTGCTCGATAATCTCGGCCAGACGGGCAACGCCCAAGAGAGTCAAAGCGAAGCCTGTCGAGAGCAGCGGATCCACGAATCCGGCAGCCGAGGGCAGCAAAACCCAACGGTTTCCCGCCACCACGCCGCTGCGAAAAGATAACCGGGGGACGTGAACGAATGGCCGCAGCGTTCTCGCGTCGGCAAACTGCAGCTCTAGTTTGGGGATGAGAGCCAGCAAACCCCGCCACGCATCGGCGCCATTCATAAGGTGTAAGCGCTCTGCCGCGTCATCTGTTGCAGCCACACCGGCACTCGTCACCCCGTTACTGAATTGCAGGACCCAAATCCATCCTCCGTCAAAAACGTGATGAACGGCCGCGGCGTCGACAGGATAGGGTGGTTGCTCGCCGAATGGGTCGGCCAACGTATCCGCGAACCCCCCTACATCCGAGAAGTGGGTGTAAAGAGCCTGCGTCGGCGGCATGTCCGGAACCGAAAGTTCCGGCAATTTCAAAGCGTGGTGCAGAAAACCTCTTGGACCGGTGGCATCCACAACGAACCTTGCGCGAATCGTCAGTTGATTGCCGTACCTCGACCCCTCCAGTCTTACTTTATCCTCAGACTCGGACACGGCGTGAAGGGCGGCTTCGTCCAGATACTCGACGCCGACTCTCTGGGCCTCGTGGACAAAAAGTTCATCAAACTCGGCCCGGTACCAGTGGGTATCGGCGATCCGGTCATGCGGGCTGGCAGTCACCAGCAACTGGTTAGCGCGGCTGGGGCCCGCCATTTGCGGCTCGCCCAGAGTGTGGTGATAAAAGGTGAAACCCCGCTTCAGTCCGCAGGCCACATCGGGATACGCTTGTTGCCAAGTTCCCCATTTGGCAAGCGGAGTAAGTGCCGGCAAATTGTAACGGGTAGTTAAGTCCTCAAGCAGGAGATTAGTCAGGGGAGTGGAAGACTCTCCTATGGCGAAGCGAGGATGCTTCCCCTTTTCGAGCAGAATCACGGAGCGCCCCAGGCGGTGGGCGATCATCGCCAACAGAGATCCCGCGAAACCCGAGCCGACAACCGCAATGTCATATAACTGACCACTCACCTGCCATCTCCGCAGGCGACGCAGTTGACAGGCGGCGGAATGGCCTGCCGCAGGTTCATTTCGCGAAGCCTGGAAACACGCTTGCCGCGGCAGGCGTTACATCCGGACACTTGTTCGAGATCCCAAAGATCAACGAAGACCCGTCCCCGTTTCAAACCTAACCCGTAGTTGGCCGCGGCCTCGAGCGTCTCCATCCGCGGAGCTGAGAATTCACCGCGCACTGCCAGCTCGTCCAAGGCGCCGTTTCCCGCACGTGTCGGAATTAAGGACGCAGCTAGGGCTCCGCAATCAAAAGCGTAGTCGAGCGAGCGTTCAGCCCAATGAAGCGCTTCCTCCTCATCCATAAATGGCGGCTTCACCAGAATGAACGCTCGGAGATCAATCTCATTCCTTAATAACCACTCGGCGGCGGTCGAGAACTGCTCTAGGGTCATCCGCTTGTTGAGTCGCCGGAGAATTTCCGGATGAACGGTTTCCAGCCCCATCGCCACTTCCAGACGCCCCTTCACCAGATCGCGAAGCCGCAAACAGCTTTCACCTAGCAGCGCGGGGTGGCTCTCTACAATGACGCGATCAAAGCAATTCAGCCGAGTGGCAATGGCCGGATAATCGCTGACTGGAATGGCGCGGGGGTCGAAAAAACTTCCGCTGTTATAGAGCTTGATTTGGCGGGCGGGCGATAAGCGGGCCAAAGCGTAATCGATTTGCGCGGGGATCGCTCCTGCGGGAAGCTCTCCCGTCAGCGTATTGCGCCAAAGGTCGCACATCAAACATCGCCACGGGCATTCACGGTTGGTTAAGAATGTGGTCGCAACCGGGACAGCCTCGCCGCTGATCGAGCACTCGTCCTCCACCGAGAAAGCGTAGGGGCGCCACGGATCGAGGGGTAAACGTTGGGGCCGGCGATCGAGAATCCATTTATCCCAATCAACACTGCGGACCGGATAGACAGAGGGCACGGCAGCCATTACGAATAGAGCGCCAGGAACTGATTCCTGTATTCGGCCTCTTGGTACGGGAGTTGCCGGTGAAGCGTATCCATTGCCACGGCGCCGTGCTGAAAACGGCGTTTGGGATATACAGGCATCCGGAAGCCAGTTAGAGCGGCGACCCCACGCGAAACGATTTCGCCCTTCAGTTCGTATAACCTTGGCACATCATAGCCAGTTAGATCCGCGAAAGGAATTGATTCGGCAACGCCGATTACACTGGGGCGCGTAAAAGGACTGAATCCCTTGAAGCCGCAATGACGCGCCGGCGCGTAGGTGCGCGTATACGATCGACTCAGGCCGCCGCTGTACGTAAGTGAATGCTTGATTTTGCCCACCCCCCAGCCTTCCTGATAGAGCATCTGATTGTTGACGACGCTGTGAATGGTGAGTTCAGGGTTCTCTTCTATCGGATAATCTTTCAGATTCTCGTCTCCGCCATCGCCATCAACTAAGTAACGCCACTCGGGATACCGTTGCCGAATGCCCCGGCACAAGGCGAGGGCCATTGTCGCGGACTCAATGTCTAGCGGCTTATAGTCCTCGGTGATTCGTATTGTCTCGGCGACATTTAGTGACGACAGGTTTGCTTCGACCGGCTCGAGGAAGAGCCCAAGACCGAGGGAATCGAGAAACGAGCGCGCCTGGTCCAGATCGGGACCGCCGCCGAGGTCGAGCGTGAAGGCCTTCAATCTGCCAAGGTTGAAGCCGAGTTTTTGCATGACGTAGTAGGTTGCGAGAAATACGCTTCCGCTGTCGATGCCCCCTGAAAAACAGACGCCGATCGGCTCCTTCTCCGGCACGGCCCGCAGCCATTGCGAAATCTCATCGACTAAGGCGCCGATATACTCTTGTCCGATTTGATCGAGATCGGGTGCCAACACTCGTCGTCCGGGTGTGAAGAAGCGCGTATAGAGCGGATCGGGGTCAGGACAACCGACGAGTTGAATCTCGACTACGTAATGGGCCGGAACCATTCTCGTGTAACTGGGATGGAACTGTGCATCGAGCCCCGCGGACTTCAGCCAACCGAAGATAGCGTCAATACGGTGGGCAACGATCAGTGCCGGGCCTTCCTTCTGTTTAGCGAGGAAGTAGCGCATCGGGCGATCGAGCGAGCGCGCCATCCTTACGGTTTTGCCCGAGCGCGCGACTAGAGCGAAGGAGCCTTGGATTTGAAGGACGTCACGAGCCGGCTGCTTGAGAATCAGCTCTCGAGCGTCCTCGATAGCGAGATTGATCTGATTGGCGTCCGGTTCGGTCAGATCGATTAGTTGTTCGACGTAGTGTTGCACGGCTGCTTCCCTGAGTATACGCGGGTACAGAAGAAACGTATCGGGACGCCAAAGTTTCAAGAAAGTTGAAAACTAACTGAAAAACATCATTTCCCTGACTCGCGACTGACTCTAAACTTCTTGAGAGTCTCCGCGGATCTCGCTCGGTCCGCCTCGTCCTTTCGCTTTGGTAAGAAAACAGGAGTGTCTAATGAATCGCCGGCTCGCCGCGATGTGTATAGCATTTTTGTGCCTGAGCCTGAATTTGTGTGCACAGCCACAAACACAACAAGAGTTTGACGATGGCTTTCCTCCTCTGCCCACGGACTACATCAACGAACGGCTTCCGAAGTGGGTGCAACTGGTTGGAAGCTTCCGGCTGCGGTACGAAGATCAGGATGGCATCAGTTTCAAGAATGAATCTGACACGCACCTGCTGACTCAGCTTTGGGTAGGGGTAAAAGTGCAGCCCACGGCGTGGCTTAGCTTCTTTGGCGAGGCGCAGGATTCGGAGATATTCTTCAACGGAGTTCTCGCCGGCAAATCGCCCTACAAAGACCCGTGGGATCTTCACCAGGCCTGGGTTCAAATAGGCAACGCAACAACTCCTGTCACTGTGGAAGTCGGCCGCCAGGAGCTCAACTTCGGCGCGCAAAGACTCATCGGCGCGGCGCCTTGGTTGAATGCACCGCGCGTTTTCGATGCAGCCTTGACCACATTCCGCTTCCTCGATGTTCAAGTGGACGCTTTCGTATCGTCGGTAGTCAACTCGGTGCTTGGCGAACCCGACCAGATCAAACCGGGGAACCTCCTCTACGGCCTCTACGGAACGCTGGCTCACCTGGTCCCGGACTCGTCTTTAGAGCCCTACTTCATCTGGCGCCTCGCTCCCACCGGATCTGGAGCTGCCTACGCAAACGGGGTGAAGGGGCATCTTGACGAAAAGACCTTCGGGCTCCGCTGGAGTGGTAAGTTGCCATCGCACTTCGACTATGACGTCGAGATGGCCCGTCAGTACGGTGACATCGGCGCGGATGGAATCTCCGCCTGGGCTGGCCACTGGAATGCCGGTAAAACATTCGAGGCGAAACTGAAGCCCCGGATTTTCGTGGAGTCCAACTATGCCTCTGGAAACTCCAACCCAAGTGGAACAACAGTCGGCACATTCGACCAACTCTATCCATCGGGGCACGACAAATTTGGCGAGACCGATCAGGTTGGCTGGCGCAACATAATTGACTTCAAAACTGGCGCCGAACTAAACCTGAGCAAGAAAATAGCCCTCGTCACTTCTTATTACAACTTTTGGCTCGCCAACGCCCACGATGGTCTGTATGCTGCCACCGGGGCCGTGGTGGCCAAGTCTTTGACGGGCGTCGACGGTACCCACGTCGGCCAGGAACTTGATGAGGAAGCCATTTATAAGTGGAACAAGGCAGTTCAATTTGGGTTTGGCTATGGACACCTCTTCACGGGCGAGTTCTTGGATAAAACCACTCCGGGTAAGAGCTACAACTACCCTTACGTGATGATGAACTACAAATTCTAGGCGGTAACGTAACACACCTGCCGCGGGAACCCCGGTCCAACGAGCCGAGACGCGACCGTGAGGGAGCGTTGTTGACAGCTGTACTAACGTCACCAGAAGCCCTCACTGCAGACTAAACTCCACCCCACAGGGCAAATCTCGCGAACTAATAGAATCGTAGTATTGACCCCGATTCGGATAGCCGCGAACATCGGGGTTTGCCTTGAACAGGCCTCCCGGCGGCGGTCGCGCTCCCGCAAGGATTGGAATCTACAACGTGCTGAAATCTGGAATTTCCGCCCGTCCCGAGGCTGATTTCAGCGCAAAGCGGCGGTGGTTCATCAACGGCTCTTTCGTGCACTCCCCCAACTGCCTGAGCTGGCAAGATAGAGGACTCTCTCTACGCACGGCCTTGGCGGCGGCGCTCTTTTTTCTGGGCGCGTGTTCTTCCCATTCTGGCCTTCCCGCGCCTGGCTCGACAAAATACCGCGACCTGGTTCACGCTTTCAATGTCGGACTGGCTGGCCTGCAAAGCGGAGAGGATGTCAGAGCCAAGACTGATCTAACTCTTGCTACACAGATCGCGCCGGGCGAGCCGGCCTCGTGGGCAGACCTGGGAATCCTGGCGGTGCGGCAGCAGGAGCTTGACCTCGCGTATACGTACATCGAGAAGGCGCGGAATCTGGCCCCAAACAACAGCCGGATTGAGCAACTGCTAGGCGATCTTGAAGGCCGGCGCGGCAAGTTGCCGGAAGCGATCGGCCACCTTAAGCGCGCGGTTCAACTGGACAAGGCCAATGTGAAGGCCCTTTACCTGCTCGCCGAACAAACTGAGCGGCAGGGAACCGGCGTTAGTGAAGCGGAAGCTCTCGACACCTTCCGAAAAGTACTGGCCATGTACCCGGACAACGCGGCCGTGCTTTTAGAAGTAGCCCGACTCGCAGCCAAGACCGGCAACGTCGAAGTGCTTAAGGATGCCGTGTCTCGCCTTCGTCAGCAATCCTCTTCGTGGCCCGAGCCGGCGAAACAACAGCTTGATATTCTTGACAAGGCTGCCGCGGGCGCCAATCCGCGTGCCGCCGCTCTGCAAGTGGCGTTCCTTCGAAATGTATTGCTTCGAGAGCCGGATTATAGGCGAGCATCGGGCGTTGTAAAGACACCTGCCGTATTCGTCGGTGAGCCCTTTCTGAAGTTCATCAAGCTGCCGTCACCCACGGTTGAGGCCGCGGCCGCCGATTCAACTACGGCGTTCACTTCGCAGCCGATCGCCGAGATCCCATCATCATCGGTCTCTTGGACAAGGGCCGTCTGGCTTGACGATAGTGGCCAGCCTGGCATTCTCTGGGCTGACAGTCACGGCGTTCACCTCCCCGGCGGAGCAACCCTCGCCATTCCAGGCCCAGCCAATTCCACCATTGGCCCCAATAGCGTCGCGCTGGCTGATTTGAATTACGACTTCAAGACTGACGTCGTCATTGCCGGGCCCGGCGGAATCCGCATTTATCAGCAGGAAACTCCTCAGCGCTTCATCGATGTAACGTCGCGTTCGGCAATCCCGGCTGACATTCTGAAAGGTTCCTACCTGGGCGCTTGGCCTTTCGACGTCGATCTGGATGGCGATCTGGATATTGTTCTTGCCGTGAAGGATCGCGACCCAATAGTCTTACGCAACAACGGTGACGGGACGTTCGGCGTCGTCCGGCCGTTCGCCGGCATCACAGGTGGCACTTCTTTCGTGGCAGCCGATCTCGACGGTGACGGCATTCCGGATGTTGCCATGGTGGGCTCCGATGGCAAATTGAGCGTGTTCATGAACCAGCGTTTTGGCCACTTCAGGCGCCGCGCCGTTCCCGAGAGCGTTGCGGATGGAGTAGCGGCGGTAACGGCGGGAGACGTGGGCGGCAGTGGCTCATTGGATTTAGTGGAGTTGAAGTTGGATGGAACGATCAACCGGCTATCAACTACGGAAGCGAATGACGGCTGGGAGACTTCGGAAATTGGCAGGGCGAGCGCGCCAGCAGCGGGAACCGCGTCCATCTCTCTGGCAGATTTCGATAACAACGGTCGACTGGATCTGCTAACTGGCAGCGGCGAAATCTTTCTGGCTGGTGAGCACGGCTTCTCGAAATTGGCTTCCAGTGCGGGCGTTTCTTCCGCGACAGCCGTAGATCTGAATGGCGATGGACGGCTCGATATCGCCGCCGTCTCGGGAGGCAAGCCCGTTGCCCTGATGAACCATGGCACAAAGAACTACCACTGGCAGGTGATTCGGCTACGCGCGGGTGCAGCCCACGGTGATCAACGAATTAATTCATTCGGAATTGGTGGAGAAGTTGAAATCCGCGCAGGCCTGCTCGCTGAGAAGCAGGCAATCGCTTCGCCACTGCTTCATTTCGGACTCGGCGAAAAAACAGGCACAGACCTGGCCCGCATCACGTGGCCCAACGGCCTGATTCAGGTCGAGTTCGAGCTCAATTCAAATCAATCCATCCTGGCTACTCAACGATTGAAGGGTTCTTGCCCTTCTCTATTTGCGTGGGACGGTAAACAGATGCGCTTCGTGAAAGACGGCGCTCCGTGGTCGCCCGCGCTCGGCTTGCACATCAACGCGCAACGTGTGGCGAACATCCGTCAAACAGAGGAATGGTTCAAGATCCCTGGCGATGAAGTGGCGCCCCGCGATGGATACTACGATCTGCGTGTTACCGCGGAGCTCTGGGAGGCTTTCTATATCGACTATTACTCGTTGCTCGTGGTGGATCATCCCCAGGGCACCGATGTTTACGCTGACGAGCGATTCGGCGTGCCTCCGCCAAAACTGCAAGCCTATGCCACATCGACGGCCCGGCCATTCGCCCGCGCGATTGACGATCAAGGCAGCGATGTCAGCGATATTGTCCGGGAGACCGACCAGAAGTATCTCGACACATTCGGGCGAGGCGCCTATCAGGGGGTCACCCGCGATCACTGGGTTGAACTCGAGCTTCCGGAAGAAGCGCCGCGGACGGGTCCTCTTTACTTGATTGCCGAAGGTTGGACGCACCCCACCGACGCCACAGTGAATGTTGCTCTTGGACAAGGCAGCGAGCCTGCTCCGCAAGGTCTTCGACTTGAAGTGCTGGACTCCCACAACAAGTGGACTGTCGCGAAATCGGACCTTGGCTTCCTGGCCGGAAAACTAAAGACGGCTGTCCTGGATATTTCCGGCATCTTTCACCCTGGCGCTCCGCGCAAGCTGCGGCTGGCCACCAATATGGAGATCTATTGGGACCGGCTCGCGTGGGCCGGCGGCGTTCCCAGCGACGTCATTCGTACACAACAAATAGCGCTCGCGGAGGCTGAACTGCGCCCGAGAGGATTTTCAGTGATAACCACGGCAAATGCGTCGTCGCCGGAGATTCCTCATTACGACCAGTTGGCTGGCACGTCGCAGAAGTGGCGCGACATGGAGGGATATTACACACGCTTCGGCGACATCCGCGAGCTTCTGGAGAAGGTGGACAACCGTTACGTGATTGTCTGTGCCGGCGACGAGATGCGCCTGCGATTCGCGGCCCCTCCGGCGCCGCCACGCGGCTGGGTTCGCGACCTGATCATGATCGGCAACGGTTGGATTAAAGATGGAGACTATAACTCTGTGTTCTCTCAAACCGTGCTGCCGCTGCCCTACCATGAGATGAAAGACTACACGGCGCCGCCGGGCAAGCTGGAAGATGACCCCGCTTATCGCATGCATCCTCGCGATTGGCAGGTGTTTCACACGCGTTATGTGGCGCCGGATGTTTTTCGAAGCGCACTATGGAACAAGCAGTAAAACCGAGCCGCGCCCTCCGCATAGGTCTGG
>Ga0181525_10000452_pt1 | contig 36138 bp, 24 predicted proteins | sample PEATcosm2014_Bin_48_FD_121100 | JGI IMG/M metagenome (GOLD analysis project Ga0181525, IMG submission 121100) | Peatland microbial communities from MTU Mesocosm Facility, Houghton, MI, USA - PEATcosm2014_Bin06_10_metaG | ecosystem: Environmental > Terrestrial > Soil > Wetlands > Peat | place... | reverse complement strand
TCGCCACCGCCAGCGTGCCGGGATGGGCGAACGTGCCGGCCATCGATCCGCTGGAATAGAGCTGTTTACCGGTTGCCCCATCCAGCGCATAGAGAACCGCGGGACCCGCGATTTTCTCGCGGCTGGAGGCGCTCAGTGCTTTTCCCTTGTCGTTTCTCTCTCGAAGCGGCTCGCCCGTCGACAATGCAAACACCATCCCGTTTGCCGTTACCGGTGGCGCGGGCGCCGCCAAATCGCCGGACGTCCAGACCGGCTTTAACTGAGGTTGGCCTTTGTCATCCAACAATCGAAATGCCGCAATACCGCCTTTGGCGACATCGCCGTTCCTCACCGGGAACCCGGCCGCCGCGGAGCCAGAGAGCGATCCAGCAAAAGGGGCGTACACCCACCGCGTCTCGTTCTCCGCGTCATTCCATGTTGAGAAGGCTCCTCGCAACCCCGTGCTTTCGCCATTCTTCGCCGTTTGCAGCATGGGCCCGGTCTCAATCAGAGGCTTTTTATGATCGGCGCCTCCAAGCGACGCGGCGTCGAGCACATACAGCCGCCCGTCTTTGCCTCCCGCAACGACCACTTCTTTATCTCTCCACGAGAAGACTGTCGGAGTGATCCCCGCTTCGCCTGGCTGCGAGGGCCCTGCGTCAGGCGGCGTGAAGTAACCTTTCATTTGCAACTCGGGCGTCAAGGCGATCACGGTGTAATCGGCGAATTTGCTGTTCTTGCCGCTCACGGCCTGCAGGTAGATGGCGCCATCTTTCCCGATGGCGGTCGCCGCGATACCAGCAAATTCGCTTCCCTTGATTTCGAAGGTCCAGACTTCCGGGGTATCACTGGTCAAATCCACGCCATAAAGGGCGTTCGGCTTGCCCCCGCATTCGTTCGTCGTCGCCGCATAGACGACGTTGTTCAGCACGTTCAGGCTGCTGACGTTCGAATGCGGCGGTACGAATTTCAGCGGCGGAAGCAGATCCTCGCCAGTGGAGGAATTCAGGGTGTGCAGGTATCCATCGCTGCTCACAATGAACATCCCGCCCAGCCGGCCGAATCCGGTTTCAAGTTTTGCTTTCGCCGACTCGATAACGCGCCCTTCTTCTCTGGGCTCTGCTGGAGCGGGCTTTTCGGAAGCCGCTCGCTTGGGAGGCGGGGTAAACGCCCGCACTGACGCGGAACTGCTCCCCTCCATCGCCATCGACGCCGTTAACCCGCCGGGACAGGCGGCGTTCGATTCAACGCGCGCAGTCTCTCCCTGAAAGTCGAAGTGCCGCTTCCAGAGAAGACGGTTCAAGTCGGCATCGATCGAATACACGTTGTCTGAGCTTCCGCCAAACACCAACATTTCCTTGAAGCCGCGGTAGGTGATCAGCATGCCCGAGATGATCGGCGCGCTGAGCGCGTAAAGACCCTTGGCCTGGTTGTCGGTCTTGTACTTGTAAAGCAGTTCCAGAGAACCCGCATTCGCCTTGGTGATCGTCCGTTCCCCTCGCGCCCAGGCATCGCGCTGCGGTCCGCCGCTCTGGGTCGGCCAATCGGCGGCCGGCAGTAATAGACAGAATGTGGTGGCAAGTGAAGCTACGCGCCAGAATGTTTGCATGCCGGGAATTTTCCTGCCTTCAACGTGATTGGACAGCCGTGATCTTGGTGGAGCGGTCATCAGACTTTCGACAGCGTGGCCCAGTGATTCAAAACGCCAGCCGGTCTTTTTTTGCCTCAATCTTCTTGAAATCAAGCCCGGGCACATTCCGCAGATCGTCAATCGATTTGAACTTTCCTTTGTCCGATCGATAATGAACGATCGCCGCGGCCTCGGTGCGGCCCAAACCCAACAGGGTCTCCAGATCGACCGTCGTGGCCTTGTTGACATTGATGGGACCGCCGGTGTCGAGACCGTAGTTCTTTGACAAGTACGCCAGAACCGCGTCAAAGTCGTCGTCCGTCCCTGTCGCCCCTAGCTTCACCATCTTGGCCATCGTATCTTCCCAGTCTTCCGAGCTCTGACGCAGGGAGACTGCCTGTTCCGGAGAGTGGCATTTGCCGCACAGCCGCAGTGTCGCTGCCTTTCCTGGACCGTCAGGCAGTTCAGCCTGAGCGAGACTTGCTATGCCCAGGAACAAAAGCGAACACAACGCGGATCCGAAGGCAAATGGTTTCGAATTTCCACACATACAAAGAGCCACTTATCAAGCCTTCGGCTTAGTATCTCAAATGTCCAACGGCAGGCCAAAACAGTAAAGAAGACCGTCGTTTCCGCTAAAGCAAAGATGTCCATTCGCGAAGGCCAAGGCGACGGTGACTGACTTTGATTCGATGCCCTCGGACGTTGCGAACAGCTTTGCGCCCGTCTTCGCTTCGAGCGCCGTCAGTAACGCTGGGCCTTGGCCGTTCTGCGAGATCAGATAGAGCACCCCGGCCGCGACTACCGGCGCTGTCGGACGAACGAAGACGTCCGATCGCCAGGCCAGCTCCAACGAGGCATGCGCATTCTTTTCGACGACACGGAAACCCAGCACGCGTCGCCGGCCTGTGTCGGACTTTTCATCCTCCATCGCAATCGTAGCGACCCAGCGTTTCCCGCTCGTATCCAGCCAAGTGGTGAGGCCACCCACCGCAAACCATTTCTCCGCCTTGTCCGCGCTTCCGCGTCCACCCAAGAACTCTGTCCCGGATGATGCCGGTTTGCCGTGAGTCCATAGAACCAACTGCCCACCAGGACCCGCAAACGCCGTCACCTCGCTGTCATGCCAAGGGAACACGGTTATGCTCGAATCCAGGAACTCACCCCCACGAGCCTCGCCCCTGACGCCAGCCGGCATCTGCAAGCTGTCTTTCGGTCGAAGTGTTTGAGCATCCAGCGCCACAGCCATGTCGTTCGCCTTCGAGTTTGTTTCCAATGAGGCGTAGAGTGTGCCGCCAAGACCGATGGCTAACCCATTAAAGCGGGAGCCTGCAGCCAGAGTGGTCTCCTCCGGCTTTGCCCCCGTCATTCTTCGAGCCTCGACCCGCAGAGCCGATAACTTAGTGGGCGGTTCGCTACAGTCCTCACTGGTACCCGTGTAGAAAACGGTGCCGAAGCCGTTTGCAAATTGCGGTCCACGGCCGGTGAATGCCTGCGCCGGCAGTCCGTCGTCACCGGTACTGACTTTCAGCCCGTGGAGACGGCCATCCAATGTCAAAACCAGCAATGGCTGCTTCCCGTCAGAAAAATCATCGTCATCGTTGATGGCCAATGCCTCGGCTGCGCTCGGATTGGCGGCTTCGTCCGGAAGCTCGGCGACGGTGGTGCTCAGAATCACAGGCGGCGCCGGTAGAACGGACGGGCACAAGCCTTCACCCTTCCTGTCGGGAGCCTGAACTGGAAGTTGCCGGCTCCAAAAGACGGTCCCTAAGTCTGCGTCCACCGCAATCACCCGGCCGGAAGCGCTCGCCACAAAGACAAGCTCTTTAATGCCGCGGTGCGTGATCACCGGCCCCAGCAACGTGGGAGACGAAACGGCTGCTTCGTCCAGACGCCGCTTCCAAAGAAGTCGAAGACCCTTGACGGTCTTGGAATTCACCTGACGCTCTTTCGGTTGCCAGCCGGTCCGTTGGCCATCCGCGCGAGGCGACAGCCAGTCCGCCGCCCTCGCAATACCGCCTGCCGGAGAGCAAGCCCAGGCTCCGCAGAAGAACGCAAGTGTGATCCCCGCGCGCATTCCCACGCTCCTCATCAGAAGGCCTTGATTCGGATGTTGCGCATTTCCATTTTGATGAAACGGTTCTGCAACTGGTGCGGCTGCTCGAATGCCCAACTGGTTTTGGAGTCTCCGCTTCAGAGTCTCGCTGCCACAGACTTTGTCTCGGTATAGTGCTCCATGACTTCCTTGCCCATCTCGCGGCCCCAGCCGGACTGTTTGTATCCGCCGAACGGCCAAGCCGGATCGCCATAATTATGGCAGTTAATGCAGATAGTGCCCGCTTTGATCTTGCGCGCCATGATGTGGGCAAGCCTCAAGCTTCGCGTCCAAACGCTCGCCTGAAGACCGTACTCGGTGTCGTTGGCGAATCTGGCGATCGCGTCGAGATCGTCGTCGTCGAACGACTGAATGCAGACCACGGGACCGAAGATTTCCTCGCGGACAACGCGCATGTCACGATTGGTATTCGCGAGTACCGTCGGCTCGACGAAATAGCCCTGGCCGCCGCCGGCCTTTCCGCCCGTGACGACCTCCGCGCCTTCACTGCGGCCTGAGTCGATGAATCCCGTCACCCGCCGATGCTGCTCCTTCGACACAAGCGGACCCAGATTGACGGTTGGATCGAGGCCATGACCGACCTTGAGCTTACCCGCCACAGCCACAACTCCGTCGACAACGCGGTTGTAGATGGACTTGTGAGCGAAGAGCCGCGAGCCGGCGGTGCAGCACTGACCCTGGTTGTAGAAGATGGCGTCGGCTGTGCCGGCAATGGCGAGATCGAGATCAGCATCTGGAAAGATAACGGCTGGCGACTTGCCGCCGAGTTCGAGCGAGACACGTTTCAGGTTTCCGGCGGCCGCCCTGACGATCAGCTTCCCAACCTCCGTCGAGCCGGTGAACGCTATCTTGTCCACGTCTGGATGCTCGGCAAGGGCCGCGCCGGCGGTCTCGCCGAAACCCGTGACGATGTTGACGACGCCGTCTGGGATGCCGGCTTCCTGAATGAGTTCGCCAAAACGCAGGGCGGAGAGCGGGGTCTGCTCGGCTGGCTTGAGTACGATCGTGCACCCCGCCGCCAGAGCCGGCGCCAGCTTCCACGCCGCCATCATGAGCGGGAAGTTCCACGGGATGATTTGGCCGACGACGCCAACCGGCTCTCGCAACGTATACGCATGCCAATCGCCGGAACTGGAAACGGGAATAGTTTCACCGTTCAAACGCGTCGCCCATCCGGCCATATAGCGGAACATTTCAATCGACCCTCGCACGTCGCCCTGGCGTGCATTTGTCACAGGCTTGCCGTTGTCGAGGGCCTCGAGTTCCGCGAACTCATCGGCGTGCTGCTCAAGAAGGTCGCCTAGGCGCCAGACCATCCGCGATCTTTCGGCGGGCGAAACCCTCGACCACGGGCCGGTTTCGAAAGCCCGGCGCGCTGCCGCAACCGCAAGGTCGATATCGGCCTTATCGCCGGCTGGCGCGTGAGCGATGGTCTCCTCGGTCGCCGGATCCTCGACCGGAAAGGTCTTGCCGCTCTGCGCTGCGACCCATTCCCCGTTAATGAAAAGCTTGAGTTCCTTCGCTAAGAACTTCGCGGCCGCGGGGCTCAGTGATGGCTTCTGGATGGCTACAGTCATGGTTTACTCCTTGATGACGGGCTGAATTGCGAAACATGACGGGCACGGATTTCATTCTATTCGACAGATACCGGGTGAATTCCGACAACGCCATGCATGGGGCGACGGCTCACATTCAGACCGCCGCCCTGCGCCGCCGACGAGTGTGGCCGGGGTCCGTGAGAGGCTACGATACTACTTAGATCAATGCCTATCTCAACGCATTCCTTGGCTGCACAGAAAAACGGCGGCGAAGGGAGCGGACTTATAAGGCGTTCAGCGGGTCGCGTTTTTCAACCTCGCGGTGCGGCTCGACTGGCACTCGTGTCATTGCTCTTCTCCTCGTTGATCTTCAGCGACGATTCTCAGGTTCTCAACCCGCATCTGATGTGGCGGGATTACGCAGGCGCAGAGGACTCTTCCCAATACTCCGCAATTACACAGATCAACCGGTCGAATGTGAGCAAGCTGGAAGTCGCTTGGACTTATCCGACGGGCGACACAAACAAGTATTTCTTCAATCCTATTGAAGTCGACGGCTTGGTATATGTTCTCGCAAAGAACAATTCCATCGTGGCGCTGGATGCTTCAACCGGAAGAGAGGTTTGGCTTCACCAGACCGATCCGGCGACCAAGCTCATTACGAATCGCGGTATCAATTACTGGGAAAGCAAGGACAGGTCTGAGCGGCGTTTACTGTTTGCCTGCAACAATTTCCTCCAAGCTGTGGATGCTCGAACAGGGAAGTCAATCCTGTCGTTCGGCAACCAGGGTGTTGTCGATCTGAGGGAAGGGCTGGGGCGCGATCCGAGATCGCTGTCGCTGGTTCAATCCACAACGCCCGGGCGAGTTTTCGAGAATCTCTTGATCCTGGGCTCAGCCACGAATGAAGGGTACGGATCTGCGCCCGGTGATATCCGCGCGTACGACGTTCGAACCGGCAGGCTAGCCTGGAGTTTCCACACGATTCCGCATCCTGGTGAGTTCGGATACGAAACGTGGCCAAAGGACGCCTGGAAAACTGTTGGTGGGGCCAACAGTTGGACGGAACTCTCACTCGATGAAAAGCGCGGGATTGTCTATGTGCCGACCGCGAGCCCCAAGTACAACTTCTATGGCGCCAATCGAAAGGGAGCCAACCTGTTCGGCGACTGTTTGCTCGCACTCGATGCCCGCACGGGTAAACGTCTTTGGCACTTTCAGATGGTTCACCACGATATTTGGGATTACGATAACGCGACGGCGCCGAAGCTTCTCACCGTGCGGCACGATGGAAAGCTTGTCGATGCGGTGGCGCAGCCAGGCAAGCAGGGCTTCCTTTGGGTCTTTAATCGAGTAACAGGCGAGCCACTCTGGCCCATTGAGGAACGCGCTGTGCCGCGTTCCGATATGCCGGGGGAAGAGGCGTGGCCGACGCAGCCGTTTCCGACCAAACCACCGCCATTTTCGCGCCAAACGTTCACCGCGGAAGACCTCAGTCCGTTTATAGACGATCCGGTAGAGCGTGCTCGTCTGCTCGATGAAATCCGCAGCGCTCGCAACGAGGGGCTCTTTACGCCGCCGGGACTGCGCAACACGATTCAGATGCCGGGTAACAACGGCGGAGCCAACTGGGGTGGCGCCGCGGTGGACCCGCTTAACGGCTACCTGTATCTGGTCTCCAAGGATCTTCCCTGCATGCTCAAACTTGAAACTGAAAAGACCCGACAGGTGTTGCAGCCCGGTCAGCCTCCATCAGCCGCCGAGCCGGGAACTACGCGGTATGTGAGTGGGTTCGGCTTCATGTTTACGAGCACCGGGCTCCCGCCCATTGCCCCGCCCTGGTCAACGCTAACCGCCTACGATCTCAACGCAGGAACGATCAAATGGAAGATTCCACTCGGCGACGTACCCGAACTTGCGGCGAAGGGCTTCAAAGACACTGGCTCAGTCTTCCCGAAGGTGGGTCCGATTGTGACGGCGAGTGGTCTGGTCTTTACGGCCACGAGAGACCGTAAGGTTCGTGCCTTCGACGTGAAAACCGGCAAGGTGCTTTGGGAGACCGAGTTGAACGCAGCTCTCGAAGGGATCCCAGCCCTCTACGAATTCCAAGGAAGGGAGTACCTAATTGTTTGCGCAGCCGCCCAAGCAGAGGTAAATCCGTCATTACAGGGCAAAATACACGGTTCCTACGTTGCTTTCGCACTGCCGAAAGGCGCAAGTGACGCCGGTGTGCGGTGAGTTGCCCTGCCGGATCGTGAAGCGTCCACTCCCTGACGGTCGCGGTTCAGTGGGTGCCGCTGACAGCACTGAACCGCGCGCGTCTGCACGCGGATAGATTTTTGCACAAACCTTCGCGGCTTGGCGCTGGCAATCCGCGCTCCTCACTTCGTCGCCGAGCCTTGCCGCTTGTAATAGACCTGGCACCAGGCGTCGATGCCGGCCTTCACGATTTTGCGCGCGACGAGAGTGGTTACAACAATGGCCCACGCCGGGGGCGCCGCATAGAGAGCGATCAACCCCGCGGTGGCTAGCGACGCGGCCATTTCGGGAATGCTTTTCCCGGAGAGAAGTTTGTCGCGCTCGGCATTGTCCTTGGGGCACAGGAACTCCATGAGTTCCTTCTCCATATTGCTCCGCCAAGTGCGGCCCACATCGTCCAGAAAGTCCCAACCCTGAGTTGCGGAGGTGTCTACGAAATCCGCCTGAAAGGCGAGCTTCCGCTGTTCTCCACCGGGCAGCTTGGCGTCTTCGACGCGCTTTCCCAATTCGCGAATTAGCGTCTCATCGTCGTACTGATCCAGTTCCTGGGCGGCCGCCAGCGCGGCTGCGTATTCGTTATCCGCCATGAACATCTCCTCCGTCAACCATCAGCGGCACCTGCGATTTCGAATCGATGATGGCCGGTTTCAGCCGCGTTGTGGCATCGCCGAAGTAAGTATAGACAAAGCCCAGCGGGTTGCCTTGGTCAAGGAAACCGCGCCGAAGCTGCCACAGGACTGTGCCGATTTCCTGGCCCTCGCCGGTTCTGCCGGCGCCGAAGAACGCTTCGAAGAAACCCCGGGCTGCGGTGTCGCCAAACGCAGCCAGGACGGGCACTTCGGTGCCGATAACGCCGCGAGCGCCGCGCCTCAGGAAAACATCGACTAAGTTGTCCGTCGCGCCCGGATAGAACTCGGCGGATTCGCACATATTCAGGAATACGACGGGACGAAGGCTCGGGTCGGCGGGCTTGAACTGGCCAAGGTCCGCCATGTTCAGCGTCTCTTTCTCGATGGCGATCACGGACTGGCCCCGCACGCGCTTTCGTTGCTCGGCATTGAGGGATTCGACCCACGCCGCGGTCTCGGCTGGCGATGTCGCCGCGAGGCGCTGCAGGGTGCGAAGAATTTCGGCATCCACCACGCTCAACGGCTGTTCGGTGTGGCCGTGACAATAGAAGTAGACCAGGTGAGCGTCGCACTTGGAAAGGAAGTCCCGCCAATCGGCCGGTTTAATCTCCGCCCACCTCAAGCGGGTGGAGTATTTGGCGCTGCGCTCGGTGAAGAACTCGCGTTCCGCCGCCGCGGCCGTGAAATTGTGGAGCGCGGCCGCAATGCGCAACGGCTCTCCGGCGACGACGCTGGCTGGTCGCTTTTCACCGGCCACCTGCCGCAGTTGCTCGATGACGTAGCGATAGCCCCAGAACTGCCTGGAGTCGGTTTGCTGCCGCTTGCCGGGGACAACGGAGAGCGGGTAGATCCAAACCCAGGGGAGCACGAAATCGGATGCGGCACTCTCGTTCCACACCTGCACGATGGCGCCCTCTTCGGAGAGTTCCTGTTTCAGGATGGCCGCGAGGCGTTGGCCGGTTTCGCCCCCGAACAGCTTGTTCCACAGTTCGCTGCCGAGCAGGCTCATGTCGTCGAGGAATTTCCCGGCCGAGTACGCGTCGGATTCCGGGGCCTCGTGGCTGGCCGTCAGCAGGCGCAAGGCGGAACGCGCGCGAGCGAGGAAGGCGCTGATTTCGCGATCCGAAATTTCCACCCGAAGGGGATAGGCGCGGGGCGTTGGCTCCCCGCTGCGAAAAAAGAACACGACGTCGTAAAGTTCGGTCGTGCGCCGGTGCACCGAGATGTTGACGCGGCGCCGCGCTTCGCGATCGAGATCGCGGAAGCGGCGAAAGAGGGAGAGTTCGGCGGCCTTATCCGGGTCAAGGGTCTTCCACCGGATCGGCCGTTCGGCGAGCGGCCATTCGTCGCCTTCGGAACGTACTTCAAGCGCGAGATCCCCGCAGAACAGCAGGTCGTGCTCGAAGTACATGAGGACCTTGACGCGCGCCGGTGCAGCCGCGAGCGGGCGGAGAGAAAACTCGGCGTTCGTCAACGACGGGCCAAACTTCGGCCATTCGAGTGTCGCCCATGACTCCTTCAGAATTTCGAGATTCTCGGCCACAACCAGGACAACGTCGAGCGCCACTTTTTCTCCCGCCGGCCGCTCCACCCTTTCCTGTTCGGCTCCGGCGAGGCGCACGTCCCGGTTCATGCCCATGCCAACGACGAGTTTGTAATCGAGGCCGGCATACAGGCCTTCATGCAGGCCAAGAGTGCGTTCCACCGACTCGGTGATATCGAGGAAGTCGAAATTGACATACTCCGCGGGATCGGGGCCGGAGATATCGTCGAGCAGATCCGGATCAGGCATACCGGTGCGCCGGACCGTGTCCTGTATGTGCAGCAGGCGGCGATTCTCAGAAATGACCACGGTGGGCTTCTCCGCTTGTGGAGGGTTGGGCGGCGCCTGAGTAGCCTCCCGAGACTCACCCGGCGGATACGTCGCCGTCCAGCCAATGGCTTCCGGCTGGTCATCGTCCGCCGACATCAGACTCAGATTTAGGCTTACTGTCCCCTTCGCTGCGGTGGTCGCGGAGCCCTCCTGAATCTGATACTGCGGTTGCTGCATTTGTTGAGACCCTCGCGGGTAGCTCACCCGATCATTGCCATTCAAACTATCCAGAACGACGAAGACAACCACACCCGCAGCGATGCCGCTAATCACGATGACCCAATAGACCGTCGAGCCAAGCCAGCCGACGGCGTGTCCGGGGAACACGTGCGTGAGAAGCGCGGTAGTGGCCCACCGTGCCTCGGAGGCCAGCCAAGGCACCAGGAAAGCACAAACCGCCACGATGGCGAGGTTGGGTATCCAAGTTTTCGCCCACCGCACAAATCTCCGCGAGAAGCTGTTTGGCTTGCGGTTATGCGGCGGCACGCTCAGTCCCATTCTCCTAGCTTTTGCAGCTTGCGGATTTTGCGCCGGATGAGGTCGCGCTTGAGCGGGCTGAGGTGGCTGAGGAAGAGGATGCCGTTGAGATGATCGACTTCATGCTGCATGGCGCGAGCGACCAATTCCTCGCCCTCGTGTTCGAGCGTTTCTCCTTGGGCATTCTTCGCGCGAATCTTCACTTTGGCGGCGCGTTTTACCTGCTCGCGGAAGCCGGGAATACTGAGGCAGCCTTCTTCGCCAACCTGTGAGCCTTCGCGGGTAATGATTTCGGGGTTGATGAGAACCAGCTTCTTGGATTCGTCCTGGCCCTGCGAGATATCGATCACGGTGAGGCGCTGGCTGATGCCAACTTGCGGGCCCGCCAAGCCGAGACCCTTGGCCGAATACATCGTCTCGAACATGTCGTCAATCAATTGGTCCAGCTCCGGCGTATTGAACTCGGTGATGGGTTGAGCGGGCTTTTCGAGTACCGGGTCGCCGTATTTGACAATCTTGCGAATCATCTAGAAGCTCTTCACTTGCGCGAGATAGCCGGCATAATTGCGTTTGGTCTCGACCAAAGAATCGCCGCCAAACTTTTCGAGGAAAGCGTGGGCAAGCACGAGAGAGACCATAGCTTCGCCGACCACACCCGCAGCGGGAACCACGGCAACATCGCTGCGCTCATAGGCGGCCAGGGCCGGGTCTCGAGTCACCAGATCCACGGATTCAAGCGGCTTGCGAAGCGTGGAGATGGGCTTAAGGAGGCCGCGGACGAGGAGATCCTCGCCATTGGTGATGCCGCCCTCCAGGCCACCGGCGCGGTTTGAGCCGCGGTGGAAGCGCGACTCAGTCTTGTCGTAGTGAATCGTATCCTGCACGGCGGAGCCGAACGAGGCAGCGCCTTCCGCGGCAAATCCGATTTCGACACCTTTGACCGCCTGGATGGAGACAATGGCTTGGGCCAGGCGGCCATCCAGCCGGGAATCCCAGGTGATGTGCGAACCCAGTCCGGTTGGCAGGCCATGAGCAACCACTTCAAAGACCCCGCCCACTGTGTCGCCGGTGCGATAAGCCTGGTCGACAACCGCTTTCATTTCCGCTTCGGTCGATGAGTCGACACATCCCAGCAGAACCTCGTCGCGCTCACTTAAGGCGACTAACTCTTCCCACGCGGCGGCTCGCTTCAGGCGAACCGGGCCGACGCCGATGACATGACTGAGCACGCCGATGCCGAATTCGGCAAGAAATGTTTTGGCAAGGGCGCCGGCTGCTACACGGGCGGCAGTTTCGCGGGCACTGGCGCGCTCGAGGATGTAGCGGGCTTCGGGGAAATTGTACTTAATGGCCCCCGCCAGGTCGGCATGGCCTGGCCGCGGGCGGGTAACCGGCTTATTGCCTGGCGCGGCATTGGAATCGCCTTCGCCGACGGCGGCAACCGGCGATTCCACCGGAAGAGTGTTGATCCAGTTTTTCCAATCGCGGTTCTCAATGAGAATGGCGATGGGAGACCCGATGGTGGTGGAGTGACGGACGCCGGAGACAATATGGACGTGATCGGTTTCAATCTTCATGCGCCCGCCCCGGCCGAAGCCCTGCTGGCGGCGCCAAAGTTGCCGGTCTAAGTAACTCAAAGAGACGGGGATACCCGACGGCAAACCGGAGAGCGTGGCCACCAGGCACTCGCCATGCGACTCGCCCGCCGTTTCAAAGCGAAGCATTTGTAATTAATTCTTTATGGTAGCGTGGCCGGCCAACCGCAGCCCGAATGATTCTTGTGGGGGCTTGCCTGTTCTTTCTGGAGGCGATTGGCTCGGCTATCATTTGGAGGTGCCGGCTTCGATATTTCACGCCCTCCAAAGCTCACACGCGTATGGATATAGCTGCCAGCTCCTGATCAAGTGTCAACTACAAGAGCAGCTAAGCGGAACCCGATATCACGCTTGGTTTGCGCGCGAATTGAACCCGAGGGGTAATGGCCCCTCGTCCAACCCCCTCAGGATTTATTGGGAAATGGATGACGCCGTCAAGACGGGCGACACGAATCATTCCAAGCTCAAGGACTATAGAGCGAACTTGTTGGAAGCGGTGAACCGGGCGGATATGAAGCAAGAATTGGCACGCGCCCTTCGGCACGAGATCCTCGCGGCGCCTATTTCTGTTTTTCGACCGCAGATCTGGCGAATCGATCTTTCCAAGATTTTGGCCTCACGAGTCCAAACTGACCGATCCCAGGAAGGTTGGGATGAGCAGTACATCTCTGACCTAACCGACTCTGAGTTCGAGATCATCGTTGAATGACCCAGGTTGAATGACCCAGGTTGAATGACCCGGGTTGAAATGGCCCGGGTTGAATGGCCCGGTTCGAATGACTCTGACGCCAGCGACTGATTCCTGCTGCGGCAATCCGCCTGCGGGTATCAGGCGGAGGCTGTGCCCTTGTTGCCTTGGAGCATGACGTCCGCGCGGGCTGCGTACTCTAGACCCTTATCGCGGAGGATGTTCCGAAAGACCGCCAGCTCGACCGGGTCGACGAAACGAACATTGCGAACTGCCCGGCGTGTTTGTTCGCAGTAACGACGGAGATCCGGTTCAAAGGGATCGAGGCGATCCGTTTCTTCCTGAGGAAGTTCCTCTGTCGCCGCCGGCGCGGGCCGAACCTCCAGCCACTTGTTATCTCCAACTAGGTCGCTGATCTGCCGCCAAAGACTCAAGTAAGCTTTGCTCAAGCTCTCACAAACGGCGGCGTCGGGTGTCGCGGCGGGTTGCAGTGTCGGGGCGGACATCCTTGTAATCTCTGTAATCTCGATTCTACTCTCTGCCTGCCTCTTCGGGCCTCTGTCAGCGGCCTTTAGCGCATCAGTTCACAGAATATTCCTAGGAGTACGCGCTGCAGCCCTGAACTCGAAGCCAAAGCGCCTGTTTCCGCCAGTCTTCAATACCCCTCCACTATCCCCTGTCCTTCGGTGACCACATAGGCGCGGCCCGATCGAACATTGCGAAAGTCTTCGACCTTGCCGCTTGGCCAAGCGATGACGAGGCGGTCGACGCGACCATAAAGGGCCGTGCCGAAGGTGACGGGGAGTTCCGATTGCGAGAGATAGCTGGAGCCGCTCTTAACCCAGCGAGAGGCCTGGCGTCCGGCGTAGTGGATAGTCGCTCGAGCGCCAATGGCGCTGCGGTTGGATTTGGTGCCAACCAGGCGCAGGCGCAGGGCGTGAAAGCCATTCAATAGATCGTTGCGGTAAAGGAAGGCGGGGCCGCCGTTGGTGGTGACCAGAACATCCAGATCGCCGTCGTGGTCGAAATCCGCGTAGGCAGCGGCGCGTCCGACCTTGGGATTGGCAAATCCGCCGCCAACCTGGTCGGCCATATCGTCGAGAACGCCCGCGCCATTGTTGATGAACAGTTGAGCCGGCTGAGCGTAAGGGGCGTCGGTGGGTTTCTGCACCATGTCGTCAATGTGGCCGTTGACCACAAGCAGATCGAGATAACCATCCAGATTGACGTCAAAGAAAAAGCAGCCAAAACCGAGCGATTTGCGAGTGAGGCGTCCGAGATTGCTGTTGGGGGCAAGGTCGACGAACGAACCGCCGCCAGTGCTCTTATATAAGGCGAGCATTTCGCGATCGAAGTTAGTGACGACCACGCTGGGCGCTCCGGCATTGTCAAAATCGGCGGCGTCGACGCCCATGCCGGCGCGGGCCTTGCCATCTTCGCTGAAGGCGACACCGGCGCGGACGGCGATTTCGGCGAAGGTGCCGTCGCGCTGGTTGCGATAAAGCTTGTTGGGCTGGGTGTCGTTGGCGACAATGAGGTCGGGCCAGCCGTCGTTGTCGTAATCGAAGACCGCCACGCCCAGGGATTTCGAGCTGTTGTCAAACAGGCCCGAGCGGGCGGTGACGTCTTCGAATGTGCCGTTACCCCGGTTGTGGAATAGCCAGCAAGTGGCGCCGTGGTAGGCCTCGGGCGTGCAGTACGACTTGTGAGTGCCGTCGGCGCTGCAGAACAAGTCGCCCTGCGGGGACCAGCGTACGTAATTGCAGACGAACAGATCGAGCAGCCCGTCGCGATCATAGTCGAACCACAGCGCAGAGGTGGAGAAACCCGAGCGGCCACCGAGACCGCTTTGGCGGGTGACGTCGACGAACGTTCCGTGCCCGGTGTTGCGAAGGAGACGGTTCTGGCCCACGCCGGTAACGTAGAGATCGACAAAGCCATCGTTATCGAAATCGCCGGCGGCGACGCCGAGTCCATAAAAGCTGAAGTCGAGGCCGGCCGCCTTGGTGACCTCGCTGAAAGTGCCGTCGCGATTGTTGCGATAGAGACGGAGGCAACTGTAAGGGGTGGGCGACGGGTGACCGGGCCAGGGAGCCCCGTCGATGAACAGAATGTCCTGCCAGCCGTCGTTATCGTAGTCGAGAAAAGCGCAGCCAGGACCAAGCGCTTCGGGCAGATACTTGGCGCCGAAGGCTCCGCTGTGATGGTGAAAATCGAGCCCGGCCGCGCGCGTGACGTCGGCAAAGCGGAGGCCCGGGTGAGGATCAGCGGAAGCCGGCAGCGCGGCGAGCGACGAAGCGGCTAGCTGGGCGGCAAGGAAGCTCCGGCGTGTCATATTTCGATTTTGCGGCGATGCGAAAACATTTGAGGCTCGGTTCGGAGCGCCGAGACGAATCTCGGCGCTGCAGGCACGAGTGCCCGCGCCACGTTATTGGGGCGCGACTAGGCCTTTGCGAATGGCAAACAGCACAAGCTCCGCCGTACGGTGGATGTTCATCTTTTCCATCAGGTTGGCACGATGGACGGAAACGGTGTTCACGCTCAAATCGAGGAGGGCGGCGATCTCCTTGTTGGATTTGCCCTGTGCGATCAACTGCAGTACCTGCTTTTCCCGTGCGGTGAGGCGGTCGAGCTCGTCATCCACATCGCCGGCAACATACTTAAGGCCGGGCCCAATGAAACGGCGCCCCGCGGCAACGGCTTTCACCGCGCCGGTGAGATCCACATCAATGGCGTTCTTGAGAAGGTAGCCACGGGCGCCCGCATCCAGGGCGTTCCGCACGTAATTATCGTCAGAGTGCATACTCAGAACGAGCACATGAGCGCTGGGAACGTTCTTGACGATCTCGCGGGTCGCCTGGACGCCATCGAGTTCGGGCATCGACAAATCCATCACCACAACTCGCGGGCTCAACTGTTCGGCAAGTTTGATGGCTTCGATGCCGTTACTGGCCTCGCCTACAACCTTAATGAATTCGTCGTCTTCAAGGATACGGCGAAAGCCTCGGCGAACGAGGATATGGTCGTCTACGAGTAGGACGGTAATCTCGTCAATCATGCTTGCGGCCTGGCGGCCTCTTCCGGAATGTACTTCTCGCCTTCGGGGTTGTCGGGCTGAGGCAAAGGAATGTCCAAACTTACCACGGTCCCCCCCGCAGGATCGCGCTCGACGGTGAGGAATCCGGCGAGCAGTTCGGCGCGCTCCTGCATGGCGACTAGCCCTAAGCCAGGGAGTTGGTTCTTCCTGTCCCGTACGATTCCCGTACCCCAGTCGCGAACCTCGACAACCAGGCGGTGGCGGTCCCATTGGAATCTGGCCTTCACTTCCGCCGTCTTGGTTTTGGAGTGTTTGGCTGCGTTGTTCAGCGCTTCCTGAACAATGCGGAAGCAGTGGATAGCAGGCTGGCCAGTGATGCGGATGGGTTCGCCCTCAACGCTGACGCAGGTCTCAATTCCGGTTTGCTTCCGGAACAGCCCGGCATACCATTCAAGTCCTTTGACGAGCCCGTAATCGTCGATGACCGCCGGATGGAGCATCTGGGAAAGGGCCCGCATTTTCTCGAGCGTGGCCTGCGTAATTTCGCGGACTTCCGTCAATTCGGCGCGGAACGGAGAATCGGGCGGCAGGCCTTTACGCTCCGCCCGGGCGAGCATGGCGCCGACAGCCGTGAGAATCTGGCCAAATTCGTCGTGCAGCTCGCGCGAAACCGATCGCAGGACTTCTTCCTGAACGGTGATGAGCTTGGCGGCGAGGACGCGGCGCATCAGCGACAGCGATTCGATCCTCTGGAAACTGACGCGGTTCAAATAGGTCATATAAAGACCGGTGGCGAGAATCGTGACCAGGGCGGCCAGCAGGAAGGCGTAGACGTTTCGCTCGACGCCCTCATAGATGGCGCCGACTTTCAGGGCGGCAGCTTCCTCGGCCTCATTGTTGCGCCTGAGCAGGCCAAGAGTAACAGCGGTAAGGCTCGTCTGTTGGGCGAGTAACTGGGTGCTTGCCATTTGCAGAGCTGCCTTCTCGTCGCCCCTTTCAGCCGAATGGAAGACCTGGTCGGAGGTCTGCCAGAACTGGCGCATAGCCGCTTGCAGGCGCATTTGTTGCCCTGGGGAACGCGTTCCCGCCAGCGCCGCCTCGCGCTCAATGGCGTCTTCCAGGTCGGTGCGGATGCGGGTGAGCTGGCCACGGTAGGCGAGGATGCCGTAGGGCTCCTGGCCGAGCACCATGTCCTCAAGGGCAAGCGAGAGAGAGCTCAGATCATTTTCGACGCGAAGCAATTGGAGGGAATCCCGCCGGGCGCGGTCCATGGTATCGGCCTGAAGCTGCTTCAGGCCGTTCAACTGAGCCAGGGCATACCACGAGAAGCCTGCCACCGAGAGCAGGGTTACCAACAGGCCCAGCAGCAGACGGAGTGTGGGAGAGCGCCCCAAGGTTTAATCGTACAAGCTCCGGACAGCAGAAAAGAAGATGCTTGGGCCGTCAAACGATGCCTTTGCCCTCGACGATGCGAATATAGCGATCGACCGGCAGCTTGGTGAATTTGTCGATGCGCTTGCTCGGCGGGGCCCAGTGTATTTCCAGTTCGTCAATTTGAGAGGCTGGCCCGATTCCAAGCACTTCGCGTGGATCGTGGGATGACAGGTAGCTGCCGCCGCTGCTCTTGAAACGGCGGAACGTTTTCCCGCCTGCCGTCCAGATGATGCTGGCGCCGATGGCATCGCGGTTGCACTCGACGCCTTCGAGTTTGACGCCGAGCCAGTGGTTGAGGCGCGCGGCGTTGTTGCGCAGGAGAACAGGCGGGCCGCCATTGTTGCCGATAAGGACGTCGATGGCGCCGTCGTTGTCAAAGTCGCCAATGGCCAAGCCGCGAGCGGGGAACATCTTCTGGAATACAGGGCCGGCTTGGGCGCTGACATTGGTGAGCTTGCCATCCGCGCCCTGATGAAACAGCAGCAGCGGTTCCTTGTAATGGACCTGCTGCGAGTAGTTGTCGATCATGTCGTCGGGATGGCCGTTGGCAAGTATGAGATCGATGGCTCCATCGTTGTCGTAGTCGAAAAACTTCAAGCCCCAGCCGCTCAGCAGCCGTGTGGCCTGGGCGACGCCGTGGAGATGCGCGGCATCCCGAAAGCTTTCCTTCTTGCCATTCAAGTAGAGCGAATACATCTCCTGATCGACATTGGCGACAAACAGATCCTGCCAGCCATCGTTGTTTACGTCGGCCGCATCGACGCCCATCCCCGAACGTGGCTGTCCGCTTTCGCTGAAGCCGACCTCGGCCTGCAGCGCGATTTCCTCGAACTGCCACTTTCCGTTCTTATCGGGGCCGCGATTGGCGTAGAGAAAATTCTGGACCGTGTCGTTGGCGACAAACAGATCCATGCGCCCGTCGTTATTGATATCGGTAGCCACGACACCCAACCCCTTACCGATGGACTTTGCGATGTCAGTGCCCTTACTCGTTTCCGTAAACGTGCCATCCCCGTTGTTGTGATACAGAAAACTGGTGCTGCCTTTGAAGATGCGCGGAATGCAGTAGTAATGACGGCCGAGTTTGTTATCCCCGCATTCGAATTTGTGCGCGCCGCCATAGTCGACAAAGTTGCAAAGGAACAGGTCGAGCAGGCCATCGTTATCGTAGTCGAACCAGACGCCGCTTGTGGTCCAGCCGGGCGAGGCTACGCCGGCCTTTTCGGTGACGTCGGTGAACGTGCCGTCGTGATTGTTCCTGTAAAGGATCGCGCGGCCATAGGCAGTGACAAGAAGGTCCGGCCAGCCGTCGTTATCGTAGTCGCCTACCACAGCCCCCATTCCGAAGGAGCCGCCTGAGACGCCGGCCTTCTCGGTGACATCGGTGAAGGTGCCGTCGCGATTGTTCCTGTAAAGAGCATTACGGACAGGCGTGGCGGGGGTCCAAAAGTCGCACCGGCCGCTGTTGACCAGATAAATATCCATCCAGCCGTCGTTGTCGTAATCGAGGAAAGCGACGCCGGGCCCCATGGTCTCGGGGAGATAGTGGTTGGCCGACATGGCATTGTCGTGGACCCAGGCGATGCCGCTTGCGGAGGCGGGGATTTCCTCGAAGAGCGGAGCAGCACCCTGGGCGCGGAGCCGGCAAAACAGTGCCAGCGCGGTTCCGCCGCACAACAGATTTCTTCTGGACAAGTTCATATTCAGGTCGTCAGCCGCCGGGGCCGCCTGTGCCCATCACTTATGAGCCTGAGGCCAGTGTAGCTGGCGAGCACCGCATTCGGTTGACCGGATAGAACAAGGTGTCATTCCTGGTGTGGGTCCGGGGTCAAATAAAGCTCCCTCCCGGTCGGCTAGCGGCTTTGGACCGGCTGCGGCAGGCCAACACGGAAACAGCCGCTCCATGGACAATCCTGCTGACCTCAGTTAACGCTCGGCAAGTCGTTCAGAATCAGCATCGTTAACGATAACTTAGCCGAGGCTAACAACCGGTCGAGAATATTCGGTTCGATGTCAGTTGGAGTGTTTGATATACTCACATCCGGTTAACGATGCTCACCACCGCCCAGTTGACCGCGGAGCGCGCCGAATACGACGCCGTCTTGAAGTCGGGTATCTTTAACCGGGCTCCCAACCTCGAGTGCTTCTTTCGCTATGTCTGCGAGCGCCATTTCAGCGGCGAGGCGGATGAAGTTAAAGAGTACAGTATCGCTGTGGCGGCGCTCCGCCGCCCGCCGGATTTCGACCAGAAGAAGGATTCCATCGTGCGCGTGGAGGCGCACAGGCTCCGCAAACGGCTGGCCGAGTTTTACGCGGGTGACGGGGCAAGCCATGCCGTGCAGATCACAATTCCGTCCGGCCAGTACGTTCCGCGGTTCACCTCCCAGGATTCCGGGGGCGGCCGGAAAGGCGCGAAGGAAGGTGTGGCTGGTCCCCTCGCAACCCGGCCATCGGCGTTACACGCGGAGGTTATTGCACCGCGAGCGGTGCAGGCGAACCTTCGATCGGCGCCCAGCGTGGTGGTCGAAGTTCCACGGAAAAGCGGCATACCAGCGCGATTCGTCTGGATGACGTTAACCGTGTTATGCGTTGGGGTGGCCGTAAGTCTCTTCTGGTTCCGCAGTCATGCGCGCTCCGCTCCGCCAGAGGTGTGGCAAGGCTCCATGGATCCCGTCGAGGGCGAACTCCGGTTTCTGGCGGGGTATCGAGGCAACTCGTTTCACGACCGGCAAGGCCGGATTTGGCAATCGGATCGTTACTACAATGGCGGCTCGTCAATCACCGCTCCGGCAGGCCGTGCCTACGAAGGGCTGCCAGACCCGGCTTTTGTCCACTCCTATCGGGAGGGAGCGTTCCGCTACGACATCCCGCTGGCACCGGGCACCTACGAGCTGCGGCTCTACTTTATCGAGACCGAGTTTGGAGAAGGAAACCCCGGCGGCGGCCCAGTCAACTTCAGGCTGTTCCGCGTGGACCTGAACGGCAAGCCGGTCCTGGATTTGTTCGATGCTTTATCCGAAGCGGGTGCGCCCAATCGCCTCCAAGTCCGGGTGTTTCGCGACGTCTCGCCCGCTGCGGATGGCAGGCTTCATCTCGCCTTTCAGGAGGTAGGGGAGGCAAAGCCCTTCCTGAGCGCATTGGAACTCTTGCCGGCTGCCGCGGGGCACGTACGGCCAATCCGGATTGTGGCTCAAAAGAGCAATGTGGCCGACACCGATGGCCGGGTGTGGCAAGCCGACCAGTATGCGGTTGGCGGCACGCAGGTGGACCGGGCGTTCGTCACCGGGCCGGAACGCATCCTTTTTCGCGGAGAGCGCTATGGGAATTTCACCTATCGCATACCCGTAGCCCCGGGAAAATACCGCTTGCGGCTCTACTTCGCCGAGACCTATTTCGGCACCAAGCTTCCGTTCGCGCAGAATAACCGGGGCGATCCCCGAATCTTCAACGTGTTTGCCAACGGTTTGGAGTTGATTCGCAACTTCGATCTCGCGAAGGAGGCGGGGGGGCCCAACAAGCCGCTCGTCAAGGAGTTCGAAAACCTGGAGCCAAACGCGCAAGGTCTTATCGTTCTCGAGTTCATCCCGGTACACAATTATGCCGAGGTGAATGCGATTGAAATCCTCGAGATGGGGTAGTCCCTTAGAATGAAAAGGCCAAAATACGGTTGGCCGCTGATGAACGCCGAACAACGCTGATGAAAACAAACGGCTTATGGAGAACAGAATGGCGGATCCGCGTTCATCCGCGTCCATCGGCGGCTAACCTCGTATCCCGGAGTCTTTCCGCATCCTCTAGAATTCCGCTGCCGCCAGGAAGCGCGGCGCCTTCCTGATTTTGGTCGCCTGCTCGAAGCTATACGCCAAGCCTAGTAATCGGGGCTCGCTCCACGCTGTCCCGAAAAACGAAATCCCGACCGGCAGCCCATGCACATATCCCGCGGGCACGGTGATGTGTGGATAGCCCGCGACGGCCGCGGCGCTCGAGCAGCCGCCCGTATCCTGATCGCCGTTTACGACATCGATCAGGCATGCCGGGCCGTTCGTCGGCGCGATTAACGCATCAAGCCGCTGCTCTTTCAAGATCGCGTCGATGCCCTCGGCACGCGACAATCTCAGATTTTTCTCGAGCGCGTCCTGGTACGCCTTTTCCGTCAGCGGGCCCTTTTTCTCGGCGCTCTCGAACACGTCTTGCCCGAAGATAGCGAGCTCACGCGAGGCGTGCTCCGTGTTGAACGCAATCAGTTCCGTAAGCGTCTTCACTCGGGCCGCACTGCCCGCGCCGGCCAGATATTGATTCAAGCCGTCCTTGAATTCGTACAGCATCGCCTCGGACTCCGAGTCTCCAAACTTGCCGTGCGAAGGCAGATCCGCCGGATCGACGATTTCCGCGCCTAGCGTCTTCAACACGGCTATGGCACCTTCAATCACCTGATCCGCGCCCGGACTGGTGCCGAAGAATTTGCGCGCTACGCCCAGGCGCGCTCCTTTGAGCGCATCGCTTTTGAGGAACAGCGTGTAGTCTTTCTCCACATGTCCCGCCGCGGCTTGTGTCGCGGGGTCGCGCGGATCGGCTCCGGCGAGTGCCGTCAACAGAATTGCCGCGTCGCGAACCGTGCGCGCCATGGGCCCTGCCGTGTCTTGCGTATGGGAAATCGGAATAATGCCCGACCGCCCGATCAAGCCTACCGTCGGCTTGATGCCCACCAGCCCGCAACATGAGGAAGGGCTCACCACGGACCCATCCGTTTCGGTTCCCACGCCGGCCGCGCAAAAATTCGCCGAAACTGCCGCGCCCGTACCCGAGCTTGACCCGCTCGGGTTGCGGTCCAGCGCATAAGGGTTCCGCGTTTGGCCGCCTCGCGCGCTCCAGCCGCTCACGGAGTGATTGGAGCGAAAATTCGCCCACTCGCTGAGGTTGGTTTTGCCGAGTATCACCGCACCGGCCGCTCGCAATCGCGCCGCGACGGCAGAATCCTGAGCCGCGATGGAGCCATACAGCGCCAGCGAACCCGCGGTGGTGCTCATTCTGTCGGCGGTATCGATATTGTCTTTGATGAGTACCGGAACGCCATGCAGGGGTCCGCGAATCTGGCCTTGGCGCCGCTCGCGGTCAGACGCCTCGGCAAGCGCGAGTGCTTCCGGGTTCATCTCGATCACGGCATTCACTGTCTTGAAATCCAGTTCGCGGATGCGCCCGATGTAGGCTTCGGTAAGTGCCCTCGAGCTCGAGCGCCCGCTTCCATAGCTCTCCTGAATGGAGTCAATCGTTAGTTCCTCAAGCGGAAGTTCGCCTGCGCTGTCATCGCGGCTGGGGCGCGGCGCTTCCCGTTCATACGCCGCTTCGTCATGCGGTGTTTTGGCATACGCCGCCGCCAGAGGGGCCGCGGATAAGGACAAAAAGGTTCGTCTTCGCATAGAGCAATTGATTATCGTATTCTCAAACTACGGCAGTGCTCACCGCCGACGAGATTGTCCGTTTGTCGCCACCCGAACGGATTGCTTTGATTGTGCAGCTTTGGGACAGTTTGGACGGCGATCACCTCCCGTTGACGGGGGCGCAGGAGGCGGAACTTGAACGCCGCCTGTCGTCGCTCGACCAAGAGCAGCAGAACGGTGTGACGTGGACAGCCCTGAAGGTGGAACTTGAGCAGCGCTCCCGGTAGTGTTCACGCTTGTTTTTACTCAGGCCGCGAGAGCGGAGTTGATTAAGGCGCAGGATTGGTATGAAAGCGAGGCCAGTGGTCTAGATCGCCGTTTCCGAACGGCGATTGACGTTTTGGCCGAGCGCATGAGCGCAAATCCCCTGCAGTTCCCTATCGTGTTCAAGAATGTTTGCCGCGCCCTCTTACGCCGGTTTCCATACGCGCTATTTTTCGTCGTTGAGGGCGAAACCTTGCTTGTCATTGCCTGTTTTCATGCAAGCCGCGACCCTTTGCGATGGCAAAAGCGAACCTGATGCAAACTGGCGGTGGTGAGCGCATTCCGTGTTTTCGATTGACGGTAGGCTAAGAGAATGCTGCCTCGCTACCTACTCTTGGCGTTGTTGCTCCTCGTCGCGCCGAGCGCGATGCCCGCCGCTGACCCTCCGCTTACCGTTGCCGCGGCTGCCAACCTTTCTGAGGTGTTCGAAATCGTCAAGCAGGAATTCACCCGCCAGACTGGCATTCCGGTGACGCTCAGTTTCGGCTCGACGCAGCATCTGACGCAACAGATTGAGAACGGCGCTCCTTTTGATTTGTTCGCCGCGGCCGATCGCGAACACATCGACAAGCTGAAAAAAGAGGGCCTGCTCGCGCCTTCGAGCGATGCCCTCTATGCCCTCGGTCATCTGGTCTTGTGGTGCACGGCAAAGCCCAATCCGGTGCATAGCCTGGCCGATCTCACCAATCCGGCTATTCGCTACGTGGCCGTCGCCAAGCCTGAAACCGCGCCCTACGGCCTCGCTGCCCAGCAAGCCTTGAAGGCAGCCGGACTTTGGGAGTCGCTAGCCTCGAAAATTGTCTACGGCGAGAACATCAACTTGACGCGCCAGTATGTCTCGAGCGGCAACGCCGACTGCGGCTTCGTCGCTCTCTCGCTTGTGATTCACGAGACCGAGGGAATCATGCCGGTTGACAAGAAACTTTACCAGCCCATCGAACAATGGCTGGGGATTGTGCGCAACAGCCCTCATCAATCCGAGGCAGCGCGTTTCAAGGACTTCCTGCTCGGCCCAGCCGGACGGGCAATCCTTGAGAAAAACGGCTACTCGGTACCGAGGAGCTAACCCCGACAACGAATCGTTCATGCCGTGGTCCGGGCCTCCAGACTCGAAAACCGGGCCGGAGGTTCTGTTGCGTGGGGCGAGCGGGGACAGGCTCGCTCCATCCACGCGGCGGCTCAAGGCAAAGCTCGACCAGCAAGTGGCTTTCGCTGCGCCGCCTTGGGACGGAGGCGCCAGTCCCCACTCGCGATTGGTCGGACGGTGGCACACCCTAGCCTCTTCAGAATTCCAACCTGGCCTGAAACGCGATCATCCTAGGCGAACTGTCTCCGCCCAGTCCAACACCGAGTAATCCTGTCGGCGGCGAAGTCGGGTAGTTGAGCGCGCCGAATCCGGTCTGGGTGGAAGGCTTGCCTGGAATGCCCGCGTAAGCTAAATTAGGCAGGCCGAAATTTGGATGATTGAACACGTTGAAGAACTGGGCGTCGATGCGCAGCTTCACGTGCTCCGTCAACTGGAACCACTTAGTCAGATAAAAGTCGCTCCAAAGGAAATCGGGACCTCGCAACGCGTTGCGGCCGAGGTTGCCGAACTGGCAATTCGCGGGAGTATCGCCGCCGGCACAGGCGCCGGTGCTTGGATCGACTGCCGAAACAAACGCGTTGGGGTTGAGCCACTGGATGGTCCCTGGCTGCGTGACGCCTGGAATCGGATTGTGATCGTATAACGGCACACCGGGGACCACGCTGGCGTACTGCGGGCCGCTGCCCTGAACGATGCCGTTTCCATCGGCCGAATACGGCGTGCTCAAAACTGAGAAGGGCAAACCGCTATGCCAAAACGCGGTGCCGGAGACCTGCCATCCGTTCAGCGCTCGAGCCAGCATGCGATTAGTGAATTTGACCGGCAACTGATAAACGTACTGCGCCGTCAGGTTGTCGCGCACGTCGTAGTCGCACGGGCCGTATTGGCGGCCAAGCTCGCCCGGCAGAGGCGTCAGAATCGCTCCGGCGGAGAACGGAAGAAATCCGCCATTGGAGACCGTGTCCATGCAGTGGCTCCACGTATAGTTGGCCTGGACCTGAATGCCGTGGCCCAGCCGCTTCTCGGCCGTTAACTGGAGGCCGTTGTAGTGACTGTTCGCTCCCGTACTCAACTGGGTCACCGCTCCGAAGCGAGGGTCGAGCGGCTTGTCGTAGGGGAATGGCGCGAAGCAGCCTTCGCAGACGGTTTGATAGCCATTCACCTGCGTCTCGTAGGGCTGATTCACTGCGCGGGTGCCCACATACTGTGCCCGCAGGTTGAACGCATTGCCGATCTGGTGTTCCACGCCAAAGCTCCACTCCATGAAATACGGAGCATGGAGCTTGCCATCCGGCACCGCGGTGATCGAAATCGGCGGAAGGCAGGCACTTGGATTCGCCAGAGGCGAGGCGCAGGAAAGCTCGCCTTGAGTAAAGCCGGAAAGGAACGATTGATTGGCAGCTACGGTGGCTCCCACCGCACTATTCGGAACTCCTGGAGCAATGGCGGTTCCACCCACCGTTCCGAGCAGCCCGCCCTGGAATGTATTCGAATAGGGAGGATTCACGCCCACCAGATCGACAACGCTGCCGGGCAGAATGTCGCTGAATAATCCGAAGCCGCTTCGCAGCACGGTGTGCGGTGCAATCTCCCAGGCAACGGCGGTTCTCGGCTGCAGGATAGCCAACGGGGTTGCGGCGAATACGTTGGCCAGATGCGTCTGAATCACGTCACTGAGGGGCTGATTCACATCGTGGGAGATGGCGTCGAAGGAGCCATCGAGGCGCGCCACGGCGTCATGCGGATTCAGCGGATTTGAATTGTACGTGTCGCGCATGCCGAAGGTCCAGGTCAGGGTGCGCGTAATCTTCCATGTGTCCTGGGCATAGAAGTCCAAGTTCAGGAAGTTGTATGGCTGGGAATCGGCCAGCGGGAAAGTTTCCGAAGCGGTGGAGGCAACACCGTAAATGAATTGCGGCAGGGTTGTGTAAGTGACCAGAGGGACCACCCCTTCGCCGAAGTCATAATCGTTCAGGCGGAAGATCCGGCTGTTCGTACCGAAGCGGAATTCGTGGCCGCCGACCGTCCAGGCGAGGTTGTCATTAATGAAGAAACGTGTGGCGCGTCGCCCTTGCTCCCAGGTGTTGTCGAGCCCTCCCAGGGTGGTGAACGGCGCATCGGCGCCGCTGCCCTGGAGGACGATTGGAAACGCGGCAAGCGTCTTTTGAAAATCGGCTGGGCCGAACAGGCTTTGATACCACGAGAACGCTGGGTTGAAATAGTTCACCAGGCGCCCGGAGAACACATGTGTATATCCAGCCGCGAATGAGTAAAGCGGCTGCGGGGAAATGGCGTCGAACAGGGAATTGATCGGATCGGTGTAGGCATCAGCCAGCCCGGTGTCGGATTGAAACCGGAACCAGGCCATGTTGTTCGTGTTGATGTTGTAATCGACACGAGCGGTTTGCACCTGCTCGTGATCATCGCTCGAATGCGAAATACTTTGCCGGTTCGCGCAACCGTTGCCATTTGGAGGGTTACCCACAGCCGCGCTCCCATCGCTGTTAAATGGGCAGCCGAGAACCGCGAGCGGAGTTCCGGAGGTGTTGGCGTAAAGCGAAAAGAGCTTCCGGTAGAACGGCACGAGCTGGGGCGCAGGCTGGTAAGTCGACCCGGTGATGGAATCCACACCACCGCGCGGCAACTGCTGCAACACGTAGTTTTCGAAAGCCGGAGTTGGCACTGTGGTGGCAGTTACGATCGGAAGGGCAATGCGAACCCATTCGGAATCGAAGAAGAAAAACAGCTTGTCGTGGAGAATCGGGCCGCCGATACTTCCCCCGAAGTGATTCACTGTGGAGCGCGGCTTGTGGTTTCCGGCGGTGGCGTTCGTAAAGAAATCCGCGGCGTTGAACTTCGAACCGTTCCAAAGCTCGTACAGGCTTCCATGAAACCGATTCGTGCCGGATTTAGTTACATAGTTGACCTGAGAAGCGCCGTACCTGCCCTGATCGACTGAGTAGGAGAGAGTGTTGACAGTCACTTCCGCGATCGAATTCAATCCAAGGACCAGGTTCGTCGCAAGGCCGCTATTCAGGTTGGTCAGCGGATCGTTGGTTTCCAGGCCATCCACAATGTAGCCGTTCGAAAGAGACGGCAAGCCATTGAACTGCACGTTGCCATAGCCATTCGTGCCGCCGACGAAATCGTTGCCGCTGCCGGCCGTGTTGATGAGAGCGCCGGCGGCGAACTGCAGCGGATAGGTCAAATCGCCGCCCGGATTCGGAAGATCCTCGAGTGAGCTGGCAGTCAGGCTCGTCGAAGTGTTGGGGTTCTCCGGGTTGATGATTGGCGCCTGTTCGTGGACCACCACTGTCTGGCTTGCAGAGGCGATGCTGAGCTGGAAATCGGCCGTCTGTTTCTGCCCCAGCCCAGCGGACACGGAATTATTCTGCCGAGCCTCAAACCCGTTCGCTTCGGCCTTTACCGAGTACGTGCCGGGCTTGAGCTGCGGAAAACTGAATCTTCCGGAGTCGTCGGTTTTCACGGAGCGTTTGAGGCCATTCTCTGTATTCGTCGCGGTCACGGTGGCGCCGGGAATAGCCGCCCCGGCCGGATCCGTGACGGAACCGACAATTGCGCTAGTCGTCTCGCCTTGAGCCACCGCTGGGACACGCCAAAGGAAGGCGGGAGCCAAAAATGCCGCAAGCTGGAAAAGCCAGATCAGGGCTTCCAGTCTTAGTTTAGGCATTCCTAAATTTATGCGATTTGCCTTCATTTCGTCAAGTCCCGAGTTATAGAGGGTCAGCTCGCTCGCGTTAACGGCGTCTTGTCGCGATCCATCAACCGATTGCGCTGGAGCAACGGCGAGAGTATTCTCAGATTTGGTGCTAACTAGAACACACGGACCCTACAACACCGAATCTGTCGACGACTATTTGAAAGCGATACTGGAACTGGGCGGCCCCGACGAGGCGCGGGTAACTAGCAATGCCCTGGCACAGCAACTCGGTATCCGTGCGGCTTCCGTGACCGGGATGCTCCAAAAACTCGCGGCCCAAAAGCCGCCCTTTGTGAAATATGAGAAGCATCACGGCGTGCTGCTGACGACGGCCGGGAAGATGCGCGCATTGGAGGTTCGCCGGCATCACCGTTTGCTGGAGCGCTTTCTGCATGATTTCCTCGACTATTCGTGGGATGAGGTTCACGACGAGGCAGAGAGGCTGGAACATTTCATCTCCGAGAAGCTTGAAGACCGGATCGCCGCTAAATTAGGCGACCCTGAAACTGATCCGCACGGGCATCTAATTCCAGTGCGAAACGGCGCGCCTCCAGCCCGCGAAGAGGTCCTGTTGTCAAAATGGGCGTGCGGCGTCCCGGCCTTGATCAGCAGCGTTTCGGACCGCGATGCGGCGGCCTTGCGCGAGATGATGCGTCTCGGATTGAAGCCAGGTGTCGCCATAACGGTGGAAGCAGGCCCGCGCAACGCCTCGTTACGGGTCCGAATCGGTAATCGATCGGATTCAGAGCGGTTGAGCCTGACTTTAGCTGCCGGAATCTCGGTGATCGCCGGCCCGAATAGCCACATCCGTGCGGCGAGCGACGGGGCGCCTGTCGAGTAGCGCGCAGTCGCGCTGTCCGCTTGCTGACGCGCGCGGTTCTGCCGGCCGGTCAGGTGGACGCACCGTAGCGGCGAAACAGCTCCGCGACACGAGATCTCTCGGCGGCAGGCCGGGCAGTTTGCTGTTCCAGCCACTCGATCCAGCCATCTCGAATCCTGGCGCCGGCGGCGAGCAGAGTTTCGAATATTGGGGCGTAATCGATGTGAGGATCCCCGTTGATAAAGGACCAGCCCGCTTGTCCCAATGCTGTTCCGCCGTAGGCATTTAGTTCCTCCAGAGGAGCGCCGCGTTGGAGAAGCAGATTGACCATGGATAATTCGCCACTTACAATCGCCCAGTGCAGCGCAGTCTCTCCTGTTCCCGCCTGGTCGCGCAGATCGGCGCCATGCTCCAGAAGAAATTCCACGACGTCCGGGTAGCCATATTCACAGGCCCACAGAAATCCCCTTTGTAGCTGCGCTTTCGTGACCGATGGCTTGAGGTTGCCATCCTCGGAGAAGAAAGACCTGACCACTGCCAGGTTCCCCGTTCCAGCCGCAGTCTCGAGATTGAGTTGCGCGCCCCGCGATGCGAGAAACTTCGCTGCTCTGCCGCGGCCATTCCACAAACAACCTTCGACGGCCGTGTGCCGATTGCCGCCAGCGCCCGGTTTTTCCAAAACAGCGCCGGAGTCGAGGAGGATTTGCAAGAGGGCTTTCTGCACGCCGGCACGCTCAGGGTGAACACTGGTGGCGGCAAGGCCGAGGGCAGTGCAGCTTCCGCCGTATGCATCAGACTCGGCGTTTACGTCGGCGCCGGCATCCAACAGAAGTTTGGCAATTTCGACGATATTTTTCGGAGTCTTCTGGCGAAAATCCTCGATACCGTTCGCGGCGACATAGTGCAGCAGCGGTGCATTGTGAGTTCGCTCTGAGCGAGCGGAGATCAGCTCTGGGTTCTCCTGCAACAGTTGCTCCAGCATTCGAATGTCGCCGGAAACAATCGCATCAGCAGCCGCCTCGAACTGGGCGCTCGGAGAATTTCGGACGAGCGGATTCGATAGTTGGTCCAAGTTTGCCCGCCAGATAGAGGCGCTCCAGCCAAGCTGACTGGTGCACCGCTTGCGTAAATTTTCTTATACTACGCCTCGCGCCAGGTTGCGGAGGCTTGCGTACAAAGCCTGTCCGCTTGCTGACGCGCGCGGTTCAGTGTCGTTAGCGGCTTGCACCGACCCGCAAGTTCCTATTGGCGCGTAACCCAATGCTCTTTCTTGACGATTCCTTTGCCCTCTTCGATCATCACCAAATGATCCGCCGGTACTCCCACGATCTTCTCGATTCCGCCGTTTGTCCATCGGATTTCCAGATCCGCGGTTTCCGCCGCGCCGAGTCCGAAGTGAAGCCGGCGGTCATTAACCGACAGGAAACTCGATTGCGCGGTGACGCTCTGGGCTTGCACTTTTCCGCTGTAGCGCGCCAGAACTTTTGTCCCAATCGCGCTGCGGTTTGATTTCGCGCCTTTCAGAAGCACTTTCAACCAATGCCGGCCGCCCTTGACATCGTTTCGGAGCAGGGATGGCGGCTCGTTGAGGTTCACGATCACCACGTCCAGATCGCCGTCGTTGTCGAAGTCGCCGAACGCGCATCCTCTGCCGCAGTGCGGCGCTGCGACTCCCGGCCCTGCTTCCTCGATCAACTCTTCGAATTTGCCATTTCCCAGATTCCGGAAAATCAGGCGCGGCGTCTTCAACGCGTAGCGGGGGATGGATTTTTCGATTTCCGGGTACACTGACCCGGTGACAATGAACAGGTCGGGCCAGCCGTCGTTATCCAGATCGCCCATCCCGGCGCCCCATGCGATAAAACGCGTCTCCACCCCCAGCCCGCTTTGAATCGTGACGTCGCGGAAGTTGCCCTTGCCGTCGTTCTGGTACAGCACATTTGTATCGTCCACGAAATGTGTTTTGAAAACGTCCAGGTTTCCGTCGAGATTGTAATCCCCAAGCGCCAGGCCCATGCCGGCCTGCTCCATTCCGTCGTCGCTCAGGGCAATGCCGCGCTCGAGCCCTTCCTCCTGAAACGTCCCGTCATGCTTGTTCCGGAAGAATAAGCTGGGCGTAGAATCGCAGGCCACATAGAGGTCGGTCCAACCATCGTTATCGAGGTCGGCCGCAATGGCCGTCAATCCATAGCTTCCGCTTTGCTTGCTGACGCCGCTCGCCTCGCTCACATCGGTGAACGTGCCATCGCCGTTGTTGTGATAGAGGCGCGGGAAGCCCGGAGTCAGGCCGCGCGGCCCGCAATTCACAGGGATGCCCTGCCAGTTGCAGGTGGCGTTCTCGCCCGGTCTCGGAACCTTCGAGATATCGGTGTTGAGATAAGCGGATACAAATAGATCCAGCTTCCCGTCGCGGTCGTAATCGATCCACGTGCAGCCGGTGCTCCAATCAAAGCCGCTGTTTACCAGGCCTGCTTCCTTCGTTACGTCCGTAAAGGCGCCGTTGCCGTTGTTGCGGTACAGCACATTTTGGCCGTAGTAAGTGATGAAGATATCGTCGTAGCCATCGTTGTTGTAATCGCCGATGGTCACCCCCGTCGCCCAGCCGCTGCGCCGCAATCCTGCCACGTCAGTCACATCGCTGAAGGTGCCGTCGCGGTTGTTCTTATAGAGCCGGTTCGTGGCGTCCGGATGCGTTTCGCCCAGGCGCGCGCCGCAAAGGATAAGGATGTCGAGCCAGCCGTCGTTGTCGTAGTCGAAGAACGCCACGCCGCAGCCTATGGTTTCGAGGATGTAGTCTTTGTGGTCGGCCGGTCCGTAAATCGTGGGGGCGCGCAGCCCGGCCTCGAACGCGATATCGGTGAAGCGCGCGAGAAAGGGGATACCGGAAGGCTTTCCGCGCGGAGTTGCCTTCACGCCGCGGGAAGCCACGCCTTGCGGATTCGCCGCCATCGGCGCCACAAGCGGCGCCAATGCCGCAAGCCAGGCGCGGCGCGTCCATTCGAACGGCTTCATGGGCATATTCCGGGAGGCAAATAGGGCATATACGGTACGAAAGCATAGCTTATCGCGTGGCGCGTTTTCGGCTAACTGATGTGACAAGTTAGCCGGGCTCTATTCCGGTCCCGTGCGAATGTCGACGGCGCTTCTGAAGTAATGATTGGTTCCTGCCGATAGAAAGGCATGCGGCTGCTGAAAAGTGTCACGGAGGACGTCAAAGAGCTCAATAGAGCCATCGAAGAAGCGCGCGAGGCACGCGATCGAGCCGAAAGCTCAAACCGCGCCAAGAGCGACTTCCTGGCACGCATGAGCCATGAAATTCGAACTCCCATGAACCTCATCTTGGGAATGAACGCGCTGCTGCTGGAGGATAATCTGGATGCCAGACAGCGCAAGCATGTGGAAATCTCGCACCGCAATGCGCGCCACTTGCTGCGCCTGATTAACACGATACTAGATCTCTCGAAGGTGGAAGCGGGCCAGCTCGCTTTGGAAACGGCTCCCTTTGACCTCAACGAGGTTTTAGAGGAAAGCGTGGCCACCATGGCCGATGCCGTCGAGCGAAAGGGAGTGCGCTTGTCTCTGAATGCGGCCCGCGGCATTTGGCCCTACCGTGTAGGAGACGCCGAACGGCTGCACCAGGTGCTGCTCAATCTGCTGGGGAATGCGATTAAGTTTACTGCCGAGGGTAGCATCGACTTAAGCGTTCGGCCCGAGGAAAGCGCCGCGGACGGAGACTCGGTTCGCTTCGAAGTTTCCGACACGGGCTGTGGGATTCCGAAGGGCCAGGAAGAACTTATCTTTCAGGCGTTTCAGCGCGCTGAGGGTGCGATTGGCCGGACCTATGAGGGAACTGGGTTGGGCTTGTCGATCGCCAAGAACCTGGTCGAAATGATGGGCGGAACGATTTGGGTAGAGCACAGGGAAGGGCCCGGGGCAACGGTTGTGTTTACAGCGAGCCTTCCGCGGGCAACGCAAAATGCGGTCACCAGCCGCTTGGAAAAGTCGCGATCTGTCACCAATACCCGCGGACTCAGGCCCGGCACGCGAATCCTGATCGCCGAAGACAACGAAGAGAATCTGTTCCTGCTGCATTCTTATCTGGAAGGGCAGGCCGCGATTCTTGACAACGCTGCTAACGGAGTAGAGGCCGTTCAGAAGTCGGAGCAAAATCGATATGACGTGATCCTGATGGATACCCAGATGCCGGTGATGGATGGGCTGGCGGCCACGCGTGCGATTCGAAGCCGGGAACAGAAACAGCACTCGGCGCGGGTGCCGATTGTCGCGGTCACAGCGCATGCTCTGTCTGGAGCCGCCGCCGAATGCCACGAGGCGGGCTGCGATGGGTACCTATCCAAACCAGTGCAGCGCGGAGATTTGGTGCAGACCATTGCCCGGTTCGCATCGAGCGGCGAAACCCGGATTAAACCTTCTGGACACCCGGGCATCCGCGACCTGCGGCCGCGTTATTTGGCAAATCGCGGCAACGACATCAAGGCACTGCGGGAGGCTCTGCAGCGCTCAGATTTTGATTTCATCAAGCGGATCGCGCACGATTGCAAAGGCACGGGTAACGGTTACGGATTTCCCGAGATTAGCGACGTAGGCAAGGCCTTGGAACAGGCGGCCATCGCGCGCGATGCGACTGAAGTCGCAGCCCGGGTTGCGGAGCTGGACGAAATTGTCAGTTCGTCCGCTTCGCAAGAAAGCCCGGCAGTCTGAGCGACACGAAGCGCCATCTCTCGCGCACATCGGCGGAGTGTGGCGTCGTTAATCCGTTGCAGACGTGGTGATCTCGCGGAACAGGCGCGCAAGGGTAATGAGCAGGTGAACTCAGCCCGCAGGGCAACTCAATGGTTCTCTACCGCCGCGTGGGCGTCGCCTACGTGAATCTTCGTTCAACCCGGCGCACAGATCATCGATATGAAATTGAAAGTAGCCAGTTCTTGACGAACGAACTGACTGGAGGGGTCCTCAATGCGGACAAGCACCCAGATCGCGGACGATGTCGCGACTCTCCCCGCGGCTGGCGGTCCGGCGCCGGCTCCGCTGACGCGCGTCTTACTCATAGAAGACAACGCCGAGGAAATGCTATTGGTCAAATATGCCCTGCAGGAATTTGGTTTGGGGCAATACGAGCTTGAGTGGACTCGCGGCCTCGCAGAGGGAGTAAAACTGCTTCGAAGCGGGGGGCTAGATGTGGTACTGCTGGATCTAGGCTTGCCTGAGTGCCAGGGTCCGGTTAGCTGTGCCGCTGTCCGCGACTGGGCATCATGCGTTCCCATTGTAGTGCTGACGGCGGATGATCGAAAGGAAACCGAAGAACTCGTGATGACCTACGGCGCGGACGACTACCTTGTGAAAGACAAGGTGTCGGGCCTCGAAATCATGCACGCAATGCGCGCCGCTCTCTACCGCAAGAAGGCCAGAGCCAGCAACTTGGCGTTGTCTCCTTTCTTGTCGTCAGCCAAATCTCCAAACCATTTACCTTGGAACCGCACGTCTGACACAAGAAATTAGTTTGAAAGGACTTGCCGCCTTAAAGATCGGTTTTGGCTTTCGTGGCCGCGAATGGTGGGCCCTAGAGAACTCGAATCTCTGACCTCTACCGTGTCAAGGTAGCGCTCTAACCAACTGAGCTAAGGGCCCTTCGGGCGGGTTTCAACGAAAGTGTAACACGCGCCTCGAGCCGCTTGAGCCGCTCCGGAGCAATGCGCCCACACTCATGCAGATCAACCATCGAGCGGGTCATAGCGTACATCGCGCGATGCCATCTGCGCTTCTGCTTTCAGATAGATGTTTTCACGTAGATTGACTTGGATGCCGTGGCCTTCGAGAATGGCTAAACTTCCAAATAGGATACGCTCTGGAAGCTCGTATGCGGATTCGCCGGTTCCATCCACGCGTCTTGATTGCCTTTTTCACGCTTGGCGCAAGGGCGGCGAGAACCTATGTCTCGCTAATGACGGTGCTTCTGATGCTGCCGCCGCCAGCGGCGCCCCAAGCCACGTCCGATCCAGCGGTGATACAGGCGGGAACCCATCTGGTTCTGGTGAATGTGGTTGTGAGGGACAAGCGCGGGAAGCCGGTTGATGGCCTCAGCCGCGACGATTTTGTGCTGCGCGACAATGGCCAGGAACAAAAGCTCCAATTCTTTTCCGTAGAAGAAACCCGCGAGACGGCGACTGCGTTTTCGAGTTCGCCGGCCCAGTTGACGTTCACCAACCGGCCGGGGCCAAGTATCGGCGCGGTGACCGTGTTTCTGTTCGATGAATTGAATACACAGCTGACCGACCAGGAGCTTGCCAAGAAAGACTTCCTCCGTTACTTGCGGGGATTGCCGGCGGACAGCCGGGTGGCAGTTTTCGTTCTGGGTGATTCGCTGTCGCTGCTGCATGATTTTTCGCAGGATATGGCTTCGCTGCTCGCGGCTGTAGCGAAGCACTCGGGCCGCATAAATCCAGAAGTGCAGGCAGCCACTGCGCCGCCTGCCTCGGCTAATTCGCTTACGGGCGACCAAACTACTACCGCCCAGTGGGATGACTTCATGAAGTCTTCCAACAAGCCCTATGTGGATTACGCCGAGACAGTGCGCGCGACTCGCACAGCGGCGGCGCTCGAAACCATCGCGGCACATTTGCAGGGCATTCCCGGCCGGAAGACGCTGATCTGGATTTCGGGCGGGTTCCCGATTGAACTGGGCTTACACAACACCGTGGATAGCATTCCGCAAAGCAATACCACTGCGCGGGCCGGCGGCTCGGGCGGGCGCCAAGGCGGCGGAGCGGGGGCTGGGGCGGCATCCGGCGGCAAGAGCGGCGCGAAAGCGGCCGGCGGCGGCAAATCGAATTCATCGCCTCCACCCGCGCTGAATCAGGAGATGCCGGGAACAGGCCAGTCGTTTGAGAGCGACGTGGCGCGGGCTATTCGCGCTTTGAATGAAGCGGATGTGGCGGTCTATCCGGTGGACGCGCGGGGCATCACGGTGGCGGCGGCTTTCCAGGCGGACCGGAGTTCGATCGGGACGCGGAGTAAGCAGCCTAAAGCGCCTTCTGCTCCGGACTTCAACTACGAAACGCTCGAAACGCTGGCCGAGCAGACTGGCGGCCAAGCGTTCCACCACATCAACGACCTGGGCGCCGCGATTCAGGAGGCATCGAGCGATGCGCGGGTGAGCTATTCGCTGGCGTTCTCGCCGGTTTCCGGCAGCCTCGATGGCGCGTATCACGGGCTGGAGGTGACCGTCAAGCGCCCGGGCGTGAAGCTGAGATACCGGCCCGGTTATGTGGCGGCGCGGGACACGGCCGTCGCTCCATCGCTCGCCGCGGCGATCGCGAATCCGGTCGCGATGGCGGGCATCGGCTTCACCGTGCATCTGGAACCGTTGGAGGGCGGCTATAAGGCCGCTGTGACCATCGACCCGCGCAACCTCACGCTGGAACCGAAGGACGGGAAATGGACAGGCTCACTTCAGTTTCTGGTCGTAGTGGGAAAGGTGGAGCAGCTTACTACAATTCCGTTGAATTTCAGCGAAGCCATGTTTCACCAGATTC